>Ga0209990_10000184_pt1 | contig 63882 bp, 48 predicted proteins | sample NOAtaG_6_FD_187304 | JGI IMG/M metagenome (GOLD analysis project Ga0209990, IMG submission 187304) | Freshwater lake microbial communities from Lake Erie, under a cyanobacterial bloom - NOAA_Erie_Diel5S_2200h metaG (SPAdes) (version 2) | ecosystem: Environmental > Aquatic > Freshwater > Lake ... | reverse complement strand
CACTGGCAGCGGGGCATCGGGCGGTTGCGTGCAGGGCGCCGGCGGGTTCAGCCGCCGCGGAAGCTCGGGTCGATCGCCTCGAACCAGAGCTGGAGCCGCGCAGGGCTGCGGTCGTCGCCGCCCTTGTCGTGGAAGTACTCGACGGTCATCGAGACCTCCTGCAACTCCTTGAACTCGACCTCATGGGTCTCGACGGCGGGGGCGCCGCGCAGTTCCCAGCGGTCGATGACGGGCTTCCCGTCGAGGAGCACGCGCACGCCGTCGTCGGCAAGCACGCGGATGCGGTAGCGGCCGGGGAAGAAGCGCATCGGCGCCGTGCTCGAGATGCCGAAGCGGCCGGCGCCCACGGAGATCGACGCTGCATCCAGCGACTTCACGACATCCTTCGGCGCCTGGCCGCGGAGATCGAGGTCGAGCGCCATGAGGACGATGTCCCTCGGCTGTGCCGCGACGCCCTTCGCAAAGGTCTCGCGGCTCGGGACGCCTTCACCAGCGATCTCGATGAACTTGGTGGCCCAGTCGGCGGGGGCGATGAGGCCCTGGGCGCTCACCTTCCGCCGCCGCGCGTCGAACGCCTGCACCATGTACGGGCCGACGAATCCGCGCTGGTCCGAGGCCACCGTCAGGGTGATGCCGTCGCGATTGAGTCCGGTCATCACGGGCGCGCGGCCGATCACCTGGATGCCCTCGATGTTGGGGAGGCCCAGCACGAGGTAGGAGGCGTACTCCATGCTCCAGTGGTTCTGGACGAGGATCGGGCGGTCCCATGCGTACGGGAAGCGCTCGAGCATCACGATCTTGTCGCGGCCCTTGAGGCCGTCGCGCATGCCGACGGCCTTCCGCTCGCCCGGAAGCTTCGCGATGATCGCGTCGATCTCGGCGTCGGTCGGTCCGGGGCGGGCGGGCGCGGTCGCTTCCTCGCGCGTGTCGGTCGAGCCCTCGTCTGCGATCGCGGCCTTGGTGCCCACGACCGTGTTGCCTGCGAACAGGGTTTCCTTCGCGGCGACGAGTTCGAGCGCGGTATCGACCGCGTCGAAGGTGTTGCCGGCCACCATGTTCGAGGCGGCGCCCATCCCGTTCGCCTTCGCCCACGGGAGCTTCGCGAACTGCTCGTCGGCATCGGTCCAGAACCGCACGCCCACGGGCTCGTTCTCGAAGCTGTTTCCATGGACCGCCGTACGCTGCGCGTGCTCCATGTTGATGCCGCCGCGCTCCGAGCCCTGCATGACGCGGCCGTTGCCGATGAAGGTGTTGCCGGCGATCACGGTGTCGCGCGAGTAACCGCCCCACACGCCGCAGATCGCGTTCGACTCGAAGCGGTTGCGCGCGACGACATTGCCGAAGCTGAAGGTCATCTCGAGACCGTGCGCGGCCGCGTACGAGAGATCGTTCGCGAGGAACATGTTGCGGTTGTTGCCGCGCCCCGCGTACCAGTCGGCGGTTGCGTCGGCCTTCGGCGCCTCGCCGAGCGCCTCGCGTCCAGCGAAGCCGAAGATGCCGTCGCCCGAGTGCGTGGCGCTGTTGAGCGCGACGATGTTGTCCGAGCACTGCTCGAACATCAGGAGCCCCGCGGAGTCCTGCCCGCGGTTGTAGACGCCGTGCGAGTAGCCGCGCACGCAGAAGTCGAGGCTGTTGCGGCAGACGATGTTGCCCGACGAGCGCCACATCGCGATGCCCCAGCCCGAGAGGAACGAGCAGTCGTTGTCGTAGATCAGCGACGCGTCCACGCGGTCGAGGACGATGCCGTTCTGGGTGCGGTGGCTCTTCACGCGGCGGATCACGATCTCGCGCGCATTTCGCACGGCGACGCCTGCGCCGTGCTGCGTGATCCATTCGCCGTTGTCGTTTGCATGCGGGAAGAGCCAGTCGGAGGGATCCTCGCTCCAGGGCTTCGACCGCAGCACCTGCGCGTAGTTGTCGCTTGCGTCGATGTCCTCGACGATGAGGCCGTCGCAGTTCTCCGCGCGGATACCGACCTTGAAGCCCTGGACGCTGCCGTTCCGGATGGTGACATTGCGGCCGCTGACGACGATGCCGACGCCGGTGAGCGACTCGGGCGCGCCCACTCCGCCGATCAGGCGGAGGCCGCCGAGGTCGACCACGATCCGCTCGCCATCCTCGCGCCCCTTGATCTGGAGGACGCCGTTTCCATCGGCGTCGGCGATGGGCAGCCCTGTGCCAGCGACCACGCAGCTGGCGGCGATCGCGGTGTTGTCGCGCTCGAGGCGTACCGAAGGCGGAGTCGCCTGGGCGGCGTGCGCCGCCGACACCGCCAGAAGTGCGGCGAGGGGCGAGGCGAGGACAGCCGGGGCGATGCGATGGGTGGTGTTCATGGGCGCTGGTGAACGAGGGAGGGTGGAAGGTAGACCGACAGAGAGCCGTACGGTTCCAGCAAAGAAGAACGCCCCCCTCGGCCGAAGCCGAGGGGGGCGTGGATCTTACGGATCGGGTTCATCCGATGCGGGCGAGCCCGCGGTCGGAGTCCCAACTCGTTCGCTTACGGGCAGGCGCCCCAAGCGTTGAGCAGCGTCGACAGGTCGCTTGCGCCGACCGAGCCGTTGCCGTCGAGGTCGCCAGCGCCGTTCGTGCCCCAGTTGTTGAGGAGCGTCGAGAGGTCGCTTGCGCCGACCGAGCCGTTACCGTCGAGGTCGGCCGGGCAGTTGTTGCCAGCCTCGGGGAAGCCGAGGATCTGGAACGCCGGACGGTAGGTCGCCTCGAGGAGACCCGAGCCGCACGGCTGATCCGTGAAGCCAGCGAGCGTGGTGCGGGTGAACGCACCCGTGGTGCCGCCTTCGCAGGCAGCGCCAGAGCCACCGGCGATCACGACTTCGTCAGCGGGGCCAGAGCCCGGCAGCACGGCCGAACGCCAGAAGAACGGACCCGTCGCGTCGGTCATGCGGATGCCGCTCGGGGCGCCGATGAACCACGCGAAGTTCGAGAAGATGTTCTGAGCGTCGTTCGGACGGCAGGGGTTACCCACTGCCGAAGCGAAGGCCGTCATGTAGTAGTCGCCGGGCTCGAGCACGAGATCGACCGGGATGAACGCTTCGCCGTTGGCGCCGAGTGCCGGGAAGGCAGCCGAGCCGCTTGCGATCTGACTGGTGGCGTACACGGGGGCATTGAACGCCGTGCGGCTCCAGATGATCCAGTTGATGCGCTCGTTCACCACGCCGGCGGGGATGAAGCCCTCAGGCGTGAGGAAGGTGAGGCGCCACGAGTCGGGGGTGCCGGCCGGATCGGAGACAGTGAAGGGAACCGCGAGCCAACGCTGCGGGGCCGTTGCGCCGATCGCGCCGCTCGAGAGACCGAGGTTGGTGAGCGTGCCGTTTGCGGTGTTGCAGACCGGGGCATGGCGGCCCGTATCCCAGACGACCTGCTCGATCGAGAACTCGACCGTGCCGGCGCCAGCGACGCCCGGATCAGCCGTACCTGGGTTGCCCCAGATGCCGACGCGCCAGAGGTACCAGTTGCCGGCGGTGACGCCCACGAGGGTACCGTTCTCGCCGCCGATACCGGCGACATCGACGCAGCCTTCGAAGTTCGCATCGAGGAGCGCGCCGTTGTACGGAGCGCCAGCGGTGCCGTAGTTGTAGGCCGAAAGGACGACATCCTGCGTCGGCGAGGTGACGAAGCAGTTCATGTTGCCCGACGCGGTCGCGAGGACGGCGAACCAGACATCCTTGGCGGTGTCAGAGCCGCACTGGCCGTTGTTCGGGCCGTCGGTCGTCGCGTTGGTGTTGTCGAAGTTGACAACGGTGTCGAGCGCGATCGTCGGAGCAGCCGTCGCGCAGTCGTTCGCCGGAGCGTTCGCCGGCGGGTTGCAGTTGTAGACGAAGATTCCGCAGCCACCGCTCGAGACGGGCAGCTGGGCCTGTGCCGCGCAGCTCGCGCTCCAGCCGATGTCGCAGCAGAGCGGGTCAATGGTGCAGATTCGGTCGCAGCACTGCACATCCTGGCAACCGCCGACGCTGGGGTTGGCAACGCCGCAATTGGCGGCGCCCGAACCGCACTGCGAGTACGGCGAGGTACGCGAGCTCACGGTGAGGGTGTACGGCGAATTGCAGACGACGCCCGCGGGAGCGAAGTCGGTCGTCACGACGACCGAGTAGGTGCCCGGGGTCGCGATGTACTGCTCGGGATAGAGCGCGGGGCAAGTGTTGAAGCCGAAGCCGCCGAAGCTGTCGCAGTCGGCCGGATTGCCGAAGAAGATCAGGGTCGAGGTCGACGCCTGGCCGCCGTTGGTCATCACCATCGAGAAGTTGACGAAGCAGGGCTGCGTCACCGTGAAGGTGTACCAGTCGAGGTCGCGCGAGTTGGCGACCGGATCCTGGCCCAGCGTGCCGTTGATGGTGAACGAATTGGAACCTGTCAGCGTGCCGGTGGCCTGGAACGCTGGCGGGGAGGCATTGCAGCCGCCGTTCGTGTCAGGCGTGCCGGTGACGGGGCAACCGCCATCGTTCTGGATAAAGTCGGCGCTCGACGCCGGCGTGCACTGGCCAAACGCGGCCGTGCCGAAGAACGTACAGCCAAGCACCGCAGTGCCCGACAGCACGCTCGTGATACGGGAAACTCTCATCATCACATGCTCCTTCTGGGTTGAGAACACAACGCTTGTGCGTCCGATGGGGACTCGGACGCGACGACACCGCAAGATGGGAAGCGGACAGTCGAATATACTTCGCCCGCGCGAACCCGCAAGAAAAACGAAACGGAAAAGAGACGCTCCCTTGGTAATGGGTTGCACGATTTGTTTGATCTTTTCTCATCGCGCATGATGGATGAATGGGATATCGGACGATTTTGCGAGGCCCCTTCGGGTGGTTCGCGGGCAGGTCCGAACCGATCGGACACGGGAAAGTCAGGCCAAATGGCAGACGCCCGCCGGTGAGGGCGGGCGTCTGAATGTTTGCCGGGGGTAGGCCGAGCGACCGTTCAGGTCTCCGAGCCCTCGTCGCCGTCGTGGTTGTGATCGTCGTGATCGTGATCGTCGTCTTCGTGCTCGAACTCCTCGAGCTGCTCGGGAATCGTCGGGAGCACGGGCTTGCCCTCCGCGAGCATCTTGCGCTTGTAGGCCTCGACCTTCTGCTTCTCAGGCACGAGGATCATGCCCATTCGGCGGCCGTTCAGGCGCGGGGGGACCTCGACCTTCGCGAGGTCGGCGAGGCGCTGGATAATGTCGTCCATGCGCTCGTCGCCCTTCGAGCGGAACGCCATTTCGCGACCGCGGAAGTTCTGGATGATCTGGACCCGGTGGCCCTCGATGAGGAAGCGGCGCGCCTGGGCGATGCGGATGTCGACATCGTGCGGGTCGATCTTCATCGAGCGCCCGAGGCGGACTTCCTTCATCTCGGAAGACTTCGTCTTCGCCTTGTTCGCCTTCTCCTTCTTCGACTGCTCGTACTTGAACTTGCCGAAGTCCATGATCTTGCAGACGGGCGGCCGCGCATCCGGCGAGATCTCCACGAGATCAAGCCCGGCGTCGTACGCCTGGCGCTTCGCTTCCTCGAGCGGCACCACGCCGAGCATCTCGCCCTGCGGGTCGAGCAGACGGACGGGGGAGATCCGGATACGGTCGTTGATGCGCGGTCCGAAGTCACGCGAGTCTTGGCGGGGACCACCGAACGGTCTACGGGGCGGGTAAATGGGTCGAGTCCTTTGAATTGGCCGTGATGTTCACGGGCGGCTGTGCTTCATGGAAGGTGAGTTCGACACACGGCTGCCGCCAGCGCGCGGGCGAAACGAAGACGCAACGAAGTGTGGGTGCAGTCACCGAGACGGGCGCAACCGACGCAGGGGACCAGGGCTTTGACAAGCCGGGTCGTCATGCGGATCGGGAGGCGTCAGGGAAGTGCATCCCCGAACGATACCACCTCCGATGGGGGAGGGAAGGGGAAACCGACGGTCTTTCGGCGGAAAGGCGGCGTGGGCGGGGCGGCCGCCCGACGCGGGTCACTTGGCGAGGCTTGCCTGGACGGTTCCCGGGGCGCCCGAGAGCAGCCGCCCTTCGATCTCGCGGGCGATGCCGTCGACGAAGGCATCGAAGGGCATTTCCCCGAGATTCGCCTCGATTCCACGCGCGCGGACGCTCACGACGCGGCTTTCCGCGTCGCGCGGGCCGACGACCGCCATGTAGGGGATCTTCTCCTCGGCCGCGACCTTGATCTTGGCCTGGACGCGGTCGTTCGAGTGGTCGACGGTGGCGCGGACGCCGCGGGCCTTCAGGGCGGCGAGGAGCTCGTCGGCGTAGGCGGCGCTCTTCTCGCTGATCGGGAGGATGCGCACCTGCTCCGGGTTGAGCCAGCAGGGGAACGCGCCCGCGAAGTGCTCGATGAGCACGCCGCAGAAGCGTTCCATCGACCCGAACGGCGCGCGGTGGATCATCACGGGGCGGTGCGGGCGGTTGTCCTGCCCGACATACGAGAGGTCGAAGCGGATCGGCAGGTTGTAGTCGACCTGCACGGTGCCGAGCTGCCACGAGCGGCCGATGACATCCTTGACGACGAAGTCGATCTTCGGGCCGTAGAACGCTGCTTCGCCCGGCTCCTCGCTGAACGGGACGCCGAGCGTCTTCGCGGCGTCGCGGCAGGCCTGCTCGGCCTTGTCCCAGTTGGCGGGGTCGCCGACATACTTCGTCCCGTCCGGGTCGCGCAGGCCGACGCGCACGCGGTATTCGTTCATGCCGAGCGTCGAGAAGATGATCTTGACGAGCGAGAGGCAGCCGAGCACTTCCTCGGCGACCTGGTCCTCGCGCACGAAGAGGTGGGCGTCGTCCTGGGTGAAGCCGCGCACGCGGGTCATGCCGTTCAGTTCGCCCGACTGCTCCCAGCGGTAGACGGTGCCGAACTCCGCGAGGCGCACGGGCATGTCGCGGTAGCTGTGGGGCTCGCTTGCGAAGATCTTCGCGTGGTGCGGGCAGTTCATCGGCTTCAGCAGGAAGCCGTTCACGAGCTTGTCGGCGTCCATCACGCGGTCGGGAGCGATCACCTCGCGGCCGGTGCGCTCGTTCAGTTCGCGCGCGAACTGGGCGCTCACGCCGTCGAGGCGCGCGGTGAGCTCGGCGCACGAGCAGCCCGATTCACAGAGCTTCGCAAGGTCGTCGCCCTCGGGAATCGCGGGGAATTGCGACTCCTTGTAGTAGGGGAAGTGGCCGCTCGTCTTGTAGAGGTCGAGCTTGCCGATGTGCGGCGTATAGACCTGGTGGTAGCCCTGCTTGCGCAGTTCGGCGCCGATGAAGTTCTGCAGTTCGTTGCGGACGATCGAGCCCTTCGGGGTCCAGAGGATGAGCCCCTGGCCGACCATCTCGTCGATGTGGAAGAGCCGCAGCTGCTTGCCGAGCGTGCGGTGGTCGCGGCGCTTCGCCTCTTCCTGGAGGCGCACATGCTGCTCGAGCTCTTCCTTCGTGGCGAACGCGGTGCCGTAGACGCGGGTGAGGCGGTCGAGCTTCTCGTCGCCCTTCCAGTAGCTCGAGGCGAGCGACAGCACCTTGAAGGCGCCGACGCGGCCGGTCGACGGGACATGGGGGCCGCGGCAGAGGTCTTCCCAGTTCTTGCCCGGTTCGCCGGTCGCGTACCAAGAGAGGGCGGTCGAGCCGGCCTCGACGGCGCGCGCGGCGTTGTCGAGCTTGAACTTCGAGCCTTCGCCCTGGAGCTTCTTGAGACCTTCGGCGATCGGAAGCTCGTAGCGGGTGAACGGGCGGTTTTCCGCCACGATCTTGGCCATTTCCGCCTCGACCTTCTCGAAGTCGTCGGCCGACATGATCTTGCCGTCGGGGAAGAGCATGTCGTAGTAGAAGCTCGTCTCGAGCGGCGGGCCGTAGACGAGCTGGACCTCGGGGAAGAGCCGCTGGATCGCCTCGGCCATGATGTGCGCGCACGAGTGGCGCAGGAGATAGAGCGAGTCGGGGCTCACCGTGCCGTCGCGGTTCTTCGCGGTGACGATCGCGAGCTTCGCGTCCTTCTCGATGCGGTGGGAGAGGTCGACGAGCTCGCTGTCGGCCATGCCGCCGCCGTAGGAGACGCGGCCGCCGAGGGCGCTCTTCGCGAGCCCCGCGCCGATCGACGCGGCGACCTCGCCCACGGTCGGGGCGTTGGCGAATTCCTTGACAGAACCATCGGGAAGGGTGATGCGGACCATAAGGCGGGCAAGTGTAACTCCCGCCCGATGGAGGGGGAGCGCGGATACCATGCGGCTTCCACCGATGATTTGCCCCTTCTGCAAGGCCGACGACGACAGCGTGATCGACTCCCGCGAGGCGGACAGCGGGGCGGCGGTCCGCCGGCGGCGCGAGTGCAACCAGTGCAAGCGCCGCTTCACCACCTACGAACGGGTCGAGCGGACCGAGCGGCTGACGGTGGTCAAGCGCGACGGAACGCGGGTGCCGTTCAACGCCGACAACATCATGCGGGGCATCCTCGCGGCGTGCGGCAAGCGCCCGATCGCGGCCGAGGCGAAGGAGGAGATGGTGCGCCAGATCGAGGACGAGCTCTACCGCGACTTCGAGAAGGAAGTGCCGTCGGTCGAGATCGGCCGGCGCGTGGCGCGCAGGCTGCGCGCGCTCGACGACATCGCGTACATCCGCTTCGCGAGCGAGCACGAGGATTTCCGCACGATCGAGGACATCGCCGCCGAGGTGAAGGCGGTGCAGGAGAGCCCGAAGGATGTGCCGGACCAGCGACGGCTGTTCGACGGAGCGTGATCGAGCGGTCGCGCCTGCGGGCGCTGCGTCTATCGAGCGGTCGCGCCTGCGGGCGCTCCCTCTGGTGCTGTTCATGCCGGGTGTGGCGATGGGCGCGCCAAAGGCCGCCGCCGCAGCGGCGGCCGCTCAAGACCGACTCGCTCAGATCTCTTCGATTTCCGCGCACTTCTTCGCCGCCAGCGCGTCGAGGCCGTCGCAGAACTTCTTGGTGAGTTCGTCGATCTCCTCCTTCGCGCTCTTGGCGGCGTCCTCGGGGATCGCGTTCTTCTTGTCGGCCACCGCGGCGTCGATCGCCTTGTTCGCGTCGCGGCGCTCGTTGCGCACGGCGACCTTCGACTCCTCGGCGAGCTTCTTCACCTGCGAGACGAGTTGCTTGCGGCGGTCGGAGCTCGGGGCGGGCACATTGATGCGGATCGCGTTGCCTTCGGCCATCGGGTTCAGGCCGAGGCCGGAGGTCTCGATCGCGCGGATGATGTCGTGCTTCGCGCCCGGATCGAACGGCTTCACGAGGAGCTGCGTCGCCTCGGCCACCGAGATCGCGGCCAGCTCGCGCAGGTCGGTGTGCGAGCCGTAGTAGTCGACCTTGATGTACTCGAGCAGGGCGGTGCTTGCGCGGCCCGTGCGGATACCCCGCAGTTCGCGCGAAAGGTAGTCGGAGGAACGCTGCATGCGCTCCTCGGTCTCGAGGAGGATCGTGTCGAGGTCCATAGGCGGGCGAGTGTAGCAGAGGTGCATGTGCGGTCGACCTCGTCCGCATCGCCGACTCGCTTGACCGAATGGCCCGGAGCCGATGCAATAGGGACATGTCCTCGTCCAAGGTTCCCCAGCGGCTCGTTCTCAAGATCAGCGGTGAAAGCCTCGCTCCCGCGGGTCAGCTTGGGATCGACACCCAGGAACTGCGCGTCATCGCCGGCGAGATCTCGCAGGCGTGCGAACTCGGCGGGCAGATCGCGGTCGTCGTGGGCGGCGGCAACATCATCCGCGGCGCCCGCATGGCGAAGGACGGCGTCGTCCACCAGTCGACGGCCGACTACATGGGCATGCTCGGCACGGTCATCAACGGCCTTGCGCTCAAGGAGGCGCTCGAGGGCATCGGCCGCCCGGCGCGCGTGATGAGCGCGATCAATGTGCCCGCCGTCGCGGAGCCGTTCATCCGCGGCCGCGCCATCCGGCACCTCGAGAAGGGCCGGGTCATCATCCTCGTCGCGGGCACGGGCAACCCTTTCTTCACGACCGACACCTGCGCGAGCCTGCGGGCGATCGAGCTGAACGCGAGCGTCCTGCTCAAGGCCACCAAGGTCGACGGGATCTACACCGCCGACCCGAAGAAGGACCCGACCGCGAAGCGCTACGACCGCCTGACCTTCGGCGAGGCGATCGAGAAGCAGCTCGGCGTGATGGACCTGACGGCGCTGACGATGTGCATGGAGCACGACCTGCCCGTGTGCGTGTTCGACTACAAGACCCCGGGAAACATCCGCCGCGTCGTGTCGGGCGAGAAGATCGGCACCACGGTCACCCGCGGCTGATCGCCGGGTCCTGCGCGCGGGTGTTCCGATTGGGCGGATTCTGACGACTCGGGCCGCGTCCGCGCGGGCCGGGAAGGCCCCGATCCGTACAATCCGTGACCACCGTCTGCGTATTCGGACATGTGGGCCTTGCGCGATCCATGACCCCTCAGCAACCCTCTTCGCAGGACGCGGCCGATCCTCGGACGCCGGATCAACTGATCCGCGACGAGCAGCGGCGCATCGTCCGCGAGCGCTGGATGCACCTCCTGCTGCTGGGCTTCGCGCTGTCGGTGGTCGTGCATGTGGTCATCATGGTCCGGCTCTCGTGGACCGAGCTGCCCGGCCGCGTCGACGACGACGCGCCTGCGATCGAGCTCGCGCTGCAGCAATTGCCGCCGCCGGTCGAGCTGACCGAGGATGTCGAGCTGCCCGATCCCTCGCCGATGGTCGTGGGGCCGATCACGACTGAATTCGACGCGATCCCGAACCTCTCCGACGACCCCGCCTCGCAGAACCCCACGCTCGACAGCTACGGCACCATCGAGGCGCCGGGCGTCGGCGCGATCGTCGGCCCCGGTGGCGCCGGAAGCGGAATCGGCATCGGTGGTGGCAAGGGCGGAGGCGGCACGAGCTTCTTCGGCGTCGGCGGACGCGGCACGCGCTTCGCGTACATCGTGGACATCTCCGGATCGATGGAGCAGGAAAACCGCATGGTGACGGCGCTGTCGGAGCTGAAGCGCTCGATCTCCGCGCTGCCCGACTTCGCGCAGTTCTATGTGCTTCTCTACTCGAACGGCGCGATCTACCCCGACTTCCAGTCGGGCTGGATGCGGGCGAGCCGAGGCAACATCTCGCGCATGAAGAAGTGGATCGACGAGCAGACGCCGCGCGGCGGGACCTATCCGCTGCAGGCGTTCGACATGGTGTTCAAGCTGCCGCAGCCGGCGGATGTGATCTTCTTCCTGACCGACGGCGAGATTCCCGGCGACACGATGTACCACCTGCGCAACTACGCCGCGGCCTCGAAGAAGGAGACGATCATCAACACGATCGGCTTCTCGAGCGAGGCGGGCAAGGACATCCTCGTCGAGATCGCCAAGGAAAACCGCGGCGTCTTCCGCTTCGTGCCGAGCAACTTCGGCGGCGGGGGCGCTCCTTGAACGCGCCCCGCATCATGGTGCCCGCCGTGCTCGCGCTGTGCCTTTCGGCCGCGTCGAGCGCGTGGAGCCAGGTGACCGTGCAGCTGCGCGGCGGCGCGCCCGACCGCGTGGTGGCCGCTGCGGTCGCGCTGGACCGCGGCCTCGAGGTGCGCGTGGTCCAGCCGGGGAAGCCCGAGGTGCGCGAGGTGCTGCCGTGGGACGAGGTGCGCGGCGTGATCGACGCGTCGGGCCGCTCGCCGGCCTCGGAGTTCGTCGCGATCGCCGAGGATCTCTGGCGCGCGCGGATCCGCGTGGCGCGGAACGATGCGGCGCTTGCGAAGCCGCTGCTCGCGAAGCACTGGGATCGGCTGCGGGGCGAGGATGGCCCGACGGCGCAGCTGATGGCGGAAGGGCTCCTGCGCGCGGCGCTTGAAGAGGGCGACCTCGTGGCTGCGGCCGGCCCATGGATCGAATGCCTGCGGCTCGGCATCGACGGGACCCCGACGCGGTTCCCCGCGCTCCCGCCGATGCTCGACGATTCGACCGGCCTTCTGCCCGGTCTTGCCCCGTTCGCGCCGTCGGAGATGCGCGATGCGCTGGCGAAGGCGCTCGAGAGCGCCGCCGCCTCCACGCGCAAGAGCGGCGCGGCCGCGGGCTCTGCGTCCGATGTCGCTGCGAGCGTGGCCGCGCTGATGGCGCGGCTCCTTGATGCTTCGGGAGGCGCCCCCTCCGCCGCGAGCGCCCCCTCCGCCGCGAGCGCCCCTGCGGGCGATGCGCCGGCGATCCGCGCGCTCGGCGCGGTCGAGGCGATCGCGACGGCGGCCGATGCGCGCGCCCGCGAGCGCGCGGTCGCGGAGTTCGACCGACGCTATCCCGAGCCACCCGCGTTCCTCGCCGCGTGGCGGCTCGCCGCGATCGGCGCAGCCAGCGCGCGGGAGGCCCGCGCCGCAGCGCCCGGCGACCGCTCCGCCGCGCTTCTCCGCGCCGCGCTCGACAACCTCGCGGTGCCCGCCTCCGGACTCGACAAGACCGGCCTCGTCGATGCGTATGCCATCGAGGTGGCCGAGGCGCTGACCCGCGAGGCGGGCGACACGGCCGCTGCCGCCGCGCTTGCCTCTCTCAAGGCGGAACGGCTGCGCGACGCCGCGGTCAAGTTCGGCCCGGCGCCCGCGCCGGCCGGCGGGGCCGCGAACGACGGCGGCGCGCGCGGGACGACACGATCATGAACGGAACATCCATGCACATGCTCAACCAAGCCATCCTTCTCCAGGCCGACGCGGAAGCTTCCGGCGGCGGCACGCTGCTCAAGTTCGTGACGGGCGGCGGCGTGATCGGCTACATCATCGTCGTGCTGTCGGTGGTGGCGGTCGCCTTCGTCGTCATCCACTTCGCGCAGATCAGGCGCGCGTCGCTCCTCCCGCCCGGCCGCGTCAAGGCGGTGCACGAGATGGTCGAGCGCGGCGACCTCGAGGGCGCGCTCGAGTTCTCGACGCTTCCCGCCAACGACTGCTACTACCTCCGCATCGTCGGCGCGGGACTGAAGCGGTTCCTGCGTTCGCCGTTCGGCGCGTTCGAGATCAAGAGCGCGATGGAGGAGGCGGGCGCCGAGGAGACCGCGAAGCTCTACCGCACGATGGATGTGATCGGAACCATCGGCGCGGTGGCGCCGCTTCTTGGCCTCCTCGGCACGGTGCAGGGCATGATCGGCGCGTTCGACACGGTCGCGCAGGGCGCGGCCAACAACGCGACCTACTACGAGCAGCTGGCCGCGAACATCTCGATCGCGCTCATCACGACCTTCCAGGGCCTCGTCGTCGCGATCCCGTGCGTGTCGATCTACGGCTACCTCCGCAACCGCGTCGACACGCTGGCGGGCGAATGCGCCGCGAGCGCCGACGAGATCGTCACGATGGTCGAGCGCAGCGCGCGCAAGGGCCCGTCGGGCAGCTGACATTCCGCCACGCAAATCCCCGCTTCAACCGTGCAGTTCCGGAACAACCGTTCATCCCCGCGCACCGTCGCCATCGACATGACGCCGATGATCGACATCGTTTTCCAGCTGCTGATCTTCTTCCTCGTGACTGCGCAGATGGCCGAGCAGACGCGCGCGAAGATGGAGCTGCCGAAGGAGCGCGGCGAGGACACCACCGAGGTCGAGCAGGCGGGACTCACCGTCAACATCCTCGCCGACGGCAGCATCGTGGTGAACGACCAGACGGTGTCGCTCGAGGAGCTCGACACGCTCGTCGACGAGGCGATCCGCAGCGTGGGCGGCGCGGACCGCCTCAAGCCGCTCGTGCGCGCCGACCGCGCGTGCGACGCGGCGCGCCTCAACGAGGTGTTCAACCGCCTCGCGGCCCGCGGGCTCTCGGCGATCCGGCTCGCCACCGAAAGGGGGCGCTGAGATGCGCTTCAACCGCCGCGGCGGCGCGGACCGCAAGCCCGAGCTCAACCTCGCGTCGATGATCGACGCGACCTTCCTGCTCCTCGCGTTCTTCATCTTCACGACGGGGCAGGGGCAGAACGAGTCGAAGCTCTCGCCCAACCTGCGCGTCGAGCAGGGCAGCGAGGCCAAGGACGACCTCGAGCCCCAGGTGCTCGAGGTCCTGCGCGTCGACAGCAAGGTCGTGTTCCGGCTTGGTTCGAGCGACATGGAGTCGCGCGAGCAGCTCGTGCAGGCGCTCGAGGCGCTGCCGCATGAGAAGGGCCTGTTCGTCCGAGTCTACGGCGGCGTCGAGGTCGCCTCGGCCGCCACGGCCATCCAGTCTGCCCGCGATGCGGGCTTCGAGATCGTGACCTATGTGCCTGCGAAGTGACGCCATCCGCATCCTCGCGCTCGTCGCCGCGCTGTCGGCGCCGGCGGTCGCGCGGGCGGACGACCTCCTCGAGTACCTCGAGGCGCGCGGGCTCGATACCCTGGCTGCGCAGCGGCTCGAGGACCTCGCGCGCGGCGCGTCGCCCGACGACCGCGCGCAGTACCTCGACCGCCTCGCGATGCTGTTCGCGCGCATGCTCGACACCGTGCCCGAGGGGCCGGAGCAGACGCGCGTGCTTGCGGAGGCCGATGCGCTGTCCGAAACGCTGGCGACGGCGCGCGGAGACCAGCTGCGCGTGGCGGCGGCACGCGCGCGCTACCGCGCCGCCGCGCGCGTGGCCGAGGCGATCCGCGCGGGAATCGCGGCCGACGGCGCCGCCGCTGCGGAGACGCTGGGCGCGCAGGCGGACATCCTGCTCGCGACCGCGGAGCGCGCGGAGAAGCGCTCGGTCGAACTCGACCGCAAGGTCGAGCGCGAGGAGGGGATCGGCCGCGACCTTCTCTCCGAGCAGGTCGACCGCGAGCGTTCGCTTGCGGCGCAGTCGCGCTACCTCGCGGCGTGGTGCCTGCTCTATCGCGGCGGACTGACGCGGAGCAAGTCGGACATCGAGCGCTCGGAGAAGCTGTTCGTCGCCATGCTCGGCGGCCGCGACGGCGCGCTCGCGCCGAACGAGGTTTCGGAGGATCTCCGCGGCGACGAGGCGTTCGCGAGCGCGATCCTCGGGCTGTCGCTCGCGAAGGCGCGCAACGCCGGCTACTCCGAGGCCTCGCGCTGGCTGGCGCTCCTCGAGTCGAAGGACACGCATCCATCGGTGCGGAACGCGCTTCCGGGCTGGACCATGGTCGCCGCGCTCGACGCGGGCGCGTTCAAGGCCGCGCGTGGCGCGTTTGCGAAGCTCGCCTCGCGCGAGGATGTCGGCAACTGGGCGCGCGTGGCGGCGGCGCGCGCGATCGAGGATGGCGAGAACGACGCAGACGCGCCGCTCCTCGTGCGCGAGGCGCTGGCGCAGCTTGCCGCGTCGCGCGACCTCGGCGCGCTGCGTGCGCTCGTCGACCGCTACGGAGAGAAGATCCTCGGCTCGGACAACACGGGCTTCGTGCCGCGCTATGTGCGCGCGGTGCGGCTCTACGACGAGGCGCAGAAGGCGCTCGCCGCCGCGGGCGACGACGAGGAGAAGCTCGAGTCGGAGGAAGTGCGCGCGCCGTCGCGCGACGCGGCGGCCGCGCTCGCGGAGGCGCTTGCGGCCGAGGATGTCGCGAACTTCGCGGATGCGGTCGTGGCGTGCCGGCTGATGCGCGCCTGGAGCCTGCGCGGCGAGCGGAACTTCGCCGAAGCCGCGCGCGCGTTCGACGAGGTGGCCGCCGCGAGCGTCGGCGCGCGTGCGGAGGAGGCGTCGCGGCTTGCGATCGTCTCGCTCGACGACGCGCGCGCCGAGACGCGCGACCGCGCCGCGATGGATGCGATCGACCGCGACCTCATCGCGCGGATCGACGCCTTCCTCGCTCGGTTCCCCGGCAGCAACTTCGCGCCCGATCTCCTCGTCCGCAAGGTGGCGGCGTCGAGCTCGCCCGACAACGCCGACATCGACTCGCTGCTGTCGGTCAAGCCCGACAGCCCGTCGTGGCTCTCGTCGCGCAAGCAGGCCGCGTACGCGCTCTACCGGCTCTTCCGCGGCGGCAAGGCGCCGCGCGCGGAGACCGCGAAGCGCTACTTCGCCGTGCTCGCCGAGATGCCGCCCGATCCGGTGACGCGGCTGCCCGGCTCGAGCCCGGCGATCGCGAGGCAGGCGCTCGAGATCGCGCTTGCGAACGAGGTGCGCGACATCAAGGTCGCGTCGGAACTCCTCGAGGGGCTTGCGATCGCGGGTTCGCGCGGCGAATTCGATGTGCGCGAGGCCGAGGAGGAGCTTGCGTACCGCAGGCTGCAGATCGCGATCCAGTCGAACCGCTGGGCCGATGTCGAGGCGGCGCTCGCGCCCTTCGAGAAGCCGGAGGCGACGAAGCTGTGGGCCGACGCGGCGCTTCGGCTCGCCGTGCGCGGGGGCGAGGCGCGACGGCGTTCGGCTCCGCCCGACGCACCCGAGCGCGCCGGCTTCGTCGCGACGATCGTGCGCGCCGCCGATGCGATCTTCGAGCGCGAGGGCGGCGTCGACAAGGCGCTTGCGCCCGACGCGCCCGACTTCAAGAACCTCGCGTCGATCGCGCGCATCGCGCTCGACGCGCGCGTCGAGCTGCTCGGCTCCTCGAGCGATGCGGACCAGGCGAAGCGCGGACTCGCGATCGCGGAGGCGCTGCTTGTCTCCGCGCCGCGCGAGGCGCTGCTCCTGCGCGCCGCCGCCATCTGTGCCGAGACCGCGGGCGACTACGAGCGCGCGGCGGAGCGGCTGCGCGCGCTCGTCGGCGGACTGCCGCCGCGGACCGATCCGTGGTTCGCGGCGAAGGTCGACCAGATCCGCGTGCTCGCGAAGCTCGATCCGGCGCGCGCGCGCGCTGTGATCTCGCAGTACCGCACGCTGTACCCCGAACTCGGCCCCGAGCCGATCCGCACGCGCATCCTCGAGATCGAGCGCGCGCTGCCGGCCGACGGCGCGGCGCCCGCCGGAGGAGGCTCGACATGAGCGCGACTCCGGAACATCGCTTTCTCGGCCTGTCGGGCGTGCCGGGCGACCGGGAGCTGCTCGCGCTTCCGGCCGATGGCCAGCTGAAGAGCGGCCAGGTCGAGGCTGCGCTCGAGCGCCGCGTCGACGAGATCGCGCGGCATCCGCTGTCGGGAAGCGCAGAGGCGCGCAGGCTCGTCGTGCACCTCGAGGCCGCCGCGGACCGGCTGCAGGCGGCGATCGCGCTCGAAGGGCGCGGGCCGCTTCATCCGATGGCGGCGCGGCGTGCGGCGAAGCGCGTGTCGCTCGCGACGCGCTCGAAGGACGACGCAGCGGCCGTCGTGGCGCCCAAGGTGCTCAAGAAGGTCGGAAGCGGGCTTTCCGCCGAGGATCTCACCGAGTTCGACCGCCTCGCGCTCGCGGTGCTCGTGGTCAGCGGCGGCTGGAACGCGACGAGCGCGAAGCGGCTTTCGATCGTCGCGGAAGAGCACGGCATCTCGGTGGCCGATCTCAACCGCGTCGTGCTTGGCCTGACGCGCTTCCTGTCCGAAGGCGAAGGCCTGCGCGGCGCGATGGGCGCGGTCGGATCGGAGGCGCAGTCGACCTTCCTCGCCACGAAGCGCAGCGACCGAGCCGCGGTGGCCGAGGGCGCGGTCGAGCGCGTGTTCGAGCGCATCGACGGCGTCCTGCGCAACGAGCTGCACAGCGGCTCGACCGCGTCGCAGGTCAGGCTTGCCGCGATCTTCGCCGTGTTCGCGCTGTCGTGGATCGGCGTCCTCGCGTGGGTGTTCTTCGGGTCGAAGTCCGAGCAGGAAGTCCCGGCCGGCACGGCGGACACGGCTGCGGTGGTGACGACGGCGGGCGCGGACGCGCTTCCCGCGGACGCGCGCGGCGCGAACGGCGAGTCGATCGCGCCCGTGGCGCCGCTCGCGACGCCGGTGAAGTACCCGCGCGCGCCCGGCTTCGTGCCGACGCCGACGCCGCGCGCGGTCGTCGAGTCTGCAAGCGGCGGTGCGGCGTGGGTCGGCGAGGTCGAGCAGTTCGGCCGCGATGTGCGCGCGGCCGGCGGGCAGGTTTCTGCGGAATCGCTGCAGGAACTCGGCCGTTCGCTCGCGCTGGCGGCGGAGTCGTGGCCCGCGGCGGGCGCGTATCGCGGCGAGGTCGTGCGCGCGATCGGCGCCGCGGCTCGCGAGATCCGCAACGGCGAGGCGCTGCGCGCGCTCATGCAGCGGGTGCCCGGGGGCTCCGATTCCGTCGAGTTCAATCTTCCCGCCTGGAAGCGTTTCTGGCGCCGCGCGTTCGGCGCGGGAGCGCTCGCAGCCATCGCGCTCGATCCGACGCAGACGCCCGAAGTGGCCGCGGCCGCGCGCGAGGAGATGCGGCTGCGCGCGCTGCCGATTCCGCGCGGGGCGGTGCGCGACGGCTTCGCATCGGGTGCGCTTGCATCGCTCGGCGCCGATGCGCTTCCGCTTGCCGAGGGCCTTGCGCTCGGCACGCTCGATCTCGAGCACGCCTCGCGCTGGAGCGAGGCGGTCGACGCGGCGTCGAGTTCGAGCGAACTGCGCAACCAGGCCGCGCTCGCGGCGATCGACGCGGCGCTTCGCGCGCCCGGCGCGATCGACAAGCCGGGCGATCTCGTCGACTACCTCGCGTACGCGATCCACACCCTCGACTTCACCGGTCGCGGCGAGGAGCGCGAGGCCGTGCGCAACTCGCTCTCGGCCTGGATCCTCGACGAGAACATTCCGCCCGCGCGCATCTGGGCGCTCACGAGCGTGCTCGACGCCGACCTCGGCATCGCGTGGTACGGGCCCGATCTCGTGCTGGCGACGAACGGCTCGCGCGCCGACCGCGCCGCGCTCGTCGAGCGGATGCTGAAGGCCTTCCCGAGCCTGACCGAGACGACCGTCGGCGAGGCGATCGCGGTCGACAAGACGACGCTCGAGGACTGGCAGAAGTCGGTCGCGTCGGCGATGGCGCTGCCGTCGAACGACACGGCCGACCACCTGCGGCGCGCGTCGGTGCTGCTGGCGGCCATGCGCGTCGCGCGCGCCTTCGAGCGCGGCGACGAGAAGGGAGCGCGCGCCGCCGCGGAATCGATGGGCGCGCTCGTTCGCCGGGAGGACAAGGAGTGGACGGCGTCGCCGACCGGCGAGCGGGCCGGCTTGCCGGCGGCCGGCGTCGGCGATGGCGAGTTCGCCGCCGAACTGCAGGCGGCCGGTCGCGATGTGGCGCGCAAACTGAGCCTGATCCGCGCGCTCGGCGCGCGGCCGGCGGCGGGAGATCTCGGGCCGGTCGACGCGCGCGCGGCGGCGCTCGAGGCGCTTCGCAGCAACCAGGGCGAGTCGCGCGCCGCGATGGCGACGGTGCTCGCCGACCGCTACGCAAGCGGTCCGACGGTGCTGCAGGCCGTGCTCGACCTGATCGTCGATGGATCGCTCGCGTCCGACGCGCCCGACTTCGTGTCGCGGCTCGTCGGCACGAGCGTCGCGGGGGCGGACTGGCGCGCGGAGGCGCGCGAGCGTCTGATCGCGCGCATCTTCCTGCTCGAGGACAGCCGTGCGCACGCGGTCGACCAGTCGGGTGCGGACATCGCGGCCATCGCGTCCGAACTCGCGGCCGGATACGAGCCCATGGCGGCGTCGGGCGCGTCGTCGCGGCCCGACCGCGCGCTGGCGCTGCTCGCCGACGCGATGCGCTCGGTGGCGCAGCAGCGCTTCTTCTCCGAGCCGTTCCCGGCGCCGATCGACGAGGTCGAGCGGCAGCGCGCCGCGCGCCGCTCGCTGGCGTCGGGCGTGCTGCAGCGCATGTCGGCCGAGACGCCTGCCATCGCGCAGTACGCGGCGATGCTCGTGGCGGCGCGCCAGCCTGCGCTCCAGTCGAAGCTGCGCGAGCATCTGATGGCCGCGATGCGGGCGCGCAGCGCGGCGTCGACGGCGAGCGAGCAGGTCGAGATCGACCTCGAGGCGGCGCTCCGCATCCTGAACGAAGGGTTCGCGCCGGAAGCGACCGATCGGGGGGTCTCATGAGTTCAGTCACGCGGCCTCGATGCACGGCGGCGCACGCACGGTGGGCGAGATCGCTGCGTCGCGCCGGAGTGGTCGCGTGCGCGGTCGCTGTGACCGCGCTGATTCCGATGGCCGGCGGCGCAGGACTTCCCGCGGCGCAGACCGCGGCGGCGGCCTCGGCCTCGCGCTGGAAGGACCGGCTGGCGCAGCTCGATCCGCTGCGTCCGCTCGACTATCTCGAACTGGGCGAGGAGGTGGCGGATGCTGCCGTCGACGAGAGCGATCGCGACCTCGCGCGCCAGTTGTTCGGCTACGCCGGCGCGCTCGATCCGGAGCGCCTCGGGCGCAGCGCCATGCTTGCGCTTGCTGCGATGGCGAGCGACGCGACGGACCGCGCCCGCGCGCAGGCCGCGGCGGAACTCGTGGGAGGCAAGGGCGTGGTGCGCGAGGCGCTGCGGGTCGAGCCCGCGCAGCTCGAGGCGCTCGCGCGCAGCTTCAGCGCGTACCGCCGCGGGGACGGTCGGCGCGCCCAGACCGCGCTCCGTCAGAACGGCGCCGACGCGCTGCTCGAGCTGATCGGGCCGCGTCTTCCGGGCGGCGCGCAGGGATACCGCGACGAGTGCGCGGCTATGCGGGCCTCGGGTGTCTCGATCGTCGATGCCGAGTCGGTCCGCAGGCAGCTCGAGATCGAACTCTCGCTGCGGCGCGGCGAACTGCGCGCGCTCTCGCTCGATGCGGCGCTGCGGGGCGACATGCCGCTTGTCGAGATCGACCTCGGGGATCCGAAGGCGCTCTGGGGCGTCGATCCCTCGCGTCCGTGGTGGCGCGACGGCGCCTGGCGCAGCAATGGTTGAGGCGGAGCAACGGTTGACGCGCAGCGACGGTTGACGCGGGAAGTCCCGAGGTTTTCGGTCCACGGGCGGGGCTGTTGGGCTTCGGTACACTCAGCGCATGTCGTCTGCCCGAGCCGTCGCCCCCGTCTACCGCAACATCCTCGAGATGATCGGGAACACCCCGATGCTCGAGATCACCCGCATCGACACCGGACCGTGCAAGCTGTTCGTGAAGATGGAGTCGATGAATCCGGGCAACTCGATCAAGGACCGCATCGCGGTGACCATGATCGAGGACGCCGAGAAGTCGGGCAAGCTGAAGAAGGGCGGCCGCATCGTCGAGGCGACCGCCGGCAACACCGGCCTCGCGCTTGCGCTCGTGGCGGGGCAGAAGGGCTACCGCCTGACGGTGGTCGTGCCGGACAAGATGAGCGACGAGAAGATCTCGCACCTGCGCGCGATGGGCGCGGAGGTCGTGCTCACGCGCTCCGATGTCGCGAAGGGTCACCCCGAGTACTACCAGGATGTCGCCGAGAAGATCGCGAAGGACGACCCCGATGCGTTCTACGCGAGCCAGTTCACGAACGAGGCGAACCCGCGCGCCCACTACGAGACGACGGGGCCCGAGATCTGGGAGCAGATGGAGGGCAAGATCGACGCGTTCGTCGCGGGCATCGGCTCGGGCGGCACGGTGAGCGGCGTCGGCAAGTACCTGAAGGAGCGCAACCCGAAGTGCGAGATGATCCTCGCCGACCCCGTCGGCTCGATCCTCGCGCCGCTCGTCAACGAAGGCAAGAAGGTCGATCCGGGCTCGTGGCTCGTCGAGGGGATCGGCGAGGACTTCATCCCGTCGATCTGCCATCTCGAGCTCGTGTCGAAGGCGTATGCGATCTCCGACGGCGAGGCGTTCCACACCGCGCGCGAGCTGCTCCGCAAGGAAGGCGTGCTCGCGGGCTCGTCGGTCGGCACGCTGTTCGCGGCCGCGCTGCGCTACTGCCGCGAGCAGAAGGAACCGAAGCGCGTCGTCACGCTCATCTGCGACAACGGCGCCAAGTACCTCTCGAAGATGTTCAACGACTTCTGGATGGTCGACAACGGCTTCATCCAGCGGCCGACCTACGGCGACCTGCGCGACCTGATCGCGCGGCGCCACCTCGAGCGCGAGGACTTCTGTTTGACGCCCGACCTGCCGATCGTGCAGGCGATCAAGCGCATGCGCATGTACTCGATCTCGCAGATGGCGGTGCTCGACGAGAAGGACAAGGTCGTCGGCATCCTCGACGAGGGCGATGTGCTCATGGCGATCGTGCGCGACCGCGACTACGCGAAGCGCCCGGTGAAGGACTACATGACGAGCCGCATCGAGACGGTGCGGCCGACCGCGAGCGTGAACGACCTCGTGCCGATCTTCCGCGCCGACCGCGTGGCGATCGTCGCCGACGAGAAGCACTTCTACGGCCTGATCACCAAGATCGACCTCATCAACTACCTGCGCAAGCAGCTCTGAACCCGCGAACGAACGCGACCGAAGGCAACGCACATGGCACACACTCCCGCGCATCTCGCGACCGACTGCATCCACGGCGGACAGCACGCCGACCCCACGACCGGCGCCGTCATGCCGCCGATCTACACGAGCTCGACCTTCATCCAGGAGTCGCCGGGCGTCCACAAGGGCTACGAGTATTCGCGCAGCCACAACGAGACGCGCTTCGCGTTCGAGCGCTGCATCGCCACGCTCGAGCGCTCTGGGCTTTCCGAGGCCGATGAGCGGACCTGCGGCGGATTCGCGTTCGCGTCGGGCCTCGCTGCGATCGCGACCGCGCTCGAGCTGATGGACGCGGGCGACACGATCGTCTGCATGGACGATGTCTACGGCGGCACGAACCGCCTGCTGAACCGAGTGAGGAAGCGCAGCGCCGGCTACAAGGTCGTGCATGTCGACCTCAGCGACCTCTCGAAGGCGGAGGCCGCGATCCGCGAGCACAAGCCGAAGATGGTGTGGCTCGAGACGCCGACGAACCCGACGCTGAAGCTCGTCGACATCGCCGCGGTGTGCGCCCTCGCGCGCAAGGCCGGGGCGATCTCGGTGGTCGACAACACCTTCGCGACGCCGATGCTGACGCGCCCGATCGAGCTCGGCGCCGACATCGTGATGCACTCGACGACGAAGTATGTCGGCGGACACTCCGACACCGTCGGCGGCGCGCTGATCACGGGGTCGAAGGAGATCGCGGAGAAGCTGCGCTTCATGCAGAACGCGATCGGCAGCGTGATGGGGCCGTTCGACGCGTATCTCGGCCTGCGTGGCCTGAAGACGCTGCATGTGCGCATGGAGCGCCACTGCGTGAGCGCGATGACGATCGCGATGCGGCTGGCGAACCACGCGAAGGTCGCGAAGGTCGTGTATCCCGGCCTCGCCAGCCACCCGCAGCACGCGCTCGCCGCCAAGCAGATGCAGTTCGACGGAAAGCCCGCGTTCGGCGGCATGATCACGATCTTCCTGAAGGGCGGCATCGGCGAGAGCCGCCGCTTCCTCGAGAATGTGCATCTCTTCGCGCTCGCCGAGAGCCTCGGCGGCGTCGAGAGCCTGATCGAGCACCCCGCGATCATGACGCACGCGAGCGTGCCCGAGGCGATGCGCGCGGAGCTTGGGATCAGCGATTCGCTCGTGCGGCTGTCGGTCGGCGTCGAGCATGTCGAGGACCTCTGGAAGGACCTCGAGCACGGGCTTTCGAAGGCCTGACGCATGGAGGGGCCTGACGCGTGGAGGGTGCCTGACGCATGGAGGGCGATGCGCCCGAATCTCGGTTCGTCGTCGCGCGCGTGGGCGCGGAGGGCGATCCGCTGTCGTATGTCGAGCTACGCCGCGAAGGCGAGCGCGAGGGGCGCGGCGTGCGCTGCGATCTCGCGGCGATGTCGCTGAAGGGCGGCCGCGCCGAGGCGCGCGCGATGCCGATCGTGAAGGCGGTGGGCGACGCGCGCACGGTGGTCGACGCGACGGCGGGACTCTTGGGCGATGCGTTTCTGCTTGCGGTCGCGGGCTACGAGGTGACGGCGATCGAGCGATCCGCGCTTGTGTACTTGCTCGCGAAGGACGGACTTGAGCGCGCAGAGCGCGATGTGCGGCTCGCGGAACTGCTCGGCGGTCGGCTCAAGGTGGTGCACGCCGACGCGCGCGAGTGGCTCGCGGCGCGTGCGGGCACGGCGGAGGCGCCCGACGCGGTCGTGATCGACCCGATGTTTCCGCCGAAAAAGAAGAAGAGCGCGCTGCCCCGCAAGGAGATGGTTGCGCTGCGGGAAGCGGTGGGGGCGGACCTCGATGCCGCCGAGCTGCTCGCCGCCGCGCGCGCGTGCGCGCGGAAGCGCGTGGTGCTCAAGCGCGGCGACGACGCGCCGGAACTCGCGAAGGCCGACTGGTCGATCGAAGGCACGACGGTGCGGTTCGATGTATGGCGTGGGTGATTTGAGCGGCCGCGGCTGCGGCCGCGGCCTTTGGTGCTGGTGAAGGTTTCGTGCGTCGGGCGGCTGCAGCCGCCGCTCAAATCACGGGCACAGCCGCGTGACCGCGTACGAACCGTCCGCCTGGCGCGTGTAGACGATCCGGTCGTGCAGCCTGTACTTGTCGCCTTGCCAGAACTCGATCTTGTCGAGGCTCACGCGATAGCCGCCCCAGTGCGGCGGGCGCGGCACATCGCCGCTGGCAAACCGTGCGGTCAGTTCCGCCGCGCGGCGCTCGAGTTCCGCGCGGTTCGCCACCGGTTCGCTCTGGTCGCTCGCCCACGCGTTCACGCGGCTGTCGACCGGCCGCTGCGCGAAGTACGCGTCGCTCTCGGCATCGCTTGCGAGCGACACCCGGCCCTCGATGCGCACCTGGCGGTCGAGCAGGTCCCAGTGGAAGAGAAGCGCCGCCCGCGCGTTCGCCGCGAGCGCGCGGCCCTTGCGGCTGTTCCGGTTGGTGAAGAACCGCGCGCCTTCGCGGGAAAACCCGCGCAAGAGCACGATGCGCGCGCTCGGCGCGCCGTCCGCGTCGATCGTCGCGAGCGTCATCGCGTTCGGATTCGGCGTGGGAAGCTTCTGCGCCTCCGCGAACCACTGCTCGAACACGGCAACCGGGTCGGCGGGGGGCGCGTCGAAGTCGATCGAGGGAGTGGGGCCGTGTCCGGTGCTCATCGCGTGTCTCGCTTTCGTCCGCCGTCGCGGCGCGTGTCCCGTGCATCCTTCGTCCGCTTGCGCCCGCCGATGCGCGCGCCGTCCTTCAGGACAGGCGGCTCGTGTTCCTGCATCAGCCGCTCGAGCGCCGAGTCGTCGATCTGCCCAAGCGCCTCGAGCAGCGGGCCACCGGCCTTGCCGTCGAGAATCGCCAGCGGATCCGCCAGGTCCTTCGTCGCCTCAAGGTAGCGTTCGAGCGCCGCATCGTCGGTGCGCGCGCGCCGTCGCGCAGGCGCGGCATCGCGCTCCTCTCGCGAACGCCTCGGAAGCGAGGAGGCGCTTTCGACCGCCGCCTGTTCGGCCGTGATCTCGAAGAGCGTCATCCAGCCCGCGACCTCGCGCTCGTTGAGCGGCACGCTGCGGCGGGGGTCCGGCTTGCGTGCGCTCGGCTTCGCCGGCCGCATCCGCCGCGCGTCGTCGGCGAGCATCGCGAGGAAGTCCTCGCTCTTCACGCACTCCGCGCCGCGCGACTTCGCCTTGCGCTGGATCGCGCGGTCGCTCGTGACCACGGTCATCCGCCGAGGCGCGCTCGAACGATCGAGAAACGCCGCGATGTGGTCGTCGGCGCTCTTGCCGGGGCCCGCCCCCTCGATCACGATCCGGCCAACGCGGCTCGCGCCGCGCGGCACTCCGTCGCAGATCAGCCACACGGCTTCCGAGCCGAACCGACTCGCCGCGATGAGGCGTGCCAGCGCCTCCGGCTCGCCCACGGCGAGTTCCGGCGGGAGGACGCCCGTGACATGGAGGGCGTTGTAGGTGTCGATAATGATCGGCACGGCAGGGAGAGCATACGCGGGCCGCCGCCCCCGCCCCGTGCCCGGCGGGGCCTTTCGGCTGCACGGCGGCCGACCCGGCGACGCGCATATCCGCTTGGCTTGACCAGCCTTGCCGATTCGTGTCCAATAGGCGACTCGGCACTTTCCCCCACTTAAGGACACGACTTTCAATGGCAATCCGTATCAAGGCCCGTAGCGGCGAGTCCGTCGAGCAGATGCTCCGTCGATTCAAGAAGCTCTGCGAGAAGGAAGGCCTCACCAAGGATGTGAAGCGCAAGGCGCACTACGAGAAGCCCTCCGAGCGCAAGCGTCGCGACGCCCGTCGTCACGAGCCGCGCCCGGTGCGCGTCGGCTCGGACCGCCAGGGCGGCAGCGCCGCTCGCGGCCCGAAGCGCGAGTCGAAGGGCCCGCGTGGTCCGCGCGGCGGTGGCGGCTTCTAAGCCCATCCGATGCGTTCCCGCAGCACTGCAGACCCGGAATCGACGCGCCAGTTCGCGATCGAGATGGCACGCACGCTTGCAGACTCGAAGTGCACGGATGTCGTGCTCCTCGATGTCCGCGGGCGCAGCCAGGTCTGTGACTATGTGATCATCGCGTCCGGCACCAGCCAGCGGCAGATGCGCGGCGCCGCGCAGGACATCGAGGATCTCGGCAAGGACCGGGGGCAGCACCCGTTCCGCACCAACGCCGACGAGGGCTCGACCTGGATCGTCGTCGACTTCGTCGAGATCGTGGCGCACCTCTTCGAGCCGGATCAGCGGCTCTACTACGACATCGAGCTCCTGCACGCCGACGGCAAGCGCGTCGACTGGCGCCGCCCCGAAGGCGAGCTGCCGCCGGCCGCACGCGCTGCGCGCCAGGCCGCGGCCCGTCAGGGCGGCGCGAAGTCCGACGGCGCGAAGTCCGCCGGCGAAGGGTCGGAGGGTTGAGCCCATGCTTCGCGAGGCGCTCTTCGCGAAGATCCACCGCGCGACGGTGACGCTCTGCAACCCCGACTACATGGGGTCGATCACCATCGACCAGGACCTGCTTGACGCCACGGGCATGCGCGTCAACGAGAAGGTCCTCATTGCCGACATCGACAGCATGAACCGCTTCGAGACCTATGTGTTCCGCGGCGCGCGCGGAAGCGGCGTGATCGGCGTCAACGGCGCCGCCGCGCGCCTCACTGGCGTCGGCCACCGCGTGATCATCATGAGCTTCTGCCACCTGACGCTCGAGGAGATGCAGGCGCACCGGCCCAAGGTCGTGATCTGCACGCCGGAGAACAAGGTCGCGGAGAGCCTTGCGTACGATCCCGACTGACGCGCTTCGCGCGGTTCCAGTGGTGAAGTGCCAGTGGTGAAGTGCCAGTCGAGAAGTTCCAGCCGGATAGTTTCAGGAGATTCGTCATGCAGCGTCTTCCCGTCGTTGAAGGGCGCCGTGCCGCTCGGCTCATGGCCGTGCTGCCAAGCCTCGCCGCCATGGTCGCGTACTCCGCCGCGCTCGCGCAGGACGCAGCGCCGCGCCGCGGGATCATGGCGCCGCCGCCGGCCGCCGCGCCCGCGGATCCGGCACCCGCCGAGCGCGCGCCGCTCGACCCAGCGTGGCTTGGCGCCTGGACAGGCACCGCGCGGATGCTCGGTGCGGAAGGCGCCGCGCTGATGGAACTCCCGCTCGTCTTCGTCGTGCGCAACCCCGAGGGCGGTCCGCTCGTCAACCCTGTCGTCGAGCTCTGGAGCCTGCCCGCCGGCGCGCTCGGCAAGGCGGCGATCGAGGTGGTGCCGAACGGCCGCACGCTCGCGTTCACCCTCGAGTCGCAGGGTGAATCGGTGCGTTTCGAGGCCACGCTCGCCGAAGGCGACGCATCGGTGTCGGGCGCGATGAAGATGTCCGACCGCGGCCGCCGCGACGCCGCGCCGGAGGCGAAGTTCACGATGAAGCGCGTCGACATCGTTTCGGAAGTCGCGGACTCGCGCGTCTTCGCCGCGACCCTCGAGGTCGGCGCGCAGAAACTCCCGATGCGGCTGGCGCTTGGTCAAGGCGTGCACGGTTGGTGCGGGTCGATGGACATCCTCGTGCAGGGCGTGCGCGACTTCCCGGTCTCCGTCGAGCGAACCGAGGCCGGCTTCACCGTGCTGCTGCCGGCGGGCGCGACCGCGACGATCAACCTCACGGCCAAGGAAGGCGAGAAGACGCTTGCGGAGATGACGGTGCTCGAAGGCACCTTCGCCCAGGCGGGCTTCAGCGCGCCGATCCGCTTCGAAGCGCAAGCCGGGGCGCGCGCGGGTGCGCTGCGCCGACCGCAGGAGCCGAAGCCGCCGTTTCCGTACGAATCGCGCGAGGTCGGCATCCCGCATCCGCTCGGCCACACGCTTGCCGGCACCCTCACGATGCCCTCGTCGCAGACGCTCGCGGTCGACGGCCGCGTGCCAGCGATGGTCTTCGTCTCGGGATCAGGTCCGCAGGACCGCGACGAGACGCTCATGGGCCACAAGCCCTTCGCGGTGCTCGCCGATGCGCTGACCCGCGCGGGCATCGCCGTCCTGCGCTACGACGACCGCGGAACCGCGAAGTCGACCGGTGCCTTCGCCGGCGCGACCACCGCCGATCTTGCGAGCGACGCCGACATGGCGGTCGAATGGCTCAAGCGCCAGCCGGGCGTCGATCCCGCGCGCGTCGGCCTGCTCGGCCACAGCGAGGGCGGCCTCATCGGTCCGCTCGTCGCCGCGTGGCAGAACGCAGGGGATTCGCCGGCGAACCCGCTCGCGTTCCTCGTGCTGGTCGCGCCTCCCGGCGAGACGGGGGCGCAGATCCTGACGCGCCAGTCGCGCGATCTCGCCCTCGCTGGCGGCGTCGCCGCAGACAAGGTCGAGGCGATGGCCGCGGCGCACGCCACGCTGATGGAAGAGGTCGCGATGCGTCGATCCGCCGACGCGCTCCGGCCGGCGGCGGCGGCGCTCATCCGCGAGCAGGTCGCGATCTCGGGGCAGCCCGCGCCCGACGACGACACCCTTCGCATGCTCGCCGACCGCACGGTGCAGACGCTCGTCGATCCGTGGATGTCGGAGTTCATCCGCATGGATCCGCGCTCGGCGCTCTCGTGGCTCGAGGTGCCGACGCTCGCGCTCTGGGGCACCAAGGACCTGCAGGTCGATGCTACGGCCAACTCGGCGATCTTCAGGGAGGTCGCCGCGGCGGGCGCGCCGATCGAGACGCGCGTCTTCGAGGGACTCAACCACCTCATGCAGCCGGCGACGAAGGGCACCGTCGAGGAGTACGGCGAGATCGAGCTCACGATCGATCCCGCGGCGCTCGAGGCGATCGTGTCGTGGGTCGCGGCGACGGCCCGTGCGCCCGGCGCCAAGCAGGTTCCCGAGGCGTCGCGTCCCGAGTCGGTGCGGGCCGACTATGTCGCGCCGCGGCTCTTCTTCTACCGCGATTCCGCCCCGGAGAAGTCGACGCCATGAGCTTCGGACTCGGACACGGTCGCGAACTCGTCCCGGGCGATGTCGGCATCGAGATGAAGTCGCTCGCGCCGCTGCCTGACGCACCCAGCGTGCCGGAGGCGCGGGCGATGCTCGCGTTCGATCCGCGCGCGTGGTTCCCCGATCCGGCGCGCCGCTTCGAGCTCGAGATCGGCTCGGGCAAGGGCACCTTCCTGCTGCAGCAGGCCGAACTCGAGCCCGAGACGAACTTCCTCGGCATCGAGTGGGCGGGGGAGTTCTGGGCCTACGCGGCCGACCGCATCCGCCGGCGCGGCATGCCCAATGTGAAGCTGCTCCACGGCGACGCGACCGAGTTCATCCGCACGCGCGTTCCCGACGGAATCGTGTCGGTGATCCACCTCTACTTCAGCGACCCGTGGCCCAAGACGCGGCATCACAAGCGCCGCGTGATCCAGGACCACACGCTGCGCGAGTTCCACCGCATCCTCGTGCCGAAGGGCGAACTGCGCATCGTCACCGACCACGACGCGCTTTGGGCGTGGGATGTCGAGCATGCCGAGCGCGCGCGCGACCTCTTCGAACGCCGCGACTTCGAGAAGCCCGCGAGCGCCCGCGAAGGCGAGGTCGTCGGCACGAACTTCGAACGCAAGTTCCGCCGCGAAGGCCGTCCGTTCCACGCGATGACCCTCGTGCGGGCGTGAATCGAGCTTCGGCCCGACTAGGCTCTGTCTGACGGATCCCCGGGACCAAAGATCCGCGCGGCGCCCGGATGGCAAGGAGGTGAAACGAAGCTGTATCCGCAGCGATACAGCGAGTTGAAGCCGACGCGGCCAGCCGGGATGCCGCGTGGATCGACGTCCTGGGGATCCGTCAGACAGAGCCTAGGCCGTTGCGCCGTACGGCCGCACTCATTCCAGTTTGCTCGTTTGATTTTTTCTCACGGAGACACGGAGAACACGGAGACCAAGTCTTTCACCCGCCCGCACTGCGCGAAGGCAAAGTGAGAGATGGTGTTTCCCTTTTCTCTTCTTCTCTTCTCTTCTCTTCTCTTCTCTTCTCTCTTCTCTCTTCTCCGTGTCTCCGTGAGAAAACCCCGAATCACACCCCCTCAGCCCTGAGGCCGGCGCCAGGTGTAGTCCTTGTCTTTCTCCAAGACGCCCGCCGAGCGCTTGATGCAGGCCTGGCACACGCACGCGTCGGGGAACTCCGGGCTTCGCCAGAAGAGCGTGTCCGGCTCGACGAGGCACATCGTGCACGCCATGCCCGCGACGCGGTCGTCGCGGCCTTCGATCACGGTGGCGAGGTACGCGATCGCGAGGCATTCGCCGCACATGTGGCTCCCGTGGTGCCCCTCGACCATCGGCCGCGACGGATCGTCGGGATCCCACGCCCGGTGGCAGAAGTTGCAGAGGACATCCTCGTACTGGACATTGCTTTCGTCGGTGCCTGGCCGGAACACGGGAACCTCGCCGTCTTGCAGGATTCGGGAAGGGGCGACACGCCGTAGAATCGCACCCACATGGCGCAGGGTATCTCACTCGCCAACAAGTGCCAGATCCTCTTCGGGATCGCGGTCTTTGCGCTGCTCGGGGCCGCGCTCGCGGTGCCGTGGTACCGCACGGGCGCGCTCGTCACCGAAAGCCAGCTCGAGGTGTCGCGCCAGCTCGCCGACACCTGGTTCGAGAACGGCTTCTCGATCGGCCGGAGCGAGGGCAGCGTCATCCCGATGCGCGTCCTCAGCGTCGACGACATCCTGCTCGGCGGGGGCGGCGCCGACAGCGAGTTCCTCGAGCAGTCGCTCGAGGTGTTCGAGACCGACTCCAAGGTCGCCGAGCGCTTCGAGCGCCAGACCGAGGGCGCGGGCATCCGGTACCGCTATGCGCGCGCGATCCGCGAGCGCGAGTGGCGCAGGATCGCCGACCTCAAGTATGTCGACTGGAACGCGCGCGGCATGGCGGTGCGCAGCGAGGACACGGTGATGGGCATCCTGCTCATCGACCGCCGCAGCGAGCGCGCGGAATCGCAGATCGACCAGAACCGGCTCTTCATCGCGGGAACGGGGCTCGTGGCCGGCATCCTCGCGATCCTCGTCTTCCAGATCATCCTCAAGCGCCTGATCTTCAGCCCCGTCCGCGCGCTGACCGCCGTCGCGGAGCGCGTCGACCAGGGCAGCACGAGCGCGCGCGCCGGACTGACGACGGGCGACGACTTCGAGCGGCTTTCGAAGGCGTTCGACGGCATGCTCGACCGCCTCGAGGAAGGGCAGGCGCAGCTGCGTCGCGTGAACGAGAGCCTCGACCTCAAGATCGGCGAGCTTGCCGAGACCAATGTCGGCCTTTCGGAATCGAACCGCCTCAAGAGCGAGTTTCTCGCGAATGTGTCGCACGAGCTGCGCACGCCGCTCAACTCGATCATCGGGTTTGCGGAGCTGCTCGACGAGATCGCCCGCAACGACCCGAACGCCGATCCGAAGCGGGTGCGGTACATCGGCAATATCCTGCAGTCGGGGCGCAACCTGCTCGAGATGATCAACGAGCTGCTGCAGATGGCGAAGATCGAGGCGGGCCGGCTCGAGGTCACCATCGGCCCGACGAGCGTGAAGGACATCTGCGAGGGCCTCGCGGCGATCATGCGCCCGCAGTCGATGCAGAAGAACATCGCCGTGCAGGTGCTCGTCGAGGAGAGCGTCACGGGCGTCGAGAGCGATCCCGGCAAGCTGCAGCAGATCCTCTACAACTTCGTGTCGAACGCGATCAAGTTCTCGCCCGATGGAACCCGCGTCACGATCGGCGCCCGCCGCATCGTGAACGGGCAGGGGATCGACTGCGTGCGCATCGAGGTGACCGACCAGGGTCCGGGCATCCCGCTCGACATGCAGGACACGATCTTCGAGAAGTTCCGCCAGGTCGATGCGAGCCATACGCGCGCGCACTCGGGCACCGGCCTCGGCCTTGCGATCTGCCGCGAGCTCGCGGAGCGCCTCGGCGCGCGGGTGTCGCTGGCGTCGGTGCCGGGCTCGGGCGCGACCTTCGCCGTCGAGGTCCCGGTCGAGTTCAAGGGCAAGGAGCTCGAGGCGCTCATGACTTAGCGGTCGCCGCTGCGGCGGCTCCCTCTGGCGGTCGGGCCTTGGAGTGAATCCAAGGCCCGCCTGGTGCGCGTGACTTTCGGAGTTGAAAGCTGACATCCTCCGTTCCGCAGGCTAACGCCTGCGGGCACCCGGTCAATCATGACGCAGCGCTTCGATCGGGTCCTTGCGGCTCGCCACGATCGCCGGGTAGATGCCGAAGATCAGGCCGACGCCGGCGGCGACCACGAAGCTCACCACGATCGACCAGACCGTCACGCTCGGCTCGAGCGTGAGCCGGCCGTCGAACGCGCCCTGCAGGAACGGCAGTCGCACGAGCAGTTCCACGAGGGGCCGCAGGCCCATCGAGATGCCGACGCCGAGCAGGATGCCGATCACGCCGCCGAGCGCGCTCAGCGCGCCCGTCTCGACGAGGAACTGGAGCACGATGTGGCGCCGCGTGGCGCCAAGCGCGCGGCGGATGCCGATCTCCCGCGTGCGTTCGGTCACGCTCGCGAGCATGATGTTCATGATGCCGATGCCGCCGACGAGGAGCGAGATGGCCGCCACCACGACGAGCATCACATTCCACACCATCAGCTGGCGCTTCGCGTTCTCGAGCAGTTCCCACGGCACGATCAGCTGGACATCGGTGAGGCCGAGGTGGCCCGTCTCGACCACGCGCCGCACGCGCTCGGCAAGCGGCACGACCGAGTCGGTGTCGGGCGCCACCACATAGACCTCGGACAGCTCGATGTTCTCGCCGCTGAACGAGCCCGACTGCCGCCGCATGACATTGTCGCCGAACTGCGATTCCGCGGTCGTGATCGGGATGTGGATGTCCTTGTTGAGATCGCGGCCGACAAGCGCGGAGCCGCGGCCGCCCGCGAGGCCCACCGGCTCGAGGACGCCGATCACGCGGAACACCGTGTTGTCGACCTTGATGGTCGCGCCGATCGGGTCGCGAAGGCGGAAGAACTGCTTGGCGATCTCGCTGCCGATGACGCAGACGGGCGCGCGAGACGCGACATCCTCGTCGCTCAGATAGCGGCTGCGCGGTTCGAGGCGAAGCCGCGCCACCTCGAGGAGTTCCGGGGTCGTGCCGAACACCTGGCTCGTGATGCGCTGGTTCTCGTACGAGACATCGGAGCCGACCGCCTTGAGCGGCACGACCGAGACCGCATCGGGAAGCGAGGTCTGCATGCGGCGCAGATCCTGCCGCAGCAGCCCGTAGGCGACGAAGAAGGTGCGCGCCTGACCGGAGTTCGCGGCTTCGGGCGGCTTCGAGGAGCGCACGATGATGTTCGTTGCGCCGAGCGCGGCCACCTCGCGGAGCGCGCCGATCTTGTTGCCCTCGCCGACCGCGACGACGACGATGACGGCCGCCACGCCGAGGATGATGCCGAGGCTCGTCAGCGTCGACCGCAGCTTGTGAAGCCGCAGGTTGCGGAGGCCGAGGCGAAAGATCTCGAGGAAGAATCCGATGGGCATGGCGAACTCGTCCGCGGTTTCCGCGGGGACCGCGATGGTATCCTCTGCGCGTGGACGCGGACGCACCAGAACCAACGATCCGGCTCGGCGCCGAGCGCGAGGCGGATCAGGCGTGGATCTGGCACGCGTCGATCGACGCACCCGAAGGCTCGACCTTGCACGAGTTGCGGCTTTCCTGGGCCGATTACAACATCTTCTGCCCCGATGGAACGCGCACGCCCGCCGATGTCGGCCGGGCCGTCCTGTCGTTCTTCGCCGAGCACCGCGCCGACTTCCCGCTGCGCGAGCGGCTCGACGCCGCGATGGCGCGCATGCGTTTCGCGAACGCGGACAAGTCGATCGCGGCCCGGCTCGGCTGACCGATCAGCGCGCGACGCGGCGCCAGATCTCGACATCGCCGTGGCCCCAGTCGGCCCAGCCGTCGAGGCGGTGGGTGCGGTCGAAGTCGCGGTCGAGCGCGGCAAAGGTCGCGGGCGCCAGCCGCTGTGGATACAGAACGACGATGAAGAGCGGGTTCTCCCTCGCGACCACGGTGTCGAGGTCCTTGCCGAGGAAGCCGGACGGCGTCGCCTCGAAGCCGTACTGCCGCGCGTAGAAGCCGACGGCGTTGTCCGGCAGGCCGATGGTCGCCACGCGATCGTCGGGCGCACGCATGCGCGCCACGACTTCGACCGCATCGCGGATCGGCTGCCGGCAGGCGAGCTCGCGCAAGGCCATGACGCTCGGGAACAGGATCACTCCCGCGCACACCACGACCTGGAGCCTCACGGGAAGGACCCACGGCGCAAGCCGACGCGCCTCGGGACGGCTCTTGCGCATCCACACCCACGCGAAGGCTGTGAGCGCGAGCGCGCCCGCGGGGACGGTGAACACCAGGAATCGCGCGTAGATCCATGTACCAAGCGCCGCCGAGAGCGCGAACGCGAGGACGAACGCGGCCAGGATGGGAACCAGCACCGCGCGCGTCCTGAGCGCCGCCCGTTCGCGCGACCCGGCGATCGCGATGTATCCGAACACCGCCGCGATCGCGAGGAACGGCGTCGGATCAAGGAACCACCAGGCCCGGTCGCCGCTCCACGCGAGCGTCAGGCCGTAGGCCGCCTCCAGCCCTTCGCGCGACCACGGCGCTGGCTGCGCGGCGTCGACTCGCGTGTAGTCGGCGCGCGTCGAGAGGACATCGCCCGCAAGAGGCGCAAGCAGCACTAGAGCCAGAACGCCTGCAAGCAGCGAGGCGATCGCGAGCCGTCGGTCGCGCGCGAGTCCGAGCACGCCCGCGCAGATGGGTACGAGCACCGACACCGGATGGCTCCATGCCATGAACGCGCATGCGCCGGCGAACAGGGCGTAGTCGCGGGCGCTGCGCGTGCGAAACGCGCGCGCGAGCGCCAGCGTCGCGACGAGCGAACCGAGGATGACGAACGCGTATCCACGCGCTTCCGCGCCCTCGACGACGGGGATCGGGGCGACCGCCACCGCGAGCGCCGTGAACAGTCCAAGCCGTCGTCCGAAGAGCGTCGAGCCGAGCGCGTAGGCCGCCGCGATCGACGCCACGCCCGCCGCGATCGCCGGCGCGCGCAGCACGAGTTCGCTAAGCGAGCCGCTGGAAAGCGTCCACACCGCCCAGGTCGCGAGCGTCATCGGCACATGGTTCGTCGGCACCGCGTACGAGCCGAACGCCACGCCCGGTCCCTCGACTGCGAACGACAGGAACGCCGAGATCTCGTCGTACCACAGGCTCTCTCGCGCGACCGCGATCCTCAGTGCGCCTCCGAGCGCAACGATCGACGCGAGCAGCATCCACCCGCCGCGCGTGGCCGGCACGATCGACCGCGGTGGGCGCATCTCGTGTCGCGGGCATGCGCGCCCGAGCATCCAGACGAGCAACGGAACAAGGACCGCCGCCACCGCGAGCGCGATGCGGAAGAACCCGGCGCCGCGCGTGGTCGCATCGGGAATCGCTCCGCCAAGCCGCTCGACGCGCTGCGGATGGGCGAAGGCCTCCGCGAAGGTTGCCGTCGGCACGAGCGCAAGCACTGCGCAGGCGAGGCCGATCGCGCACGCCGCGAGAAGCACGGGGTCGCGGAGCGGCGTCGTCTGGGAGGCTGGACTCGTCACGAGGTCATTTCAATCGCTCTTCGGCCGCTCGTCAATCGAATCGGGAATCGGCGTCTCGATCGAGCCTGCGTTCAGGCGCACCGCGAGGGTCGACGAGATCAGCGGAATCGCGCGCAGCACCTCGACATGCACGAAGGGCAGCAGGAAGAGCGCCGCGACGCGCGCGCCCGTCGAGACCGCGAAGACAAGCGCGTAGGTCGACGGATCGGGCGAGTCGCCGAGCATCGCGGCCCCGATGAGCGATCCGCCCGCCATCGCGAGCGAGTTCAGGAAGAAGTAGCCCGTCATCACGCTCGTGCGTTCGTTCGACGGAATCGTCTCTAGGAAGAGGAGGAACGCCGCGAGTTCCCACGCGCCCTGCAGCACGCCGCTGACGGCCTGGATCGCGAACATGCCGGGCACCGAGGCGACCCAGATCCACGGCAGGATCATGAACGCGGTGCCGACCGCGCCGATCGCAAGCAGGCTGCGGGCGCCGCGCGACTTCGCGTACATGCCGAGGAACGGCAGCGCGATGCTCTTCGCCGCGAAGCTGGCGCCGATCAGGCCGAGGTAGAGCGCCGGCGAGACATCCAGCTGCTTGAGGAGGAACGGGTTGAGGAACGGCTGCCCCATCTGCACCGCGATCTGCATCGTGATGAGGAGCGCGAGCAGCCGCGCGTCGGCGCGCCGCCAGAACGCGGTGACGAAGTGCCAGAGGGGAACCCCGCGGTGCTCGGGCCACTCGGGAGGGTCGCGCTGCTGCTTGAGATACGGAATGCTCGCGGCGCGCGCGCCGGCGGCGAGCACGAAGAGCGCCGCGAAGCCCGCGAGCTCCCACCGCGTCCCGTCGGTCGATTGGAGGATGACGCCCGCGATGATGAGCGCCGCGAGCAGCGTCGCCTGGCAGAGCCGGCTGCGGATCCCGAAGTAGCGGGGGCGGATCGATGACGGGAAACAGAGTCCGATCCAGGTGTTCCAGACGCCGCCCGCGCCGAGCGCGGCGGTCCAGTAGATGCCCGCGACGATGAAGAGCACCCACATCGGCAGCACGCCGAAGATCGCGCCGACGATCATCGGGATAAAGCTCGCAACCTGCAGGATCGCGCAGGTCTGGATCCAGCGCGACGGGCTCTTGACCCGGGCGGCGAGGATCGGCGCGAAGAGCTGCAGCGTGGCGCCCACGAGCGGCGGCACCGAGGCGATCAGGCCGCCCACCCGGTCGCTCGAGCCGAGCGCGATCGCGAACGCCGCGAAGTAGGTCTCGCCCGTCCCGACCATGAACGAATAGGTCATCCCGTCGCCCGTGCAGGCGTGGAGATCGGAGCGAAGCGCAGAATCCTTGCGAAAGCGGGCCATCCGTGTGCGCGGAGCGTATCACCGCCGCGCACGCGCGGAGCCGCTCACTCGGCTGCGGGGGGCGGGATCGGCGCTGGATACCCGTCGATCGCGCGATGCACGAAGTCGGGCGCGAGCACCGCGAGGTTGTTGTCCTTCACCTGGATCGACGCCCAGCGGCCGTTGACGAAGACCTGCGCCTCTTCGGGATCGAAGTTCGCGGTCGAGGCGGTGTTCGGATTGGCGCGCGCTCCGGCGGACTTCTTCTTGTCGCCGCCGTTCGCGGGCGGGGTGGTGTGCTGCCTCGGCACCACGCGGCCGGTCTCCTCGTCGACGCGCGTCGCCGGCGCCGGGAGGAACGCGTCGGGCTCGCAGTGGGTCACGATCATCTTCACCAGCTCGCCGATCACCTCGTCGGAGTTGCGGCGCTGGATCGTCTTGCGGGGCTCCCAGTCCGGCGGATCGATCGCGAGGTCGGTGGTCTCGTAGACGCGGGTCTCGCGCGCATCGGGGCGTGCGAGATGGGCGCGCGGGCCGACCTCGATCATGCCGTTGTGGATCTGCCAGGTGACTTGCTTCCCTGCGATCGAGGTCAGCGCCTCGAGTGCGGTGCGGCCGTCGACATCCCGCAGCGAGAGCGACACGATCTGCTCGCCGTCGAAGCCGGGGCGTTCCACCTTGCCGGACGGGTCGGCGAGGAACACCACCATGTTGAGGCCGAGTTCGCGTCGGAGCGCACGCAGCGCCTCCCGCAGCGTGACCTCCTCGAACTCAAGCGTCACCTTCGAGAAGAGCAGCCGTCCGACCTGCTCTCGGCCGCGGTCTTCCGCAGTCTCGAGCGGCGGCGCGTCGGCGCGGCGCGTCTTGGTCCATTCGTTGCGGATCTCGACGACCTGGTGCAGCACGCGGTCTGGCGGCGCAGCGGCGGGAGCGGCTGCAGGGGCCTTCGCGGCCTGCGGCTTCGCGTCGTCCGCGACGGCCTGGCCGGCCAGCAGCAAGCAGGAGACGGATCCAATCAAGGCGAAAGCGGTCCGCATGGCGAAAGGGCCTCCGGAATACTGCCGTCACTCGCGAACGGGTCGAAGCACGCTTACTTCTTCGGAGCGTCGGGCTTGCCGCCGTCGGCGGGCTTCGACGGCGGGGTGGCCGTCTTGCCGGAGTCCTTCACGATCGGCGAACCGGTCGTGCCGCCGGTGTTGCCACCGTTGCCGCCGACCGCGCCCTGCACGGGCACGCTGCGGAACTGCACATTGTCGACCACCGAGATGCTGCTGGTGAAGGTCACATAGCGCCGCGCGCCGCCTTCACCCGAGCTCGCCGAAGTCGTCGCGCGCGCCGGACGCTTCGGAGCAAACGGGTAGCCGTCGATCTGGCGGTGGATGTAGTCGGGAGCGCGGATGATCAGCACGCCCTGGTAGTAGCGCATGCTCGCAGCGTCGCCGCCGTTGTCGGTCCACGCCTCGGGCTCGCACTGCTCCATGATGATGTCCATGAGCTGCTGGGACTTCTCGTCCTCGCTGCGGCGCTCGGGATCTTCACCGGGGTCGCCGATGATGCCGCCGCCGCCGCCGCTGCCACCGGAGCCGCCGCCGCCACCACCGAATCCGCCGCCGCCGCCGCCGAATCCGCCGCCACCGCCTCCGCCACCGCCACCGCCCTGGCCACCTTGCTGGTTGCCCTGCGAAAGCGCGGCGCTCAGGTTGAAGTCAGGCGCGTTGTCGAAGTAGGTCGGTTCGAAGAGGAGGTCGCGCACGGGGTACATGCGCAGCTCGCGCGCCGCGGGAACCGAGAGCGCGCCCTTCGTGCCCGCCTCGATGAAGCCGTCGCGGAGCTGCCAGGTGCAGGCCTCGTCGGTCGCGCACATCTCGAGCAGGCGCTCGAGCACGGTGATCGCGGGCGCACCCTCGATCTGCAGCGAGATCTCGAGCTCGGGATCGATGTTGGTCGCGCTGCCCGATCCGCGGTCGCCTTCGAAGCGCACGACGAGCGGCACGCCGATCTCGCTCGCGATGTACTCGAACGCGGTGCGCGCGGTGGTCTTGTCGAAGTTCACCGAGATGTCGGTGTAGAGGAGCGCGCCAAGCAGCGCGCCCCGGCCCGTGTCGTTCGCGCGCTCGGCGCGGCGCTGCTCCGCCACGCCCTTGAGGCGCTCGGAGAGGCCTTGCGCCTCGGCCTTGCCCGCGATGAGCGAGGCGCCGAGGGTGGCGAGGGCGAAGAGGGCAATCGAAGCGGGCTTGAGGTTCATGGCAGCTCCGTCAGGTGCGTCTGGGGGGCCAGAGGGCCGCCGCCTCGACTGTGGTGAATATACGACTCCGAAGTATCGCCATTTCCGAGGCGAAAGTCGAATTTCCAAAGGTTCTCCGCCGCAGGATGCCCTTCAGGGCGCCTTCCCGTCCGCATCCGCGGCAAATCGCGAGGCATTTTCCGAGACGGCAAGCGCGAGGAGAAGCCCGGCGGCGGTCGGGCCGGGCGGACAGTCGTCGCTCGAGAGATCGCCTCGGACGAGGCCGCGCAGGGCGCTTGGATTGCGGAAACCGCCGACCCAGGGGTCGTCGGCGACATGCTGCGCGAGGAATCGGACGAACGCGCGGCCGGAGTCGAGACGCGCGGCGCGGCCCTCGGCGGGCAGCAGGGGCTCGACCATCGCAAGCGCCGTCGCCAGCGGGAGGCACTGGGTATCGGGCATGCCGCCGCCCGCGTCCGGCAGGAGCAGCCCGCCCTCGAGGTCGGCGGCGAGCGATGCGAACTCGGGATCGGCGCGGCGGATCTGCAGAGAGCGCGCGATCGTCGAGAACTCCGCGAAGAGCCTCGCGAGCGCAACGCGCGTGTCGGCGTCGAGCGACGGATGGATGGCAGCGAAGGCGAGCGGCATCGCCGCATCGATGAGACGGGCCGGGGAGGCCGCGTGACGGGCGAGGAGTTCGCGCACGATCGCAGCGGCCCGCGGCGCATCGGCCTCTCGGCCGCCCGAAAGCAGCGCCGCTGCGACGAGCGACGCGAGGATGGGGTCTTCGGGAACCTCGGCTGCGTGTGCCGCAACGCGCCCGGCGAGTCGCGCCCGCAGCGTCTCGTCGGCGTGCCCGCGCGCGGCGATCGCAATGAGCGAATCGACGGCCGCGTCGCGCTCTTCCGACTCGAGCGCGCGGACGAGCCGGTCGCGAGTCGCCTCGGCTCGGTCGCGCGTCGCTTGCGGAAGCTCGGTGGAGGCGGCCGCCGCGGCCAGCGCCACGGCTCCGAGGGCGGCGTCGCGCGCCGTCGCGAAGGGGGGCGCGTACGCGTCCGCCGTCGGATTCAGCGTCCCGAGGAGGGCCACGCCCTTCGAGATGTCGCCCGGATCGCGGGGGACGACTTGCCCCGCAAGGCGCGCGGCGAGCTGCGCGGAGAGGTTCCGCGTGCGTCCAGCGGTCAGTTCGAACGCCTCGATCACCCGGCCGGCGCGGGTCACGCGCGAAGGCGCCGCCGCGGGGGCGTCGGCGCGCAGGCGGATGGTCTCGAAACGGCCGAGCGAGACGCGTTCCTCGGCGGTGAAGGCGTTGAGATCCTTGACCGGCAGGCCCGCCTCGAGGAGCAGCGCGGTGATCGCGCGGTCGGGTCGCGAGGCGATGTCCGCCGCAAGGAGGCGGCTCGGATACGCGCGGAAGCACTGGTCCCCGCGGAGAAGCGCGACGCCCTCGTCGCCCGCATCGACCCGCAGCGAGGCCTCCGCGATCGTGCGGCCGATGAGCGGTCGCACGGACCCCGCAAGTTCGACTTCAAGCGACAGCCGCGCGGTCACCTTGTCGCCCACGGCCGCGCGTACCGCGCCGATGGTGCCGTCGGAAAGCGCCTTCGTCACGGCGCGCCCGACCGCGCGTCGGAGCATCAGCTCGCCGTCGGGCGAGTTCATATCGGGCGCGACGCCGGCGAGCGCGGCGTCGCCCGAACCAACGAGCCGGCCGTCGAGGCGCAGGAGCACGCAGACGGCGGTGGTGCCCTCGAGACGCACCCGTGCCCGGGGCGAGTCCTCTGACGGCAGCGCATCGGCATCGAGCCACGCGCGTGCGGCGAGGTATGCGTTCAGCGCATCGGCCTCGGTCGGGCCGGCCTGAGCCTTGGCGACGGCGTCCGGGCCCGCAGCCGAGGCGGCATCGGGCGACGGGTGCGGCGTTCCTGCGACGGCCGCTGGTGCAGGAATGCAACAGGCCGCCACGGCGATCGCGCTGAGAACGCGGAGCGCCGAATGCAAGCGAAAATCGCGTTTCCAATGGCGCGCGGTGGAATCAGGCGTCATACTCCGAACGCTTGGAACGGACGCTTCGTCCGCTCCCGTCGGCACACCCCGAAAGATCGGAATCGTCATGATCGTCACTGCGCTCCTTGCTCCTGTCGACCACCGCAGGAAGATCATTCTGCTCGCGATCTTCGCGTTCATCGCGCTCTGCTGACGCGCGCTCCGCAGCAACCCATCGTACTTCACCCGCCTCCGGCCAGAAGCCGGAGGCGTGTCGTTTCCAGAGCGCCCCGTCGCCGCCGCGTCCAAAACGCACGCGGCCGGCAGGGGTGCTGCCGGCCGCGTGAACACTGGTTGGTCGAGCGGATCAGAACTCGAACTTGTCCGAGCCCATCGCGCCGTGGCTGTCGAGGCCGCCGCGCGCCGGAGCGCGACCGCCGCGGGCCGGACGGTCGAAGTCCTCGGTGCGAGCCTCGGTGCCCGTCGCGGTGCCGCCCCACTGGGCGCGCTTGAGCGAGAGGCCGATCTTGCGATCGTCGGTGTCGACGCGGAGGATCTTGACTTCGACCTCCTGGCCGACCTTGACCACATCCTGCGGGTTCTCGACCTTGGAGTCGCTGAGCTCGCTGATGTGGAGGAGACCCTCGAGGCCTTCCTCGAGCTCGACGAACACGCCGAAGTTGGTGATCTTCGTGATCGTGCCCTTGACGATCATGCCCGGGCGGTACGCCGACGGGATCGCCTCGACCCACGGATCCTCGGTGAGCTGCTTCACGCCGAGACCGACGCGCTGCTTCTCCTGGTCGACATCGATCACGACGCACTTCACGACATCGCCCTTCTTGTAGAGCTCGTTCGGGTGCGCGACCTTCTTCGTCCAGCTGATGTCGCTGACATGGAGGAGGCCGTCGATGCCCGGCTCGATCTCGATGAACGCGCCGTAGTTGGCGAGGTTGCGGACCTTGCCCTCGATGACCGTGCCCTGCGGGTACTTCTCGGCGACGAGCTCCCACGGGTTGACCTCGGTCTGCTTGACGCCGAGCGAGATCTCGAGCTTCTCCTTGTTGATGTCGAGGACGACGACATCGATCTCCTGGCCGACCGAGACGAGCTCGCTCGGGTGGTTGACGCGGCGGGTCCACGACATCTCGCTGATGTGGACGAGGCCTTCGATGCCTTCCTCGAGCCGCACGAACGCGCCGTACGACATGAGGTTGACGACCGTGCCCTTCGCGCGGCAGCCGACCGGGTACTTGGCCTCGATCTGCTCCCAGGGCGAGGTTTCCTTCTGCTTCAGGCCGAGGGCGATCTTCTCGCGCTCACGGTCGATGTTGAGGATCTTCACCTCGATCTCGTCGCCGATGCGGACGATCTCGCTCGGGTGGTTCACGCGGCCCCACGACATGTCGGTGATGTGGAGGAGGCCGTCGATGCCGCCGAGGTCGACGAACGCGCCGAAGTCGGCGACATTCGTGATGACGCCGCGGACGAGGTCGCCCTCGCGGACATTCTCGAGCAGGCGCTTCTTGGCGGCGTCGCGCTCATCCTCGATGAGCTTGCGGCGCGAGATGACGATGTTGCGGCGCTCCTCGTCGATCTTGAGGATCATCGCGCGCATCGGCTTGCCGACGAACTCGCCGATGTCGCCGGGGCGGCGCACATCGACCTGCGACGCGGGGAGGAAGACGGGCACGCCGATGTCGACGAGCAGGCCGCCCTTGATCTTGCGCACGCACTTGCCTTCGATGACATCGCCTTCCTTGCGGGTGAGGAGGATGTTCTCCCAGCCGCGGATGCGGTCGGCCTTGCGCTTCGAGAGACGCACGCCGCCCGACTCGTCCTCGAGGCTCTCGAGGAGGACCTCGACGAGATCGCCGACGGCGACATCGGTGTCGTCGAATTCGTTGCGGTCGATCAGACCTTCGCTCTTGAGGCCGACTTCGACGACGACATGGTCGCCGGAGAAGCCGACGACATGTCCCTTGAGGATCGCGCCGGGCGCGTAGCCGCTGACTTCCTTCGAGATCAGGCCATCCATGTCGCCGCTGGCGACGCCTTCCATGCCTGCCTCGCGGAGCATGCGCTCCACTTCGCCGTCCGCAAGCTTGAGATCCTCAATCAGGTTTCTGTCGACCATGGTGTGTGTTGTGTTTCCAACGCACCGGCACCGAGCCAATGCGAGCCGAAGAAGTCCACCGGGCCGGACGACCGTCCGAACTTGAAGCCGGGTTCCCCGCCTCGGAAGCGGAGAATCGACCACGATACCCGAGCCGAGCGTTCGGTAGAAGGGGCGCGCGGGAGCGCCATCGAGGAAACCGCCCTGCGACGGGGCAGGGTCACGCCGTGTTATCAGCGTGCGGCGCGGTCAGGCGGCCGCCGTGGTGGGAAGCGGGGCGCCCTTCGTCGGGGAGACGAACTTGCGCAGCGACATGAACCCGAGGACGCCGATGGCGTTGATCACGGTGCAGATCACGAGGACGAGCGGCGCATGTCCGCGCGGTGCGAGCCATGTGTGCAAGGCCCACGCGGCGACCGGCGCGAGGATGCCGCGGATCCCGTTGAGGGTCACATGGACCGCCATGTAGTCGGCGTCGCGCTCGGCGGTCGCGAAGTCCTGGTGGCCGAGGTTCCACGCGAGCGTGCCGCCCGCGTATCCCACGCCGAGCAGGAACGCGCCCGCATAGAGCAGCTCGATCGAATGCAGGTACGACGCGAGCGTGACGGCCGCGCTTGCGAGCACGAAGGTCCAGCCGTGGAGCGAGCGGAAGTGGATGATGTGCGACGCGTCCATCAGCTTCGCCCACAGCGGGATCGCGAACGGCATCACCAGCAGGGGGATGATCGCGTTGACGAGGATGCCCTGCGTGTAGTCGAGCTTGAACTCGTCGGTGACGACGAAGGTCATCGGCGCCATCAGCATGAGGTTGCCGAAGCCGAAGACGCTCATCCACCACATGAAGCGCGCGTAGAGCCGGTCCTCGCGCAGGAGCGTGACCATGCCCATCGGGTTGAACCCGGAATCCCGCTTGCGGCCGTCGATCTCGGCGCGCTGGAGCGCGCGCGCGCGGCGCAGGCGCACCTTGCGGTAGATGTTGTTTCCGATCAGCCCGCACAGCGCGAGCAGCGGGAAGAGGTAGTGGTAGTTGTCGGGACTCCAGTCCATCGCGCGGCCGACGACGAGGCCCGCCGCCGCGAGGAAGAGGCTCTGCACGGTCGCGAGCTTGCCGGCGATGGTGGCGCGGTTCGCATTCGGATAGTTGTTCCGCCACACGGCGGCGCGGATGGTGATGACGCCGGTCCACGCGGTGCGCGCGAGGCCGAGCGCGATGCAGACGGCGAGCAGGCCTGCGGCGTTGCGCGGGAAGAGCGCGATCGACGCCACGAGGATGCACGCCGCGATCTGGAGGCCGGAGATGAAGGGCACCTTCGGCCTGCCGCGGGCGAGGGCGGCCCAGATGAAACTCGTCAGGTTGGCGACATTCGGCGCCGCGAGCGCCCACGCGGTCGCGAGGTCGAGCCACGCGGGGCTCACGCCCGGCTGCCCCTCGAAGGCCTTCTTCACGACGACGGCGATGGCGCCGCCCTCGATTGCGCCGAGCATGAGCGGCAGGAACGCCCAGCTGACGAGCTCGCGGCCGTAGGTGCGGCGGAGCATGGGCGGCAGCTCGGCAGGGTGGAAGCTTCGCGCGAAGTTGCCGACGAGTCGGACAGGGATGAAGAGGGGAGCAAGTTCGCGCACGGCAGCCGCTAGGGAAAACGCACAGCGTAGGCGGGGGAGCCGATCGACGCGCGTCCAAGCCCCGCGGCATCCAAGCCCCGCGGCATCCAAGCCCCGCGGCATCCAAGCCCCGCGGCATCCAAGCCCCGCGGCATCCAAGCACCACGGCTTTCAAGCACCAGAGGGAGCGGCCGCAGCCGCGACCGCTCAGACACGCCGCCGCAGCGGCGACCGCTCAGACACGCCGCCGCAGCCGCGACCGCTCAGACACGCCGCCGCAGCGGCGACCGCTCAAACCACGCCTGCGGACCCCGGCGGGAAAGAGCGGCCTGAACGGCCGATGCGGGGCGTCGTTTCCGGCGCCGCCGCCAGTCAGGGACGAGCGCTCGAACCCCAGTGCTAGGTGGGTTCGGCGTCCATCGATCCCGACCTTCCACTCGATGCACCGCTCGCGCGGCGACAAAGGAGGCCTGGTCTTCGTCGCGGAACTCGCCGATCCCTGGGGTTCAAGCAAGGTTCGAGGCGATGTGCCTGACAGCCTGCCCGCGGGGGTCCGGAGGCGTGCGTATTTGAGTGTAGCCCCAAATTTCGAGGTGATTGACAACCTGCTCGGATTCCCCCATCATGCTCCGACTTTGAGGAAGACTTCCATGACCCGTACGACTGGTTTCGCTGTTCTCTCTTCGGCCGCCCTTCTGCTCGCCCTCGGCGGCTGCCAGTCCGACCCGAACAAGGTCGACCTCAAGTCGATCACGGGCGACCTCACTCCCGAACTGCAGGCGACTGCAGAGCGTCCCGTCGATATGGATGTGAACTGGGCGGTCAACGCCGACCAGGATCTCCGCGGCGTGTGGAACGATCTCGGCCGCTTCTGGCTGACCGACCGCCCGAGCGCGCTCTCGCCGTATCCGATCATGCCGACGAGTGGCCAGCCGTGATTTGAGCGGTCGCCGCTGCGGCGGCTCCCTCTGGTGCTGCGGCCGCCGTGGGCGGCCTCTGGTGTCTGTTGAAAGATCGCGCGGCTGCGGCGGCGTGGGTTGAGCGGTCGCGGCTGCGGCCGCTCCCTCTGGTGCTGCGGCCGCCGTGGGCGGCCTCGTGGGTTGAGCGGTCGCGGCTGCGGCCGCTCCCTTTGGTACTACGGCCGCCGTGGGCGGCCTCGGGTGTTTGTTGAAAAATCGCGCCGCTGCGGCGGCTTCCTTTGGTGCTGCGACACGCACGGGTGCCCTTGGACGCAGTCCAAGGAACGACCGATGTCAGCCTTCGATTCCGACGCCCGTGGCTCCGTGGACTTTGTCCACGGGTAACCGTTGGTGGCCGACTCTGGCGGTCGAGGCCGTTCGGTGCGATGCGCGGGCGTCACTGTTCGAGCGACCAGCGCCGCATGGGGGACGGGGCGCCCGTGCGCTGCACCTTCAGCGGAAGCTCCATGCTTCCCGACCAGTACTTGAACTTCGTGCGGACCGGCATCTCCGCGATCGGCGGTCGCGCGTAGTCGGCGAGATCCTTGTCGCCCGTGATGCGGACGGTCCAGTTCGCATCGAGCGACGGGTCCTGCGCCGCCAGCCGCGCGAGCGCATCGATGTCCTCGATCGGGGTCAGCCACCGCGCGCGCGACCGCCGCCCATCGCTCGACCACCAGATGCGGCTGGTCCGCCGCACGACGCCGTTCTCGAGGATCTCCACCCGCAGCCCGAACAGCGTGGAGCCGAGCTCCTGCGCGGTGGTGGGCACGCTGTTGAACTGAAGCCCTGCCCGGGGAGAACCATCGCTCCACACCGTGAGCGAGTGATCGGGATAGAACACGCTTCGCACCGCCTCGTGGAGTTCGGGCGAGTCCACGGGCTCCGCGTCGGGTTCCTTGGGAGCACGGCCGAGGATCTCGGGGATCTGCGTGAAGACCACGGGATACTCGCGCCACGCCTCGTCGCCCGTCCCCAGCGGCCGAACCGACATCACCAGGCGGGTGCGGTTTCCCGGGCCCGTGTCCGGAGGAAGCTCGACCAGCAGCTGGTTGGTGCCGCTCGCTGGATTGAACCGCGCGCGCCGCACCGTTCCATCGGCGAACTCGATCGCGAGCCGCGACTCGATGCCCATCGGCCACCACGCGAATGCATCGACGACAAGCAGGGGCGACCGCCCTTCGCGCGCGCCGAGGTAGCTGACCGAAAGGTTCGGCGGGATCTCGAGGAAGCGGAGTAGGAGCGGGTCTTCCCGCGGGAGCGCGCGTATGAGCGCGGACCACACCGAGTCGTACGAGGCGGACCACGCTTCCGAGCCCGGTGCCCGGCCGCCGTCGCCCGTCACGACGAGGTCGACCGCGTCGCGGAGCAGCGCGTCGTCGAGCTGCATCGATCCGATGCGCGTCGCGAGCTCGTCCTGCGCCGACTTGTATCCCGAGCCATCGACGAAGGGGGCGGAGAGCAGGAGGACCCGCGTCGGCGCCATGCTCCAGAACCCGGCGTCGAGCGAGCGGATGCGCGCGGCGGCGACGACGGCGAGGACCCCCACGATGGAGAGGATGCCGACCCCGACGCGGCGCCGCGTGCGCAGGGTGTCCTTCTCGAGCGCCGCGACGAAGCCGCACTCGCTGCAGTGGCGCGAGCGCTGCAACGCGTCTTCACCCGAGCCCTCGCCGGGCAGCGGGCCGAGTTCATGCCAGCAGCGGGGGCATCGGCGTCGTCCGCGCGCCGCGTCGCCGGCGAACGACTTCGCGGCGAGCGCCGTCAGCAGCACGACGGCTGCAAACGATCCGGTGGAGAGGACCCATGCGAGGAGTTCGGACACGACGGCGGATAGCGTACGGCCCGCGGGCGTCCGCGGACGCGCGGCGGTCGCAGGTTCACGCCACGATCAGCGCACGAACGCCCAGCGGATCAGTTCCTTCGGAGTCGGCGGCTTGCCCTGCATGAGGACGCCGACGCGGAAGATGCGGGCGGCGAGCCACATGAGCGCGACCGCGCAGACGAAGCCCCACAGCGTCGCGGTGATCGTCTGCCAGAGCGGGATCGGCTCGGTGGCGGCGGTCAGCCGCATGATCATCACGAAGGGCGTCGCCGGCGGGATGTAGCTCGCGACCGTCGCGAGCGTGCCGTTCGGGTTCTCGACGATCGGCATCCACAGCATCACGGGCACGATGAGCACCATCATCACGGGGCCGACGAGCGACTGCGCCTCGCGCAGGTCGCTCACGGCGCTGCCCACGGCCGACATCATCGCCGCGACCATGATGTAGCCCATCACGAAGTAGGCGATGAGGTAGACGATGTGCATGAAGGGCACGAGATCGAGCATCGCTACGGCCGAGAGCCCCGCAAGGCCGAGCCCGCCGTACATCCCGAGCATCACCGCGCTGATCGCCGCGTAGCCGAGGATCTTGCCGACGAGAAGCTGCATCGGGCTCGCCGCCGCGAGCAGCACCTCCATGACCTTGTTCGACTTTTCCTCGATCGTGGTCGTGAGCAGGTAGTTGGCGCTCGTGAAGACCGTGACCCACAGGAGGAACATGAACGCCACGGGCACCATGAAGCGGAGCTCGGTGATCTCCTTGGCGACGGCGCCCTCGGGGGAGATGCGCATCGTCGCCGGCTCGGGCGAATCCGAGATGCGGGCGATCAGCGCGCTGTCGACGCCGCTCCGCGCCACGCGCTCTTCCTCGATCGCCTTGCGGATCGCGCGGGAGATCTGCGTGACATGCTTCGGCGAGAGCGAGCTCGGGATGAAGAACTCGAACGGCTTCGCGGGCTTCGCCGGATCGAGCATGTCGGCGCCGATCGACGCGCCCGCGATCAGCTTGCCGGTCTTGAGGTCCGACTTGATCGCCTCGAGCGTCGCGGGATCGGTCTCGTTGCGCCAGGTCACCTCGATCTTCTGCTGGCCGGCCGACGGCAGGTTCGACACGGCCTCCATCTGCTCGGCGGCCGAGGTCGGCGGGTTCTTCTGCAGGTCGGAGATCGCCTCCATGACCGATGCGGGCTTCTCGAGGATCGCCTTCGCGCGCGGCATGATCGTTCCCGTCGGATCGACGATGGCGATCGAGCCGACGAGCGGCGGCGACTCGCGCGAGAGGAGCGACGGCATCACCGCGATCACGCCGAACATGAGGATCGGCACGGCGACGGCGCCGATGATGAAGCCCTTGGTCAGCGCGGTGTGGCGGAACTCGCGCCAGGCGATCAGGACGATCTTCCCGAGATACGACTGCTGGTGGCGTTCAGGCATCGATCTTCGCTCCCTTCTGCTGTGCGGCGTCCGCTCCGCCGACGAGCTCGACGAAGAGATCGTCGAGGTTCATGCGGCGCAGCCCGACCGAGCGCATCGGTGCGAGCTCGAGCACCGCGCGCATCGCGTCGGCCGCGCCGAGTCCGGCGGCGAGCTCGAGGTCCACGGTGCCGTTGTCGTGCGTGCGCGCGTGCGACGCCAGGCCCGAGCGGAGCGCGCTGGTCGCGAAGTCCTCGGTGCTGCCGAGCGGTTCGCAGACGAGGCCGCGGTCGTCGTAGCGCGCGCGCAGCTCCGCGAGCGACGCGTCGAGGACCTTCTCGCCCTTGTTGATCAGGATCACCTTGTCGCACAGCGCTTCGGCCGTGTGCATCTGGTGCGTCGAGAAGATGATGGTCGCGCCGCGCGCCTGCTCGCTGCGGATGAGCTCGAGCACCAACCGGCCGTTCAGCGGATCGAGGCCGGAGAACGGCTCGTCGAGGATCAGGAGGTCGGGCTCGTGGATGATCGACGCGAGCAGCTGGATCTTCTGCTGCTGGCCCTTCGAGAGCTCCTCGCAGCGCCGCTTCGCGACGCCGGGCAGTTCAAGCCGCTCGAGCCAATCGTCGATCTTGCGCGCCAGCCCCTGGGCCTGCACGCCCTTGAGCCTCGCCATGTACCCGACGAACTCCCCGACCTTCATCTTTCGGTAGAGGCCGCGTTCCTCAGGCAGGTAGCCGATGCGGTCCTTCATCGCGAGGGCGGACGAGCCCATCACCTCGACGCGGCCTGCGTCGGGCGCGATGATCGACATGATCATGCGGATGGTGGTGCTCTTTCCCGCGCCGTTCGGGCCGAGGAATCCGCAGAGCGAGCGCTCGGCGATCTCGAGCGAGATTCCCTTGACGGCCTGCACGCTGCCGAAGCGCTTCTGCACGCCCTCGAGCAGGACGGCCGGCCGGGAGCTGGGGCTCGGAAAGCGTTGTGCGGAATGCGGTTGGGACGCCGCGGACGGTGACGGAGGCATGTGCGCAGTCTACATCAAGCCCGCGCGCGAAGCGTTGTCTTTCTAATCAAAAAGGCAACATGGGGTTCCCGCCCGAGCTGGGCGCGAACTTCACGGACGCGAAGGGGAGGACTGGCCCGGCGCAGGCTCGATTCCCGCGGGCGGCGCGATCGCGCCCTTCGCGAGCGTGTCGACGGCGACCTTCGAGTAGACGAGGTCGACCTTCATGCCGGCGGTCGTCACCGTCGCCTCGCGGAAGGCGAGAAGCCTTGGTTCCGCGGCTGCAGGAGCGGCCTTCGGCTGCGGGGCCGCGGGCGCCGGGCGTTCGACCGGTTCCCATCGGCGGAATCGGATGGACTGGCCGCCCTGGACGGGTGCGTTGGGCGCGAGATCGCTCGGCGGCGGCGGCACATCGAGCCCGACGATGGTGGCATCGGCGGCGTTCATGTAGAGCGTCCAACGCACCTCCGGCGCCGGCGACTGCGTGGGACGCATCGAGATGCGGAAGCAGCTCACGCCCTCGACGGTGTCCTTGCCGAGGAGCTTGAAGTCGGTGAAGCGGGTGTCGATCGAGCGGACGAGCGTCAGCAGGTCGCCGCCGCCCGCGAGTTCCTCGGCCATCTTCGGGTCGACCGCGCGCGCGCGGCCGGGTTCGCCCATCCACGCCGACGAGCCGACGGAGCCGAGCTCCATCTTGCTTCCGCCGCCCGGCATCGTCTGCACCAGCCTGCGCGCATCGGGCGCGATGAACTGGAACTCGATGCGGCCATCGCCCATCGCGCTCTGCACCGTGGCGACCGATTCATAGCTCTTGATCGCGTCCCACGACTTGCCGCCGATCTTGTCGAGCGCGGTGCGCACGAGCGTGCCCGCGTCGAGCTCGGGCGGATCGAGCGGCGCAATCGCCGCGAAAGGAACAGGCGCCGCGACCGCATGGATCGTGGCGCCTGTGATGCAGGTGGTCGCGAGGATGATCGCGGCGACCGAAAGAATGCGCGTGGCTGGGACCGTGCTTCGCGTCATGTGCGACCTCGATTGGCTTGGATTCCTTCGTGACACGAAGGAGAGCGCGATGGACGCGCGCCGCACCGAGATTGTTCCCGATTTCGCACGGGACCGCACGCAGCGATCAGCCTTCCTTCTTCGGAGCGGCCGGGGCAGCGGGAGCTGCGGGAGCTGCCGGAGCGGCGGGTGCGGCGGGAGCAGCGGGGGCCGCCGCCGGCGCGTCGCCTTCTTCCGCGGGCTCGGGCTCGAGCAGCGCCTTGATGGCGGTCGGAAGCTCGAACGACTTCGGATCGACGCCGTCGAACACGATGGTCTCGACGGTCGTCACCATCTTCTGTCCCATCTGGGTGGCTTCGGTGCGGACCGGCATCTTGATCTTGCCGAACGCGCCCTCGAACTCGCGGTACTCCGAAAGCACCGTCGACACGGGGACCTTGCCGAGCTGCGTGTCCATCACCGTCTCGGCGCCGCGCTGAAGGCCGGTCTCCTTCTCGAACCACAGGGTCGTCGGCACGGCGCCCTTCGTGGCGGTGAGCTTCCAGCAGGCGAAGCCGCCGAACTCGCCGTCACCGGCGAACTCAACCTTGTCCCAGCGCTTCGACGGATCGACATCCTTCAGGAGGTCGGCTTCGCGGAGCATCATCTCGAGCTCGCCGCCCTGGAGGAGGCGCGGCCCCGAGATCGGGTCGGCAGACCAGCCGACGGTGCCGTCGAAACCGGTCTTGATCTCGCCGATGCCGGCGATGTTGATGACGGTCATCATCTTGTTCGGTGCAGCCACGAAAGACTGCATCGGGCCCTTGATCCCTTGTCCCGGCATCTCGAGCTGGCCCTTGACCTCCATCGACTTCAGCTTCGACCACGCTTCGGCGCCACCGAGGGCGGCCACGCTGCGGTCGAGCACGGCGGCTGCGGTGGGCGTGTCGGTGGTCGCGGCCGGCGTCTTCACGGTGACGGCGGGAAGCGACTTGTCGACCGCGGGCTGGGCGGGCTTGTCGGCCGGCTTGTCCTGCGCGGAGAGCGATGCGGAGATCGCGATCGCGGAGATGAACAGGGCGGGGGCGAGGAGGGCGAATCTGCGTTGCATGGAGCGTGTGGTCCTGGGTGTTGCGTTTGCCGCGTCCGGCGGCGCGCGACGAATGTCGCGAGGGGCGCTGGACGCCTGCGGAAAGAAGCGTATTCCACGCTTCCGAAAGACTGCGCGAGGGTTTCGTTCAGATCACCACCCGGTCGGGTGGCGAGGAATCGGGTCGGGAGGACTCGGCGGAGCCGTTGGAATCGATCAGGGAGTTTCGCTGGCGACGGCGGCCGCGGCCTTCGCCTCGCGCTCGGCGGCGCGCATCGCCGCGCGCTCGCGGGGCTTCAGCTTCGGCGCGGGCGTCGCGTCCGCGGCGGGCTTGGCGGCGCGGGCCGCGAGCGCCTGCTCGCGGATCCAGGTCGCCGCGCTGTCGAACACCTCGTCGCTGCCCTTGTTGAGGCCCGAGCGGGTGAGCGACACCGAGGTGTCGGGAAGGACGCCCTTGCCCTCGAGGCGCACGCCGGTCGAGGTGGTGAAGTCGGCGATGGCGTGCATGAGGACATCGCCGCTCGGAAGTTCGACGGCCCGGGCCGGAAGCGCCATGCCCGCGCTCGCCTCGCCGAAGATGCGGGCGCGGCCGACCGACTGCAGGCCGCCCGCGAAGACCTCGCTGGTGCTTGCGCTGCGGACATCGAGCAGGATGGCGAGCGGCTTCGAGATCGGCCGCACGCGCTTGCCTGCGGCGGAGACCTTGCGCGGCGTGACATTGAACGCAAGCGTGGTGTCGCGCCCGATCATCGATCCGAGGCTGACCGGCTCGCTCACGAAGTGGCTCGCCACGCCCATCGACATCGCGCCGATGCCGCCCGGGTTGCCGCGCAGGTCGATCACGACGCCGTCGCAGCCGCGTACGAGATCGACGCCCTTGTCGATCGCCTCGGTCGCGCCGGTCATCCAGATGTTGAAGGCGATGTAGCCGATCTTGACGGGCTTGCCGCCCTCGATCGGAATCTCGACCACGCGCGACTCGACCTCGACGGGGAAGGGCGCGAGGTTTCCGAACCCGCTGCTGCCGAGCGGCGCGGGCTCGAAGCCGATGGTGACGGCCTGCTCCGCGCCAGAGGCGTCGCGGAACACCACGCGCTTGCGCTCGCCGGCCGAACCGGTGACGAGCTGCGAACTCGTCGCCGCGAGCATCATGCGAAGCTGACGCGCGTGCGGCGAATCGGGGTTCTTCTCGTGCGAAAGCGACTCGCGCAGCGGCGCGAGCGCGCGCTCGATCTCGCGGCCGTCGATCGACACGACCTGCCACCCGACGAGAACGCCCGCGCGCGCCGCCGAAAGGCCTGGCGTGACGCGGGTGACCGTCGGGACTCCCTCGACGAGCGCGATGTCGAGGCCCGCGATGCCGGGGCCGCTTCCCGCAGGCGCTGCGTCTGGCTCGGCCGGCGCGTCGTTGCCGGCGGGCATCGACGCATCGGCGCGTTCGCGCTGCGTCTCGACGGTCGGGGAGATATCGACCTCTTCGCTCGGGATGATGCCGAAGTGGCTCTGGCCAAGCCGCGCGAGCATGTCGCTGAGCAGCGCGCGCAGATCATCCTGCGACGCGGCCGCGCGCGCCTTCGGCTCGAACTCGGCGCGCACCGCGTCCCAATCCACTCCGTTGAGCGTCTTGTCGAAGTGCTGGTCGCGCACGGTGGTCCACACCATGTCGAAGGTCTCGACCGGACGGACGGCAGGAGCGGGCTTCGCGGCCGGCGCCGGGTCGGGCGCGGCCTCGGCGCGCGTGGCCGTCGTGGAGGTGGTCGTCGTGGTGGTGGTCGTCGTCGCCGTCGTCGTCGTGTCGGCGCTCGCCGACTCCTTCGACATCGCGGGCTGCGTCGCGGACGATGGCGTGCCTGCATTCGGGCGCGAGCTCGCGCACCCGGCCGCTGCGAGCAGGGCGATCGCGCACAGAGCGGCGCGCTTCAGCGCCGCCCCGCGTCGAGAAGAGGGATCGGAATCGGAACCTGAAGCGGAGGTGGAGTCGGAGTCGGCGGTGGGGGCGGGCATGGTGCGCTCGTGGATCGGTGCGTGTGGGCGGCGATGGTAGGTTGACAATCGGTGTTTGCGAGGCCGATTTTTAGGACCTCATCTATCCGTTCATCCGGATGAATGGTTGAAGGATCGGGGCTTTGAGCGTACCCTTTCGGCATGGCCGCTCCCGTTCGTTCGCTCCTGAAGGCTCTCGAGTCCCGCACCCTCGTCTTCGATGGCGGCATGGGCACGCAGATCCACGCCTGCGCCGACTGCAAGCCGAGCGACTACCTCGGGCGCGACAACTGCACCGACATCCTCGTCAAGAGCCGCCCCGACATCATCCAGCGGATCCACGAGAACTACTTCGCCGCGGGCGCCGATGTCGTCGAGACCGACTCGTTCGGCGCCAACATCCTCGTCGGCAGGGAGTTCGACGAGGAACTCGCGTCGTGGACCTTCGAGCTCAACAAGCGCGCCGCCGAGGTCGCCCGCGCCGCCGCCGCGAAGTTCGAGACCGCCGACCGGCCGCGCTTCGCGATCGGCTCGATGGGCCCCGGCACCAAGCTCGTGTCGCTCGGCCAAGTCTCGTGGGAGGAGATGCACGCGAGCTACCTCGAGCAGGCGCGCGGCCTGATCGCGGGCGGCATCGACGGCTTCATGATCGAGACCTCGCAGGATCTCCTCCAGCAGAAGATCGCGATCAACGCCTGCATCGACGCGCTGAAGGAGGCGGGGCTCACGCCCGACGACCGCGCGATCTTCTCGAGCGTGACGATCGAGACGACGGGCACGATGCTCCTCGGCTCCGACATCGCGGCGGTGGTGAACGCGCTCAAGCCGTTCCCGATCCACTCGCTCGGCCTCAACTGCGCGACGGGCCCGGTCGAGATGGCCGAGCATGTCGCGTACATCGCGAAGCACTGGGACCGCGCGATCAGCGTGCTGCCGAACGCGGGCCTGCCGATCCTCGTCGAGGGACGCACCGAGTACCCATTGCAGGCGAAGCCGTTCCGCGAGGCGATGCAGCGTTTCGTCGAGGAATACGGCGTGAACTCGGTCGGCGGCTGCTGCGGCACCACGCCTGAACATATCCGCGAGCTCCGTTCGCTCATCGACGAACTCGGCTACGACAAGAAGCCGCAGCGCCGCGCGATCGAGCCGCAGGAGCCCGGCTGCTCGAGCCTCTACGGCTTCGTCGAGTTCAAGCAGGAGAACTCGTTCCTCATCGTCGCCGAGCGCACCAACGCGAATGGCTCGCGCAAGTTCAAGCGCCTGCTCGACGAGAGCGACTTCGACGGCCTCGTGTCGATGGGCCGCGAGGAGATCAAGGACGGCGGACAGGTGCTCGATGTGTGCGTCGACTTCGTCGGCAGGAACGGCCCGAAGGACATGGCCGAGGTCGCCGCGCGCTATGTGCGCCAGGTGAACGCGCCGATCATGTTCGACTCGACCGACGCGGTCGTGATCGAGGAAGGCCTCAAGCGCCACGGCGGCAAGGCGATCGTCAACTCGATCAACCTCGAGGACGGCGAGGAGCGGATGAACCGCATCTGCCCGCTCCTCAAGAAGTACGGCGCCGCGTGCGTGGCGCTGACGATCGACGAGGACCAGCAGGCGGGCATGGCGAAGACCGCCGACCGCAAGCTCGAGATCGCCTCGCGCATCCATGATCTCTACACGCGGAAGTGGGGGCTTCCCGAGGAGGACATCCTCTTCGATCCGCTCACCTTCACGATCGCGACCGGCAACGACGACGACCGCCGCCTCGGCCTCGAGACGCTCGACGGCATCGAGCGCATCGCGAAGGCGTTCCCGAAGTGCGGCATCATCCTCGGCCTCTCGAACATCTCGTTCGGCCTGAAGCCGTCGGCGCGCGCCGTGCTCAACAGCGCGTTCCTGCACCACGCGCGCGAGCGCGGCCTCACCGCCGCGATCGTGCATGCGTCGAAGATCATGCCGAAGAACCGCATTCCCGCCGAGCAGTGGGACGCGGCGGAATGGCTCATCTTCGACCGCCGCGGCGCGTCGCGGCCCGCCGGCCAACCCGAGAACTTCGATCCGCTTCTCTACTTCATCTCGCTCTTCCCCGATGGCGCGGAGGAGGCGGTCGCGAAGAAGACGCTCGCCGATCTTCCCATCGAGGAGCGGCTCGCGCAGCACATCATCGACGGCGAGGACCGCGACCTCGACAAGAGCCTCGCCGAGGCGATGCAGAAGTATCCGCCGCTCGCCATCATCAACGACCATCTGCTCGGCGGCATGAAGACGGTGGGCGAGCTGTTCGGCTCGGGCCAGATGCAGCTGCCGTTCGTGCTCCAGTCGGCGGCGGTGATGAAGAAGGCGGTCGCCTTCCTCGAGCCGCACATGCCGAAGGCCGAGGCTGGCGCGGGCAAGAAGGCGAAGATCGTGCTCGCGACGGTCGCCGGCGATGTCCATGACATCGGCAAGAACCTCGTCGACATCATCCTCTCGAACAACGGCTTCGAGATCCACAACATCGGCATCAAGCAGCCGCTGCAGGCGATCCTCGACTCGTGGCGCAAGACGGGCGCCGATGCGATCGGCATGAGCGGACTTCTGGTGAAGTCGGTCGCGGTCATGGAGGAGAATCTCCATGAGATGAACCGCCTCGGGATCACCGTACCCGTGATCCTCGGCGGCGCCGCGCTCACGCGCCACTACGCGGAGAGCCACCTGCGCAAGATCTACAAGGGCCCGCTCTACTACGGCCGCGACGCGTTCGAAGGGCTTTCGGTGTGCGATGCGCTCGCGTCGAAGACGCTTGCCACGATCGACGCGGAGATCGACGCGCGGCTCGAGAAGCGCGAGATGGTGGACGCGAAGGTCGCCGCGTCGCGCGCGGCGGAGCCAAAGGTCGAGGTCTTCGACGCGCCCACGATCGCGCCCGTCGCGGTGCCCAAGGCGCCGTTCTTCGGCGACCGCCTCGTCGAGGAGATCCCGCTCGAGCAGATCTACCCGTACATCAACCTGCTCGCGCTCTACCGCGGGCAGTGGGGCTTCAAGAAGAACCTCATGGGCGAGGACGAGTACCGACGCTTCATCGAGGACAACGCCGACCCCGTGTTCGAGCGGCTGTCGCGGCAGTGCAAGGAGGAGAGGATCCTCCGGCCGCAGGTGGTGTACGGCTACTACCCGGTGAACGCCGACGGCAACGACCTCGTCGTCTACGACGCGGTCGAGCAGGACCGCGAGATCGAACGCTTCCGCTTCCCGCGGCAGCTTGGCCGCGAGCGGCGCTGCATCAGCGACTACTTCCTGCCCGTCTCGAGCGGGAAGAAGGATGTGCTCGGACTCCAGTGCGTGACGGTCGGCCTCGAGGCCAGCCACCGCGCGAAGCAGCTCTTCGAGCGGAACGAGTACACCGAGTACCTCTATCTTCACGGCTTCGGCGTCGAGTGCGCCGAGGCGCTCGCGGAGATGTGGCACAAGCGCATGCGCGCGGAACTCGGCATCGGCAACGACGACAGCCCCGAGATCCGCAAGCTCTTCACGCAGCAGTACCGCGGCTCGCGCTACAGCTTCGGCTACCCGGCGTGTCCCGACATGAGCGACCAGGAGAAGCTCTTCCGGCTCCTGCGGCCCGAGCGCATCGGCTGCGTGCTCACCGAGAACTGGCAGATCGTGCCCGAGCAGTCGACGAGCGCGATCATCGTGCACCACCCCGAGGCGAAGTACTTCACGGTCGAGAGCGCGGCAAGGGTGCAGGGCTAAGTGGGTGGCGGCGACGAGGGCGCGGATCGCGACGCGTGGCGCACATTCGGCGCCTACGCGGCGGTCTACCTGATCTGGGGCTCGACCTACCTCGCGATCAAGCTCGTGTCGCAGCACGGCGCGTTCGTGATGGCGGGTTCGCGGTTCCTCGTCGCGGGCGCGCTGCTCCTGGGAATCGCGTGGTGGCAGGGTGCGGTGCGGCGCAGCGACTTCTCGCTCGCGTCGTGGATGAACGCCGCGGTCGTCGGCGCGTGCCTCATGCTGCTCGGCAACGGCGGCGTCGCGCTCGCGACGAAGTCGGTGGATTCCGGGCTCGTCGCGCTGATGACGGCGGTGACGCCGCTCTGGCTCGTTGGGCTCGACGGCTTGATGCACCGCACGCACGCGCGGCCATCGAAGGTCGTGTGGCTCGGCATCGCCATGGGCATCGCGGGCGTGGTCGTGCTCAAGCTCGACGCGATCGGCGCCACGAACGCCGTCTCGACCTTCGGCGTCGTCGTGATGATGATCGCGACGCTCGGATGGGCGTTCGGCAGCGTCTGGTCGAAGCGCCCGAGCGGCGCGCACTCGCCGATGGTCGCGAACGCGATGCAGATGCTCTCGGGCGGCGTGGTGCTGCTCCTCGCGAGCATTCCCAAGGAGATCTTCTGGCACGACGAGTGGACGCTTGTCGCGGCGAACCCACCGACGACCGCCACCTGGCTCCAGTGGGCGTATCTCGTCGTGTTCGGGTCGCTCGTCGGCTTCACGGCGTACATCTGGCTCTTGCGCAACCAGCCGGCCGCGCGCGTGGCGACCTACGCGTATGTGAACCCGCTGGTGGCGATCGTGCTCGGGTGGCTGTTGATCAGCGAACCGATCGGTGTGCGCACGGTGTACGCCGCGGCGCTCATGCTCGGCGGCGTGGCGGTGATCCAGCTCGCGAAGGCGCGCAAGACGATCTTCACGCGCGCGCCGATGGCGGCGGAGTGAATCCGCTGCGGGAATCACGGGGCCCGAAGAAACCATGGGTGCCAGCAGGCTTCAGCCTGCTGAACGACACGCGGCGGAGTCGAAGGCTGACATCACCCGTTCCGCAGGCTGAAGCCTGCTGGCACCCAAGGTTCGAGCGGTCGCGGCTGCGGCCGCGACCTTTGGCGTGGAGCAATGCGATGCGTCGCCGTTTCCTGAATCTGGGAAACTTTTCGTTGTGCGTTCGCTGCTTGAGCGTTAGCGTGGGCGCATGCTCACCCGACGCAACCTGATCCAGACCGCTGCGGCCGCCGTCGGTGGCCTTGCCGCGACCAGCCTTCTCGCACCGTCCGCGCTCGGTGCGCTTGCGCCGATGCCTGCGCCGCGGCCGCGATTCCGCGGCAAGCTCGGCAAGCTGCAGCTTCTCCAGGTCGGCGTCGGTGGATCGATCGCGCCGGCCGACCGCAACGAGCTGAAGAGCCACCCAGATGTCGTATTCACGGGCCTCTGCGATGTCGACTCGAATGCGCTGTCGTCGGTCGCCGCGGAGTTTCCCGAGGCCTTCACCTGCCGCGACTTCCGCGAGGCGTTCGACAAGCACGGCGACAAGTTCGACGGCGTCGTCGTCTGCACGCCCGACCACAACCACGCGCTCATCGACCTCTGGGCGATGCGCGCGAACAAGCATGTCTACGGCCAGAAGCCGCTCGTCCAGCAGCTCTCCGAGGTCGTCGCGATCGAGCAGGCGCTCGCCGCGCGTCCGAACCTCGTCACCCAGACGGGCAACCAGCGCATGGGCCCGCTCGGCCGCCAGTACACGGTCGACATCCTGCGCCGCGGACTGCTCGGCAAGGCGGTCGAAGCGCATGTGTGGATCGGCGGGCCCGGCGAAGGAACCGACGGCTACTTCTGGTACGGCGGCCTCAAGGATCCGATCCAGCCGCCCGCGAACATCGACTGGCCGCTCTGGCTTGGCGCAGCGGTCGACGCGCCGTGCCGCCCGGGTCTCGTCGGCCTCCAGTGGCGCTCGTCGTGGGACTACGGCACCGGCCAGCTCGGCGACTGGTGCACGCACCTGCTCGATCTCCTCTACTTCTCGTTCGACCTGCCGTCGCCCGTGTCGGTGATGGCGCACACGCTGAATCCGAGCGACTTCTATCACGCGCGCGGCGTGATGTCGACGCTCACCTACGATGTGTCGAAGGCGAAGAACCGCGCGATGTTCGCGAAGGATCGCTTCGTGGTGCGCTACGGCGACCAGAGCCAGGCGCCGTCGCGCGCGGAGCTCGGCCTGCCGCCCGGCAAGTGGGCGGGAAGCGGAACGCTGATCGTCTGCGAGGGTGGCGCGATCTTCAACCAGCCCGATGGCGATCCGCAGGTCTGGATCGGCGGCAAGGCCGTGGACTTCAAGTCGATCAAGGGTCGCGGCGCCGACGGCGAAGGCACGCTGCGCGGGCGCAACCACTGGCACGCGTGGGTCGACAGGATCACGGGCAAGCCGGACGCGTTCGTGCAGACGCCGTTCTCGTACGCGGCGGGCATCGCGGAGGCGGGGCTCCTCTGCTCGCGCGCGGCGCGTTTCCCGCAGCAGGAACTGCTCTGGGACAAGTCGAAGCTCGCGTTCCTGAACGCCGACGGCACGGTGCGCGAGGACGCGACCAAGACCTGCGTCACGCGCGAGTACCGCAAGGGCTTCGAACTGCCTACCCTCGCGGTATGAAGATCGTCCTTCCCGGCGGCAGCGGGCAGATCGGCGCGGTGCTCGCCCGCGCGTTCCGTGCGCGCGGCGACGAGGTCGTGGTGCTTTCACGCGGAAACTCGTGCCTTGCGCGCGATGTGCGCGTCGTGCCGTGGGATGGCCGCGCGCTCGGCGCATGGGCTCGGGAGATCGACGGCGCCGATGTGGTCGTGAACCTCGCCGGCCGCACCGTCAACTGCCGCTACAGCGAGAAGCACCTTCGAGAGATGATGGACTCGCGCGTCGACTCGACGAGGGCCGTGGGCGAGGCGATCGCGGCGGCCCCGCGCCCGCCGCGGGTCTGGCTCCAGTCGAGCACGGCGACGATCTACGCGCACCGCTTCGACGCCGCGAACGACGAGCGGACGGGCGTCATCGGCGGGCGCGAGCCCGGGGTGCCCCCTCACTGGGCCCGCAGCGTGGAGATCGCGACGCGCTGGGAGCAGACGCTCTTCGCGGCGCCGACGCCACGCACGCGGCGCGTCGCGCTGCGGTCGTCGCTCACGCTCAGCCCGGACAAGGGCGGAATCTTCGACACGCTGCTCGGTCTCGTGAGGAAGGGGCTCGGCGGGACCTGCGGCGACGGCCGTCAGTGGGTGTCGTGGGTCCATGAGGCGGACTTCGTGCGCGCGGTGATGTTCCTGATCGACCGCGAGGACCTCGACGGGCCCGTGAACGTCTGCGCACCGAACCCTCTCTCGAACCGCGACTTCATGCGCGAGCTCCGTCGCGCCTGGGGCATGCCGATCGGACTTCCCGCGCCCGCCTTGCTGCTCGAGATCGGCGCGGTCTTCATGCGCACGGAGACCGAGCTCATCCTCAAGAGCAGGCGCGTCGTGCCCGGGCGGCTCCTTGAGGCGGGATTCGCGTTCGAGTACCCCGAGTGGCCCGCCGCCGCGCGCGAGCTCTGCGCCCGTGCGCGCGCAGGTCGTGTAGCCTAACCGCCCGATGCTCGGCGAACGACTCGACAACCGCATGCGACATGTCGCGAAGTGGGCGCGAAAACAGGGGATCTCCTGCTTCCGGCTCTACGAGAAGGACATCCCCGAGTTTCCCATGATCGTCGACTGGTACGGCGACCTCGGCTGGGGCGAGAAGCCGGGCGTCGACACGAACGCCGGCGATGCGGTCGCGTGGTTCTTCCACCGCACCAAGGACGACACGCTCGAGCGCGAGCGCGAGTACCGGATCGACGCGGAGGCCGAGATCCTCGCGGGGCTCAACATCCCGCGCGAACGCCTCCACATCAAGTACCGCGGCCGCCAGCGGTCTGACGACGGCGGCCGCGACCAGTACGAGCGCTTCGACTCGCGCGGCGCCGTCAAGATCGTGGGCGAGCACGGGCTCAAGTTCGAGGTCAACCTCTCCGACTACCTCGATGTCGGCCTCTTCCTCGACCATCGGCCGACGCGGCTCTCGGTGCAGCAGCGCTCGCGCGGCAAGCGGGTGCTCAACCTGTTCGCCTACACCGGCGCGTTCAGCGTGCACGCGCGCGCGGGCGGCGCGGTGAAGACGACCACCGTCGACATGTCGAAGACCTATCTCGAGTGGTATGCGCGCAACCTCGCGCTCAACGGCTACGCGCTCGATGTCGACGGCGCGAGCGACCATGCCGCCGTCCACGCCGACTGCCTGCAGTGGCTCGAGGCCGGCCCGACGGCAGGCGAGCAGTACGACATCGTCATCTGCGACCCACCGACATTCTCGAATTCGAAGCGGATGAAGGCCGATTCGTTCGCGATCGACCGCGACTACCCCGAGCTCCTGCGTTGGATCGCGCGGTTCGTCGCGCCGGGCGGGGAAGTGTTCTTCAGCACGAATTCCCGCAGTTTTTCCTTCGATCCTGCGCATGTGCCGGCGAACTTCGGCGCGCACGAGATCAGCCACCGCTCGGTGCCCGAGGACTTCCGCAACCGGAAGATCCATCGCTGCTGGCGGCTCGCCGAGGGTTGGAAGGAGCGACCGCGCAAGACGCGCGGCGAGGAGTCGGTCTCGAACACGGATTCGGTCGAAGGCGATACCCTGCAGGGGTGACCGAGGTCAAGAAGCCTGCATCGCCGTTCGTCGTCCTGCTTGTCGATGACCAGCCGATCGTTGCCGAGGGCGTCCGCCGCCTGCTTGCGGAGCTGACCGGCATCAGGCTCGAGGTCTGCGCCAAGGCAGGCGAGGCGCTCGAGCGCGCGCTCGAATTGCAGCCCGCCGTGATTCTTCAGGACCTCAACATGCCGGACGGCAACGGCATGGAGCTCGTCGCGGCCTATCGCTCGCATGTGCTCCTGTCCTCGACCTCCGTGCTCGTCCTTTCGGCCGAGGAGAACGCCACGACCAAGGCCGAGGCCTTTGCGAAGGGCGCGAACGACTACCTGGTGAAGCTTCCGCCGCCGCAGGAGTTCGTCGCGCGCGTCGTGCACCATGCGGAGGCGTGCCTTGCCCAGCGGGACCGCGACGCCGCGTACCGCGAGCTCGAGATGGCCGAGCACGAGCTCGAGCAGCGCAACGCGCTCCTCGACCAGGTGAACATGCGGCTTGCCGAGAGCAACCGCGAGCTCAAGGTCGATGTCGGCGCCCAGAAGGAGCGGCTCGACCGCATCGCGCGGGTTTCGGCGGACCTTGCCCGCGTCCAGGACCTCGACATCATGCTCACCGCGATCCTTCGCGAGGCGGTGACGCTCGCGAACTGCGCGTTCGGCGCGATGTTCGTGGTCGAGGGCGACAAGCTGCGCGCGGCGGAGACCGTCGGACCGTCGGTCGCCGGCCTGTGTGAACTGCCGATCTCGGAATCGACGGTGGTCGGCGGCGTGGCCACGACCAACCGCCTGTCCCGCCTCGACCGCATCGAGTGCGCCCGCTCGGGCCGCGATCTTCCGCCGATCGGAACCGAGGCGATCTTCGGCGAGCGGACGAAGTCGGCCCTCGTCGTTCCCGTCGCGCGCGCCGAGGGCAAGATCCTCGGCTGCATCGCGCTGCTCGACGGCCGCGCCCGCCGGCGCGACGCCCACGGCTTCGACGAGAACGACGAGCAGATCGTGACCCACTTCGCGTCGCTCGCATCGGTGGCGATCGAGCGCGCGCAGCTGATCCGCGCCATGATCCTCCGCATGATCGCCATGGCCGAGATGCGCGATCCGACCGAGACCGCGGGGCATGTCGGCCGCGTCGCCGACCTCGCCATCATGCTCTACGACGAGTGGTGCGACCGTCATCCCGAGGACTCGACCAACAGCGCCCGCGTGCGCGACTCGCTGCGCATCGGCGCGCTGCTCCACGATGTCGGAAAGGTCGGCATCGCC
>Ga0209990_10000172_pt1 | contig 65659 bp, 61 predicted proteins | sample NOAtaG_6_FD_187304 | JGI IMG/M metagenome (GOLD analysis project Ga0209990, IMG submission 187304) | Freshwater lake microbial communities from Lake Erie, under a cyanobacterial bloom - NOAA_Erie_Diel5S_2200h metaG (SPAdes) (version 2) | ecosystem: Environmental > Aquatic > Freshwater > Lake ... | reverse complement strand
ACTGGCACTTCTGCTGCCGCTCTCTCCGGACTCGGTGGAGCAGGCTCAGAATTCCAGATGCTTGATGAGGATAAAGGCGTTGCCGCACTCCTCAACAACTTTGAATTGACCGGAAACATTCCACAGGTTGTTGTTGAATTCAGCAAAACAGCCGTCGAAGCTGGCACACGCCGCCTCGCCGCTCGCTGGTCCGTTGAATTAGAACAAGATCTTAAGAACATGAACGGACTCGATATCGACAACGAACTCACTAATGCTATGTCATATGAGCTTCAAGCCGAAATCGACCGTGAAATGGTCATGAGAATGGTCCAAGTTTGCTTAACAGCAGGTAGTGGTACAGGATACTCCTTCTGGTACGCTGCATCAGCCGACGCCCGTTGGCTTGGTGAAAGAAACCGTGACTTCTATTCCAAGGTTATTGTCGAAGCTAACCGCATCGCAATTCGTAACCGCCGTGGTAGTGCTAATTTTATTATCGCTACACCACGCGTTTGCGCAATCCTTGAAATGTTGCCCGAGTTTCAGTGGATGCCAGTAAACGGTAACGTTAACACCCAACCAACAGGCATTGCCAAAGTTGGTAACTTAGGTGGACGTTTCACTGTTTACCGCGACACTCGTACCGATTCACAGTATCTTGATGGCAGACGCTCATCCGCTCTGGAGTACGCATTGCTCGGTTACAAAGGCACTGAGTACTATGATACAGGTATTGTATATTGCCCATACATCCCAGTTATGATTCAACGCACAATTGGTCCTAATGACTTCTCACCAAGAGTTGGTCTTATGACCCGTTATGGAGTTGTCGATCATATCTTTGGCGCAAACTTATACTACCATGTAATCCTAGTCAAAGGTCTTGGAACCGCCAATGTCGCTCAAGACAATGGCAGACTCTATCTCTGATAGCGTAGAAGTACCTTAACAAAAAACCCATCTTCGAAAGAAGATGGGTTTTTTTTATACTTTTATAAAAAAATTATAAAATTTGAGAATCCATTATTTGGATTTTCTCTTTTTTACTAGCTGGTTTTTCAAACATTTTTTGCATTATTTCATCTCTTGTAGCTATAACTATATTATTAGTTTGTGGCACCAGTTTAGACAGATGAGAATTTGATTCAAGTTCAAGTTTTTTAATCTCTAAATTAGATTTAGTTTGTTTATTTTGTAAATTAATCTTATTTAACTGGTCTAAAGCTTTTGAAGCTGAGTTTATAAGCTGTGATAAAGCTGCTATTTCTTTTGGATCGCTTCCAGCTAGTATATTATCTCTAAATGATTGTATAGCACCTAATGTGGATTCTACTAATTCTCCAGATTTTTTATATACATATTCATTTACGTTTTCATCCGTTAATTTTGTCGTATCGGGTTGAATATTATCTTTATGTTGATTACTAATAGACTGTGGTGCAATAGAATCGCCTTTTAATTGATCTATGATATCGTCTATTTCTGAATTATCGTTTGACATATATAAATATATTTACTAAGTATATCATATGACACAAGTAAATATCGAAAACATTGGTTCTTTTTTCATCCCAAACGAAAAAATTAATGAACTTGAAGGTTGGTTGGTTGATAATGATGGGATAAAAACAAAAACTAAAGAAGAACAATTAAAAGAAGTAATAAATAGAGATTTTGATGGTTCTGAACTTTTAATAGGTTAATCCTTGACTTTAATTCGTCATGCCTTATCCTTTATATAAGGTATGAACAAGTATAATTCTCTTTGGGTTGAGAAATATAGACCTAAAAAGCTTGATGATCTTCTCTTATCGGAAGACAGTAAGACTTTTTTCTCTAATATTTCGGATACTACACCGCATCTATTGTTTTATGGTAGACCCGGAACTGGAAAAACATCATTAGCTAAAATTATTGTTAATGACATACTAAAATGCCAGTACTTATATATAAATGCATCGGATGAAAATGGAGTAGACACAATAAGAAATAAGGTTGTAACGTTCGCCCAAACGAAATCTTTAGACGGCAAGAAGAAAGTTATTATATTAGACGAGTTTTGCGGTACAACTCCAGAAGCGCAGAGGATATTAAGAAACGTAATGGAAGAGTATTCTAGTAATGTGCGTTTCGTTTTAACTGCAAATTCAATAGATAGGATAGTAGAGCCTATACAATCCAGATGTTGTTTGTTTAATTTACAACCAAATACAAATGATATTATAAAAAGATGTGTTCATATTCTGAAAAGTGAAAATATAACAGTATCAGAAGATCAAAAACCTAAATTATTAAGACATATAGAGTATTGTTATCCAGATTTGAGAAGAATTATAAACGACATTCAAAAGTTTTCTATATCTGGAAATCTTTTAATATCTGAAAATAATGAATTAAAAGATTTTACTAAACAAATATTTGATTTATTAATATCTAAAACTAATTCACTTATAATAAGGAAAAAAATAATAGAAGAAGAAAAAAGATTTAATGCTGATTATCAATTACTTTTATCTCAACTGTTTGATTTATTCTATAATGATCAAAATCAAAACGATATGACTAAAAAGAATATCTTAATGGATATAGGTGAATACATGTATAGAGATGTATCAGTTTTAGATAAAGAAATAAACTTTTTTTGTTGTATTATTTCCTTAGAAAAAATTCTAAAATCTTAAATTTTAGTATTTGTTTTTGGTAAACTATTATCTTTTGGTTGATTTCCTAAAGATGTATCTACTTTTACTTCTTCTGGTTTTTTGTAAACAGGTATTTTTTCGTATTTATTTGGAATACCTTGAACCGGAGGTAAGTTAGCACCAAAATTTAATACTTCAACGTATTCATGATTGCCCGGAACTGTAAATTCAGCAAGTTCTGTTGGTACTCTTACAGATCTTGGGTCCATTCTTAAGACTAAATAAACATCACCAGTACCTTCATTAGCGTTAGCGTCTTTAACGTTTTGTTCTGAACCACTAGATGCTACTCTTTTAATAAAGAAAAAATAATCAGAAGTGATTAAATCGCTTAAAAAATTGAAAAATTCAGTATCTCTACCATAATGTTGTTTACAGTAGGGAGAATTTAAGAATGCTTTTTTAATTCTAATCGGAGATCCTTCTCTGAATCCACCATTAGAATAGTGTGCAAATGCTGTTTCTAAAAGAGTGTTGAACTTGTTAAACTTTGACATAATACTATAAGTATTTACACTCAAAATGGCTAAAATCGATTTAAATAATTTAGTAAGACCAAAACAAGTTAATTCTCCAGATACTAAGGTATATGAAGAAGTTGTAGATACAGATTCAGTATATACAGATTTACATCTTGATCTTCAATTATTAAAAAATATTGGATTGGGTAAAAATACTACAGATTCTAAAGATATAAGAGTTGATAATGATATTTTAGCGGTTAAAAATTCTGTAAGAAATATATTAACAACAAAAAAAGGAGAAAAAATATTAGCACCGGAATTTGGTTCATCTTTGGAACAATATCTTTTTGAGCCTGTTAGTGAAGTATATGCAAGAATGATAGGTCAAGAAATTTTAAACGATATCGAAAATTTTGAACCAAGAATTAGAGTTCAAAAAATTAAAGTTGTTCCTCAACCAGACGAAAATCAGTATCAAATTTTAGTTGTATATTCTTTTTTAGATATAACTAAAGAAAATGTATTAAATATATTAGCATTAAGGGGAGGAGAAATCTTAATTTAAGATAATTATTAATAATGGACAATAATCTTTTAAATAAAAACTCTTATCTTTCATTTGATGCTCTAAGTCTAAGAGATTTGGTGATTGATAGGTTAAATAGAGGAAAAGTTTTTACAGATCAAAACTATCAAGGATCAAATTTATCATCTTTGTTAGATGTTATAAGTTTTACTTTTGGAACTTTACTTTATTATTTAAACAAAACATCTTCAGAAAGCATGTTTTCCGAGTCTCAAATATATGAAAACATGAACAGGATAGTTAAAACACTAAACTATAATCCTGTTGGTAGATTAGGTCAAAACGTACCTTATAAAATTACAGCGCCATCTACACTACCAGCCGCAAACTATACTATACCTAGATATAGTTACATATCAGTAGGCGGAACTACATATTCTATCAATCAAGATTTAACATTTACTAAATTTACCAGTGGAAATGAAGTGATAGAAAATATAGCAAACACATATTTAATTTATCAAGGAATATATCAAGAATATCCTATATATAATGCTACTGGTATGGACAATGAAATAGTTTATTTAGCATTACCAGAAAACATCTATATAGATCATTTCAATATAGATGTATATGTAAAAAGATCTAATAATAACAAATGGGAAAAATGGACAAGATGCTCTGAATTATTTTTATTCAACTCGAAAGATGAAGTATATGAAGTTAGATTTAATGAAAATAAAAGATACGAAATAAAATTCGGCGATGATATAAATGGATCAAAATTAAATCAAAATGATAGCGTTTTAATATACTTTTTAAAAGTTGATAAAAATGTAAGTGGAATAGGACCAAACGGATTAAGAAATTCTCCTTTAATATCTTTTAATTCTGTTAATTTTGTAAATGTTTTAAATGATACTTCAGCGATATATGAAAATTATTTAACTACAGATCAATTAAAAAATATTACTATTGATAATGATTATCCATCAACAATATTTTCAGACGAAGAAAATGTAGATTCTATTAGAAAAAATGCACCTAAAACATTTAGATCTCAATATAGGTTAGTTACATCTACTGATTATGAAGCATATTTAAATTCAAATTACAGTTCTTTTTTAGCGGATTTAAAGGTGGTTAATAATGAAAATTTCTTAAAAAATTATATGAAATATCTTTTTGATATTGGTTTAAATGAACCACAAAAAGACAATCGTTTACTTTTTAATCAAATTAAATTTTCAACAAGTTGTAATTTTAATAATTTATACGTTTATATGGTTCCTAAAAATGGAATTCAAGAATATATAACACCCCCTCAAAAAGAAATAATAATAAATGGTCTACAAGAAAATAAAATATTAACTTCTCATATAGTACCAATGGATCCGGTTTATATATATCTTGATTTTTATTTACAAAAACAAAACGAAACCGTATCTCCTGACATATCAGAATTAACTAGAATAAAAATAACAAAATCTTTAAATAGCAGAAGGGCGGATTCGGCTATTAAAAAAGACATAGAAAATGTTTTTAAATCATACTTTGATAGAAGTGTTAACAAATTAGGTCAAATGATTGATATATATCAAATTTCTACAGATATATTGAATATTGAAAGTATAGATAGAATCCAAACGTATAGAACCGACGTAGATTTAAATATTGAAGGTTTATCTTTTATATTTTGGAATTCAGTTTATCCAGAATTGGATTCATCCGTTCATTCTCAAAATATACAATTGGAAAACTTCAAATATCCAATATTTAACAATATATCAAATTTATTCTCAAGAATAGATATAGTCGAAAAAACAGGTTCAATTAAAGCTGCTGATTTTTAAGATATGATTAGTATTTCACAAAATTTTGGATTCGCAAAAGCAACTCCATTAACATTTAAATTAGACGATTCTATATTAAACGAATATAAAACCTTTTTGTGGAATTTTGGTGATGGAAATTTTAGTAGAGTTCCGACACCAACATATACATATGATAAACCAAATTCATATGAAGTAACAGTAAATGCATATAAAAACGACGGCACATTCACCACGTTAACCACGTCAATAAACATATCATTATTTCTAACAGAGTCTATACGTTTTGACACGGTTCCCCCACCAACATTTGCATCTCACTATAATCAATATCCATTTAAAGTTAAAATAACGTCATCTTCTGTAGGAAAACACGTAATAGATTTATCTACTCAGTTTTCAAAGTCATACGCTTATCAAAGACCAAAAAATAAATGGTCTTTTTTAAGACCAGAGTGGAGATTTTTAGATATAAATGGAAACGAGATAGAATCTATAGAAACCATAGATACTGAAATTAAAATAGATAAAGATGGTTTATTAGACACTAATGGAACCACGGTAGGAGTAACTGGATATGCGGAATTTTATTTGATTGATGATCTTTATAATATAGACGCTATAGAAAATAGAGATCCATACACTACGATAATAGCTACTTTACAAACAAGCGCGATAAATTCTTTTCATGATAGCTATAATACCGGAGAAAATCTACCGAGTTTTAGTAATAGTAAAGCAATGGCGATTATGCCTCACGTCTTTATCTGGAGATATCCAGATTACATTGATATAACAGAAAACGGATTGAGGGGTTATGTTGATACTAGATGGTCTTTATCTAAACAACCTATTATAACAAAATTTGTTTTTGATGATAAGATAAATTTTGAGTTCAACCACGGAAACGGAATAAAGTTATATAATCCAGAATCTAATTTTTGTCATTACATACCTTATAATGAAGAAAACACCCAAACTATAAATATTATGGTTTGTGGTATAAGCGCAAATATTACACCATCTCCGCAAGAGATAAACTTCTTGGATAAAGAAACTGGATTTAAATCTGCTGGTTATTTTAAAGGTTCGTTTGAAGTTGAAAGTGTTTCAGCAAAAAACGTTAAAATAGTAGCTAATGCAACCATAACCAATATTCCTAAATTAACTTCAAATTTATATAACCCAATATTTTGGGTTTCTAATCCAGAAGCTGGAATGGCGGCATCTATACAATATTTTAAAAACGATTGGATCGATCAATTATCATGTAAAAATTTAAACAATTCTTTTATAAAAGCATTTGATGTTCCTGTTATAAAACCAATAACAACCGTATCATTTTTACAAGACGTTCACCCATTATCTGGATTTCATGGAGTGTATTCAATAGCTGCTCTTCCTGCTCCGGATTATCAAGCTTGGATGTGTGATTCTGAAAATAATATTATATATAAATTTTCTTGCACTGGAGAATTATTATCCACTATAAATTTAAGTGATATCTTTTATAAAAATAACTTTGAATTTTTAGTAAACAAAAAATTATTCGGGCAAATATCACCAGCATGTATTGCATTAGATGGTGATAAAAATATGTGGGTTACTTTATATGACACCATATCATCTTTAAAGTTTGATAAAAATGGGAATTTATTATTTGTATCATCTCCAATTAATAGTATAGGATATGATTTAAGCGGTGGTAATAACAGTTCATTTTTAAATTTTTTCGATGATATTGTTAATGTTTATAATGATAATGAAGACTATGATATAAATTTAATAGAACCAACTGGTGTTGATACTGACAGAGAAGATAATGTTTGGATGTCTTATTCTAGCCCTTTAAGTGGGTGGATCGTTAAATATGATAAGAATGGAAATGTTTTAAAAACTATTTCATATCCTCTTTGTTCTAGTCCGCAAGAAATCAAATGTGATATATACAATAATATTTGGGTTGTTGGGGATCAATTTACACTAGATCATGAATTAAGACCTCCTTTAGCATCTAGACATATGTCTAGTTTTATAGAAAAAAGAAATTCTGAGGGAGTTTTATTAAGTTCGTTCGGACCCTTTAATAGCATCAATCATCTAACAATAGACAAGTATGAAAATCCTTGGTTTACGTTTGGTTATCATTGGATAGGAACTATAAATAATATAAACGGAAGACAAAAAAAATTAAAGATAACTTCTGGAGGATATTCTGATAATGTTCCAGACTGGTTTAATCCAAATGAAAATGCTGATGAAACAGCATTAGAAGGAATAGCAACAGATTCTTTAAATAACATATATGTTATAAATTCTATAGAAAATAAAATCTATATAGTAGATGGAGATAATTTGGAAATTAAAGATTATTTTCATTTAAACCCAAAAGGTTTTTTATTTTCAAATGAAAATTATGGTGAAAACTCACCAACAAAATTAGAATTTAATTATTGGTCAAAGTCCGCACAGGCACAAGGAGATTGGACTGGTCTTAGATGGGTTTTAAAATATATAGATAGAGTAGATTTTTTAAGTAATACTCGTCAATTAACAGGAGAAACAAATTATTTAAATTTTTACGATAAAAATCCTTTTGATTTTTTTAAAATTAATCAAAATCATGATTTAGCGGGTAACATGAAAAGTATAGCTTTTCAACCAGAACTTAAAAAATCAGAATTTTTATTTGATACGTTTTTATCTTCTATATATGGAAAATACCCATTTGAACATAATGATTTAGGTGTTAATTTATATGAAAAAATATCAAATTTCGTTTCAAATCAATCTGATGTAGATACATGTGACATTAAAACATTATATGATTTATCACAATCCGTAGATTTAAACGGAGATGATTTTAAATTAAATTTTCCTTTAGAAATAAGAAGATTAATGGATGTTTTAAGTATAAATCAATCTAAACTTTGGGGATCTACATTAGAAGATAATTTTAACTTTAAAAAATACAACAAAAATGATAATTTTAATAGAGGAAAATTATTAAAATCAGATAGTTATATGGTAACAGCTGGTGTTCCGGTTATACTTAAAACTAAAAGTTTAAACGATCATAAAAAAATAGAAACTGGTTATTATTTTTCTAATAATTTTTCAGTTGTAAGTTCTTTAAATGTAGGAATATCAACATATAATTTAAGTGGTTTAGCGGAAATATTAAATCTTGGTGATGATTGGAAAGTTTTTTATGAGTTTTACGAGTTTATCCCATATAAAAATGAGGTTTACATAGACGGAATGATAGATTGGAACAACGATCAAACCGTATTAAACAGAAATTTATCATCACATCACGAATGGATAAGAGATGGTGGGATAATGGATACTTTATTCTCATATGAATTATATAAAGGTTTAGGTTTATTAGAGTGATAAATTAATTTTTTACTCTAAATATATTATATATGACAAATAATGGGTTTTCATTTGAAAGAAGTGGTTCTTGGCCATCCGAATCTTACAAAATAACTCCTGATTTTTTTAATACCGTAAAAATTGGAATTTTACCGTTAGAACTCCAAGCATTTAACATTTTTAGATATTTTGAAAGCCCAACAGTAGGTTTAAATAAACTATTAACCGAATATAACATTCCTAATTTTACATATACAAATGGTGATTATCAATTAGATGATGATTTTTATTATGTATTAAGTTCATCATCTGCAACTCCAACATTTTTTACATGGAATCCTAATAATTTAAGAGATATAGATTCTGGATATATATTTAATTTTTTCTTTATTAAAGATAAAAAAATAGCATCTCCTTTATACGATACTAACAATCCAAATATGTATTTTGCATATTCGATATATCCAACAAAATTAATATTACAGCCAACAAACGTAACTAAAATTTCTGATACTAATTATACATTAACAACACAAACTAAATTAGTAAGTTCTTCTATAATTCAATACTACGATACTTTTGTTGAAGATTTGGCTTACACCGATTCTTATTTAAAAAGAAGTACACCCCCAACATCATTTGAATCTCTTCCAGCTACAGGAACTTTAATATATACCTTAAGTTCTTTCAAGACAGTAAGAGAAAAAGAATTAATAAAATTTTCAGAAAGATATAATCCTTATACTTATTATTATATATTAGATGAATTTTATAATAGAAGAGGTTTAAGAATAAGACCGGAATCTACGTTTATAACATATAATACATTATTTTATGGTGATGTAGATGTAAACAAATATGAATTAAGAGCTTTGGGTCAATCATTACCAGAATTTAACCCATTAATCAAAAAAGATTTGAGATCCAGTTTCATTTTAAATCAAAACATAACAAACAATTTAGGAACTCAAACTTTTCAACTATTACAAAGTAGTATAAGTGCGGCTTACGCTCTTGAAAACGTTTTAAATTCTATACAAACAGTATTTTGGAATTTAACTACTGGTTATATTAAATATGAATCTAAAACACTAACAGATTGGAATGGAAATATAGTTCCTTTAGTAAGTGGATATCCAGATTCTAGTTTAGCGGTTAGTTATATCGTAGAAGGTGATAAATTTTTCAATGATGTTTCTGTTGGAACGGGAAATAATTCAACATCAATAACAACAAACACATCTAAAACTTGGAATTTAACTTATCCTCCTCATTATTATACTTTCAAAGTTTCATATTCTAACAATTCAACGTTTAGTGGTGATACCGCAACGTTAAATTTTTATTTATCAACGGGAATAACTGAAAAATATAAATCATCTATTCAACCAGTATCTTCAGAATCACTAACAACAAACTCGGTAAGCTATTCTGCTTATAAATTAAAAACAAAAATAACAAGTGATTATAATTTTTTAGATTTAAATTTGTCTACATATGCAAATAATGATTTTATATCATTTAAATGTTTATATGTGGATGATATAATAACTAAAACTTTATCATGTTTTTATGGTCCAAATTCAAATGTTTATTATGATTTAGTAAATTCTCCTTATGTTCCAGCTGCTTCGGCTGAAAATTTATTAATAACATATCCAAAAGAAATTTTTGGACAATTAAATCTTAATTTTAAAGCAACTTTAAGCTCAGTATGTACAACATTAGATTCTAAATCACTAGTAAGTTTAGTTTTTTCCGAAGGTAAAACCAGTCAAGTTGTTGGGTTTCCGATTGAAATCGAATTAAGATCAGAAACTGATAATCAAATAATAGTAAGTTGCGCTAAATTATCATCAACTTCTGTTTTACCATGCAGAGATTTAACAAATTCTTTTATAAGATGGTCTTATACTCCAACTAATTTACCAGTTACAATAGCGGGAGTTGATTATAATCAATTTACACCAACATTAACATCAAATGTTAGTTCAGATTTAATTCCAAATATTTTTTCTAATGGTCAAATAATACCATTTAACGAATTTACTAATACGGTTATGTTTTCGGGGTACGGTAGCGATATCCTAACTATAAATTTGGAATCTTTTAAATATGAAGAAGTAGCTAAATTATTAACCAATCCAATATATTTTGATTTTTTTAAAGATAAAACTTTTGTTTTATATAATTCAGATTTTTCAAATATCGAAAAAACAACTAATTTTTCAGTTTCATCGAAAGTATTATATGGAAAATCTACTTTTGATATTCCTTCTGATACACCAATATATTGGAAATGGACATATAATGGAAATTCAAATCCATCAACAATGCCAATAACTGCATTTAAAACTGACGGTTCAGTGTATGAATATGGTAGTGTATTATCATCTGATGATATATCAACTATTTCCTTTAAGGTTTATTTAGAAGATAATGATAATTCATTTGATTCAAATGAGCTTCAAATTAACTTATTTTCAAATAATAAAGATTATCTTGTCAGTGGAGAATTATTTTTATATCTAAATGATTATCCAGATAAATCAATATTCAATGTTGATTTTAAAACGGTTTATTCTGCATATACCGGAGTAGATATTTCTAATACAAGAGATGAAAAGTATGTAATTACAAGACCAAAAGAAGACGTAAATAATTTTAGATTTATATCAAATACTGATATTTTACCAACACTTTCGGCTAAATCTATAACGTGGTTTATATCTTCTGATAATGGATATTTTTCATCTTTAAATTATTTAACAAATAAAAATATATCATTTACAATACCACAAAATTCAACTAAAACTACTATAACTTTAAGCGCAGAAAAAGCTACTATCAAAGGTTGGTCTATAGCTAATAACTTGGCAACTACATTAACTATTTTTACGGTTCCTTCTGCTACATTGAGTAAAAAAATTAACTTTTTATTATATCCACCTTATACTTGGTTACAAAACAATAGTGGGTTAATTACATTATTAAATAATACAAATTATACATTAGCTAATGCCCCAACAGCATACTATGGCAAATTATCAAACAGTCAAAACTTTTTAGTATCATCTTCTGATAGATCATTTACGGATTATGAATATTATTACAGCGATTCAAAAATATTTTTAACTTTGCTTGATAGTTTTTCTGGTAGTTTAGAAATACCATATCACCAACAATTATATAGCAATGTAGGAACGCCAATATTTTTAAGTGCTTATAATGAAAAATTTCCAAAATACAATGGAATTAATTATGTCGGATTAAGTTCTGGAAACGTATTATACAATGGAACATTTAATATAACAACAAGCACATTACCTTTCAGTTCTGTTTATTTAAATGGAAGAGATAATTTTTTACAATCACCTAAAATAGTTCCATATGATAGCTTGTCCATGACATTTTCATCAAATGTAACTTCTATAAATTTAGACGAAAATATTTTCATAACAACTAGTCAATCATTTTTCCCAATTAACAGTTCTCAAAGCCCAATACGAGGAGTTGAAGAATTTTTAAATGGAAATGTTGTATATAAACTATCATGTAAATACTGGGAAGCTACAACTGACGTTTCTCCTATTAGTGGTATATATGATCTTTTTATATTAAGAATAGGAGATCCATCAATACCATTAAACATAAAAGATAATGAAATCACAACTTTATTATTAAGTGCATATGCAACTACTCCTGTTACTATACCAGAAACCACGTTCAGAAATGTAACAGCAACATATACAGGAGAAACAAAATTATGGAGTGATATATCTCAAAATTTATCAATATCAAATCCTATAACTTTAATAGCTTATAGCACTAGTGTTAAACCTAAATTTTTCGTATCTTCTTATTATTCTGTAACCGGAGAAGATATATGTTTTCAATTTGAAACTCCAGAAAATTCATATAACTATAAAATAACTGCATATGATTTATATTTTGGGGATGGATTATCAGCTAGAATAGTAGACGATCAAAAATATTATAAAACATACTTAAAAGAAGGTGCGTTTATGTTATCTTATAATGTTTATTATAACGACGGAACTACCAATTTCTTTAAATCTGAAACACCAATTATTATATATAATAATTGGCCGGTATATGAGCAACAAAAAATAAGATTATTGAGTGAAATAACTTTAAATTTTGGAGATGAAAGTGAAGATACTTACGATTTAGATCAAATTAAAATACAACCAAATGAATGGGGCGATGCTGATATTTTCAATACAGCAATATCCAGACTTCAAGATAATTTAGATTATTTGATTTACAACTCCCAAACCATGAATACTGATACTCCAACATTATTTTATGGTTGGTTGGGAAATAATAGTAGTGAAAAAGCATCCGGTATAACTTGGCATACATTAAATTATAATAAAGATTATATCAATAGTTTAAATAATGCAATTTCATTGGAAAACGAAGAAGACCAAACGTTAAAAAATAAATTTTCATATTTTAATGATTTAAAAGATTTAGTGGTTTTAAAAGATAAAATATATACTATAGACGGAACTAATTTTAGAGCTTTTTCTTCTGATAAAATACCACAAGAAATAGAATTTGAAAATATTAACGAAATAAATTCTCTTTTAATAAATCCAATATCTATAGATTGTGATAGTACTGGAGAAAACATTTATATATGTGATACTTTAAAAAATAAAGTATATAAATTAAACGTAGATTTTGAAACATATCCAGCGCAGATTAACATACAATTGAGTATAGGAAATTTAGGACAATTAGAAGATACAAATAAATTCCATTCTCCAACTGAAGTAGTAACAGAAAATGATATTGTTTTTATTTTAGATTATAATAATAGATGTGTAAAACAATATACAAAAGACTTAAACTGGATGTTCACTTATTATAGCGAAGATTTTGAAAACGATCAACCAATAAATATAACAGTTCATCCAAAAACACTTTTAGTGTATGTATTAACAGAAAGTTATAAAGTATATATATTTGATTATTTTAAATCTGATGTTTTTGAAACATTAGACGTTTCTTTTATAAAAGATGGTTATCCATTGATTAAAATCTTTTTTGATGAATCTGGAGATTTCTTTTATATTTTAAATTCTAAAAATCTATACAAATACACAACGGCAGGAACATTTATAAATCAAGTTATTATACCAAATGATAATAATTTATTTTATTCTTCTGCAAAATATTCTAATGATAGATCTATAGTATTATGTACAACTCACAGCATATTAAAATTTCATGATATTTTAAGTATATTTAAAATTGGAGATGGATTACCATATAAATATTGGACAAGAGATCAATTATTATTATCAATTGATGAATTTCCAGATGATATTACATACAATAGATCTTTAAATAGATTAGCTCAAAATATTAAATCTTTCAGAGACACTTTAGATTCTAGATTTGTAATAGTAACCGAACAAACCGATGCTGGTACTATAGAATATTTTTCATTATATCCAGTTTCATACCAAAACAGACCTGTTTTTTCTGAAAAAATAGAAAATGAAAGTTTGGGAGTTGCTGTTAATGAATTTCATACCCCACAAGTTTTTAACAGAGAGTTAGAAGAATTATATGATGCTCTTTTAATACTAAAAGATTTCTTAAATATAAAAGACGTAAGAATATTAAATACTACTCAAACATTAGACAATATCAATACTGGTTGTGATGGAGTTTTTTGTTGGTCTTGGAAAGCTATGTCATGTTACAACTTAAGTTTGCCAGTAATAAGAATTTGCAACATTAATCCGATAACATATTCCGAACTTGAAAGTAAATACCCGAGAGAGTATATTTACGCTTCAACGAATACATATGGATCTGCTACATCTAAATGCTGTGATACTCAAGAATCGCCGATAAAATAAGTAAAAATAAGATAAATAATTATAATCAATTCAAAAATAGTGACCAATAAAATTGGTTCTATGGTGAAATACCCATTGGCTTGAGAAAAGATTATGAGCAATAGATTCCATTCAAAATACCACAGATCAAACCACCACACTTACGGAAGTTCAGTCGGACAAGACGGAACCCCAACAAATCCAGATGCGGGACACGACCCAATAGCATCTCCAGAGCATCCATTTAAAGGAGATTTTTGCTTAAGAGGAGGTTTAAGCGCATCAGTACCTAGCGCAAGTGCTTATGCTGGAGCATTCATGGGAAATTTACTACTAACCGGAAATTTTGTTATATTTGATAATGTAATAAATGCAAATTTAGCAACAAGATCTGTCGGTATTAATGTTAATCCAACATCATATCAACCATTTGATTTAATAGTAAATGATAAATTAAAAGTTATAGATAATATAACTACATACAGTTTAAGTGCAACTACTATCGGTACAGATTATTTAAGAGTTAATTTAAAAACAGATTCAGTAAATTATCCAGTTAATTTTGTAAACTATAATAACAATTATTCATACTTTGCTGTAGATAAAGACGGAAGAGTTGGAGTAAATTTAGGACAAACACCAAATTTCAATTCTAATAATTTTAAAGTTATAGGAAGCACCCTTTTTGACGTTGGGGCAACTTTATTTGATGTTAGAGGAAATACATATATAAATCATAATGATATTTATATAACAAAAATAGGAACAAATTCAAATGCCGGAAAGACATCATTAGGCAGAGACGAATTTGTAACATTAAGCGAACAAAAAGTTTTAAGATCTGATGGAGATGTAGTTTTTTCTAAAAACTTTTATCTTTCTGGTAATTCTGTTTTTGGAGATTCTTCAACCGCAGATACTTCAATTTTTACATCTAGAATAGCTTCGGATTTTATTCCAAATACAGTAAACAGAAATTTAGGAACAACTTCTTTACCTTGGAATACATTATATTTTAAAACATTAAGCGGAACGGATGGAACATTTTCAAATAATTTATTTGTTAGTGGAAACACCCAGTTAGGAAATACAACTAATAATGAAGTTAGAATTTTATCTAAAATATCATCCGATTTAGTTCCAAATACAGTAAACAGAAATTTAGGAACAACTTCTTTACCTTGGAATACACTATATTTTAATTCATTGAGTGGTTATAATGGAGTATTTACTAACAACTTAAACGTAACTGGAAATTTAACAGTAAATGGAAATACTAATATTGGAAATAATAGTAGTGATTTATTATATATTAACTCAAACGTTAATACAAACATTATACCAAATGATACCAATAAAAATTTAGGATCATCTTCTTTACCTTGGAATACTTTATATTTAGGAGACTTGAGATGTTCAAATAATTATATATCAAATAATTTAAAAATTGATGGAAATACTAATATAGGATCGGATTCTTCCGATTTAGTCTCTATAACAGCTAGAGTTTCATCAGATATTATACCTTATGATGCAAATAGACAATTAGGATCTCCATTAACATCTTGGTTTAATATCTATGTTAAAAATACAATCGGTGAAACCGCCACATACTCCGGAGATTTAAATGTTTATGGTTCTTGCACACTAGGGGATTCACAAACAGATACTGTTTATATAAACTCTAAAATTGCAACTAATTTAATACCGGATAATACTTCTAGACAATTAGGAAGCCCAACTCTTCAATGGGATTATGTTTATTTTAAAACTTTAAATGCAATAGACGGAACATTTACTGGACAAATTCTAGCACCAAATCAAACCGCATCTTCCGCATCATCAGTTTTAACTAGATCTCTTGCTGACGCTCGATATGGTTCTTTTATAGATTCATTTTTAAATGCAGATTCGGGATCAAATGCAACCACAACGTTTGCCACAGTTCAAAATATATCATTAGAAGCTAATTCAACATATATAATTAGCTCTGTAACATGTGTATCTACTAGTACTACTGGGGGTTCTAAATTACAATTTGCGTATACTGGAACTACATCGAGAGTTAATATAACCGATACGTTTAGTTCCAGCGCGGCTACAACAACAAATAGACTTAATTTCTTAGGTGCAACATTACCAGCAAATGTAAGCTCTATGACAAGTACAGCAGCAGCAAATCACACTTATTCTAGAGACACTTTAATAACTACTAGCACTGCGGGAAATTTTTCAGTTCAAATTGCTTTAAATTCAGCAGCAGGATTGTCTCAAGCTAAAGCAGGATCATTTATTTCAGCTAGAAAGCTATTATAATCAACACTAAATAATATATAAAGAAATGGCTACAACACCAACTACAATAAGATCTAAAAGAATAACAGAATTAACATCATCTGCTACACTATTAGGCGATGAACTTTTCCCAATTTTACAAGAAGGAAGTACAAAAAAAGCAAGCATGTTAACCGTAACGGATTACATGAAAAAACAAGATTTTTCTACTTGGGTTTATGGTAATAGTGCAACAACAATGGATTCAACTAGTTGGGTTAATAGTAACTCCGCACAAACAATAAATTCTACAACATGGGTTAATTCAAATAGTTCAAGAGAAACTACAGCTACTGATTATGTTGAATTATGTGGAAATGCTTGGAGTTCGGTTTATAACTTCGTTTTAAATAATATCGTAACAGCTGGTATAGCAGATTTATACATTGGAGAAAGTTCAGTAACCACAACTAAAATAGCAGACAGATCGATAACTCCAGTAAAACTAACTTTAGGTGGACCATCTTGGGATTATAGTGCGGGATCTTTCACGGTTACTGCGAGAGAAGTTTTATTGAATCCATATAATAATACAGATTTAAACTTAAGATTAAACCCAAATAATACTTCTTATAAAAGTAATATAGTTCATAGAGGAACAGGATCTTTAAATATTAATAGCGTAAACACCGGAGAAATAATAGTACAAACTTTACAAGATGGAGATATTGTTTTTAGAACAAACGATATCGAAAGAATGAGAATAGATGGAACTACAGGCTTAATCGATATGCTTTATGGGTTAAGAATATCTCCTACTGGAAAATTAATAGTAGGTGATATTGAAGCAAATAGTTTAAAGGTTAATGAAAACATTAACATGACTCAAGGTTCTCTATCAACAATAAGAATTCAAGACGGAGCTAATATTGATTTTACGAACTCTTCAAATCAAACTACATATTCAATGTTTGCTACTGGAAATAATAGTTTTGCTATTTTTGATAAATCCACAAATCAAATTAGAATATTTATTGATGATGATGGAAATGTTGGAATGGGTAATACTGCGCCAAGATCTAAATTGGATGTAACCGGAGATGTTAATACCAATACTTTAACATTAAATAGACAAAATACGGTAGCCGAAGGAGGACAAATAAACTTTAATAAGGCAATAGATAATTCCGTTTCTTATTATGCTGATGTTTATGGAAATACATCAACTCCATATTTTAGAATAGTTGATACTAACACCGGAGGAGGAGTTGAAAGATTTATATTAGATCCAAACGGAAGAGTTGGAATAGGAACATATCCATCTTATAGATTACATGTTGCTGGAGACGCTAAAATAAACAGCAATTTAACTGTTGGTGGTGGAGTTTCTAGTGTTGGTAATACATTAATCCAAAATGGAAATATATCTCTTTCTAATAACTATGGAATAAAAATAAATGATTCCACAGGTTCAATTAAAGATATTTTATTTTTATCAAATGCTAATGTAACTTATTTACAAGGTAATGGAATTTATTTTAGAACTTTAAATGGTTCGAATTTAGGTTATTTTGATGCTACAGGAAACTTCACTGCGATAGGAGACGTAGCTGGCTTTTCGGATGAAAGATTAAAAACAAACGTTAAAACTATAGAAAATGCGTTAGAAAAAGTTAATGCGTTAAGAGGTGTAGAATTTGACAGAACAGATATTAACACTAAAGGAATAGGTGTTATAGCTCAAGAAGTTGAAAAGGTTTTACCGGATGTAGTTTCTGAAAATAAAGATGGTTATAAATCTGTTGCTTATGGAAACATGGTTGGTGTTTTAATAGAAGCCGTAAAGGAATTAACAAAAGAAGTAGAATATTTAAAAAGCAAAATAAATAACTAAGACGTATGGCTACTTTACCGCTATCAGAATTAAAGAATGCTACAAACTCCTCTAGTTTTTCATTAAAAGAATGTAGTGGTTTAGGAGGCACTCCAACAACTCCAATAGAATTATCAAACTTCAAGGTTGGAAATATTGTTTCTATAACAACAGATAGTAATGCAATTCCTTATAATTCGGTTTTTAATGCTAATGTCGTTTTTACAGGAGAAGAGTATTTATTTTCTAGAATAAAATTAAATGATTTTAATTTCATAGAAACTTTAAATGGAAGTAGATTACAATTAGTATCTGAATCTGGATCAACAAAAACTCTTAGAAATGTTTATAATCCGGGTGGTAGAAGTGGTGGAAGTTCAGTAACAGAAAACCTTTTAATAAAATTTTATGATCAATCATATAATGAAGATGCAAATAATTATAATGTAAATTTATCAAAATCATTAACTCTATATACTCCGCCTAAACCATCCTTGGCCTTTTCATCATCAACAAGACCCCCAAGACCATGTTGTGGTGTTTCTGTGGGTTGGGGATATCCTTGTTGCTATGCTACCATTACATTTACATATAATAGTAATCCATGGCAAGGAGTTGATTCTTCTTCTATAAATTTTTATGTTTCTACAAATGGGACATTAGGTGGATTATTTGCTACCGTTTATAATAGTTCTGGTTCTCAAACTTTATCTAATTTATCTGGTAATACAACATATTACATAACAGCTATAAACAACTATAGTTGTTGGAGTGAAACGTTAGTTGTTACAACACCAACATATGTATAATATGAATTTAGAAGAAAATAAAATTTATAAAATATATTACGAAAAGGACAGTGTTAATTATTTTTCTTTTGTTAAAAAACAAATAAATGGATTATTAATAGATGATATAACAGGAACTATTTTTAAACCAGAACAAATAAAAATTATATCATATCAAGAAATAAACGATAATATTTTATATTTTTTAAGAAAAAAATATAAAAAAAATAAAGACCGCTCTTTGTTTATTGTAAATGAAGAAATTGAAACTGAATGCCTAACGTCTTATATAAAACTATTAAGGTTTTTTGATTTAGATTATAAAGAATTTACAAAAGACGTAAATGATAAACATATTTTAGATAAAGTAATAAACAAATGTAAAAAATATGTTAAAAGATATGTAGATGAAACTATTTTAAATAGATATATTCTACAATTAGAAAAATTTAAGAATATATCTGATATAATATCATTCTGTCCATCTGAAATTTATTCAATTAAAAAGTTATTCTGGACTGAAATTTTTATAGGAAGTTATAAATACAAAATTGTTCTTTATAATGTTCCTATTGATAGAGTTGAATTCTTTAATGAATTAAACTTAGATTGGAATTTATTATTCACTAATTCAGATGTTGATAAACACATTAGAAATCAATATCAAAACGATTTTATAAATCTTAAAGAATCATATTTAAATAAATTAGGGGAAGAGTTTAAACAAAAAATAACATCGATTATCAATGAAAGATTAATCGACGCAAAAAATACATTAAAAAAAGAAAAAATATACGCCGAAGAAACAAAAGATGATGATTTATTAAAGGAAGTAGAAATCATTGATAATATGATTCGTGAATTAGAAAAAACAGTTTTTGATGATATAAAAAACTTAGACATCAACATGGATTTGTTTACGTTTTGGCCTGAATTATTATATCCAGTTCCGGATATAATAAAGAAAGATTTTATTTTTAATAAAAAGACTGAAATATTAAATGATATAATGGAATGGTTTAAACTTTATAGTTGACTATAATTTATTTTTTATTACACTTAGAATGTAATAATAATGTTTTACAATATAAAACAGTATCATAATTTTTTATTGGAGTTTTTAAAAGATAAAGATTATATCTACGTAACTACAATAACAAAAGAGTATGTAGATATGGCATATAATTGGTTTTTATCATTAAAAAGATGTAACCAAGATGAATTGGTACTTATAGTAACGATAGACGACGAAACAAGTTCTAAAGTTAAAAGTTTCGGTATAAATTCTATAAACATAGGAATAAATTTAACAGAAAATAATACAAAGTCTCAATGGATTGAAAATGAGAAAAAAATAAAACTTATTGCGCCATTTTACATAGTAGAAACTTTTAAAAAACCGATAATACATTCAGACGTTGATATTTTCTTTAATAAGAATCCATATCCAATTATTGAAAAACATAAAGAACAATATGATTTAATTTTAATGTCTGATAAACGATTTGATCCGTTTTTACCCAATAGAAAGCTAGGAGTTCAATCTTTATTGAGCGTAAATAAAAAACAAATAGATTACTGTGGACCAACAGCACAACAAAAATTTGGGGAAGAAAATGCTGGATTTTCTTTTATAAACATAAACGATAAAAATTATAAAAAATATTATGATTGTTTTAATGTTTTTTTAAATCAAAATTTTATGAATAATTTTTCATTAGGTACTGAAGAAACAAATTTTCAGTCTCTTACCAATAAAAGAATAAAAGAATATGATTTTAAAATTAAAAAGTTAAATTGTTTTGATTTTGTAAATGGTAGTATTTGGAAGATACCTTATATAAATAAACAGATAAAAGATAGTTGTTATTTAGTTCATTACAATTTTTGTGAACCTTTTGACATGAATCCAATAGAAAGCAAACTTAAAAAAATAGAATGGATGAAACAAAATAATCACTGGTTATTATAATATGCTTACAGAAGAACAAAAAGATAATTTAAAAAAAGAACTTAAAAATTTAGATATACAAAATATAAATGAAGAAGAGTTTATAGAATTTTCAAATAAAATATATATTGAAAAATATAATCCTATATTTTCAGATGCAGAATCTTTATTCAAAACATTACCAACCAGTCAAATAGTAGAAATATTACTAAATGAATATAATAAATCTAAAGGATGCACATTAAAATATAATACAATAAATAAATTAAACGAAGAAGAAAAAGAACTATTAATAAGTAGATTATCTAGAAAAATACCATGTTTTGCTCCGTATACATCACTTCATTTTAATCACACTGGAGAAGTTGGAGTATGTTGTTACACTACGGTAAGTCCTGTCGGTAGATATCCAGAAAACACAATAAAAGATATATGGTTTGGTTATGCATTAAAACATTTCAGAGAAAGATTAGAAAATTTTGATTTTTCATTTTCTTGTTTTAAATGTATAAAACAAATATTAATAGACAACGAAGAATCGGCGGTATTAAAATCATATGATCATCACGAAAAATACAAAAACACCGTTTGGCCTATATCTATGTCTTTCGCTATATCTAATGCTTGTAATTATGAGTGTTTAATGTGTGGTGGTTCTTGGTCTTCTTCTATTAGAAAAAATAGAGAGGGGAAACCACCAATAAAAATACCATACGATGATAACTTCATAGAAGAACTGAAAGAATTTATTCCGCATTTAAAAGATGTTAGAATGTCGGGTGGAGAACCATTTTTAAATTCATTTACGTATAAAATATTGGATCTTTTTATAGAATTAAATCCTGATGTAGAAATCGTCATGACTACAAATGGATCTATTTTAAATACTAAAATTAAAAATTATATAGAAAAATTAAAAAATTTTAAAATATCAATATCTTTAGATTCTGTTAATAAACAGACATATGAATTTATAAGAAAAAATTCCAATTTTGAACTGGTTATGAAAAATATTCAGTATTTTTTGACTAAAAATGTTCTTACGGGAATAGCAGTATGTCCAATAATACAAAATATATATGAAATACACGATATAGTTGATTTTTGTATATCTAATAAGTTAGATTTTTATTTTAACAATGTTTATCTTCCTTTAGGTGGATATATCGAAACTATTCACAATCTACCAAATCAAAAACATGATGATACTAAATTGCCTTTAGTATGCTTAAACACTTTAAGAAAAAGTGAGAGGATTAATATCGCAAAATATCTAAAAAGTAAAAAATACGAAAATTTAGAAATTCAAAAAAAGATAAATGGTTTAATAAATAAAGTACTTTTAGATTGATTTTTATTTATATTCGTATACCATTTTAACATGGAAAATCTAATTTCTTTATTTGAAATAAATCCTTTTGATTTTGAAGATCAAAAATTTCTATATGATATAGTAAAATATAGATGGAAGTATAAAGATTTTATAAACATAAAATATAAAACTTCTGATAATACTCCTTCATTTGAAGAGCATTGTAAAAATATACAATCTGATAAATATAAAAAAATTTATAGAATAAAACTTTTAGATGTTTCTATAGGAATGATTTATATAGATAAAAATAATTTCAATGGTACTTTTTTACTACCAAGTTTATTAAAAACAGCATTTAAAGAACTAAAAAATAAAAACATAGAGTTTGATAAAGATCTTATAACACCACAAACACATCTTCAGCTACTTAAAAAACATAAAGATGTAGAAGTTCATTACGCATCAATAAATCCAAAAAATAAATTATCTTATGATGGTTTGATAAAAAATGGATATGAACCAGTTGAAATAGTGTTAGCTATTACAGCAAAAAACGGAGAATGTACACAAGGAAAATGGAAGATAAAATAAAAAATCCATATTATGTAGTAGACGATTTTGAAAAATCTATAGCATTACTAGCAGGATCTAAGTTTTCGGTAGCGGTCGATTCTTGTACTAATGCAATATTTTTATGTTTAAAATTTTTAAATAAAACAGATCAAATTATTACTATTCCTAATAGAACTTATATATCAATTCCTTGTTCTATCAGGAACGCAAATTATAAAGTTAAATTTGAAGAAATAGAATGGAGTGGGGTATATCAGTTAAAACCACTACCGATATTTGATGGAGCATTAAGATTCAGAAGAAATATGTATCAAGGGGGTTATCATTGTTTATCATTTCACGTTAAAAAGCATTTAAAAATAGGAAGAGGGGGGATGATATTAACTGATGATGAAGATGCCTATAAATGGTTTAAAAAGGCGAGATTTAATGGTAGAAATCAAATACAGCATAGTTTAGATTGTTTTGATATGATTGGGTGGAATTTTTACATGACTAATGAAGATGCAGCTAGAGGAATGTGGCTTTTAACTGGTCTTAATGATAATATGGATGATATTCCAGTTGATTATCCAGACTTATCTATATACGATTTTAATAATTCCGGTTCAGGACAGAAATTAAATAAAATATGAGAATTTGCTTCACAACAACATTAGATGACAAATATTTAGCCGGGTTTTTAATAACTCTTAATAGCATTTTAAGATCATCTAAAAACTTTAATTATGATTTTGTAATATTTGAATGGGGAACTCTATCAGATGATAGTAAAACTATAATAAAATCTTTATATAATAATGTTTCGTTTAGAATGGTGGATATAGACTCATATAAAACCCACGAATTTGATGAAACTTATAGAGTTTGGACATATAATCCAAATTACCGATTCGATATTTTTACTCTTACAGAGTATGACAGAATAGTTTTTGTTGATGCTGATATGATTTTTGAAATTGATATGGACGAATTGTTATTATACGATGTAGATTTTGGATCTTGTTCTATTCCTAGTGGAAGAGTCCCTCAAATTAATGATAGAATGGGGTTTGATGCTGGATTAATGACTATAGGTAAAAAATATATTTCTTTAGATATTAAAAAGGAACTAATCAAAATAGCAAATCAAGAAGCTCCACCAGAAAAAGACTCAAGAGTTAGAAAATGGGTTGGTAATGAACCAATATTAAATACTTTTTTCTTACATGATATAACTTGGCTTCCTAATAAATTTAATTTGGTTGTTTCTGAGATTTTAACTAAAGATTTTGATAACAAAAATAATTATCAATTTACGGGTCATAACAAACCATGGTACAGTGAAGAACTAAATGGTCAATTTTCACCATTTTGTAGACAAAATATAATACAAAATAACGGAAAATTTATGATTAACATTATTTTAAAAAAATTAATTTTAATATATAAAGAAGAAGTCAAAAGTTTATTAAATAAAGGAATAGATATTAAAAAATATTCTGATAAAATAAAACCTATATATGAATGAAACAGTTTGCATTATAGTTCCACACGGAGACGATGAAACGTTAGGATTTTCGGCGGCAATACAAAAACACGTAAATGAAAATGATGACGTTTACGTTTTATTTTGTAGAAAACCGCATAACGAAAGAACTCAATTTCAATTTGACTCTATAAAAGAAGCTCAAAAAATACTAGGGTACAAAAATTTTTTTAGTTTAGATATATCATTAACTGATATATCAAATGATATTTTTGTAGTTTATAAAAAAATAGAAAACGTCTTGCTGGATATAAGCCCAACTATAGTATATACAACATTTTGGGGTGATATACATCAAGATCACAAAGCAGTTTTTGAATCAGTAACTAGAATAATTAGAACTTGGGGTAGATTTAAAATAAAAAAATTTATAGTTGGAGAAATACCAAGTTCAACCGAACAAAGACCTTATTTAGATTCAAATATTTTTCATCCTAATTATTATATTAAAATGTCACAAAAAATGTTAGATAATAAAATTAAAGCCTTAGAGTGTTATGGTGGAGAAATGAGAGAATACCCACATCCAAGATCAAACCGAGGCATAACAAGTAAAGCTGAATGTAGAGGACAAGAATGTGGATCTGAATATGCAGAGGCTTATATGATTTTAAAATATATAGAATAATGAAAAATATTGGAATATTAGGTATGGGAGAAGTTGGAAAATCTTTATATATAGTTTATAAGGAATCTAAAAAATTTAATGTTTTAACCAAAGATAAAAACAAAAACACTGAATTTAATAATGTTTTCGTTTTAAATATATGTATTCCATATTCTAATGATTTTTGTGATATAGTTAAAACAGAAATTAAAAACTGTAATCCAAAATATACAGTAATACATTCTACAATACCAGTTGGAACTACAAATAAAATTAAATGCGATTTGGAATATAAAAACATATGTCACAGTCCAATCAGAGGAAATCATCCAGATTTATCGGAGAGTATTAAAACGTTTACAAAATACATAGGTTGTGAAGATAAAAAAACTTCAAATAAAATTAAAAAACATTTTAAAAAAATAAAAATTAAAAGTAAATCCTTTAAAAGTTCTGATAATACAGAACTGATAAAATTATTATGTACGTCATATTACGGGTTATGTATTTCTTGGTATAACGAAATAAAGAAAATTTGTGATTTTTTTAAAGTAGATTATTTTGATTTTTTAGAGTGGAATATAACTTATAATCAAGGTTATAAAAAAATGAAAAACAAAAACGTTATAAGACCAACTTTATATCCACCGAATAATAAAATAGGTGGTCATTGTATAGTTCCTAACGCTAAACTTTTAAATAAACAATTTAATAGTAAATTTTTAAAACATATAATAGATTTGCAATGAAATATGCTTATGTAACCACAGTTTGTGATATATATTTCAAAGGGTTTTTAATGACTTTTAATAGCATCCTTATGTCTCATAAGGATTTTAATCACGACTTAATAATTTTTGAATGTGATAATCTTTCAGATCAAAATAAAAAAACAATTCAAAAATTGTATAATAATGTTTATTTTAAAAAAATAAACAAAGAAAGTTATAGGAATGATGTCTTCGACAAAAGTGTTAGGGATTGGAAAGAGTTTAAACCCACATATAGGTTTGATATTTTTACGTTAAAAGAATATAAAAAAATATTATATTTTGATTGTGATATAATATTTGAAATTGATATGAATCACTTACTAAGTGATGATAATATAAAATTTGGTGTTAGCCAAATGGTATCTTATTCGGAGTATTACCAAACTAAATCTAATAAGATATTTAACGCGGGAGTTATGATAATAGATAATACTTTCTTAGGAGATAATATTAAGAAAGACTTAATCGATTTAAGCAAAGCTCCACCGCCAAAAAATTCTAAATTTGAAGATAAAAATTGGGTTGGAAACCAACCTATTTTAAATAATTATTTTGAAAATAAAATTAATTGGATAGATGAAAAATACAATCTAACTATAGATAGATTATATAAAAAGATTTTTATAGAAAAAAATAATTATCATTTGATAGGATCTAAAAAAATTTGGAGTGATGGGGATTTATACTCAAGATTTGATAGACACGTTATAAACACCATAAAGCAAAACCAAAAAAATAATGAAGTGAATTGTATAATAATTTTAAAGAAAATGTTAGAAAAATATGAAATTATTAAATTAAATTTATTGGAAAAGGATATTATTATATGACTACAGCACAATCTCACGTTCAAAAACTATTAAATTCAGGATTGTGTTTAAAGGTTTTATATCAAAATAATAAAAAAAGTAAATTTGTTTATTTAATAAATTCTAACTTTTTAAATTTAACAAAAATAAATAAAACATTTTATGAAAACAAAAATTTAATTATAAACGTATGTTTAGATACAGTTTTTGAAATTAAAAATAAAAATATAACAGGAATAGAATACATTTTAAATCCAGATTATATAAACATCGAGGATATATTGAATGATAAAAAAATAGATCTTGAAAATAATGATGAATATATATTATCATTATCAGATACAATATTAAAAATTAATCTGGACTTAAGAGATTATATGTTTTTATATGACGTTAATAACGAAAATTATTACAATCAAGCTATACTTTCTTTTTACCCAAACCATGAAAAATTTTTAAAAAATAGCAAAAGATTTAAATTAAAAATTGTTAATAAATATTTTACGATTGATAATAAATCTTTTGATGATTCTTCAGATTTAAAATTAAAATATTGTTTAGAGTATCTAGGTATAGACGTTAAAAATATAGACGTTCAAGATGAATTATTTATAAATTCTTTAAAACTTAAATGGAAAAATATTATAAAAATACATAAAGAAAAAATATTAAAAAAATTAACCTCTAAAGAAGTATTTGATGATATGGACGAAGAAGAAAAAAAAGAATACATGATAGAATTTGAGATATATAGAAACGAACTATCAAAAGATATAGATAAAGAAGTTGATAAATTAAATTCATTAAAAGAAATTATATCTTTTTGGCCTGAGTTTATTCAGCCCATACCATATTTTGTATATGACAATTAATTTTTTATGGATTGGGGATTATTTAAACAAATTAGGTAAACTCGGTTTAAAATCTTTTTTGGATAATGATCACGAAGTAGTTATTTGGTTATATAATAAAAATTGTGAAAATATACCAGACGGAGTAATAAAAAAAGATGCTTCTGAAATATTGAATCCAGATAAAGTTTTTTTATATAACGGAAAAGGTGATTGTCGAAAAGGAAGTTGTGGTGGATTTTCAGATCTATTTAGATTTTATTTATTGTATGAAATTGGTGGATGGTATTGCGATACGGATGTAACTTGTTTTAAAAATTTTAAAGAGTTAAATGAAAACGAATATGTTTTTAGAAAAAATAAAAATACAATAGCGGTTCAGAATATTATAAAATGCCCAGCTAAATGTAATTTTTTAAAACGGTGTATAACTAAAACGGAAGACCAAATAAATTCAAATAATGATAGTTGGTTAAAACCAGTTAAAATATTTTCAGAAGTTATTTCAGAATTAAATTTACAGCAATACATATTAAACGAGTCTTTCTTCGGAGTTGATGATTTAAATTATATAAAATCTATTTTAGATATAAATTTTAATAAAACTAAAATTAAACTACCGACTCATGGGATACATTGGTGTAATGAAGCTATAAATACTGGTTATTGGGGTGATGGTATTAGAAGTAATATGGAATGTCCAATCCCAACAACATTATACTATAAACTTTTAAAAAAACACAATTTATTATGAAAACATATATTTTAGATTTTTTTGATGACTCGGTGGAAATACCAGTTGAATATCACGAATTAAAAAATAATTATTTGTTAGAAATAAAAGAAATTAAAAACGATGACTGTGATCAGTGTAAAAAGAAAGAGATAAGAAAAAAATATATTAAAATTTTATTAGAATATGATATTTAACGTTTTATATTTTTTATGTATAAGTTTAAGTGTTTCTTATATGTATAGTTTTTCAGAAATATTTAAACCTATAAGAAACTTTATAAGTAGAATTCCATATATTAGAAGACCGTTTTTATGTCCAGAATGTGCTTCATTTTGGTTTGGATTATTCTGTTCTTTTTTATATAATCCAATTTATTTAGATTTTGATTTTTTTATTATTAAAAATTTATTATGCGGCTTAATAACACATATATTCGCTTCCTTTTTGTATAAAAAATTAACAGTTAAAAAATCAGATATAAATTTCATAAATTGATATTATGACAATAGAACAAATAAAAGAAACTAATAAATATCAACAAGCATCAGTCTTGTTATTACAAGAAAATAAAGAATTTAAACAAGAATTTTTAAATTTTGCCCCTTCCATTTCATCTGAAATTGAAAGCGCTTCTGTTAATTTAAATTGCTCATGTAAAGGTAAAATTATAGATTATATACAAGATAATGCAGATTCTTATTTAAGTTTTCTATATAATTTTTTAATAACTAAAAATCTATTAGTAGATTTTATAGAACATATGAATTCTATAGTAATATATAAGAATTATTCTGGAAAAGTAGCAAAAACAAAAATTAGTGAATGGCAAAATTTCGCAACTTCTTTAGCCGAAGATAATGCATCTTTTAAAACTTTCTCAATATTAAGAGAAGGAGAAGATGTTCTAGTATTCTTTTTATAGTTAAAAATTTGTTCATTTTGATAATTATTATAAATGAATGAAATTGAAGTCTTCGTATCTTCTATCGGGAACGTATCTGAAATAGATAGATTAAAATATTTAATAAGTGATGAAAAATTTAATTTAATAAATTTTGCGGATGGATATTTAGAAGATCAAGTAGATGAATTTAAAAATAATGTGGCGTTTGCTGTTTTAAGTTCTGGTGAAATCGATTTATCACAATTAACTCAACAAGAACTAATAATATGGTCAACCTTATCGGGGTTCGATACTTACCATGTCGAAGTTGATTCCGTTGCTTATAATGAGGTTACGTTAAATTTAACTACGCCCGTAAAAATAACTTTTAATCCGGAAACCCTTTCTGCATACAAAAAAATATATAAAATAGAATATATCTTCGATTACGAAACTGGAGATTCAAAAACTCAAACGTTTTTTTATAAACCAACAAGTTCCAGTACTTTAAATCTACCGTATTCCGCAGAACCCGGAGATCCTAGAAACTTTAAACAAACATTTGTTTATAATCTTACTAGTGAATTTTCAAAAACAGTATATGCTCTTGTAAAATTTTACGAGTTTGGAAACAAAGATCCAAATGAAATTTTATATACTATAAATCTAAACACCCCTGAAGTAGATGGAGCCGAAGGATTTTTCAATGAAATCCATCTAGTTTCTAATAAAATGTTTGGGTTTGATGACAAGTTATTATATGTATTTGAAACATACACTCCAAAATATCTTTTACCTATTGTTGTAAATTGGAAAAATAAAGATGCTGATATAGAGGAATCCGAACCAAAAAAATTAAAAAGATTAAATTTAAAACCTTATAAACTATTAGAACCATTTGAAAACGAAAATGTGTATAATAAACATATAACTGGTGTAAATTTTGTACCATCAAATTCATATTACATAGATGATGGATTATGCCATAGATATAATATTATAACAATAGATACTCATTATTATATTAAAACATTTGATGGTAAATATTTAAGAATAGGAGACTATTACAATAGCAATTTAAATAAACCACAACCACCAATAAAAGAAGATGAACTTTTAATATCGGAAGATGATGATCCGATTCTTCAAGAAGATGGTGACTTTATATTGGTTTAAAAGTAAATATAATATAATATGCCAAAGAAGATTTCACAATTATTAGAAACGACAACCGCATCTACGTTAATAGATGTACTTCCTATAGTATCTCAAGGAGAAACAAAAAAAATAACAGTTTCAAATATATTAAAATATGGTAATCAATACCAAGGAACTGATATTAAGAGTTTAACTTCTTTCTGGGATTCTACATATAATACGGTTTTAGCTAATAGTGCAATTAATTGGAACTATCAAGGCACTGATGTTAAATCGGTTTCTTCAAATTGGCAAAATGCTTATACTTTAGTCCGTTTAAATAGCGCAACTACTTGGAACTATCAAGGAACTGATATTAAAGAATTATCCAGTATATGGCAGGATACATACAATATAGTTGCTTCCAACAGTGCTACGACATGGGTTTATGACGGTACAGATATAAAAGATTTATCTGGTAATTGGCAAAATACATATACATTTTTATTAAATAATAGTGCTTCTTTTATAGATAAAGATAATACACTTTCTTCTCTTTCTGGAAGTTGGAATAGCGTATATTCTACTGTTTTATCAAACAGCGCATCAAAATGGAATTATCAAGGAACAGATATAAAAGCTGTTTCTGGAAACTGGCAGAGAACGTTTACTACAGTAAGCACAAATAGCGCAAATTGGATAGATTCAATTTCAAATTTAAATTCTTTAAGTGGAAGTTGGAACGAATCAACATCTTTAGTAAATTCTCAAAGCGCAGCATGGAATGCAGGAGCATCTAGCGGAATAGATACTCAACTCAGATCATTATCATCAAATTGGGAAACAACTTATTATAATTTAAGCACAAAGGTTTCAAAAACTGGTGATACTATGTCTGGAGATTTATTTGTAACAAAAACAAATGCAAATATTCCAACAGTAACCGTTAACACGACAGGAGCAAATGGAGTAACTACAAAATTATTTTCTGATACAAATCAAAAAGGATCTGTTAAAACTACTTCTTATCATCCCTTAACGTTAGGATCTTTTGACGGAGATCAAATTCATATAACACCAGACGGATATGTAGGTATAAATAATACCACACCATCTGAATCTTTACACGTTACCGGAAATGCATTAGTACAAGACACAAATGGTTCTATAGTTTCAAAAAGTTTAAGTAATCAAGGTGTTTCTATCATCAAGGTTGATGATTCAAGTTCCACATCAAATGTTCAAATTAAACAATATGGAAATGATAGAACAGATTTTCAATTTTCACTACCATTATCATCTCAAGGCCAATTATATTTTGAAAACTGTACATATGGAGTCATAGGTTCCAACACTTCAATTCCGATAGTAGTGGCAACTGGAGGAACAGAAAAATTTAGAATAACAGAACAGGGAAATGTAGGTATAGGAGAAACAAATCCAACATCAAAATTACAAATAAATGCTAATAACTCAACATTAGCTTTAAATATAAAACAACTCGGATCTGGAGATTATATTCTTTTAAGTGATGATACAAATCCTTCAGATTCACCGTTCATAGTTAAAAATGATGGAAAAGTCGGAATCGGTACTACAACACCAACAACAAGTCTTCATGTTAGTGCTGGTAATGCTTTAATAGAAGGTACTATAACATCAACAGGAACAATTTCATCTCAAAATGTGGTATACGCAAAAGATGGAAATAGTGATATTTGGAACGATACAACAACTCAGTTTTCTTCTATTAGTACTAATATAGTATTGGATTCCGATATAGCAGCTATAGTAGATAACTTAGTAACTCAAGTAACTACTCCAACCGCACCATCTACGATAACCACAAATGTCACCGCAAATAGTTCATATCATGATAAGACATTTATGGTGAATTCTGCTTCTAATTTGGTAATTACATTACCAACAGGATTGTCTGCTGGCGTGGAAGTTACATTTATAAGACAAGGAACTGGAACAGTAACCTTATCTGGTGGTGCTGGTGCTACAGTTAGAAGTACTCCCGATAATACTTTTACAAAACTAGCATTCACAAATTCTGTTGCTTCTGCTTATCATTCTGGTAGTAATATTTGGTATTTATTTGGTGATTTAATAAACTAAATGTTAAATGAGAAGAATACGAGGATTATCAAGTTGGTATACGGTAGCTGTTGATTTAACAACGCAAACTAATTTTAATCTCTATACTTTTCTTCAAACTAAAGGTTGGTCTAATACAAGTAAAAAATTAAGAGCTTTTATAACAATACCATCTGGAGTTGTAATATATTCAAATAATCCATCTACTCCAGCTTTTACCGTTGGTAATCAATTTAGATCGTATGACATACTACAAATAATAAATAATGGGTCTATAATTGGTTCTGGGGGTGCTTCGGGTGCTGGTGGAAGTACTAATGGTAATCCGGGAGGAACTGGAGGAACTGCAATATCTTTATCGTCTAACTGTTATGTATATAATCAGAATGGAATTATATATGGTGGTGGTGGCGGAGGTGGTGGAAACGGAGGAACATTAGTTACTGGATTTAATTGTGGCATAAATATTTATGGTTGTGGTGGTTGCGATGGTTGTTGCACCTCCCCATGCGGATTAAGATGTCCTGATGTTGGTTGTGCATGTAACGGATGCTCTAACTGTAGAAGATGCGATAGTGGATCAAATTATTCATATAACAATACAGGATCTTCGGGAGGAAAGGGTCAAGGTTATAATTCTGCTGCTGCAACTAATGGTGGTACATATGGAAATAACGGAACAGCAGGGTCTAATGGCAGTTACACGGGTGGCGCAGGAGGATCTGCTGGTAAATACATAGAAAATTCTTCCAATGTAGTTAATGGAATTCTAAATATAGGTGGAACTAAATTAGGGCTATACAACTAGTAAAATACAATAAATATAAATATGTTAAATAATATACAAACATCTGATATTACAGTAACTATAATAAGTGTAGATACAACAAATCAAACAGCAATGGTACAACCTTATTGCACTTTTTTTAAAAAACCATCATCAGAATATCAATATTACAATATAAGCTATTCTGATTTAGACCCAAGTAAAGATTTAGCAACCCAATTGGCAACTAAATGTTATGGAGTAGTTAATGAAATTTATATAAGTGAAAACAATGATATACCATCAATAGAAAATTTATTAGTTGAAAATATTAACAATTCATTTACAGCAAATGTAAGTTCAGCTATTACGCCGATAAACCAAACTATTTATGCTGTTCCAGATTCAACACCAGCAGGAACTCCGCTATATTCATATCAAGCGGGACCAAATACTACTGTAATAACAACAATATCAAGTGGGTTGTTATTTAAAGATGGTACGTTTTTTGATCAAAATAATATTGAAGTATCTCCTTTATCCGGTGGTACTTTTTCAGGTGTTGCGTCAGGATATAATATTAATTTCATTTATTAAAAATGAGAAGAATACGAGGATTATCAAGTTGGTATACGGTAGCTGTTGATTTAACAACGCAAACTAATTTTAACTTGTATACTCACTTGCAATCTAGAGGATGGTCTAATACGAGTAAAAAATTAAGAGTCTTTATAAATATACCTTCCGGAGTTTCTATATATTCAACAGATCCTACGTTACCCGCTTTTGTAATTCCAAATTCTTTTAGGTCATATGATATAATACAAATAACTAATAATGGATCTATTTTAGGAGCAGGAGGATACGCTGGCGCTGGAGGTGGATCAACAGCAAATGGATCAGCTGGAGGTACTGGAGGATCAGCATTGCATATACAAAATACTATATGCAACAGTTTAAAAATAATAAACAACGGAAATATATATTCCGGGGGTGGCGGCGGCGGGGGAGGAGCCGGACATTACAGTTCATATTCATGTAACTGTTCAACAGGCTGTTTTGGTTCAACAAATTGTTGTTGTACGGATAGCAATAATATGGATGGTTGTCCTCCTGCATTTCCGGGAGATCCTTGTTATAATAGTTGTTTATATGGTAGATGTACTGGACCTAGAACAACTAGTTGTAGCACATGTACCGATTCTGGAACTGGGGGAAGTGGAGGAAGCGGAAAAGGACACAACATTTCAGTATTAACTGGATTAGCAGCATCTGGAACTGGATCTGGAGCAGGAGGTGCTGGTGGTAATTATGGAGCAAACGGATCATCTGGAACATCTTCAGCAACAAAAACTGGAGGTTCCGGGGGTCTAGCTGGTTATTATTTACAAAGATCTGCTTCAGCTTTATATGATTTAACCAGCAGTGGTTCTACTTTAGGAAGACTATTATAAATAATTATATGGAAGAACAAAATACAGAAATAAAAATCATAATACAAAATATTGAAAATGATGAAAGAATAATATTTAAACCTTATTCAAATCTTTTCAAAAATCCAATAGAATCATATCAATCTTTTAGTTTTGATTTAGTAAATTTAAACCAAGAAGAAGATATTATATTACAATTAGCAAAAGTTGCAAAACCAATAGTTGACAATATTCTTAAAAAAGAAAATTCTTCGTTTTCAGAACATTTAAATTTTTTAAAACAAAATATAAACAACACGTTTAATATTCCTTATTCTTCTGTTAGTAATGTAGGGTTTAGTATTACAGAACCACAAACTAATACTCCAACTATAACATCATCAGAATTGAATTTTATACTTTAATTTTATAAATATTATTATGACAAAAGAATACTTATTGCAACATGGAAATTTAGGAGCAGTTTTTTTAGAACTTATTAAACCAAATTACGGAAGCGAGTTTAGAGAAAAATTCAAAACATTTGCAACCGTAATAGAAAATGATATTGAAAGCGCATCTGTTAATCCTTCTTGCTCTTGCGCACAAAGAGTAAGAGATTATGTAAATTTATATAAAAATAATTGTGTTGATTTTTTATTGTTAGATGCAGAAGAAACGAACAGACAAGATTTAATTGAAAAAATAGCAAAAGATAACGAAGTTAAACCAATTCTTATTGATTACAGAGGTAAAGTAGCAAAAACTACAATGTCCGAATGGCCAAAGTTTTATGATACCATATCTAAAGAAAATGGTGCTTTTAGAAATTTCTCTGTTGTAAAAGAAGGTGATGATGTTTACGTATTCTTTTTATAAAGATTAATATTTTAATATAAATATATATAATGTCGGATACAACAATTTCAGAATTACCGTTAGCTACGTACGCAACTCCAAGTGATGTTATTGCATTAGATCGCGGCGATAGAACATATAAACTTCAATTAAATTCTATTAATGGATTTACGGGAGCTTATGTTGTTTATGTATCCCCAACTGGAAGCGACTTTTTTAATGTTGGAACTTCGTTAACATCTCCATTTAAAACAATAAAAAAAGCATTAAAATACATAAATGACAATCCAACATTTAATGGATATACTATACATTTAAATTCTGGAGAATATGTTGAAAAAAATCCATTACTTTTACCTAGAAAAACTACATTAGTAGGAGAAAATGAAAAAAGAGTAATAATAAGACCTGAAGATCCATATTATGACACAATATGGATAAATGATGGATGTTATGTAGGCGGAATAACATTTAAAGGAAATTTAAATCCATCAGCTGCCATAGCATACCCAAAATTTATAAGTCCAGATATAGATATTATAAACGTAACAGATGACGAATATATAAGAGCTTATTATGTTTTAGGGTTTGAGATGAATAGACCATCCGAAATACCATTTTTTCTAGTAGAACCTAAAGTAGAATGCGTTACTTTTAGTATAAATGCTTTAAAATCACCTATACAGATAAATGTAAATCAAGTTTTTGATTTTTCAAAAACCGCAACATCACAATCATATAATATGTTTGAAAAATTATATGATAATTCGTTTTCTGTTATAAATTATGGTATTACCGGAACAAGAATGTTAGAACCATTCTCTCCGATGACTATACCAGCATTTCAAGAAGTAATAAGCTATCTACAAAACAAAAGAAGTTATTACGAAAATGAAGATGATATTTTTTCTATAAGACCATATGTTTTACAAAATTTTGGAATAGATGTATTTAGTCCATCTTTAGAAAAGAATTTTTACCGTGACGTTAAAGTTATATTAAATTCTTTAATTTATGATATTTCCGCTAATTCAAATAGATTAATTTTAGAAGCTGGAAAGACATTTTATAATAATACATCAAGTTTAATGTTACCAAACGATAATAACATATCTACTAAACAAGCATTATTATCTACATTAGATTATATATACGGTGTTATTAAATATGAAGTTTTTGAAGATGTTCCGAATATATCGGGAACAATTCATTATTTTATTAATAACCAATTTGTTGATTTAAAAAATTATCTAAACGGGTCAACTGTTTTAGTTTCACCCGTAACATCATTATCTTCTTCATATATAAATAGTGCTTTATTACTTTCAAGTAATAGACAGTTTATTTTAGAAGAAGCTTATGCTTATGTACAAGAATCAGATTATGAAGTTTTACAAAAAACATATTTAGATGAATATAAAAAAGAAATGAATCTTATGATTGATTCTTTCATATTTGATTTATCTTCCAACACAACAGCATCCACAACGCATTACTCAAATTTATTATTTAATAAAGTAAGCTCATCAAACATTCTAACGAAAGATCTAGTTTTAGATACTTTTAAATATCTCGGAGATGTTTCTAAAAAAGTAATATTAAACTCTCCAGTATCTGGATTGTCATTAGATTGTGGTCATGCTATAAGAGTGGATGGCAATTTAGTAAAAGGATTATATAAAAGAACATTACATGTAAATGACTTTAATGCAATAGTAGAAGGAGGAAAAGGAATTTGGGTAAAAAATAACGGTAATGTAAATGCTAATAATGGATTATTTACGTGCTGTTCTCAAGGTATATTATGCGAAAGCGGAGGAAAATGTATATCTGATTCATGCACAAACATGTTTGGTTTATCAGGACTTGTAGCTTTAGGTGTTTCACCAGTACCAGTTTTATCCGGTGTTACACTAGCTGAAGTTTATCCTTTATCAGCTGATTATGTAGATGTTACAAACTTAACAGAAACTATTATATATGAATTAACCGCTAATAACAATAGATTAGCAAAATCTCCATCTCAAGGAATGATTGTAGAGTTTTTAGTAAACAACAATCCATTAAGTTCAATAAGATTACCTATTTTAGACCAACCGACTAAAATAACAGATTCTCAATATAGAATTAACTTACCAAAAAACATATTAGTTAATATACCAGCAAGCACAAAAACAAATTTCTATCTTAGAAGTACAATAACATCAGATTCTCATAATTTTGAATATGTTGGTTGTGGTATAGTTCTTAAAAAGTCTATTCCGTCTTTAGGTGGAGTTACTAATAAAGATTTAGAAGTTTGCTACGATACAACTGAAGATTTTGCGTCTGGAATAGTATACTTCAATTCTGTCGATCAAAACGGAAATGTAAGTTTCGGTAAAAATTTTGTTATATCTCAAGATAATAATAGAATAGAAGGATATACTTTTGATAGATCAGTAATTTCGTTGTTTACTCCATTCGCTATAGCAATGGAATAAATATAATAAATAACCATGAAAATACCACTTAATAATTTTAAAAGAGTTTCTGCGAAATTACAAACAACAGCAACTGCTGTTTATGTAGCTCCAGAGAAAAGAGCGTCTATAATATTATCCGCTATAGGAAGCAATTTAACATCACAAACTCAAACAATAACATTAGGTGTATCAGCATTAAATCAAACAAATAGCTATTACGATGTAATTAAAAATTTTCAAATTCCAAAATACGATGCTGCAAATTTAACGGTAGGAAAAATGGTTTTAGCTCAAGGAGACGTTTTAGTTGCTAGTTCTGTTAATACAGACTCCATAAATTTAACATTATCAATTTTAGAAACTGTTAACGAATAACATATGTCAAAAGGAAATAAAGCACAATTAGTTAGCGGAAGAATTTTAGTAAATTCTCCATTAAGTGCTTCGGATGATAGATATGAATTTTTGGGTTTAGCTGACGCTGAACCAAATTTAGGATTTCCTATTTCTTTAAATTCTGGGTTGACTGGAATTTATTTTTTACCAATATCAAATAACAAAGGTATAAGATCATGGTCTAGTGCTGAAAGTTTATCATTATCCGGAAACAACATAAGCATAGGAACAACCGATTATAAAAACAAACTTACTGTATCGGGAAATATAAGTTCAATTTCTTTATCAACACCTACTATAACATCAACTAATTTAATTGATATTAAAAATATAATATCAAATTATAATGGTGTTATACTCGCTGACAATTATAATGTTACAAATAATGGAAATAATACATTAACAATAGATTTTTTATCAGGTGTTTATATAAACAATAATACATATATAAAAGGTAATTTAACAGTTTCCGATTTAATCAGCGCAAAAAATAATATATCCATTTATGGTGGATTAACAGCAAACGATAATGTAAGGTTTAAAAAAGATTTATTAGTAGATGGAAACTTATTTGTAATGGGTTCTTCCACTCAAATAAATACTACTAATTTGTATATAGATGATCCTATTATTTATATATCAAAAAACAATAATTTAAATTTAAATGATATAGGATTAGTCGGTTCTTTTAACAATGGAACTTATCAGTATACAGGCTTAACGAGAATAGCATCTGATAATAAATGGACTTTATTTAGTGGATTAACATCAGATCCTACTTCCACTACAAATATACAAACATCTGATCAAACGTTTAAATTAGACACATTAAGAGCTAATGTAGAATCTTCAACGATTTCTTCTAACGTTCTAAGCGCAAACCAATTTACCGCTAATAATGCAATAATTACTAACAACTTAAGCGTAAGTGGAAATTTAGCAGTTAAAGGTGTAATAAATTCTCTTAATAACATTACAACCACTGGATCTGTTAACGTAAGTGGTTCCGCTGGAATAGGTGGAAATATTAACGTAATAGGATCTGCTAATGCTCTTTCTATGACTGTATCCACTAATTTATCCGGTTCTGGTTCTAGTGTATCAAGTATAAGAGGATTTAAAATTGATTGTGGAAGATATTGATATTTGATTATAAATATATAAGTGAGTGTTTATAATGATCAAATAAATGATGGAAGTTTTTGGCTGAGAAAAGTAAATGGTTCTATAGAATCATCTGTTGAGTCTTTATCTTCTATTTTTGAAAAATATAGAAATGTAAATTCTTATTTTTATAACGATTTAATAAATAATAATATAAAAAATTTTGATGTTTTTTATGATGTTATTTTTATTGAAACAAATAATGGTTATATAATAGAAAAATTTTATATTGATAATGATTACAAAGTTTATCCATATAATAATAATAATTTTTTCACCAGAGTAAAAAATACAACAACAAAATATTGGTTTGATGAAAAAAAATTAAAAGTATATTTTGTAGATTTAGTGTTTGATGTCCAAGAAGTTGACTCTCTTCAATTTGTTTTCTTATTTAAAGAATTTGATTGTAAAACCGGTTTCTTATATTCTAGACTTCAAGAAAGATTTTATTTTAAATTTACATCTTCAACAGATTGGGGTAGAAAAATACCAGATGTTGAAACACCAGTAATAACATACAATAATAATACTAATAAATTTAATGTTTCTTTTATATTTAGAAATAATACATACAATATAGCACTATTCAGTATAATGATAGAAGATATAAACCTATTTGAAGTTGTTAAAGTAGATAGTTTTATACCTTTTGCTAAAATAGATTACCAAAATTCTTATCACATATCCTTATAATAGTAAAAAATAATAAATATTCATAAATGTCTTCTTCAAATATAAATTTCTACACTAACCTTTCATCAATATATTGGAAACCAGTAAAGTTTTCTATTATTGGAGAACAAATAAAATTAAAAGAAACACCCATTTTAACTAAAAATGGTATGTTTTTTAATTTAACAGAGTGTTTAAATGATTGTACTGATTATTCATCAAATCACAATGCGGGTATGTTTTTAACAAACCTAAAAAAATCTAGAGATTTTTTGGAAGATAATATACCACAAAAAGATTCAAACTATTTGTTAACGATTAAAACTCCAGTAGGGACATTTCAAAATAATGCATCGTCTACTGTAGTAAAAATAGAGGACAATGGACTCTATTTTAGTATGGTTACTTCAAGTGACACCAGATTTAATGATAAAGATATTTTTACTTTTATTTTTTATCCAGAAGGACATGTAATGGTTAAAAACTACATGGATTATTACTTAACAAGTAAATCTGAGAATATGATAAATGGTGTTGAATTTCAACCTAAAATCTTTCCTGAAAACCAAGCACAACAATTTGATTATTTTTTAGGAGAAAATTCTATATCTTTATTTGAAATAGATGACAGAAACGAAGTTTACAGATTTAGAAATGCGGTAATGTATACCGATCAAACGAATGGAAAATATGTTCTTAAAAATATATCAAATTTATTATCAGCAAGCACATTTCCGATAGAAGCATCTTTTAATTTATTATGTTATGATAAAAATTTAGATGCTTACGATAACAACATAAAAAACAGTTTTTTAGCAAAATATAAAATTACTCCTTTAGATGAAAAAAATTCGTTAGTATTAGATGAAGAAATAGCATCACAAGAATATTCGCAAAATTACATTGGAATTTTTCCAAATGAAAATTTAACAGACGGAGATGTTTTTGCTGAATACCCACTAGCAATACACTCATTAAAAAATTATCAAACTCCGGAATATAACTATAGTTTTGGAGCTACTCTTTTAGATGATCAAAGAGGAGTTAGAAGAATATATGAACAAATTTTTTCCGGCTCTAATCAAACCGGAGGTTTACAAAATTTATTCTTAGGATTCGTTTCAAATACGTTAGAGTATAAGTTTAAACCTGATAATGTAACTGAATTTTATTTTCCTCCTACAGCAGAAAGAATTCATATTATGGATTCTGGATTAATTGAGGATGGAGCTATAGCCGGTGAGATACCTTATAACTCGGATAGACTTTCCGTTAAACTTCAAAACTATAAAGAATTAATTCCAGATTCAAATCAACCTAAATCAATACCAATAGAATCAAATACTTGGTTATGTTCTTGGTTGTCTGGAAGTCTAAATGGAGATAAAGTTTGGATGGATAGATATTATAATGCTGCTTATTTTACAATGGATCAAGCGTTATCAACAAAAGCATTAGTATATCATGATAAATTAGATCCATCTTTAAATTATACTTTTGATGTTCCATCGCAAATGTATTTAGAACCGGGTGTTTTATATAACTTTTTTCATATTGGGCAGAATAACAGAATTCAATTTTTAAACTATCTATCTGCATCTTCAATTTTACAAATAACAAATTGGACTTCTGATCAATTAAAATATGATTATAAAGAAGATTACTACGGAATAGTTTATAATAATAAAGAAACTAACCTAAAAGATTATTATATTCAATTAGATGGTTCAAATCATGTTCTTTTTCCCGCAACGACAGAATTACTTGAACCTTATAATTTAACAGTTTCTATGTGGATCAATGTTAATGATTGGAATTATATAGAAGGATCTCAAATTTTTGGAAATTACTATGATAGTGGATATGGATTAATAAATGAATCTTCTATAACTACTCCAATTATAACACTGATGGATTCTTTGAATAATACTGCCTATAATTTAAACTATAGATTTTCTTTATTGAATGTAGCCGATTTAAATACAATTTATACAGATTTAAAAAATCAAAATACACCAGAAAATAGTTATATACAAAGATTAAATGATTTTAATTATTGGATATTCGACAAGAAAAATATTCAAGGTATAAAATTTAATATTGATAACCAATCAACAGTTAAAGTTGGATTTGACGAAACCGATTTATTAACACAAAATTTAAAATCACTAGATGAAGTGTCTCAAATAGAGATAGATTCTAATGAAAATGTTTATTTCTTCGATGTAAAAACAAAAAAATGTGTAGTGTTTAATACATACGGAGTTTTGATTGAAAATTTAACATTAGATGAAAATACAAATCGAATAGAAATAAATTCTAAAGGGGAGATTCTTTCTTTATTCGGAACACATTCTGTTTTAGATTCAGAAGATAATGTTTGGGAAATAGTAGGCGGAAATCTATATAAAAATAAAAAAGTATTTGGTAATATAGGATTTGTCGAATATTTAACATGTGACGCTCAAAATAATATATGGATTTTACATGGTCAAGATAGCTTAACAAAAATAGATACTAAATTAAATAAGATAGCATCTGGGTTTCCGAAAAGAATAGGTTCTACTTCAAGTTTACCAGAAGACCCATGTTATGATTATACAAAAAGAAGAAGATATTTAAATTTTGTAAGAGTTCCTAGAGATATAAATTCTAATACTTGTGAAGCTACGTTAAAAGCTACAGAAGATAGATTAATTTTATTAGATACTTTAGATTCTCAATTATACACTCTAAATGATTATGGAGATTTAGTTATAAAACTTAATTTAAAAGGATTAAACATTGGAAAAGATGTTAAAATATTAGCCGATGGTGACTTTACGGGTTATAACTTCTTAAGAAGATATTCTTCTAGTAATAAGAAATTAAGTTGGAAAGTTAACATAGCAAATCCAAACGGTAAAAATAAAAATTTATTGATTTTACCGATAAAAACAGAAAACTTATCATCTGGATGGCATAACTTTATTTTAAATTTTAATTCCAGTGAAGGATATGCTAAAACATATATAGATAATGTATTATCTCATCAAGAATTTTTTGAACCAAAAAAATATCAAATATATTACAAATATAGAACATCATTGCTCTTGGGTGCTGAGACTGTTAGAAATACAACACTTAACGATATTATAGATATTAACGATGGTTATAAATTTGTTGGTAAAATATCAGATTTAAGACTATATAATAAATCTTTGACTGTTGGTGAACAAGAACAATTATATTATTCTTCATCTTTTGTAGCTCAAGATAGAGATTTATCTTGGAATATGCTTGTGGGGGAAAGAAGTTATATTGAAGAAATTGCTCATTGGTTAAAATTGCAAACACCCGGAAGTAAAAGTAAATACTATAACATAAATTTATATAATTTTAATGTAAATGATGATATAAAAATGATTATAGAAGAATCAATAAGAGAAAACATATCTAAAATATCTCCAGCTAATACTGAGTTATATAAAATAAATTGGTTATGATTATAGAAGAAATTAAAGAATTTAAAAAAACACAAACTGAATGCGGAAGCGTATTCTTAATAGATGAAAATTTATGTTTATCAAATTCTTATAAAATTATAAACCATAATATAATAAGCTTATCGTCATCTCTTAAAAGTTTTGAAACTCATGTAAATTATTTTAATGAATATTTTACATATTTCAGTGAAAATAGCGCAAAATATACGGAGATAAATAATAATATAAAAGCTAATTATGATAAATTTAACAATTTATATTCATACATTCAATCATTAAGTTCTAGTTGGACTAGACCAATAAGTGTTTTTTATAATAAATTAATAGAAGTTAATGAGTGGAATAATAATAAAAACGTATACCCAAGCACTATAATATTAGATTGGTTAAATGAAAATTTTCCATCTAGTAAATTTTCTCCAACGCAAGATTTTTATGTATATATTAATCTATATCAACTGATACCATTTAGATTAGATAGATATTTTTATAAAGAATATCAAGAAAATTGTGTAATACCACCTAAACAGGTTCAATTGTCTTGCGGTCCTAATACTTGCGGTCAAGCATTTAGAGGATGCAATCATACAAGCGGATCTGGAAAGAATAAACGCCACTGGTGTACTAATGCTTATGATGGTTGCGGTAAAAGCGCATCTGGAGGGGTTAGCGGACCTTTTTCATGTCCAGTTACTGGTCAAAAACTACTATCAGTTAGACACGAAAGAATTTGTAATGACAGACATACATGTACATCACTGGGATTAATGTATTCTAAAACTTTAAATAATACTTGGTATTTTAATAAAAAGATATGAGCTATTCATTTACATTAATAACATCTTCAGATTCTATAGGTGATGCGTTATCAGCAATAAATAACAATTATTTATATCTTGATGAATGGGCTAATTCAATACAATTAAGTGCTAATAATTTATGGAGTCCGTTTGTTGAATATTATAAAAACACTTCTTTAGAGTTAAAAACTAATATATCAAAAGCACAAGCATCCTTAGATAAATGGAAAAGCATGAGCACTACAGTAGAAACAAATAGTGCAAATTGGATAGAACCTTTAATAATTTATTATCCACACGTATTAACAATCAGTCAACAACAAAATAGTTCTTATATAACAACAATAACACAATGGGTTAATAGTAATTTTTCTGTTTTATCCGATAATTGTACTAATGGAGTTTGTTATTTACAGACTCAAGAATGTATAATACATGTTATTAGAAGAACAAATAGTTCTTTTGAATCTCCTATATCTGGAAAAACTAGAAAAGATAGAGAGTCCGAACCAGCAACAGTATCAGATTCAACCTTATGTCAAACAGCTGACACCATAGCGTCTGGACCCTGCGTAGTGAGGTATTTCGGAGGAACTGTTGGGTGTGATAATGGAGATTTCAACTGCGGAGGTTCTATATCATGTACAGTTTCACAACAAGTAACTTGCAATTTTGATCAAACTGGTGTAAAAACATATAGACCATATATCAAAGCAAATTTATATTACAATTATATAGATGAATACGAAACAACTGATTTATTAAGATTGAAATTTATAATATCGGATTGTAGTTGGAAATTTGATAAGCAAATATAATATGAGAACCTTTACATTTGAAATAAAAAAAGATGAATGCGTAGGAGATTCTGTTGGAAAACATAATTACAACGCAATGATTTTAGATGCTAAAATTTGTAATTTATCATCAACTTTTTTTAATATAGAAGATAACTATAAAAAATATTTTGATGATTATGTTTCTTACATACCTACATTAACAACAGCATATAATCAATTTAACACTAAAGAAATGTTTAGGTATAAACTTGTTGATGCTACTGTACAAACAATGAGTTCATATTGGACCAAGCATCAGTTTTGTGTTCAATTAAATACAAATATATCAAGAACTTACAGTTCTATTTTTATTGGATCTTTTACGAAATCCGATTTTCAATCGTTGTGTTCTTCATGTTTTAATTATTTAAATAAATATTTTCCACCGCAAAATTTCATGTTGGCTACTACAGCCCATGTGATAGCACATTATTATACAAGTATTCAGCCGATAATGGAAAATTCAGTTGTGGTAAACGCAACACCAGAAAACTTTAGTAGTACACAAAGAGATATGAACGTAACTCTAACAAAAGCTCCGATATCGATTTCTGGTATAAACATATTTAGTTTCTCCAACATATCTAAAAACGATTGGGCGTTAACTAGAGTTTTACCAGAATTACCTCCGGGTTATGTTATAAGATATACATATACATAATATGTTTGCTTTATTTAATTTAGAAAATAAATTTATTGGTTTTGGAGATAATATACCAGATCAAACTAAAAGTTTTTTTAAAACTATAGAAGTTCCTGATCAGTATAAAGATTTCACAAAATACACATGGCATGGAAATTATAACGATGGAAAATTTATAGAAATTAAAGATATAACATATGTAAAAACTTTAGAAGATAAGATAGAAAAAATAACAGAAAAATACTCCACACAAATTCAGTTGATAAATATAATTAAACAACTAAGTTTGTTGAGTAAAGATAAAAACCTTTATGATATTTCTTTTAAAGAAATGTCAAACGATATATTAAACATATGGAAATAGAAATTATAAAAGTACAATCTAGCAATAATACAATGCAATTTGCATGTTATTTGAATAATTTTTTATCTAATGTAAAACTATTACATTGGTATACTTTAAATATAAATCTACATGAGATTTTAGGAGACACGTATTCTACTTTATCCGATTTATTTGATAAACTGCAAGAGGAAATAATTGGAGTTTCTAATGTAGAAAAAGTTAATGTTCCGTTCAATCAAAACAATTTAAATCTTTTTGATGAATCTGTTTTATGTAATGATGAAACAATAGCTAAAAATTTTATAGTCATGGTTTCCGGATTTAAGGGAATATTAACAAGCCAAGACTTTAAAAATTACACATCATCTATTAAATCTGGAATAAACAATACGGCAGAGGAAGTAATTTCAAATTTAAATAAATCTTTATACCTAATAGAGATGATTAAATTATAATATATTTTTATAATTCGATCTTATGTAAGAATACATATCATCTTTTTCTCTATTAGAGAATTTCTTATTATATAAAATTATTTCTGATATTTCGCATCTAGATGCGAGAGATCCTAAAATATAGGAACCAGCCCACAATCCTTTTGTTGCATATATTCTATCTTCTTGCAATGGAGATTCGGATTTAGAAAATAAATTTCCGTCTATATATGAATAACACATAGAAGAATCAAATACTAATTCATACAAGTGAAATTTAGTAACATCAACATCAAAATCATCATTTTCTAATTTTATTGAACTGTTTTGTGGTAATGAAATATTACCAAAAACAAATGATAATTTTCTATTTTCTTTTAATGCTATAGCTAAAGCTGCATCATCTAAAGTTTTTTGTAAATTATCACTTAAAACATCTCCGAAAGAAAGCATGACGTTTGTCTTTTCGTCTACGAAACCATTAAATCTAGCTAAAACAAATAATGTTAAAGTACTATGATTTATTTCATATGTATTTTTCATTACATCTAAAGCTTCATTATTATTAAATAATATTGATGAATTTTGATGATCAGAAGTTTGTTTAAATGTAGGTCTTCCAAAATATCTAATTAAATCTCTTTGTTTTTTAGATCCGTCTTTCCATAATTTAACCAAATCTCCATCTTGTGAAATTATATCATATTCTAATGACGACGTTGCGTTTTGATATATTGATCCTGTTCTGGCTGAAAACCAGATATTCATTCCATCTATATCATTTGGTTTTTTAGGTTTATATAAACCATAATCATTACCGAAAATATCGTTTCTCCAATTTTGAAGCTTACCTTTACCGACTAACAATTCGTTTTTTCTTTTTACGAAAGAATTTAATAGTAATTCTTTTCTAAATGTTAATGGATGTTCTGATGTACCATTCCAAATTGGAGGATTTTTTGGATTCCAGAATTCAAATTGATCATTCTGTCTAGATAATCCATAATCGTTTTTATTTTTTAATTCGTATGTGGATTGGTAAGGAGTCATTTTTTGATTTTCTGGTACGTTTATCATAACTCCAGCTTTTTCAGCACTACTATATGGTTCATTCATCCAACTATTATCTATCTCATCAATTTTAGCTAATGATAATTGGTCTTTTTTGGTTAGTCCTCTTTGTCTAGGTCCGTATTTTTCTAAATCAAAATATGTACTTTCCGCGCTCAATCCTTTAAAGTAATTTATTTTACCATTATCGATTGACATCTTATATCCTTTTCCTCTATAAAAAGATGCTCCTAAATTCTCAGGTAAGAAATAATGACTTACTTCCTTTTCTGAAACTATATTATAAGGAAGAGGCATTGTAGCTACTGAAGGATTAAATGTATTAACCAAGCATTCTGTTGGGTTTGAAGGTTCAATTAAAACCGCTGTATTGTATACAACATAGGATTCCAAACATCTATTTTTGTTTAACAATCCTTGAGTGTAAGTAAATGCGTTTCTAGCATAATAGTTATAATAAGCTGGTTTAAATGTACTGTAGCTTTCTAAAACTAAATTACTTGCTTCCGGACTTGGTGTTACAACACCATCCAAATCTTGTTTAAATAAAACATCTTTAAGATTTGAGAATGTTTTTGAGAAAATCAATTTATTCCATCTACTTCCAGTTATTGTATTATATAAAGTTATATTTTGTTTCCATATTAAATCTTTTGGTATTTTTCTTACATATTCTATTAAATTTCCATTTTCAAAATATAAACTGGAAACGTCTGGTTGTTGTATAGGTAGATAATCATCAACAAACTTTATTTTACCGCCAAAAGATATGGTATCTTTTCTAAAATTATCTGTTTCATTAGGTCTTACATTAACTTTAGCCCAGAATGGTCTTGCTCCATAATCTTCACCTACGTAATCTGGAGAAAATTGATTAGCTTCATAACTCCAACCATCTAATTTTGAATTTATAGTAAATGATAACGTTGGAGTTGAAAAATTTGTTTGAATGTTTTCGTTATTAAAATAAGAAACAGAAGATTTATGAATATAACTGATGTAATCACCGGGTCTTAACTGCATATCACTTACTTCTAAGTTTCCATAGTCGTCATATTTTGCATTCCATGTTCCGTATTCATCTCTCACTGCTTTATACCATACTGGTATTACAGGCATAGAACCAATTATTCTCATTGAGATATAATCAATAAAAGAATTTAAGTCTCCATCGCCATCTTTTAAGAATTTCTGTAAATTGAAATACATTGAAAATGTAGATGCGAATTTTTCCATAATGTCGCTTTCAATTGATTTGTAACCAATATCTACAGAATATATTTGTACAGCTTTTTTTAAATCTTTTATGAAATCTAATAATAAATTTGTTCCATTAACTAAATTTGATATTTGAGAATTATTAGAATTTGATTCTACTATTCTTTTTTTAGATTCTAAATTTTTTTGTTCAACTAATAAAACTCTTTCTAATATTGTTTTATTGGTGTTTATATCTTCATATAAAACATCAAGAGATAATATCTCATCTAAAGGATCGTCATTTATTTCCTGTGTTATTTTTGATTGTATATTTAATAAGATATTATCTATGTTATTTATTTGAGAATTTATTTTATTTAAATTCAAATTAACTTCACCGGTTTGTTGATTGTAAACTTTAGTTGAACTTTGAAATGAAGTGTTTTCGTAATTATACTGACTTGATTTTTGAACCAAAGCATTTTTTAAATTATTTAAAGTATTTGTAATTGAAGTTACTTGATTTTGTAAATAATCTATTTTCTTTTTTAAAGAAACTGCTTTATTACGTTTTTTTGGTTTTAAATTATTATACGTAGTTAATAAAGAGTTTAATTCAGTTTTATTTGTATTTAAATTTGAATTATATGAATTTATTTGAGAATTATAAGAATTTAATTGACTTTTAAGATTTAAAACTTTTTCATTTGTTGGTATGTTTAAATTTCTTTGTTCTTTTTCGTATATTGATTTTTTAGATAAAAGTTCATTTTTATCTTCTTCCAATTTATTTTTTTGGGTTAATAGTTCATTTAAACTATTAGTTTCTTCTTCTAAAATTTGTTGCTTTTCTTGAAGAACTGAACTTAAATTTATATTTAATTCTGAAATTTGATTTGTTAAATTTTTAATTTCTATTTCTTCAAATGGAATTTGAATTTTAGCTAAATCTGAGGTACTCAAAATGCTATCAATTTGAATAGTGTTTTCAACGCCATCACTAAATATCAATATTTTCTTTGGCTTATTTGTTTGAGGAGCATTTAAAATGTTATTTCCGGTTGCTAAATCTAAAATATAAAAATTCAATTTAGAACATAAATTTTTAACACCCGAAAATTCATCACTAGATGTGTTTTCTATTTTTGTTGTCAGTAAAGTTTCAGCCAACGTAAAGGCTCCTAATATATTTGTATTATAAAGATCTGGATCTGTAGGGGTTTGAAGTTGACTTACAAAAAGTTTAAGAGCATCTTTCTGGTTTGATAGGAAAGACAATCTATTTGCTACTGAATTAAATTCAACTAAACCTATTTGTATGTTAGAATTATTAGTTAATAGTTTATCAACTATTTTAATAACAGCATCTTTAGTGTTTTGCAATGTTAAAGATTGACTTCTACTATTATCAATTATTATAACCAAATCAAACCCATCTGTCGGTCCTAATAAACCAGTTATATTCTTGTAAGAATATTTAACTACAAAATAAGGAGTTTCTCCGGTTATTGTTCTTAATGGAGTTCTGTAATATGTATATCTTCTTCCGGTTTTTAAAACCATTTTTTTACCATTTCCAGTTTTCCATTCTCCAGTACCCCACCCTACATTTGTATCTGATTTGTTGCTTCCATCTAATTTATAATATGAAAATTGAGGACTTTCAAATGCTGTATAACCTCTAGTATCAACCCAACTGTTTAAAGCAAAATCCACCCCTAATCCATCTGGATCTGCAAACAAGTAATCCGCCATTCCATTATAATCAAATACATTATCTCCACTGTGACCAATAGGAGAGTAATTTACAGATTTACAATTACATTTTTGCCAATGTTTTAAATCATTAATAGGTTGATTGTTTTGGTAATCTTGATCGTTATAATAATTGTGTGGGAAATTTTTTAAATATGGACAAGATGGACTATGTTCAAAAAATTTAAATACTTCATCGGCATATGTATCTTCATCCATCCACACAAATGATATTTTTTCAGATGGTTTAACCATCATGGATAAAGAAGCCTGTATCGGACCATCTATATACTGAGCACAATTTACAGCATCGAAATCGTATATAGTTTTTGAATTTGCCATCATATCTAATCTTGATATTGATGGAGATCCAAGCCAAGCTGCTTCTGTTGGGTCTGAGTTTCTGGTGTTATATTTGTATATAACATCCGCAGTTGAGAAATTTAATCCAGCGATAGCACCTACCATTGATTTTGATATGTCAAAATCTCTTAAATATACGGGAAGACAAAATTTATTATTTACAGTTAAACTAATATTATTTTCATCTTCAAATGTTTGTAAAGGCCAATATATTTGATTTAATCCTGTTTTAATCGGCAAGTCGGTTTTATCAAATTTATATAAATATGCTTGTTCTATTTCTCCCTGCTGTCCTTCTGAATATATTGATGAAGTAAAATAATCCTTTGGTTTTTTTATGATATTGTCAGCAGTATCAGAAAAGGTATCCGCGTGAGAACCATATTCCACCAAAGAAGTATTATTTATATAAATTGGATCACAAGATGAAGTTGGTAAAGATGATGTAAAATAATCTGATAATATTTTTTCTCTAATTTTTGGTTCTAAAATGTTTAACAAATTATTATCAGTATCGTCAACTAAATATCCTAAAAAACCATTTGTTTTATTTGAAAAATCTATACCCGGATATGGAAAAATAAATTCTTTTTTCTCGCCTGTTTTGACCGTCAAAGTCATTTTAATCTTTTCTGGATCTGTCTTATGCTCTCCTCTAAGCCATGCTCCCTCAACAACTCCATTTTTATCAGTAAAAATTAAATCTGAATTAGTATAATCATCTCCAGCAGTAGCTCCAGAAGTAACAAAACTAGATTCGTTTATGGGTATTTCAGAGTATATGTTATTAAACTTTGAGTCGTCCAGCATTTGAGAACCACTTGGCCAATAAAACCAGTTATTTCCACTATTAAAATCTAAAGTTAGATAGTTATCAAAAACGTCTAAATCTTTTAACTTTATGGCAGTCAATCCATATAACGGTTGACTCATGTACCTTTTAGATGCTTCTATTTGATTATATATATTTAAAACGCTTTGATTGAATAAATCTTCGGATGTTAAATTTGGTACATCGTTGTTTAAAAAATTAACAAATGTATTAGATAAAAAAGAATTAGATATTTTTGTTAGATATCTAGTAGATAATAGTTTTAAAATTTCTTCATCAGTAAGATCCTCAAATTGTTTTGAAAATATTTTTTCTGATATTCTTTCAACCTCAACATAACTTTCTAATGGAACACTACTATCCGAACCTAAATAAGAATTTTTATCGTGTAATTCTTCTATTTCTATATAGAATTTATTTTTGACAGAAGAAAGCTCTGGAAAATAACTTGAAAATTTAGAAGCAGGAACTTGTGATATATTATTTTCTGTTTTTGTAAATCCTTTTAAAATGTATTCATATAACATTTTTTCAAGACCAGAATTGGATCCTATTAAGTTATATTTTAATTTTGCTTGTTTTACAGATTCTCTTTTCTTTGAAAATACTATAGCTACTTGTTTTAATTTTTTTGCAAAGAAAGGAATAGTAAATATCAATTCTTCATCATTTGACGTATCTAATTGAGATAAAAAAGAATCAAATTCTGTACTACCAAATAAAAAACTTAAATCTTTTAATAATTCTATATATTGTTGTTTAAAAGTTTTTTTAATTTCAGAATTTACTTTTGATTTTTCTAAATACCATTTTTTTAAATAATTTAAATACTCGCTCTGTTGCTTTTCTGGCAATAAAGTGTTTTGATAAGATAACCACTTGTTATAATCTAGTGGTTTTTTATTTTCTATATCACTGTTCATTTTTAAGGTAAAACTAATGCGTTTATGTGCGATACTGATACTGTTTTGTTTTGGGCTAAAGCATTAAACGATCTATTTATGTAAGATTCTCCAGCATTCATAGAAGAAACTCCAACTACATATGTTATAATTCCGGAATAATTTGGAGTATCTAAAAACGAAAGTGGTACAATTTTAGGGTTATTTAAATCTGTAGAACCACCATCAAACATACAAGATGCGTAACCAGACGGAATTGATGATAATGGAGATATTACAGAAAAATTACTTTGATTTGTTGTTTTTCTATATATATTAATTGCAGCATCTTGAGAATTTATAGATAAAAACCCATTTATCATAACTTTAGCAGAACTTGTTGGGCATAATATAGTAGCACTTAAATTAGTTACAAAATTAAAAATATTTTTAGGTATTACTTGAATATCTGTTTTAGTTGCCGATGAAGAAAAGTCTTTACCAAAATCATTTAGCTTATATCCTGTTATTGTATTATCTTTTATTTTTGGTCCTGTTATCGATGAATTTTGATATTTATTTGTCGATATGGAGTTGTCTTGTAATCTTAAAGTAATTGTATTATTTGTGTTTGTTGCTGATAATCCATCAACAGCAGTCAAAGTATTAAAATATAAATTTTGATTTTGATAATTATTATATAAAGATAAACCAGAACCTAAATTTATCCCTCCCTTTACAGCACTAAAGGTTCTAAAAAAACTTGATGTTTTAATTTTATTAGTAGAATTTGAAGTGGTTAAAAACATATAACCATCAGAAGGTATTTCTGTTATTTCCGGTAAATCTGTTACTTTTATTCCTTGGGTTGCCATAGTATTATTTATTAAATTTGTATGTAATATGTAACATTTGACGAATTCACATTTACGTTTACTAATAACAATATAACGTTTAATTCGTCGCTTTCCTGAGTTATTAGAGCGTTTCCTGTATTTTCTTCTAATAATTCTTGTATGTTAGATTTTTGATAGCTTATTTCTTCTTCTATGTTACAATCTTTTTCGTTGTCTGGTGTGTATATAGGAAAGTATCCTTTTATAGTTTTCGTTCCTTTTATATAAGAATTGAAAATTTTAATATTTGTTGCCATCAAGAATATTTATTGAAATTTACATATTTTACATATAGAATAATCATATGGTTAATTTTAAAAAGAAAATAGAATTTATAACTAGATACAAAAATATTTTAGATGTAATAGAAAAACCATTTCCAGCATCTAATAATATACCTAATTGGTATAAAAACATGCCAGCGTACGTAAATGATAAAAAAGAAGTTGATAACTTTGGAGATCCGACAGCAACCATTAAAAAATGTATGCCTTTTTTAGATGCTATGACAGCTGGGTATCACATACCACTTCCTTGCGACGTTTGGGTTACTAATAACGACGGACAAATAGATTTTAAATGGTCTATAGATGACTTAGAAATAGTTTCTATACATAAACAAGATCAATATAATTTATATCCAGTACCAGAAGGTTATATTCCAGTGGCTTTCAAATGGTTAAACCCTTGGTTAGTCGTAACACCCAAAGGACATTCTTGTATTTTTAAACATCCTACTCACTACGACGATTTACCGTTTCAATGTTTAACTGGTGTAGTTGATACTGATAAACACCCATACGAAGTAAATTTTGTTTTTTTCTTAAAAAAAGGATTTGAAGGTTTAATAGAAAAGGGAACTCCTATTATACAAGTTATTCCATTTAAAAGATATGATTATTCAGCAATATATCACTCTAACTATTCAAAATATGATATAATATGGAGAAAAGCAAAAACAGTTTTCTTCGATAGATATAAAAGATTTTTTAGATCTATTAAGAAATATGAAATGCAAGAAAAGAGCAAATGTCCTTTTCATAACTTTTTAGGTAAGTAGTTGTATGATTAGACAACTTGCTGGTTTAGCTGCAAAAGGAATTGTTAACAACCAAGGTAAAACTGTTTTTGATACGAAATTTAATTCTTCTGGAAATACTAATATAGGTACTAATACAAATACTAATAAAGACGATAAAAAACAAAATAAAGAAGATAAAATTAAAAATAAAAAAAGTTTAAAAATAACACCAACAACAAATTGGCAAGATTTAAAAAATAAAATAATACAAAATAGAAATGTAATAACATTAAATTTGGGAAAACCATCAAATGATATAACCGAGGTTTTAGTTGATATAAATTCTTTTAATAACGGAGAAAAAACAAAAACATTTAACGTTTCCATAACACCAGAATTTGATCGTTCATTTTCTATTATAAAAGCAATTAATCCTAAAAACAGCAAACAGCAAGATTTAATTGTTCCTAAAAATGAACAAAAAGCAAATAAAAATTTAAAATACGCTCAAGTAGGTTATAATACTTTTTACGAAGATGTAATAGTTTAAACTTTTCCATAGAAAAGTCATATCATACATAATATTTAAATTGATTTTTGTCAATAATAAATAAAATGAGTAAATATTGATTATGATTTATAATATACCAGATCATATCTGTGGAGATGCTTGGATTGGAATTGATAATATTAGGATATTAGAGAATAATGTTCCTGTAAATCTTTTAGATTGTGAAGTGTATATGCAATTTAGATCGGATAGAAATCTAGCAAGTCCAGCTATTCTAACTTTATCCACGGAAGATGATAATATTTCAATAGTAAATCCATTGTCTGGTATAATAAGCATATCTCCATTTAATTTAGAAATTCCACCAGAGAATTATGTATATGATTTGCAAATAAATTTTCCAGATGGAGGAATAAAAACTTATTTTGGTGGTACTTTTTCAGTTTTACCCCATACCACGAGAATAAGAAATGATTCAACTACCAGTATAGGGAATGAAAAATTAATTATAACTGGAGATAAAAAAGAAAGAATATTAACTTCGGACGGAGAAAGATTAAATTATATATAAATAATATAAGTAATAATATGCCAAAAACATTTTCAGATTTTACATTAAAAGAAACTTTCACCGATAATGATTATTTCGTAGGTATAAATTCAGATTTAAATGAAGAATTTAAAACGAGTGCAATTAGCTTAACTGCTTACGTCGATCAATTGAAAATTACTGGAGCTACTGGACCTCAAGGACCAGCAGGAAGTCCCGGAGGAGCTACAGGAGCCACTGGACCAGCAGGAGTTTTAGGATCTACTGGTGCTACTGGAAATGTTGGAGGAACTGGAGCTACAGGAGCCACAGGACCAGCTGGAGCTATTGGCTTAACTGGATCTACTGGATCAAAAGGAGCTACTGGATCTACAGGACCATCTGGATCAATTGGATCTACAGGACTTACTGGAGCTACAGGATCATCTGGCATAGCAGGATTAACAGGCGCAACTGGCGTTAGAGGATCAACTGGTGCCACAGGATCTATTGGTTTAACGGGAACTACTGGAGCCACTGGATCTACAGGACTCACAGGATCAACAGGTTCTACTGGTGTAGCTGGAGCTACCGGATCTAGAGGAGCCACAGGAACCACAGGATCTACAGGACTTACAGGAGCCACTGGTTTCACAGGAACCACTGGAGCAACCGGACTCACCGGAGCTACGGGAACAACTGGAGCTACAGGACTTACAGGATCAACTGGACCCATTGGCTTAACGGGTTTATCAGGATCTACTGGTGCAACTGGCGTTAGAGGAGCAACTGGATTAACAGGAACTACTGGTGCTACTGGATCAGTAGGAAATACTGGATCTACGGGCGCAACTGGACTCACAGGAGCTACAGGATCTGGTTCGACAGGAGCTACAGGACTCACAGGAACTACTGGTGCTACAGGATTATTAGGATCTACTGGCGCAACTGGTGTTAGAGGTACTACTGGAGCCACTGGATCTACAGGACTCACAGGATCAACAGGTTCTACAGGACCATTAGGCGCAACTGGCGTTAGAGGATCAACTGGTGCTACTGGAGCAGGGACTACCGGTGCTACTGGATTGACAGGAACCACTGGATCTACAGGCGCAACTGGTTTAGTTGGATCTACTGGTGCAACTGGAGTTCAAGGACCAACTGGATTTACAGGACAGATTGGATCAACAGGTCAAACCGGATCAACTGGTCTAACTGGACCGCAAGGATTAATTGGTTCCACTGGTTCTACAGGACCAACTGGAGACGCGGGAACTACTGGTGCTACTGGATTAACAGGATTAACAGGAGCTACAGGTTCCACAGGACCATCCGGAACCGCTGGAGATATTGGAAGCACTGGAGCTACTGGAGTAGTTGGACCTCAAGGATTAACAGGTTCTACTGGATCTACAGGTTCTACAGGACCAACAGGATTAACCGGAAGTACTGGAGCTACTGGTTTAGCTGGCGATAGATATCATACTACAAGCGTAAACACATTACAAATTACTGGTACTGGAACCATATCATTAACAACATCAGATCTAGATTTAGATTATAGTGTATCTCAAAATGTAGTAATAGCTTATGATATTGATAATACCATGTATGGCTCTGTCGTATCATACAATCAATCTAATGGTGTTTTAGTAACAAATATAGATGCTAAAAAGGGTTCTGGAACATATTCTTCATGGCAAATAAATCTAGATGGTGCTGTTGGAATTCAAGGATCTACTGGTGCTACTGGAATAGGTTCCACAGGAGCAACTGGATCAACCGGAGCAACTGGCATAAGCGTCGATACAATAATTTCAAGTAATACTAATCATGAATTGGTATTAGGACAGAAATCATTTTCTCATATACAATCTTATAACCCAATTTATGGTGTAGGAACTCGCGTTTTGGTCGCAAAAGATCAAAATAATTTAATGGAAGGCGTTGTAGTCAGTAGAGATTCTTCAACTACAGTAGTTCTTGTTGATAAAATTATTGCTGGAACTGGATTTTGGAATTCTTGGAATATTAGTTTAGCTAATAATATAGGGTCTACTGGTGCTACTGGATTAACAGGAAGTACTGGTGTTCAAGGAGCTACAGGAACTACCGGATCAACTGGAGCAACGGGACTTACTGGAGCAACTGGATCTTCTGGTGTAGTTGGATCTACCGGTGTTAGAGGAGCAACTGGTGCTACTGGATTTGGAGCTACTGGAGCTACTGGTGTAGCTGGTCAAGCATTAAATTTAATAGGATCAGTAACATATGAAACTGATTTACCATCTACAAATATAGCATATAATGATGCCTATATTGTACAATCAAACGGAGAGTTATATGTATGGAAAGGTTCGCAACCTTGGACTAGAGTTGGACAATTCGTTGGACCTAGAGGAGCTACAGGAATCCAAGGATCGACCGGACCAACAGGACCAACAGGACCAGAAGGAGCAACTGGAAGTAGCGGAGCTACAGGAACTACCGGTGCAACTGGACCAACAGGACCAACAGGACCAGAAGGAGCAACTGGAAGTAGCGGAGCTACAGGAACTACCGGCGCAACTGGAGACGTAGGACCAACAGGACCAACGGGACCAACTGGACCACAAGGAGATGTAGGGGCAACAGGAACAACTGGCGCAACTGGAGACGTAGGACCAACAGGACCAACTGGACCTCAAGGTTCCACAGGTGCTACTGGACCAACAGGTGCAGGAACAACTGGTGCTACTGGAGCATCTGGAATTTCTGTAACAATTAAAGGTTCGGTAAATACAGTAGCCGATTTAAATTTAATTTCAATTAAATCTTTAAATGATGGGTATATTGTTAAAGACAACGGAGAGCTTTATATCTGGAATGGAACAACATGGTATAGTGTTGGACAAATAGTTGGACCTCAAGGATCAACAGGAGCCACCGGACCAACAGGACCACAAGGAGCTACAGGAACAACTGGAGCAACTGGATTTGGTGCTACAGGAGCAACTGGTGTTCAAGGTCCAACTGGACCAATCGGACCAACAGGAGCAGGAACAACTGGAGCTACAGGACCGACAGGACCAACCGGACCCACTGGACCGTTGGGATCTACAGGAGCTACAGGACCGACAGGACCAACAGGAGCAGGAACAACTGGTGCTACAGGACCAGTAGGTTCTACAGGTGCTACTGGAATACCCGGAACAGACGCAAGTGTAACAGCTGCAAATATAGAATCTGCATTAGGTTATGTACCAGCAAATTCTACTCATACCCACCCAGTATCAGCTTTAACACAAAGCGGAGCTAACTTAAACGATGTAGCAACTTGGAACGGAACAAGATGGGCAGCTTTACCACCACTTCAAACAAAAGTTGAATTTTGTATCGTATGTTCTGATGAAACTACAAATTTAACAACTGGAACAAACGTTGTAACATATAGAACTCCTTGTGCTATGACATTAACAGAGGTTAGATTAAACGTTAATACTCCACCATACGGAAGCTCTATAGTTGTTGATGTAGAAGAAAATAATGTATCTATATTCTCCACTAAACCAGAAATTCAATCTGGAGATAAAACATCTGTAGGAGGATTAGTCCCCGGAACAATATCAGATGTTAACTTGGCTAATGACGCTGAATTAACTATCGACATAGATCAAGTTGGTGCAACAGCAGCTGGTAGAGGTTTGAAAATTTGGTTGATAGGAAACAGAGTTTAATATTGATTTTTATCTATTATTAAATAAATTTTAATAATGAGATTTCATATATTAGGTCTTCCGCATACCGTTTCAAGCAAAACATATAATGCTTGTGCATATACCCAAAAAGTCGTAAAGTTTGCAAAAATGATGAAAGCTCGTGGTCATTATGTAATTCATTATGGCCACGAGGATTCTGATCTTATTTGTGACGAACATGTAACAGTTTTAACAAATAAAGATTTTGAAATATCTTATGGATCACACGATTGGAAAAAAACATTTTTTAAATTCAATACTGAAGATCATGCATATCAAACATTTTATAAAAACGCAATAAGAGAGATAAAATCACGCAAAGAAAAAAATGATTTTCTTTTGCCCTTTTGGGGGAGTGGAGTAAGACCAATATGTGATGCACATCAACATGATATGATTGTCGTTGAACCCGGAATTGGATATGCGGGTGGTCATTGGGCGCGTTGGAAAATTTTTGAAAGCTATGCGATATACCATGCTTATGGTGGAATGAAAAATGTTGGATCTTGTAATCAAGATTGGTATGAGGTTGTAATCCCAAACTATTTCGATTTAGAAGATTTTAAATTTGAAGATAAGAAAGATGATTATTTTCTATATCTAGGTAGAGTATATGACGGAAAAGGAGTTAACGTAGCTATTCAAGCTACAGAAGCAGCAAAAGTAAAACTTATAATAGCTGGTCAAAAAGAAGAAGGATATAAACTACCTAGTCACGTCGAATACATTGGATATGCAGACGTAGAAACTAGAAAAAAACTAATGAGTAAAGCCAAAGCTAGTTTTTTACCTAGTATGTATATAGAACCTTTCGGTGGAGTTCAAATTGAAAATTTATTATCTGGAACACCAACAATAACTACTGATTGGGGATGTTTTGCAGAAAATAATTTACATGGAATAACTGGTTATAGATGTAGAACCATGGGAGATTTTGTTGATGCTATTAAAAACATAGATAAAATAAAACCATCAGATTGTAGAAAATGGGGAGAGAACTTTTCATTAGAAAAAGTTTCTTTGATGTATGAAAAATACTTTAGTGATGTTTTAGATGTTTATAACGGTAAAGGTTGGTATTCGGAAGGAAACGGAATAGACTCTCTATACAAAGATTATCCATCATTATGAACGATTTAATATTTGAAAAAAATTATTGGGGAGATTGTACAAATACTTTTGATGAAGATCAAAAGCATTACGTCTATGCAAAATATATGGGTTTAACATCAGAACATTTTAGTTTTAATGTTAAAAATAAAAGTATTTTAGACATTGGTGGGGGACCAACATCAATGCTTTTAAAAGCTAAAAACTTAAAAAAAGGTAAAGTTTGCGATCCATTGAATTATCCAGAATGGACGTACATGAGATATAAAATTAAAAACATAGAATATCAACTCATAAAGGGAGAAGATGTAAATGAATCTAATTGGGATGAAGTTTGGATATATAATTGTCTACAACATACTGATGATCCAGATAAAATCATTAAGAATGCATTGAAAGCTGCTCCTATTCTTAGGATATTTGAATGGGTTGATGTTCCAGCCCATGAAGGACATCCACAAGAAATAACATCTAACTTTTTAGATACTTCTATAGGATCAAAAGGTAATGTTATACAACTGTCTGAATCTGGATGCTTTGGTAAAGCATATTACAACGTACACATTAATCAGTAGATTTTACTCTTTTTGTTTTTTGTTGTCTCTTGGCTTTTCTTTCTTTTTTCTGGTCATCGGAAAGAATACCTAAAATATCTTCTCTCCATGTTTTGTTCGCTTCTCTTCTAGAAGGTGTAGGTTGACCAGCTTCTGCTTTTTTCTTTAAGGCAAGACGCATCTCTTGCATTACTGGTGACTTTATTGATTTCCATGTTGCGGTATACATATGTTTTTGTTTTCTAATTTAAATTTTACGTCCAAAAGAAGGATCTGTTTTGCATCATCCAAGTTAAAATTTCAGTTTCTTTTTGTTGTTTTTCTTTTTCTAATTCGCTTACTTTTTGATACTTATCTAAAGTGCTAGATGTCGTATAATCTGATGAAACTTTAAAAAATTCTTTTTCTATTAATTTGGATAAATTTTCTCTTTCGTTTTTTAACCAAAAAATATTTTTTTCCAGCTCATCATAGAATTTTTTGAGTTGTTCATCAGACTCCCAATCAACCCAGTTATTTTTATTTATGTGATCATGAAAATCTAAAAGTAAATTAAAATTAGATTCAACGATAACATATGAAATATCTGAATTTTTATGCTTAGGTAAAGTAGACCTCCATTTAGGATATAGAGGGTTTAAAAAATTTATAACACTAAATCTTATATTTCTGTAATGAAAACGTAATTCTGAAAACAATCGATAAACTGGATTTTTATAAGAGAAAATCCATTTAGATACTGAATTAACTTTTATTTTTTTAGTTTTCATAGATTCATGATTGCATATTTTATTGATGTAGTCAATATATTTTTATTGTTCTTTATTCATCACGACTTTTCTTATAGAAATACTAAAGAGCCAACATAAAAACCAAATCATTCCTGTTATGATCCAACCGTCTGCTATTAATAAAGAAGCTGGTATCAACCAAGAAAAAGCATTTAAAAAATCATTTGATAATTCTTCTTTGGTTAAAGAATCTTCCAATTTTTCTTTTCCTAAAATATAAGCACAAAGAACAATTCCAGCGAAGATGCTGAAAAATATTGTAAAGTTTAAACAAATTTGATTATCACCAAAAGTACCAAACCATACTATAGGAGATATAACCAATATTTTTAGTATTTGTTTCGTATTAGAAATCATTTTTGTATCGCTTTTCATATTCAACTTTTTCTAGGGAAAAGAATAGCTACTTCAGAATCTGAAGATTGGTTTTGAACGCATTCTTTAAATTCTCCAAGCCACCATTTATCCTTCTTATCTGAATCTGGTGATAATGTTACGTAATCTATTTTATCAAGCTCATCATATCCACCTTCATATCCAGAAACCACAACTCTTTTATTTGGATCTTCTAAATTTAATTTTTGAATTAATTCTTTAACTGTCATAAGTCTCGTCTTTTATGTCTAAAATTTTTCTAATAAACCACATATTATTAATTACATTATCGCAACTATCCCAATCTCTCATCTGCATACTACTATCGTAATCTTTTTCATATTTTTCAAGTTTTTTTCTTGTTTCATCCTTGAAATCGTTTGAGATATTATCTTTTAAAAAATCTATAATCTTTTCAAAATCATTATCATCTAAATGTAATGTAAAATCGGTTCCGTCATATTTAGATCCATAACCACATGATATTTTTATTTCAACATCAGGACCAAATTCTCCTAAAGTCTTACCAGAAAAATCAGAATAAAAAACTGATTCTTCTCTTTCTGCTGGCTTGATTATTTTTTTCATATCTTATAAAATCAATTTATTTTTTCTCCAAGATTCTAAAGTATGTTTAAAAGGATTTCCAGATATGTTTTCTACTAAAATTAACATATCATTTGCTATATCTCGAATTTCTTTTTGAGCGTGTTCGCTATTACGAAGTTTTTGAAAGTTAGCAAAACTTCTCATATTAAACATTACATCAGCTTGTATCTGACTATTATAAGTTTTAAAAAATCTAGCCGATTCTTTTGCTCTCTTTCTTCCCAAGACTGGTTCTAAGTCTTTAATACAAGCATGATAATATGTATTACCCAAGTCAGTGTAAATCTCTAAAAGTCTAGTCCATGTCATATTTGGATCTCCACCTTTTAAAGATAAAATTCTAGCACCTTCCCAATCTGATGGGAGATATGTTTTATCTTCTTTTAATTCTTTATATCTTGCAGATTCAGCATTGATATTAGCCATTCTATGTTTTAAAAGATGTATATGGGATGCAATATCGCAATTTACTAGAAAATGAACTGTTCCTTTTTCAAAAGGTGTTTCATGACCATTAGACCACAACTGATCAATTAACTTTGGTATTCTTTTTTTCTTTTCTTCATCTAATTCTCTTGATGTACTAGTCCAAGCAGAACAAGCAATAACTTCATCGTTACCATAATAACCTAAAAGCTCGACTGTATTATTCATAACTTGCCCATCCTCCAGTATGTAGAACTCCCTTTTGAAGTTTTTTCCAATCTTCAACAGGAGTTTTTAAATCTATACCTAAAATTTCCGAACCAAATCTTAAAACTCTTAAATTTGGCCATGCCATAGGTCTAACCGATTTAATATAATCTAATGCCATATCTGGTGTTTTACCGGACATTACAGACGCTATAATACCTATTGCAGTAGATCTAGAAACTCCTGCAAAACAATTAACTCCTAAATTGTGGACTTTATCATCTTCTACAAAAGGTTTTAAAAAATTTATAATACTTTGTATATGTTCTTTTCTAGGACCGATTTCTTCTATATTTTTATTAACATAAAATATAGTTTCGTCTTCATCTGAAAAATCATAAAATAATTGAAAAAAATGTTTAACTCCTTTTCTATTAAGGAGCTTTTTCATTCTATGCATTTTATGCTCATCGTCTTCATCGACAGCAGAAACCCAAACATCATATTTATTTTTTGGTCCGAATGCATATCCTTCTGCTTCGCTTAGATCTGTTATTTTAATTTCTGCTATCATATTTAAAAAATTGTCCGTAGTGTGGATCATAATAATCCCCAACATTGAATTTATTAAAGGTTTGTTTGTTAACAACGATTTCGGTTAAAGATTCTCCTTCTCCTTCCAAGATAAAAGAATATCTAGAAAAAATCCAGAACCCCCAATTACTTTTATGTATTATTTGCATTTTTATTATTCACACAGTTCTTTGTAAGATTTATCAGACTGTTTCAAAAAGTCATCAAAAGATAAATCATAATCTTTGTTGTGAATATAGTCAAACAAAAAATCATGAGCTTCATCTTTTAAATTTAAATCTAAGAACAATTGATTATAATAAAAAGTTTGTACGTTTTCAAGTTCATTTATAAACTTTTTAACATTATAAATTTTATCTTGTGGTGTTTCGTTATTATCGTATTTCTTTTCGGTTATCATATATCATGAGTACATATCATCATCAATTAAATCTGATGATATCTGTTTTGATAATATTTTAACATCTTTATTATCAAAAACGCATATTTCTAATATTTTAGAATTATCCATACTTTTAACTATAATAGAATTATAACCTTCCTGTTGAAGTTTTTGCGTTAAAAGTTTAGAAAGTTGTTTTGAATTTTTAGGTGAATCATTACCATCAATTACATCAAACTTCTCCCATAAAGATTCTGGAGAACCATTCCAAACAAAAGGATTATCTAGATTTAATTGACATTTATAAAGATTTGGACCATATGATCTTGCGGTTTTCTCATTTGGAGTAAAATAAAAACCAAATCCATAATATCCAAAATCATTGCTTTCTGGAAAGCGTGAAGAGAAATTATTAAAAATTCTAAAAGATCCGTGATAGAATACATTTGAGTTTGAATTTTCAAAAAATAATTTAAAGTTCATTTAAAATATTTATTAAATGTTCCAAGTTTCTGTAGAGACAGTATCTCCACATTGTTCACAAACATTTGGATCATGTTCCCAGTCA
>Ga0209990_10000169_pt1 | contig 65997 bp, 59 predicted proteins | sample NOAtaG_6_FD_187304 | JGI IMG/M metagenome (GOLD analysis project Ga0209990, IMG submission 187304) | Freshwater lake microbial communities from Lake Erie, under a cyanobacterial bloom - NOAA_Erie_Diel5S_2200h metaG (SPAdes) (version 2) | ecosystem: Environmental > Aquatic > Freshwater > Lake ... | reverse complement strand
TTATCTGAATGCACCTACGGCAGAAGCAACGGCAAAGTATACAAGGGTTCCAATTCTTCTTATCAACGGATCAGCGGATCATCACGGAGGACACGATAGAGTAGACGATACTTTCGATAAGATACCAGTAGGCATTCCTTGGGACTTCTCGCATGATGCGAATAAGAACCACGATGTGTCTCTAAATGTAGGCAACGAACTCCTTTGGCTTAACAAGTATGTTCTTGGTTCTGCAATTACTTGGCCGAAACGACCCGCATCATGGTTGTCCAAAGTATCGGGAACTTGTCAATTCAATGTCCAGCCAGACACATCGCTGACAATTTCTTCTGTTGTGTTCTGGAAAGCTGAAGTGGAGCCATTCAATGTTAGCCGTGTTTGGTCTAGCGTAACAACGACGAATGATGGACGAACTTGGATTGGCTCAATGCCAGTAGCGGATAATGCTAAATATCTCTTTGCTTATGCAAATATTATCTATGCAAATGGAGTTGTTACATCCACGAGATTCAATGCTGTGATACCATCAAAACTAACATAAGATGCCATTTTCTGCTTCATTAACCCCGACAGAAAATATACAGAAAATAGACTTCGGTACTTTTTCGCAGTCTATAAGTAGTTTTTTAGATCTGTCCGTTTTTAAAAATTTAATTGAAGTAACGATAAGGAATCCAAATCTTATAACATTCATCGATGGGTTTGCAGGGAATTCAGTTGATTTAACTAACCCAAGTGGACAAGCAATTCTTTTTATTTCTGGACAATCTGCTGACGGCACAATAAATCAAAAAATAATTGGAATTGGATCGCTCAGGAAAATTGGAACTGGAAAATTGTCGCTGAAAGGAATAAACACTTATTCTGGAAATACAGAAATAACTGATGGTGTTTTAGAAATTCAAACAGGAGTTCTTGGGAATGGGAATTATTCTGGGGCAATATCAAACGCCACTCAATTTTCAATAATAACGCCAACTCAACAGACACTTTCCGGAATAATTTCTGGTATTGGAACGCTAACATCCGGCGGAGACGTTGTACTTACGAACAATAACACTTATACTGGCGCGACAATAGTACTCTCTGCCGCAAAATTGACAATATCCCGTCAAACAAGCGGACAACTAACGAGTTCTTCGTTTACAAACGCCGGAACTATTGTTTTCACCGGCAGCAACAATATAATTGTAGCTTCTCCAATTTCCGGATCCGGTCAAATAGATAAATCCGGCACATCTACCGTCGCGTTTAACGCGACAAACACAAACACCGGAATAGTAAATATTTTATCCGGCACTCTACAGTTTGAAAAAATCGCATCTCTTTACAACGGTCAGTCTGCAAGTTGGACAAAAGATAAGATAATTGTCAATTCAAATGGAATATTCGCCATCAATGTCGGCGGAACTGGAGAATTTGCATCTTCAGACATAACGAGTCTGTTGCTTTTAGCATCATCGATATCAAATAATGGTTTCAAAGCCGGATCATTTTTCGGATTCAACACGACAAATGCCGCTGGCGGAACATTTACGCTATCAAATATTATAGCAGACTCCACAGGAACAGGTTCTGGAAGCATTGGAATTGCAAAATTTGGTTCAAACATACTGGTAATTTCCGGAACAAACACATTTACAGGACAAGTTTTGATACACGGAGGCACAGTTTCTGTTTCAAATTTCAATTTTGATAACGTTCCTGGCCCATTTGGTGCAGGAACACTTCCGATTAAAGCAGGAATCAACTCTCTATCTAAAATACTTTATACTGGAACGGCGACTACAACGGATAAAAAGATATTAATAGATCAGTTCGGGTGTGAATTGGAAACAGCAGTAGCACTAACATTGACTGGAGTTATTTCTGGCACAGGAACTTTTAATAAACTTGGCTCTGGGACACTGCAACTCGATGGAGCAAACACATTTTCAGGAGCAATTAATGTAAATGCAGGTGTTTTGCGTGCTACAAATTCTTTGTCTTTTGGGAGTTCTTCTTCACAATTAACAATTTTATCAGGAACAGCGTTTAATTTAGGAAATAATATCGTTATATCTAGGCCAATCACAATAAATTCTTTTGGTCCTGACAACAGTGGGGCAATAAAAAATTTAAGTGGGTCGAATGAGATTTCTGGGACAATAACTTTAAATTCAACAGCAAGAATTGGTTGTGAATCTGGCACATTAGTTTTATCAAACAATATAAATCCTTCTGGCAACCTTTTAACTTTTGTATCTAACTCTTCTGGATCGATTGTTTCTTCTGGAATTATTTCTGGAACTGGCGGCGTTGTAGTTAATATGGTGTTAGGTCAGTGCTCAATTTTTGGAGCGAATACGTTTATTAACGGATTTCACGTTTTTTCTGGAACAACAAATGTAAATTCCATAAAAAATTTTTCAACACCATCGAGTCTTGGTGCTGATTCTTCAAATCCTGTCCAATTTGGTGGTTTTGGGACAACTGGGACTTTAAATTATCAAGGATCTGGAGACACATCGAATAGAACAATAAGAGTTGGAATAAATGCAGCAACTCCTGCAGCAACTGACATTGGCGGGGCAATAATACTTTCAAACGGAACAGGAACGATAATTTTTTCTGCAGCAATTTTCAATATTCAGACAAATGCAACAACTGGAGTTGGTGCTGGAAGGACTCTGACACTTGGCGGTAGCTCTGATGGTCAAATTTCTGGAACAATTCGTGATAATTTAGTGACTTCTCCAGCCACAGGAACAGCCTTTATATCGCTTGTAAAATCTGGAACAGGAAAATGGACTCTAGCTGGAGCAAACACATATAGCGGTACTACTACAATCAATGCCGGGTACCTTATAGTCGCCAATGCTTCAGCTCTCGGCACAATTGCAACAGCAACAACTGTAAATTCAGGAGCATCTCTTCAAGTTAGCGGAGGAATAACTCTTGTTGCAGAGCCATTGACAATTTCTGGCGATGGAGCAGCATTTGACGGAGCAATTGCCAACCTTTCTGGAACAAATTCGATGTCCGGGGCTATAACAATGGCGGCTAATGCCCGAATTCATAGCATTGCCGGATCTTTGACGATTTCTGGAGCCATAAGTGGAGCAACAAGGACTTTAACTCTTGGCGGCGCTGGAACACTTACACTTTCTGGAATAATAACTTTAACTACTGGCGGAATAATTTGTGCGGGAACAGGAACGATAATTTTATCTGCGGCTAATTCGTATACAGGAGCCACGGCGATCAATTCTGGAGCAGTTAGAATTTCCAATGCTTCAGCTCTTGGAACCGCCGGAACAATAACTGCCGCAACAAACGCATCTCTTGAAATTTCAGGAGCAATAACATTTGCCAGAGCCGTCACAATTAGCGGAATTGGAGCAACATCTGAAGGATCATTGATGAATCGCTCTGGAAATAATACTTTTTCAGGAGCAATAACACTTGGCGCAGATTCAACAATTGGATCTTCTGCTGGAATTTTTACAATTTCAGGAACAATCACTGGAGCAACAAGGAATTTAATTTTTACAACCGCGGCAGGAGCAGAAATTGTTGCCAGCAATCAAATAGCTCTGACAACTGGAACTCTCCAAAAGACCGGTTCAGGAACTTTGACTCTTTCTGGAACAACAAGCACCTACACAGGCACAACATCTGTCCTGCAAGGAATTTTAAGAATTACGTCTTTTTCTTCCTTTGGAACATCATCTGAAGTTATTGTTAACGATGGAGCAACTCTTCAAATTCAACCTACAGTTGCAGGAACATTTTCAAAATTAACAACAATTTCTGGCAATGGTGTTTCTTCTCAAGGTGCTTTGAACAACACGGCATTGAACAACACGATAGGGTCTGGAGTTCTTAAAGTTGGCGGCTCTGCAGTAAACAGAATAGCGAGTGCAGCAGGATTAACTTTAACAATAAATGGCATAACCAGAAATGACTCTCTTCTTGGCGTATGGCCAGCACCACTAGCATTTGATGGTGCAGGAACAATAACACTTTCTGGTGCCATTTCAACAGCAGGACCATCTAACGCTTCTACTCTAACAAAAGTTGGTACAGGAACGCTAAACCTTGGCAACCATGCGCACAACTACGATGGCTCTACAACGATAAGCGCAGGAACGCTGACAAGATCTGTTGTAAGCGGCACAACAACTGCAACAGGAAGTTTTACGGCAGGAACCACACTCAATGTAACTTTCACAGGACCAGTTCCTGCAGTTGGGTCAACCTGGAAATTTTTCCCTGCAGATACAACAAATACGTATTCGGCTGTTGCTTTGACTGGTGCTACAGGAAGGACTGGAACTTACAACAAAACAACATCAACTTTAACAATTAGCTAATATGCCCGAAGAAAACCCATACCGACGAAAAAGCGACGAAGTTATGCGTTATTTTGATAACGCGTTAAAGTTAGGAACATTTGCGGCCCTCGTGGGTGTAGCTTTGTTAGGAACAAAATTTGCGACCCGAGAAGAGTTCGCCATGGTTAATCAAAGGATTGAAAAAATTGAAGCCGTTTTAATTCGTATGGAAGCAAACGCTGAAACCGATAAACGACACGACCTCGCTATTCTCGACCACGAGCAACGTCTGCGTCGATTGGAACAAAAATAAACTTATGAGTAAAAAAATATCTTTAAATATCATCGTAATTTTGTTTATTGCATTCGGAGCAATTTTTTTAGCCGGCTGTACAACGCTAGGAATCTCTTTCGAAACAGAATACGGAAAGTTCACATACGAACTTCCAGAACCAAAAGGAACCAAAAAATGAAAAACGTAATCAACGTACTGATCGACAAACTAAGCGAAAACTCCACTTGGCGTGGGTTAATTCTGATTGCTACGGCAGTTGGAGTAAAAATTGAACCGCAACTTCAAGAAGCAATTCTTGTTGCCGGATTAGGTTTAGTCGGACTAATTAACGTAATCCGCAAAGGAAAATGATCCCAAATTCCCGACCGCAACAAGCAAAAGAAAAAACCTTGGCTATGGTTATCAAAGCCGGGATTGAAGACGTTGTTTCGTTGGTCGGGATTCGCGGATATTATCTGGATAGCATGGGAGAAAAAGGAAAAAACGATAGAGGCATCTACGACGATGCCATAATTTTAATTTCTCCGTCAGTCCATGCTACTTTTAATGCTAACACGGATCCTTCGGTTTACAAAAAAGGCATCGCGGTTCTTAAAACGGGCGTTCACAGATACCGCAAAGGTAATCACGGTATCTCTAAACCCGGAGGCGGCTACCCGGCATTGCGACCTGCTAACCCAAAAGAAGAACTTCCGGTTACGCGGGATGTTACCGGAGACGACATGGGCATTGCCATTAATATCCATCGCGGAGGTTATCGAACGACTTCATCTGAGGGTTGCCAAACAATTTACCCGCCGCAATGGGACGGATTCATCAATCTCGTCTACTCAGAAATGAATAGATACCACCAAAAAACAATTCCGTATCTTCTACTAGAAGGTAAATAATATTCTCATAACCCACAAAACGATAATAATACTACTATGGTCGATCTTGGAAAAAAACGTAACTCAGAAATGGACGTCGTTGAACTTGTTTCTGACGAAAATATGGACGAAGTCGTGCATTACCCGACTTTATATTTAAGCGGGATTGAAGATCTAGAAACTCCGGATGTTGGAGTCGAAGGAACTGCTACTATTAAATTTCGCGTAGTTTCTAAACACGAAACTGAACGCAAAAATGACGACGGTAGCGTTAAAGAAATGAAATCCGTGGACATCGACGTCATGGGAATTGACTTTAATTCGGGAAGCAAAAGCTCTTCGGACGAAGATGAAATTGAAAAAGGTTTATCCGAATCAGAAGACGAAACAGAAGATAAAGCAGAAAACGAAAAGGAAGACTAATATGGAAGAAGAAATTACAATCACAATGCCAATGACCACGTTTCAAATGGCAAAAGAATTCATTGCTCAATTAGGTTCAGCGCTTGACGGCGCAGAAGCAAAAATCAAAGCCGACATGAAAGGCGCAAAAGCCGCTGAAAAGATGAAAGGCCTTGGCCTTGGCGCAGAAGCTCCCGGCCTTGAAGGATTCGGCCAAGAGCTTTCTGGGATGTCTGATTCGCGTCTTGGAATTTAACTACGCAAAATGTTCGTCTCTGAGATCCTCGACGATGTCGTAGAAATTCTTGGAAGATGCGATCGCGAAAAAGCGCTTAAACGCCTTACCGACGCAGTAAGAGCCCTCCAAGACGAAGGCGACTGGAATGCCAACATTGGCGTCCTTGATATAAGGACTTTCAATGACGGAAATACCGTAACTTTGCCGCGAGAGGTCGAAACTCCGTTGGCTGTCACAATCGATGGTATCCCGGTATTTGGTAGAGATGAATTTTCTAGATTTCATTTAAATGGTGACGGATTAACCGACGAAAGAGTTGTTCCTTGGGTTTGGGACGACGTCGGAATTGTCCCGACAACCATGGATATAAAAGTTCCGGGTCCTGTTATAGCCAGATGCGATCTTAGGTCTGATGAAGGATTGCAGACCCGAATAATGGGAATTGACGAATTTGGGAATACACTTAGACAACAAACCGAAGACGGTCTGTGGTTAGATGGGATATTCTTGCCATTTGAATTTTCTGCTTTAATACCAACTGCAAAACCTTTAACTAGAACTCAAAAAAGAATATTCACTACTTCGGTAATGAAGTTTTTTAGTTCATCTACAGACCATAAGCTGATAACGGGCGTTAGAATGCAGGCCTTGGCCAATACCGGATTATTTCCGCAACCTCTCAATAATGGTTTTTATTATTACGTACGGGCGGTCGATTTAAACACGGTTACCATTCACGCAACAAGACTTGACGCGCAATTAAATCAAAGTCCGATTCAAGTAACAAAATTGTCGTCTAACTCTTCAATTTCGCTTATCGACGAAAGAAGTACGACGGCTCGGACGATGGTAAAAACTTTTGGAGCTAACGGGCTAAATGATTTAGATATAGTTGCGTTTGGCGCAACGACGTATCCGCCTGAAATAAAAGCCGACAACATATTCTACGTTAAAACTGCTGGAACCGAGAATTTTAATATACATAAAACTTTGCAAGACGCAAAGTCGGGCACCGATCCTGTAAATGTTACAGATCCGGGTTCTGGACTCCAACTTCGGCAACTCTTGTCTCTCGATCCGGTAACAACCCTAAACTTTTCTGTCTTTCATAACTTTATAACCGGAGACAGTGTCACCGTCAAAAATTCTGGCGGAGATATGCCGGAACCTCTTGTCGAAAATACGACTTATTTTGTACGGAAAATAGACGACACCCGAATAACGTTGCATAATACATCGGCCGATGCAACTGGAAATTTAAATTCAATAGTTTTTACGTCATTAGGTTCTGGCATAAGTGTCGTACAAAAAATAATCCCAATTTCTACGGTAACTACGGGTGCTTCGGCAAATATAACGACTAGTGTTCCGCACAATTTAAATAACCCTTCTGGAAGTGGAGCAACGGGGACTTCAGTCATAACAAATGGTACCGTCACCTCGTTAAATATAACGGCCGCCGGAACCGGTTATAATGTTTCTCCTGTTATCAAACTAACCGGAGGCGGGGGAACTGGTGCAACAGCCGTCGCTACGGTATCCGGCGGAAAAGTGGTCGCAGTTTCTGTAATCACTGGAGGTACAGGATATACAACCGCTCCGGCAGTACAGTTTGTTCCGGCTTCTGGAAGTTTTATTCAATTCCAGACAACTGGAACGCTTCCAGCACCGTTAACTGCGGAAGCTGTTTATCGAGCAGAAGGCACCGATTTAAATCCGATGGGACTTACGAGTTTTACGGTAAGCTCGGCAATCCCTGAACCTATAAATATCACGTCTACAGGAAGTGGTTCGCTTTTCTTAGTTATTAATAGGACTTTTTCAGTCGGATTTTCGCAAGACTGGCAACTAAGTGCGACTTCATTTGTAACTGGATCTGCGGTTAGAGTATTTACGACAGGAGCCGTTCCGGTTACGTCTCCTCAAATAGACACGCAAAATCCATTTTACATACGAAAACTCGGCGATACACGAATTCAACTGTACGGCCAGTATCAACAGGCGATAAACACGGCGACTACGACTGGGATAATTTCGGCAATTTCTTTGGGAATAGGAAAACTTTACGGTTTTACTGAAAGATCCGCGCAAATAGTTCCTAGAGACAATCAATTGGATATTGAGTTTTCGGCGTTTCTCGGAAATTTAGTTCCGGCAACATTTACGACAACCGGGACGCTTCCCCAACCTCTTATTTCTGGTTCTCCGTATTTAGTTTCTGTAGTTAACGACCAAATTGAAGTTTATACGACATCTAATGTCCTCGTTTCTTTTACCGGAATTGGGTCAGGAACGCATAAACTAAAAATTGCAAGAGCATTAACTGTCGATGCCGCGACAAGCTTAGACGTCTCAAATCAAGCATTTTCCACAGGAACTGAAGTCAGCGTTGAGGCCGAGTTGGATTTTCCGGATCCGCTTTTACCTAATACGACATATTTTGTAAGATCACTAACGCAAGATACCGTTGAACTATACGGAAGTAAAGCCGAAGCCGAAAATACAACCTCTATTACTGGAAGACTGACGTTTTTTTCTACAGGATCCGGCGTACAAAAATTGGTTTTTTCCGTTCCAGAAATTAACATCGCCGAAATTCATAACATACAGCATCCGATTACAGATGGTTTTAAAAGACTTTACGCTTGGGATACCGGCAGAGATCAGAACATCGCGTTTTTAGGAAATTCTCCTTTTTTTGAAACCAATCCGGCTTACAGGCGGATAAAAATACGAGATAACGCAAAATGGATCAGAATGAAATACCGCCGTCGTAGTTATGACTTAATGACGGAATATGATTTCATCAATCTCGATTCCAAGATGGCAATACTCATGATGGTTCAATCTCAAGAACTTCTGATGCGAAAATTTGCCGATGAATCCGAACGCTATAGAGCCATCGCCGTCGAATACTTAAATAAGCGGAATCGCGCAATTGACGGTGCAAGAATTACCCCTATACAAGTCAACGCCGACATAATGTCAAACCCTGACGATTGGTTGGATTAATTTATGCAGGCACCAAATATCGCGGCTGGAAGACTAGTGAGCGTGGATGCCGGATGGACGGCTGGCATGAATACTATTCGTCATCCTTGGCTTTTAAGGCCAGACCAATACCGAAGGGCTGTAAATATAGTCAATCGTGGCGGAATTGCCCAGACAAGACCCGGATTTGCGCATCAACTGACTCTTCCTGCAGGAAATTTGCAGGGAATGGCACATTTTGTATCCACAAAAAACTCTGAAGCCGAAACCGATTATCTTGTTTTTGCCGTAGACGGTTCAATTTACGCAGCTCCTTTTCCTTTAGCCCAGCCAAAAGATTGGGATTTTTTTAAAATTCCGAATTTAAAATTCGATTCCGCGGCTAGCATGGTTCATTTTTGCGTTGCGGAAAAAACTGTAACGACTCTTTCAAATCAAGCTATACAACTCGTTCCTAGTTACAATATACTCATAATCCAAGACGGTGTCAGCGAAGCCGGGTTTTGGGACGGATTTGATTCCGGACATTTAAAAGAAGCTGAACCTGGTCTTCAAACTCCTAGAGGTACCTGGATGGCTTTTTCAGGAGGAAGACTTTGGGTTGCACGAGGAAAAGTTGTCGTGGCTTCCGATCTCTTTGATCCTCTAAGATTCTCAGAACGAATAAACGGGTCGAGTCGCGGCGACTTTCTTTTTTCGAAAGATATAACAGGTCTTGTAGGGTTTTTAGGCGACAATCGAGCCGAAATTTTAACCGTTTTTACAGAAAATAGAAGCGAAGTTATTCAATCTGGAATAAGAGATCGGACAAAATGGGCTACCACTCCAAACTTTCAGTCAATACTTTTTCCTAGTACTGGATGCATTGCCGGAAGGAGCATCACATTCCAATCTGGATTAATGTGGTGGTATAGCGCTGGCGGTCTTGTTTCTTCGGATGCCGCGGCATCTTCAAACTTAACTAGCCAAATTAATTTTAGAGATGCGGAAATGGCTTTTAGTAAGCAATCGCTAGCTTCCGACCAATCCGGAATTTGTACTTTAAGTTTTGAAAACTATCTGCTCGTTTCTGCGCCAATTAGCGAAAATTTAAATTCAGAAACTTTCGTTCTTGATTACGCTACCATGAGCGAAGCTTCTGCGGAAAAAATTCCGGCTTGGTCTAGCGTATGGACTGGAATACGACCTGTACAATGGGTCGCTGCCAACATCGGTAGTCGCCGCCGAGCATTTGCTGCTTCGGTAGACTATAATGCGCTATCAGACGGAAGCCACAACCATATTTGGGAAGCGTTTATGCCAGAACGCGAAGACTCATTTTTTGAACTCGGCGCCGATAATGAAATAGAAATTTTTCGCCGCCCGATTTATTGCGAATTTGAAACGAGATTGATGGGTGATGGTCACGACTTGAAAGTATTCTTGTACGCGGACGTAAATCTTATCGAAATTTCAGGCGACGTCTCTTTGAGAGTCGACTACAAAGGGATGCGCGGTAGCTATAAGAATGTTTTATGCAAAGAAATTATCGCGCCAATCGCGATTGACGACGCCGGAGCAAATATTCCTGATGACGCGTCTGAAGACTTAGGAGTGCTAAGAAAACAAAGTCGTCGGGTCATCACCGAATACGGAAATCTAGATACTGGTTGTCCGACATGCGAAAGCGAAAACGTAGAGAGTATAGACAAAGCTTTCAGTCTTTTAATACGGTGGTGCGGCCAATTAGCCGTCGAATCGGTAAGAATGTTCATGGAACCGCATCCAGAACGGTCAGATGGAAGATGCGAAGAAGATGAAACTAAAGTCTGCATCGTCGACGAACAAGGAAAAAATCATTCGTACGGCAGAGCCAAAGATTTCATAAAAATAAGCGATCGCTACGAAAATTCGGTGGCTTCAATTTTCATATCGACTCAATCGTATAAAGCGGAAAGACTTTGTCCTTCGCCTTCGGTAACCGGTCCTGTGGCGGTTACGGCCGTGGCAACATACCGATCGAAAGTTTCTCAAGCCGATGCCGATATTCAAGCTTTAGCTGTGGCCCAAAAAGCCGCCGAAGATCAACTCGCGGTTGTTGTCCAAGGGTATCCGTGCTACTACGACTCGGTAAAATTTGCTCCTGGAACATGTTCTAGCGTATTGAATGACGAAGTAAACGCGATCACCGCGTTACCGGATAAGTTTGCTTTAGTTGGAAATTTCTGGTTTGACAACACAAGACTTCAAGGCAAAATAACGGCAAAAGAGTTAATTAATGGCGGAAGACTGACAAACTACACGCCAGTAAATATTGCCTCAAACGGATTCGTAAATACGCCATTCAACCCATTAGATCCTTCGGTAAGTTACAATGTGTATTCAATTGCCAATTATTCCGACGGGTCCGCAATATGCGTAGGCGATTTTCAAAAATACTCCGGTGAAAATAGAATCGGAATAACAAAATTATCTTCAAGCGGAACTTTAGCTCAAACCCCAACTTTTGGAGCGGGATTTCCTTCCGGAACCGCCAGAAAAGTAAAGATCGCCAACGACGGCCAATCAATTTTTGTTTCTGGAACATTTACGAGCTACAATGGAAATTCAGGAATATCGCCAATTATAAAATTGAATGCCAATGGGACAGTTGCCAAAACATATAGCGTGCCATTTGATTCTATTAGAGATTTTATTGAACAACCTGATGGGAAACTGATAATTGCAGGTTTTGGGACAAATTCGAAAATTGCTGTTAATCGTTTGAATGTAGACGGAACAGACGACACTTCATTTACACACTACGAGCACAATGCTTCAGATAATTTATTTTACGCTTTGGCACTTCAATCCGATGGGAAAATAATATTTTCATCCATAGGAATAAATTCAAACAAAAATATAGTCAGGCTACTTGCCAATGGCACTGTCGACTCTTCATTCAATGTTGGATCTGGATTTGGCAATGGTTTTGCTGCAAAATCTATTGTAATTGACGCAACCGGTAACGTATATGCCGCGGGTTCATTCACGTCATACAACGGAAGTCCAAGAAACCGAATCGTTAAAATTCTTTCAACCGGAACGATCGATTCTTCATTTATTGTGGGTTCTGGGTTTAATGATGTCGCAAATCAAATTATCATAAATGACAACAAGTTGATTGTCGTCGGAAAATTTACCGAATACGACGGAGAAACTGCTAGTCGATTTGCCCGACTAGATTTTAACGGCACTTTTATTAACTCGTTTTTGGCTTACTCAATTGGCGGTGTTTATAGGAGCCAAATAAGTCAAACTGATGCGGATATTAACGCGCTGACCATCGCTCAAGATTACGTAAATTCTGGAGTAACTTGCCAATAGTATGCCTTCTGCAATTGACATAAAAAATTTCAAAAAAACTTCTCCTAGCGCGTTTATAAGTCCATTTTCAGATAAACCGCCTATTGCGCTATACTCTTCAATAGCTATTAAAGGTACTAATGACGACGACTGTCTTCCTTGCTCGTTAACATCTTTAAATTCGAATAAACTACTTAGGTTTATAATCCAACTCGCCGAAGAAAAAGTAATACTTCCGCAAAATTCTATTTCGACTTCTTCTGAGACCCCGACTATACCGCCTCTTCCTTCAGGTTCACTTGAAAGCGTTACCGTGGATTTCGAAGGAGAAATTAATAGTTTTGCATTACTGCAACAAATAACTTGGGAGCGGTTTGACTTTACGTCGTCTCCAATATTCTGGACACTTGATGCACCGACGGGGACTTTAATCTCCAATATGATTATCACGACTAATGGGCAACCAACTTTGATAGACTGGGGAGATGGCACGACTCCTTCGGCAGTAACGTCTGGAGTTTCTTTCTCAAAAACAATCTTATAATTCTATTTTCTTTTTAAAATGCACAGTGAATTATTAAACTAGTATGGCTCTAAACTTCGTAATCACAAACGTTGGCAAAGCGGCAATTGCACAAGCCGGAACACTTGGGCCAGTTGTTCTTTCTACGATTCAAGTTGGAAATGCCGGATACACGCCGTCACCTACGCAAACGGCACTTCAAGCTCCGATTAAATCGCTAACTCCTTCAGGATTTTCGAACCCTTCTTCGGATACAATCCATTTTACAGTCTCGGACGAAACAACCGACACTTATACTTGCCAGGAAATCGGTATTATTACAAGCACGGGTATCCTTTTTGCTGTTTATTCTCAAGCAAGTCCGATCGTGGTTAAAGTTAGTACTACGGCGGCATTTTTTGCCATTGATCTTGCCATTACGGGTATTCCTCCAGGATCGTACACGCTAGGCGGAACTGGGTTTTCGTATCCTCCGGCTTCTGAAACTGTAAAAGGCGTTGCTTTTTTAGCAACTCAATCTGATGTAGACACGGGTACTGATGCTTTAAAAATTATTACTCCTGCTCGTCTTAGAGCAACAGTTTTTACGACTTCCCAAATGCCTGTAGCTGGTATAGAATATCCGAGCTTAAGCGACAATTCTGACTATACAAAAAATACTAAAAGACGCGTAAATTCAGCTTCAATAAATTTTGACCCGGCATTTTTGGAAGCCACAGGAGGATCACTAGTTTGCACGGCAGGAGCAATTCCTGCAAATGGAACAATTGCCGCAGCAACTGGATCGACACTTGCGGTAACGGCGTTGAGTGATCTCGGAACTTGGACGATGACAAATGCCACGACGTTTGAAGGAGATCGTTTTGTGGGTATGATTTTTAAAATAGTCAGCATTAGCGGTACCGCAAATGCAACGCTTGGCGGAGCAAACGTTTCTACGCTTGGAGTTCGAATAACGCGCGCAATTTCAGCGACGCAACTTGAATTCAAAATGCTTTCTGGTGCCGCGACCACGACTCAAAACGGCGTGACGACATTTACCGTCACATCCGATGGAGTTAGGTCAAGTTACGGTTGCTCGTTAACAAGATTAGCCGCTTTTGACTACCGATTAACATTTACAACTCCGTTTACGGACACATCGTATTCTTGGACTGGTTCGGTAGGAACCGCGTCAACGGGTTCTTTGTGGATCGGAAGTCCCGCGCTTCCATATAATCAATGGAAAACGCCGGCGTCTCTTAGGTTTAGAGCGGTATCCGCGACAGGAACTGTGGCAACAAATATTATGAATGACATTTCGATTGTGGTTACGGCAACCCGATGAAAACAAAATTTGTAGAAGTATCTCCATTTAGTGATGACTTTGTGAAGATGCAGCAATTTGCTGCTAGTTTCGATCATTTGATCGTGCCGCAACGCAATGCTAAATTATTTGCTTTTGAACGTGACGACAAAACGTTTGGATACGCCGACATATTTTATCTACCGGTAGCTTTTCCAGCTTTCCATCCTGAAGTCACAACGCCAAGATCCGTCATCGAAGTTGTCCAAGGATTTAAAGCTCATTGTCAATTCGTAAGTGCCGGTGAAGGATTTATTGGTGTGCCATTAGACGCTACAAGAAGTACATTCCCGCAGGCCATGATCGAGGGACAAGGATTTGAAAAAATGCAACGAGAAATATACGTAACTACCGGAGAATAATTATGGGAGGAGGAACGCCAAAAGTAAAAACAGATCCAGGGAACCCGCTTCTAGCCCCGACTATGATTTCTGGGTTAGGTTTAGGAACGGGTATTCTTGAGTCGTCTATTAAGATGTCGCCAGAAATGCGGGCACAAAAAGTCGACGCACTTCAAAAATCTGCAGCCCGAGAATCCGAAATAAATGCTCTTAAATCGCGCGGTCTTGAAGAACGGATGGATCCGCGTTTAGCTGAAATACGAAAAGGATTGACCAGGCAAACAGCAGAAGATCTTGAAGGAGGTCCAAGTAAAGAACTTTCCAATATGTGGCTCAAACAGGGATTGGCCGATGTCATATCGACGGGCGCTAATCTCCGGTCTGGATTTGCCCGCTCTGCGCTTGCGGATAAGACCCGCGAAGATTATTATATGAACCGGGCATTAGCCCAGGACCGCGCTGCCCGTCATTTGGCGGCAAATCCAATGGCAATGGTTGGATTAGATCCTGGCGCAATTGCCAGTTATGAGACGCAGATGGCTGCTGAAAACGCAAATGCGCGAGATGCTTATAAAACAAGAAATTTGGGATTGATGTCAAACAACGCCGAAAACATCATGGGCGGTTTTCAACAGTTTGCTCAAATGGACGCGCAAAGGAGATCTCAAAATCTTCAAGCAAAAAATGCGGCGGCCGCTGCCGGAGAAGGAAATAAAACGGCGCTTATGGGAGCAGGAATTGGTGCCGCCGGCGCTTTGGCTGGCGCAGCTATTATTTTCTAAATGGAACTCATAGACAAAACGGTAGAAAAAATTCACTTAGTTTTCGAGAAATCGAAAAGACCCGCGCTACTTTGGTCTGGTGGAAAAGATAGTACCGTCCTTCTTTTTCTGATAAAAGAAGTGATGAAGAAAGACATTGACTGCATTCAATGGACTCTTCCTTGGATGAAAGCAAAGTGGTCGTTCCACAATAAACTATCGCAAGATTTAAATCTTTCGGTTTATGACTCGATGCCTAAGTCTATCGCGCTTTGTTATGGAAACGATAGGATTGATTTTATGGAATCCTATTCCATCGGCCAGGAAAGTTTAATCATCGCCAGAGGAACCGAACCGTACGAGCCAAATAAAAAATTTGTATGCGGAGTTGAGTGGCTTTTAAGACCCAAAATTGACAAAACCGAGTTTGTTTGGGACAGTCTTATTTGCGGGCACAAAAGTTGCGACGTAGATCCTTTAAGCGGACCAATTCCGCTTCAATTGGACATTCAAAAAATCCCGAATTCTGCGGATATTTGGTTTCCTTTAAAAGATTGGTCTGAAAAAGACGTGTCCGATTACACGCTAAACAATAATATTCCTTTTGACGAAAACCGTTATGAAGTGGTGGATGGAATTATCAAAACCAAATCCGATAAACATCTAAATAGCGACTATTACCACGCTTGCACAAATTGCATAAATAAAAATTCCCCTGAGTATGTTAAGTGCCCGAAACTAAACGACATGGTCATTCCAAATGTATCGGAGTCGGTTCAAATATGCGAACCTAAAATCCCGTATTGCGGGTTAAGGAACTAAAGCAAAAAAAGGACTTTCTACAAAATAACAACAAACCAGAAAGAAATAAAAATATGGGAGGAGCAGCATCAGCGGGAGCCGGAGCCGCGTCATCAGCCGCCGCGTCATCGGCAACTTCGGCCGCAACACAACAAGCAACACAGCAAGCCGCACAGCAATTAGCACAACGGCAAGCTCTTGCTTCAGGAGTCACGGACGCGTTTAGCAAGTTTGGAGACGCGTATGCTAACCAAAAAACTGGATATTCTCCTGAAATGAATAAACCAGTCTTTGCGAATTATAAGTATAACTTTGGGTCGGGCGTTACGTCGGACGCAGATCTTCGCAATGGCGGAATGTACTCGGGAACTAATTTTTCGAATCCCGCACGACGCGGGTTTTGATATAACACAAAAATAAAATAAGGAGGAAATAATATGGGTGGAGGACGTCGTCGTAGTAGTAGTAGCAGTAAACCTGCTCCAGACAACTCAATGCAGATTTGGGCTGCAGAAATGGACAAACAACGTCAAATGCAACAAAAGCAATATGACGATATGATTAAGCAATACGAAAAGCAAAAAGCCGACGAGGATGCGAGAATTGCCGCCGATAATGCTAAGCGCGAACAAGCATTATGGGATGAAAAACAAATGGCTAAAGACGCGGATGCTTTACAAAAATATAAAACAGAAACCGAAACTTTTGCGCAGCAAGCAGGAGGCGCGCCAGAAGATAGCACAATTGCCGATTCGACAACTTCTGCAATGAACAAAAAAATTGGCGACCAGTCTAAATCTTCACTTCCAGCGCCAGGTTTAACGCCGTTCGGAACAGCCATTGTCAAACCAGCCAACATGATTTACCAAACATCTGGCGCTCGTATGGGAGGACTATAATATGGAAAATACTCCCGATAACGGAATGGAAGAAATTTTCAAAGAAATTGAAAATTCCGGAAGATCCACGGACAATATTGTCGGGCACTTAACGGCCGGCGAAATTGTCATTCCTACTAGTTTAGCCGAAATCCCGGAAATTAAAGCTACTATCGAGGAGGTTTTCGCTTCTTATGGCGTGGATATTAACGAATTTACCGTCGGTAATGAAGCAAATAAAATAAATCCGACGACGGGTTATCCGGAATTCTTCTTTGGTAAAGTATTTAAAGCCGTTAAAAACTTTTTTTCTCCGCCAAAAAAAGAAGAGCCTAAACCACAACCGCGACCGCAATCACAACCGCAACAACAGCCGCAAAACAAACCGGCTACGCCTTCTGGAGGAACCCCGGCTCAGGCTAATAAACAAATTGCGGATGATCAAGCCGCGCGGACGGCAGCCGCTTCCGAAGACGCGCGTAAAAAAGCAGAGCAAACGCGATTTGAGCAAGTTAGTAAAGCCGAAGGTGAAAAACGACGCAAAGAATACGAGTCAAAGGCCGGTTCTGCAGCTACAAAAGTCACTGGCGGAGAAACGTTTCTTAAGAAAGAAAAAGGTGCGGACACAGGAGTAGCAAGAACCACTAGACCCGCCGCGGTAAGTGTTATGTCTCCGGCAACAGTCCAAAATACAATATTAGGATTGCCGGCAAACTCTCAGGTGTTTACGAAGTTCGGCGAGTCTATTAATAAGGCTGCCAATTTGACTTATTCAAATCCGCAAGCCCGAGTTGGAGGAATGTAAGTTATGCAAACAGGAGGATTTCAGTTTAACGCCCCGGCGGCAGCAAGACTTGAAAACGTTCAAGGTCCAAGTTTTGGATTTGCGAGCGGCGAAAGTCTTGTCGCTGACCCGGGAATCGACTTGTGGTTAAAAGGCCAACAACAAGCATCTGAAAATCTCTTGTCAGGCATTACCATTGGCGTTAAAGGCGTAACCGAAGGCATATCTGAAAGATTCAAGCAAGAACACGAAAAAGAACTATTAAAAGAAAAAGCCGCGCTAGAGGAAGAGGAAGATCTCAACAAGTTTTTACAAAATGTCTATCTCGCCGACTTAAAGTCCGAAGACAACGTACTCAAAGATACGCTAACGCAACTCCAAATAGACAAAGAACGGCGCGAACAAGCTGCGGCAAATTACTACAGTCCTTTACCGCCAGAAGCTTTGCCTACCGAAACTACACCATTAGGCGATGTAGATGCTTCACTATTTCCGCAAGATATTCCATCTGACAGCAAATTTGGATTCGGTTTTACAGAAAAACCTGGAAAAGGAGTCGAACAATTTTCGTACGACAATCGACAATCGGGAGCGCCTGCAAGTGCCGCACCATTGGCGCGATCCAAACCACCATCGCCATTTGTAGAAATGCCTATAGAAGGAACAAGCAAAGTTATACTCGTGGATCGGATAACTGGCAAACGTGTAGGTGATCCTTACGAGAAAAGTGATTCTCCTTTAGGCGCAGTAAACATACCCGAGGGATCCGAAATTACGTCGCAAACTTATAAAACTCCAACTGGAACCGTAACGGTAAAGCCAAAAGGCGAAGGGAGACCGGTAACTGACACTTTTGTGACAAGAATGGCTCAGTATGACGAGTTAGGCGCATCGCTGGAAGATATTAAGGCTCAGATGAAAAATGTGACCCGCGGACCGTTATTTGGTATTTTTAAGGAAAAAAATCCTTACGACGTCGCGGCGCAAAGACTCAATAAACTTGTTGAAAGCATTGTCCCAGGATTAGCTAGATCCGTCTTTGGCGAAGTTGGCGTTTTAACAAATGAAGACGTGGCGCGCTACAAATCGATGGTGCCGAATGTAAGAACAGAGCAGGAGCTTGCTGATGGTTTAATGGCGCAACTTGAAAAGAAACTTGAGTCTTCAAGAAGCAAATATTTAGAGTCGGCCAAAAACGGCGGTTACGACGTTTCCGGATACTTCAAAGCCATAGAAGCAAAAAACAGTTTGCAAGACCAAATTAACGAACTTGACCGGAAAATCGAGAAAGTAGATCCTGCTTCAAAAGAGTATTCAGAGTTGTATAAAAAATTAGAAGAACTGATAATTCAGCAACAAGGCAAATAAGAATAATGTCCGCTTCTGAAGAAATCCGAAAACGTCTGAGAGAAGGAGGCCAACAGCCTCCTTCGTCAGTTAGTGCATCCGAACAAATACGCGAAAAACTGAAATCTAAAGTTCCGACTTCAGAAATCATACGCCGCAAAAAAGACAAAGATCCCGATTCGCTATACGAACGTTACAATGAAGGCGACCCAGAACTCGATCAAGAGCAATTAAAAATTGTATTTGAAAAACAGCGAGAACAACCTTTAGTAGACCAAGCTACTGAAGTTGCTACGAATTTTCTTCCTAGGGTGGCCGAAATGGCGGTAGATACCGGAATAGGACTTGGTAAATTTACGAAAGAAGCCGCCGTCGATCAAGTCGTAGCAAATCCTGCCGGAGCACTATCAGATATCGTGGGTTTGCCTGTTGACGCAGCATCCGAAGTAATCAATAAAGTTTCTACGGCGTTAGGCGGAGAACGTCTTTATGCTACACAATTCGGTCCAGGCGCAAATATTCCTACTGCCGGTAGTAAGTTCTTGCATCCTTGGGATAGAAACGCGCAACAAGTTAAAGAAGCGGCGGATGCTGAACTTGCTCTACGTTCTGTAGCTTCTGGTATGGCTAATGATCTAGAGGAAACCGCTGGATCCGCCACTAAATTTTACAACTTCGGAAGTTCCTTTACCGACCGAGTTCAAGAAGCTTTAGGTACAAAGACCGAAAAAGAATCCTTTAAAGACTTCGTAGATCGGACTTACATGACGCGCGAAGCCGCGGCAAAAGCTAATGAAAATCCGGATCGCGCGGCAGCGCTATTAGCTGAAAACCCGCTAGTTCGACCGATTATAGCCACAACTTCGGCATTGCAGGGCGTTGAACTGACTCCAGAACAACTAGACGTTGCGCAAGAAGATTACCGAAAGAGCATCCTTGAAAAGTCCATTGTGCCGGATAAAGAAATGGCTTTAGCCGGGGAAATCTTTAACCCACTCGGATTACCGAATAGACTAGTTCAACCGGTCTCAAAAGTTATTGCAAAACCGTTCCGTAAAGGCACAGATTTAACAGCCAAAGCTTTGACCGGGACGATTAAAGGTGTGCATCCTGTTGAAGCCGTCGGCATGGGTTTGGAAAAAGCTTCGGAGTTTTCAAATATAGCAGGACGTAAACTTAGTCAAGTTTTGACCGGTGATCCTGACACTTTACTGAAAAATATTAGTTTAGTCCCGCAAGTTCCTACGTATCTTTCTGGAAAAATTTTAACTGGAACTGGACGTTTACTCAGAGACGCGGGCCGCCAAATTGATAAGCAAGGAATGCGCGGTCGGAAAGGACTAGCCGAAAAAATAGGCGGAGATGCGCGTTCTAGCGAGTTTAACCGCCGACTTTTTGGTACGACAAAAGGCGGTCTCATGCGCGCGCGGTCGGCAGATTGGATTGGCCGTTATACTGGCGCAATGACTCGAGCTGGAACTAGTGGCGCGGCGTTAAACGTTATGCTAGGGTTGCCTGAAATTGAGAACCCTACGCAACTTGGTCAGTCGCTTGGAACTGGTGTAGGCATTGGCCTTGTCATGGGTTCAGATCCGGTCGGTCGAGTAAGCGCTCTTCTTGATCCGACGACTAACTTCAGTACAAAAATAGATCAGTTTATTGATCCGGATCCGGTATCGCGTCGTGCAGACGAGGATGCCGATATTGCAAGATTCATGGATTTAGCGGATGAAAACGTAAAGTCTAAGATAAACGCATTTTCTGACGTTAATGCGCGAATTGCTACACTTGACGGACAAATAAAGCAGTTCCAAACTTACCGCGATTCAACTAAAAATAGTCGAGAGTGGAAATTCTGGCAAGACGAAATGAATACGTTAACCAGACATCGAAACTTACTAGACCAGAACAAGAATAACAAACAGTTTACCGACGAAGTTCAGCGTCAAGTCACGTTAGATTTTGCAGACGCTTTAGAACAACTTAAAGCTATAGGAAACCAAGCCGGTTTAGGCAGTCCAAGCTTTAAAATTCTAGATGATGCAAATGCCGAAGAGGAAATTCGCAAAATCTGGGGAAAAACTTTAGCCGATGCAGAATTCTTCCGTAGTCAAATTGCTGGCAAACCAACATTGGAACCGAATGAAGCCGAATTACTGCAAAAAGCCGAACAGACCATCAAGCTCGCTAGCGATATGGTGGAAGCGGCAAAAAGTACGCGCGGCTTTGCGCTTCACAAAAATCATTACATTAATCAACCGGCGCATTTGATTCCGGCAAACCTGGACTCTCCTATTGTGGCTTTGAATGGAAACCTTCTTTCCCATCTTGGAAGAGAAGGTTTCAATCCTGGCCACACCCTGCGGCATGAAAGTTTCCACGTATTAAAACAGTTTAAAGAAGTCCGCGATGCTCTAGGGTTAGAACAACTCGAACAACAAATGTTCGGGCGGAAAATTAAAGACGATAACGGTCAAGTTATTGCCGAAATCCCGGGTATTTATAGCGAAGCCGAGGTCATGCGGTATGGCCAAAACTATGCTGCTCGCATGGGAGGACAATCGTTTATCGATCAGTTTGACAGCGTCGATAAATTCTTAGAGTATATCCGCGAAGAAATGCTCGTAGAGAACTACGCCACATCCGGAAATGTTAAAGGCGGTTTGCGCGCGGCAGCTGATTCTCCGGGTCAAGCTCTTGTAGACTGGATTGAAGCAAAGACTCGGAACGGATCTCTAAAACAACTAAAAGAGGCTTTGCGCAGTCGAGGAATTATATTCGATAGCCAAGGTCAATTTTCTACGGCTTTAGGAGCAAAGATCGATCCAGAATCTTCGGCGTTAATGCGCCGCGTTACGCGCTTGATACGCGATGAAATTGGGTCGTACACATTCGAGACCGACGGACTAAATCCTGATGGTACCGAAAAAGTGCGGGATGACGGAGATATTCCGTGGGCTGTAGTCATGTCAAGTCCGGCTCTTCAGGAACAATATATTTCCGACGATCGGTTCGTTAAAGATCAGGTTCTGGCGGCTTACGACGACGCCGGCAATAAAATATCCGAAGTTGTCCTCCCTGACGGAGTAGGACTTGATCCATATATCGCCCAATACTACATGAAAGATGGGAAGATTGTGGACGAAGCCGGTAATGAGATTGTCCTTGGTCAACCAGTAAATTTGAGTGCTTTGCCTAATGGATCCAAAGTTGAAACTGACTTTAGGATTCGGCGGAATCCGGATGGGACGCCGGTTGTAATTTCTCCACGCGAAGCTAATGCTCGAGCAACTAAGCGCGGCAAGATTATTTACGACGCTATCATCACTGCCCCTGAGGATGGTATGCCTAAAATGCGTGATGTGGATAACAACGGTGTTCTAACTGGTGTTTTAAGTCCTGCGCAGTTACAAGCCGTTCTGAACTTGCCTAACAATCTTGTTCCGGCTAGACTGAAACGAATTATTGCCGAAGGCAATGCCATGTTGCAACGCAAAGATGGAACTCGGGCAATTATTGATTATCAGGCTGTCTACCGCGGAGGAAAAGCGCGTTCACTAGCCCCGCGCGTTCGAGACATTGTTCCTTTAAGCTGGCGTATCAGCCAAAAGCAAAACTTCTTGTTCACTTCAATTTCGGTTAGCCGGATGTTTGATAAGTTGAATGTCTGGTCTTCAAAATTTCCTGAAAATTTGACACTCTGGAATGGCGATACTTTTAGCTTTTGGCAAGATCTACTTAAAGTCTTGAACAACCACAACGCGGGTTTGACAGGCGATGGCAAAAACTCGTCAAATCAGTACGTTGGAGAAAGATTAGACGCAGACGATGCCGTAGCCGAATTGAAGAAACACCGCGTTAATGACTTCTTCAACTTGTTTGACAAAGGTACAGAGGCTTTAAACCCGATGCGGACCAAGATCAAAGCCAAAAAAGGACAAGATTCGCCGGATCGGCTAATTATGTCGGCAAGGGTTGACCGCATAAACCACTTTCAAGAATCGGCGTCTACAAAACTACCAGTCGATTACGGCAAGATGAAGATCAACTTCATGCCGAACTTGAATTATACGGTTCCTAGCGACCCTAGGACGTTGATGGCAGATTTTTACCTTATCAACTATTTGTCTGGGTTTTCCGATGTTCCATTTCAAGGAAATTTGGCGGGTCTCAGTGAAACGAGTCTGGCTAAGTATTCTGGAGAAAATCCAGAAGCTATTAGTTTCCTTCGATCTGAAGATTACCGTCCTATCGTAAAAGTCACGCAAGACCGTCTACAAACTTTCTTAAAAGAGCATTTACTCGACCAAGTATTCTTTTCGCTCTCCGCTGAAATACGGCACGCAATTAAGAGATCTCAAGATCCGGCCATCTATGGCCCGATCATGAATCAATATATCAAATACTTTTCCGCGTATGACGCTCCAAGTCCGTATGAAGGTCGAAAACCCGGTGTACCGGAAGAATTCAAAACTTCGGAAAGTATTCGCAAAAAATCTTGGCAAGCTACAACTCGGGCATTAGAGAATTACGGCGGAAAAGACTTCGCAAAAGCGCGCAGGAAAGATCTGGCTTTAGAAATGGCAAAAGTATTCCGCGAAGGAGCGTGGAGTTCAGGATATGGCGGAGAAAAATGGGCACAAATTGCTGAAGCTTTTGTTTTGTTGCATTATGCCAATACGCCAGAAAAAATAGCGTTTGCCATCGACAAGGTTTACGACTTACAGCATAATACTAATACCGTTTTCAACAAAATTGAAAGGTACGCGAAAGATGGCGGGTATAGCTGGGTTATGGAGATGCTGGATTTCAAGTACCATTTGAAAAATCCTCGCGAGCTACTTCCATTAGTTTCTTCAGATTTGAAAAAATTGGCCCTTCCGGTTCTCAAGGATTTTGGGAATGCAACAGCCCCGACAAAAGAATTCCTCCAGAAAGTGGCTACCGATGAGGTTGGACCCGAAGCGGTCGGAGAACTTACGGAATTTATCCAAAAGATGAAACCCGGATACTCGATTTATCCGAGAATTGGTGTTTCCGCGCCAAAAGAATCCGGCAGAGATTTTTCTACGGAGTTGAGTAAATGGTTGCAATCTAAGCTTACTAGTTATGCTCCGAAAAAAAGCGAAATCATTACGCGCGAAGACGGTACGCAATACGCTGTTGACGTTAAACCTCCAAAAGCTTTTATCGAACTAGCGCAATTGCTAATCTCTGAAAAAATGGGTTCAAAACCCGTAGGCGTGTTTGCGTCTAAAGAAATGAAACAGATTTTTGAGAATGTCAAAAATCAAAACCTAGCAGAACAGTCGGCCATAGAAAATGCCCAGTTGATAAACAACTCCGATGAACCGCAACAAACCGACGCCGGGGTAAAAATATCAGATGATGAAATTTTGCAAGGCGCACAAGATTTAGTTACTGGCAAGAAAAATACGTTTCGGGTTGGCGAGTATTCTTTTAAACTAGAAAATAGTAGCGGATATGACCCACAAGGAGACCCTTATAGCAGCACAATTTTAGTTGCTGTAGACGAAAGCGGCGCGGCGATTGACGAAATTGATCCATTAGCCGAAGGTCTTGTCCCAACTTCCGTTGAAGACTACAACGAAATTGCTCTGCTTTACTCCGATTTTATTAAAGCCTCTTTAGGAATCAAGAAAAAACAAACCTTTCTTACGACTCACTATTTAAATTTTCTAGGCGATACGCTAATCGGAAAAAATGTCGGTCAAAAAACTGAATTTCAGGTTTCTACTCCAAATGGATTGGCAACATATATTGCCACAAATACGGGACAACAAGGAACGGCTTTACCGGTAAAAACCTTTACCATTAGCAAAAAAGGATCAATGAAAGAGTCCGGAGAATATAATCCGGATGAAACGTTATTCGAAATTTCCGGAACTACAGCCGAAGAACTTAAAGGTAAGCTAAAAGAAAATTTTAGAGCTTTAGAGGCCGGCGTAAAACTTAAATCTCCGGCAAAACCTGAAGCAAGTGCTTGGAAAAAGAAATGGAAATCGCAGATGCTCGATGCGCTGCAAACGCAAAACATCTATAAGTCTAATACCGGACCTGTTTACAGCCAAGACCAGGCTCAAAAACTTCTTGAAGCTATCGTTGACGAAAAAACAGGCGAGTTGACTACGGATTTGTCATTTATCCAAACTAAATCTGGCGTAAATGCTCCGTATAGTCAACAGGCGGATTTTATTAAAGCGGCAATTGGAGAAGCCGTAAAACTTAAATCCCAGGCAAAACCTGAAGCAAGTGCGCCGAAAGAAATAGATCCTTCGGCACTTGATGAATACGTCGCCGATAATTTTGAAGACTTCGGGCTTGAATTTTACGACGTAGACAACTTAATAACTAATGATGTCCCGGAGTTTCAAATTAAATCTGCCATTGAAAAATATAAAAGCCTAATTAGCAGAGGTACATTTAAGCCACATAGCGAGATAATAACTTTATTCGAAAATACTTTAATAGGTACAGAAATAGCCAAGGCTATTGATCAGGCTATAAAAAATTCGGTCAAAGAGCATGCCGAAGAGAATAAAACGCTAGACGCTATCTACGGTACTCCTAAACCCATACTAGAAGGAGTATTGCCCGACCAATTTGAGTCCGCGGAAGACTGGAAAACTGCAATGATGTCGGAAAACGCCGGATACTATTCCGACGCGGAAAAACAAGACATACTGGACGCAATAATTAATCCGAATACTGGCGAAGTTGCGCAAAACTTACAACAAGTTTGGAAAAAAACCGGAATTATCCCGCCGCCTCCCGGGGCGTCAATTGCATATCCTTGGGTCCAAAAAGCATGGTCAACAGCGCATTACCCAACTCCAGCGGTAACATCACCTAAGTCTAAAATTAATACATGGTTTGAAAAAAGCAAGAAGACGCTCATGTCGGAATATTGGGATAGTAACGGGTATTTTGGCGGAGCTTTTTCGATGGACGACCTTATCCCGGTTTTAAAAGCCATTGTCAATCCGGATACCGGCGAAATTGAAACTGATGCTGATAAAGTACTTAAAAAATCAGGTATCGAAACTAGTCAAATACATTTCGACAAACTATTTAAATTCTATAAATTTATAGAGGCAGTTACCAACGAAGCCTTAACTTCCGGCATTAAACCTGTCTCAAATAAGAAGCCACCGACTCCGGCAAATGAACCTGTTTTTGGTACGACCGACCCCTATGTCTACCATTTAACGTCAAATGATCCGGACGTCATAGCTTCAATTACCGAAAAAGGAATACTGCCATCTAAACGCGGTTATTCCGGGCCTGGAGTTTATTTCGGAAATACTCCAGAAAATACCCAAGTTTACGACGACCTCGATTCAGAAACAAGTTTTATACTTCGCGTCAATAAAAACAAGTTGCTGGATGCCTTTGGACAATACAGCCAAGTTGTTAAGATGGGACTTCAGTTTGATCCTTACAATGGCGAAGTCTACCTTTCGACCGATGACATGGGTGCGTTGGAAACTATTCCGCCAGAATGGCTGGAATACAAAAATTCTAGCGGCGTTTGGGTTCCTCTTGTTGAAACTAAAACCAATAAAAGTTTACAAGAACCGACTGGTGAAAAAGAACTCTACCAGATGGAAACCGAGGACGGCGAGAGCGGTTTTGCCACGGACGATTTGTTCTCGTTTAACGACGCGTATGGTAGCAAGAAAAATATCTTAGAATATTGGAAAGAAGGTGTCGCATGGCCACCAGGAGTTTCGGGATTTGAGAAATTGAAAGTCGGAGGAGACCCTTGGAAATTGAAGCTTTTCAAGCGTATAAAAACAGCCCTCGGAGATTCGGCTAAAGAAACAAGTATTGACACTTTTGGAACCGCGTATGCCGAAGAAATCCTGAATATTCACGAGAGTGCTTGGGATATGCTCCAAGGCATATCCGCTGAGAGTTTCCAAAAAGCTTTAGACTTAGCGACTATGCAGGATTTAAACTCCATCATACAAGCTACAAGTTTTGAACCAGAACTTTACCAAGAATACTTGCGGTGGTCGAAACCAGACGGAACTAAAAATCCTCCGGCATCTTTCATGCCTAGCGAAGAATACGGACTTGAAAGTGGGGAAAAATCCGAGTCTAGATTGACGCCGAAGACTCTCTATAATCTGTATTATATCTCGACTGAAGGAGACCCTGGAAACGAGTATGGCCGGTCTCTACAGAACGAGTACATCAAAAAATACAAAGATCTCTACCTTAACGTGTTTTCGGATCTTGTCAAAAATCAAATCAACAAGTATATTCGCCGAGGCCGCGTAGATCCTTTTGTCACAAAGGAAGCTTTGAAGAACGCCAAGTCCGCTAGTCAACTAGACGAGTTGATGCGCGGAACGTACCGCAGTGATATGCGTCGTCGAAATGATGTTTGGAATCTAGTTACTGAATTTCTGAAAGGTTTAGAAAGTGCCCAAACGCGGGATCAGCGGCTTTTCTACATGGACCGTTTAAATAACGCCATCCATAACACGGATGAACTCCTGTTTTCTAAGTTTAGCAACGCTTCCGATCTCATGGCGGCCTTTAATCTCATCGCAAATGCCCGGGATGTTAGAGCATATAGTCGAAATGTTGATAGAGACCTGCGGCTATCCTCTGACTTTGGCGGACCCGCTGGATCTTTCATGCCGACGGTCTTAAGCGAAGTTGGATTAACGCCGGAGCACATGCAGAGCGTAAACGCTGCATTTCGGGATCGAAACCGACTTAAAGATATGGTCGCCCGGTATGTAAAAACCGGTAATGAAAACGATTTTGCCGCTATTGCCGCGGACCCGGTATTTTCGGTGTTCATGCAAGAGCAAAAACCCCGACAAGGAAGATCTTTACCTAGTGCAGAACTTAGTTCGTGGTTGCGGGAATTGAATAGATCCGTTAAAAATGGGGATGCCGCAGATATAAAACGCGCGCGTTCATCGGTTACTAGACTTCTTAATGACCCGAAAAGTTTTAATACTAAAGAAATCGCCGAGATTATCAGCAACTATGTTAACGAAAACCGGCAGAGCAATCAACTCTGGCGTATCGAAGGTGCGGCGCCGTATACCGGAGAACCGGTAGAATCTTTCAGAGGAATTGCGCTAAATGGTCCTCTTATCGAAGGGTTGAAAGTAGGAGACACGCTAGAAGTCGATTCATCGGCATACGAGTCTTGGTCGACGGATCCTAAAGTCGCCATCAGATTTGCTACAAAAATAAGCAATACCGGAATGGACATGTTTGGGTCGACAATGCAATGGCTGCGCAATAAATCTGAAGCCGAAAAAGAAAACCGCAAAGGTCTTCCAGGAGACTACGGTTTAGTATTGTCGACGGTATTGGATTCAGACTCCGTGGCCATTGACGTTTCCGAACTAAACGCTAGTAGTCGCTATGTCAATGAATCCGAGCTTATCGCGCGGCCTGGAAAAAAACTGGTGACGATAGCCGCAATTTACCGGGATTACGGAGAAGACTCGACCCCGGAAAGAGTCGAGACATCAATTTACGCCGACCGAGATTTTACGATTGAGCTAGATCCGGATTCTGTCGAGAATAAATTAATGGCTCATGCTAGAAGGAATTGGCGTAATCCAGAAGAATACGGTTCGTATGTCGAAAAATCCAGTCAGATTAGAAACGCGGTGGATTCGAATGATACTTCGACCTTAGTAAAACTATTAAACGAAACTTTTGCGGCCGACGATATTGAAGCCGAGGCTTTAGGATCTAGCGAGTCGGGTATCAAAGTACTTGTAAAAAATACAAATCCACTCAATGTCCACCGCTATTTTGGCAAGGGAGAATCACTCAGTAAAGTTGCGCAAGGGATTCCGAGTTTCATGCCAACTCAAGCGGCGCTAAACCGCACGAAGAAAAATCTGCCAAAACACGAAATAAATATTACCGAAAGAATTCCAAAAAATAAGTACGACGGCCCGCGTGAAGCTTTTATCTTTATTTCAATACCAAAAGGAGAAAAGATGAAACGCGGTACTAAGTACGGAGAATCTTATCTTGATCAATACGAAGGCGCGGATTTACCTGAAGATGAAAAGCGCATTATCGGATTTGCGCATGTTTACGTGGGCCACGAATTTGATGCTAAATCTTTGGCTGTCGAATTCACGAACGTGGCAAAACCATACAGGGGTGCCGGATACGGTCAAGCTTTATACCGGGCAGTTGCGCGATATGCGCAAAAAACCGGGATGAAATATCTTTACGCAATGGAGGTTTCCCCAGAAGCCGCGGCGGTTAGGAATAAACTATTTGAAGAAAAACCTAGGAAAGGCGAACGGTCTTGGTCAAAAGGAGTAGAAGGCGTAGACCCTCGCGATTTATGGCCTTTTGAAAGAGGAGTCGGTGGCATGCGTAGTGTAGTGCCGCCGAACATTTCCTATATGCCGACTTCTAATCCAGATTTAAGCCAAGTCACGTTAGATGAGCGAAAAGCAAAGTTGCCAGAAGTTACTTTTAAAGAAATATCCGAGGAGTACGAGTTAGATGAAATGGATGAAGAAGAAATGGGAGATGAAGTCTCTACGCCCAAGGCTTTCAAAGTTTTTAATAAAAAAGGAAAAGAAGTAGGACAATTTAGTTTTTTCGAAGATTCTGATTCTATAGTGGTTAACCACACTTTTGTTAACAAAAAGGATCGGAATAAAGGATACGGAGAACAGATTTATAGAGAGTTGGCCAGAATTGCTCAACGAAATGACGCTAGTTTACTTGTGTCGGATCAGGTTAGTGAAAGTGCGGCAAAAACTCGCCGTAAACTTTTTGAAGAAGAAGAAACTATGGACGGAATGTGGGAAAACGATGGAGAGGCCATGGTTAGTGCCGTAGCGCCGAATATTTCCTATATGCCGACTTCTCTTGATGGGGTTTTCTACCATGGCGTTGACAAAAACAAAAGTGGAGAAATTCCAAAGACTCTATCGAAAGACAAATCGGCACTTTATCCGGCATACGAAGAAGAACAGACCCCGGTTACGTATCTCACGCCGGATCCTGGACAAGCTTTGTATTACTCAAGCGAAGGCGATGTTTTTGCCGGAAATTTAGTCAATCAGAATATCTTCGACCCCTCGGACGAAGAAGACATTAAGAAAGTCGCCGGAACTGACAAGCAAATTCGCAAAGAACTTGAAGCTGGAAAAGACAAGGTTTCTGGAGGAGGAAGTGTCGAATTTTATGCGAAGTTAATAAATCAAGCCGGATTCGACGGATATATCGCCTGGGAAAGTAATGTACCCACCGTCGGGATTTTCACCGACAAAGTCGACTTGGGTGACTTTTACCTCGAAAAAGATGCCGATTCGCTAGATTCGGACTTTATGCCCGAAGAAATGGGACCTCCTATTAACCAGGATGGTCCAGGTCTTGCCGAAACAGCATTACCTAATACAGACAGAGGTCCATTATCTAAAGCATCTTATATGCCAGGGTATAATCCTCGGTATTCGAATGACGATGGCTCTTTTAACCGCGACGCCTGGTTAAACGACCGCCGCCGCGCTGAAGAATTTCTCAGGCGGCGGGGTGTCTATCGCTCTTCGTCAACCGAAGATGAATGGGAAGAGATGGTACGCGATGCGATGCGTGAAGTTAGACGGCAATCTTAGCCGTAAAAAATAGGGGCCCGGGGAATTTACCCCGGACCCCTCTGGCCAATTAGTTTTTGGCGAGTTCTTTGCGGAGGGCTTGGATACCTGAAGCACCACCTTCGAAGATGGCTTCAGCGCCGGCCCAAAGGCGCCGATTGACGGTTACGTCGGCGTAGAACGACTTGAGCGGGCGGGTGACGCGGCCATTGCGAGTCGCGATACCTCCGCGAGTGCTGTTTTCTTGGACACGGTTGAATACCGTCCACAGATCTTCGCCGCGGTCCTCGTCACGGCGCACAGCTAGAAGGTCCTTGGCTTCGACTGGAACCGAATTCCAACCGGCGTAGCGGACTTCGGCCGCATAGTTGGCCAGGAGGTTTTGCTCGATCTTGTTGAGCTTGCGGTTACGGAAGTCAGCCACGCGGCTCATGGTCTCGTCGAGCATTTGCGACATGCCGCTAATTGCCGTGCGGATAGCCGCATCGTCCAGCGAGATATGGAGCATACGCAGTGACGCGGTGACGCCAGAAGCGACGATCATGCCGTTTGAGCAAGCGAACCGGAAGAAACCGCCGATCAAGTTGAGGCGAGTCGTGCGGTCGTGGCTGTTGTTGAGAATCCAGCGAGGAGCTTCTTCAAGCTTGCCAGAAGTGAGACCCTTGAGGTGATTCTCGTGGAAGAGTTCAACGCGGTGGACACCGAAGTTGCGGCTACCGCGCTGAGCAGCGGCGACGGGTTGGAAGCCGTGGTCGCGAAGAACCGGGAGGATCTCAGCGGTGGACACAAACGAGTAGCGGTCGCTAACGTCAGGCGCAGCTTTCTTAGAGAAGATGGCGGGCGCCATTGTTTGGAGTTGGTCGTTGCTCAAAGGAGCGAGGTTGCGGATGCTGTCGGGTGTGATGCGGATGTTCATTTTATTTGGTTTCTATTTTTGTTGGTTGGTTTTTGTTGGTTGGTTTTTGAAGCTCGGTCACCCTCGCTTCAAGGATGAAACTATCAAGCTGCTAGCTAGTGTACATACTTTTTTTTAAAAAATTTTAGGCCGCGACCGGCCAGATGTACGGTAGGTCATTTGGCACGCCAGGAAAAAGCGGTCCGTAGTAATCCTGGTCTTTACGAACAAGATTAGACTGGTGCGAACGGCAAAGGTCCGGCGTAATCCACGACAAGTCGCCGAGAGGTCCTGCAAAGCAAGAAACTTTTTCAAGGCAGGTGTCGTTGAATCCGCGCGAGCGCCATTCAAGGCAAATTGACTGGGCGTAGATGACTAGACTGCCTTTGCAGTCACGCCACATTTTAGTCGCGGGATGATTTTGCCAGCCGTAAGATGGATTGCTGAGAGCCGTTAAAATTTGCAAGCACTCAACGCGCTGTTTACCGAGTCTGCGGTTGTCTAGTGCTGCCGCGCTCGCTGTGAATGAACTGTATGGAAGGAAGGTTTGCATATACTCCAGAAATGTTGTGCGCCAGGGATTGAACCTGGCGCTATGCTGATTAGAATGCGGTGACTACGTATTCGACGAGGTCGCGCCAATTGGCGGAATTGCGATTGCGGATTTCGCAGGCTTTGAGGAAGGTGCGGATATTGAGGTCGCCGATCTGATCTCGGACAGAGTCGAGTAGTTCGATGACTTCGTCTTTGGCATCTTTCGTCATGTCAGGTCGGACGCGGGGAGCTACATGGCGGATGCGCTCAATCTTTTCTTCGGTCGTCATGCTGACGTCCACATAGAGACAGCGACTAAGTACAGCTTGGTCGAGTTCGCCGAGGTGCAAGTTTGACACGAATATGACGCGGCCAGTAAACTCAAAGGAGCGCGGTATATCAGGAGACGTGGCCGTGAGCCAGGAGATCGTGCGCTTGTCGTAAGAATCTAAAGCCGCTTTGAGCAGCGATACCGAAGTAGGCACTTCCCAGACAGAATCGCAGTCGTCAAATACGATGAGTCGGTCGCGGTTCTCATAGAGAAGATCGTAAAGCGCTCGGCTTGTCACAAAACCTTTGATAACGACATAGTCGCCGGCACCGCGCCTAGTTGTACCATCGTCTTCTTCGTCGTCACTGTCAAGTACGACATCCGCGCATTCAAGACCTTGACTAGTCAAGCGGTCCATAACGGTGTGCGTTTTTCCGAGACCACCGTCGCCGGTGATAATCACGGACTTTGATTCGCCAGACACAACCATATCGACGACTTGTTCGATGAAGTCGAATCGCGTGTTGATGTCGAAGCGCGATTTCTTTGGAACTACGGTTTGCTTCGAAGAAGTAGGTGAGTTTTGCAACTTGCGGTAAAGCCGTTGCCCGTTGACCTCGACAATAGCGAGGCTGTATTTATCTGACCAACCTTGGTAGGTGGCGTTGACTACTTCACCTTGGACCTTGACGGTGACAGGTGAACCGATTTGTATGTCTGGTATGCTCATGACGAGAGCTATGCTATCAGGCTGCTAGCTATCGTACATACTTTTTTTCAACTTTTTTTCTCTAGGCCTACGATATAAATTTTTTTGCCATTGGAACGCTTCGATTCTACGCCTCTGCCTTGAGCTTCAAGTTTTCCAAGATTGATTCCGAACCATCGCGCTGAATTGCGGCCAACAATACCTTTTAAAATGTCGTCGACAAAAATGTCTTGCATGAGTTGCGTGGCAGTACCACTCCAAGGAATAGGTTCGCGATTCTTTTTTCGCTGCTCTAAAAACGAATCCAATATTTCGTCGAGCACCGCGGCGTCCGTGGATTCGCCTGCCGCATGCCGTAATTCTGGATGGTGATAACTTTTCACGCCGTAACGCTGCGTCTCTCCGAAGTACTCTTCGGGAATTTGGTATTCGGTTAACCAAGCGCCTAAGTAAGGCAACTCGCGGTTGATCGTATTTTGCAACTCATGGCGGTCAGGAAATTTTTTATCGATAGTCGCGGCTTTGAAAAGCATAATCTTGTCGAGGATCGAGGTGTCTAAATCTGGCAAGATCCTTAGTGACTCGGCGTCCAAATTGCCAGTAATGATTACGCGGCCTGTCCATTCGACCATTACCGAATCCTGGAATTTGGCGTGATACTCGAATGTGGTATTTGCGGTGACTTTTTTTAACAGACTGGAAAACTTTTTATGGTCCGCGGCATTGTCACCTGGAGTTGCGTCGTCGACTGTCCACAGACCGTGATGGAAAAGTTCTTTGTTAAAATTAGAAGCCCCTAGTAAAAACTGAGTCGCATCTTGATGCCCGCCGACTAAACCCGAAATGATGCGGTTTGAGAGTAAGGTTTTTCCTTGACCTGGTTCACCGGCGATAAACAACGCTTGTCCCTGCTTCGGGGCTCCTTCGAGGGCGGAAACATAGAACCGTTTTAGCCAACTCAAAAAGTGCATTAACTGGTCTTCGCAAGAAAAGAACTTTTCTAGGAAAGACGCGAGCCACGGAAAACCATGCGCCCAGTCGTCAACGGGCGGAGCTGGAGGCAATGGCTTGACCCTAGCCGTATTCAATACGCGCTTTTTCATGAACTCGATCATGCCTGCTGGAAGGTAGACAAAAGGGGCCGCGCCGATAACGCGTTTATGTTGATCGATTGTGAATAGCGCGTGGTCGACTTCGGAAAACGTCGCGTTCTTCTCCTTTTCGCCCGAAAGTCCTTGTTCTACTTTAAGCCAGCGTGACATTTCGCGTTCAGACCGAGCTTCCCATTTTCCGTCCGCCGACTCGTACCAATAGGATGAGCCGTCATACCAAATCCCATCGACTATATCGCCGAGTCTCTCGACGGTATATTGATCGACAAACTTAGAGCCGAAAATCTTTGACCATGGCACAAAACCTGACGGACCGGTGAAACATTGCATTCCAGTAGGACGCACAATTGCCGAAGAAGGGTTATCCGCCATTGGATCCCAAAAGCGACAACCTCTAGAACCTTCAGAAAACGGACCGTTCCACCGATTTGGAAACATCTCATGGACTTTTTTCTCGACAACATCCAACGGGATAGTTTCTCCATGCCATTCGATATTGTCTGAAGATTTAAGCATCCAACCTTCAGCTAGCGCGGCTTTAAGCGGCTCGGATCCTTCCACAACCATCCAGTCCTTGCCGACGTCATAGTAGATGGATGGATTTAAGAACGCGTTTTGATAGTCAAAACCTGGCAAAAGTCCTTTTAAGTCGAGTTGTTTCGCCGCCATTTTCAGGGCCTTGTTTAATATTGGCATTGAAGCCACCAAGACCGGGCGTTCGATTAACCAAACGAGTCGGGCTCCTCCCGAAGGAGTTTTGTGAACCCAATTTGGGGCAGTAGCCTCACACCGCGAAAGCATCGATTCGATATCTGATAAGCTTATCTCGGCGTCATAATCCGCCACCAAAGCTTGCATCGAGTGTATGGCATTAGCATCTTTGTGGATTCTAAGGGACGCTATGAGTCCGGTAAAACCGCTGTAGAGCATGTGCTCCGTGTTTTCTTGGCCGAGCCACTCTTTGTAAGCTTTTTTATTTTTGAAAGTCGGAACTTTCGGTTCGAACGTCCACGGATGGTCAAACGAAACGTCCTGGCATTGCAGATTCTGGATGGTGGCTAATTTCATTTGGAGACAAGTTTCGATTTGAACTCCGTGAAAAATGCGCTTTTTGAGCCTTCTGGATTTTCAGTTTTACCTAAAACCCACGCCAGTTGATCCAGGATTGGCCAGGATTCGCCGCCGGCGCAAATATTGAAGTCTATGCTGTCAGACCACTCTATCGGCGATAGGACGCGGATCTTTTCGCAATCCGGCTCGTAAAGATGATGCGATCCGGCATTCAGCGTGAAAGTGCCAAGTTTAAGATCATTAAACCCGTCTTTTTGGAGTTCATTAACAATATGCCAAGATAACATCGAGAAGTTGAATACGTCGTAAGGAAAACCTAGCCACGCGTCATTTGAACGCATAGTGTCGATGCAGTGTAACTCGCCATTTCTAATCAACCACTGCGCAGAAATTGTGCAAGGCGTATCTTTAGTTTCAGGTGGATTTTCTCTCCAGATGTTTATGACGGCTTGTCGACTTTCGTGATCTTGCTTCAATTTGCTAACCACATAGTCAATCTGAGACGAAATTTTGGGACCGTAAGCACCAAAAAAAGTTTTGCCATCATCTGAGAACTTTAGAATTGCTTTACAGTATTCTCCGATAGACGCGGTATCGTTTCGGCCGCTAAGCATCCACCAAGCTTCGGCGGCCATAAACTTGTAGTTAAGATTTCTAGCTTTAGTTAAGACGATCGGATACTTCATGTCAAATTTGACTTGATTTCCGACGATTTCCCGAATAGGGAGGTTTCTAGGTTTGTGAATTTGACCTGAAGCAGTAATTTTTGCTATTAGGTCAAGCCATGCATTGGTTGCTGTTTTTTGGGGCTTCATATCCGCATTCTTTGATGAGTTGGTTTTTAGTGAGGGTGTTGCTGTCTTTTAACGAAAGTCGAAAATTACGCCAGTTTGTAGCTAAAACCTGAGTAATATGAATATGGTTGTTAATACCGGTTTGACCTTTAAATCCTTCGCGGTTATACTGGATGGCCGAAAAAAATTTAGAGCACATAGGCTTAGTTTCAGCACAATGGCCGATATTCACGGCGCAAGTACTTTTACCTGACCACCAATCAAGATAGCCATTTAGTACTTTTCGGTAGTTCGAGTCAGGCGAGTACATTTCGGGACGCTGAGCCGAAGTTTCTTGATGCCAATTTGCCATAGACTCGGCATCATCACCAATGGCCACAACATAAAAAATACCGAGATCCTCGCAAAACTTTTCTAGCCGAGCGGCTTCTTTGCGCAAACATGCCCCGCGGTAAACAGACCCGTAGATTTGTTCAGAAGGCCAATGCCTATCGATAAGCACCGGGACTTTTTTTGCCCAGTACACCGCGCGAACTAAACTCATAGTCTGATATGCGTATAAATTTTTATGCAATCCGAGATGCATATACTTTCCGCCGAACATGGCTTGATAGTGTTTGCACCATGTTGTTTTACCGCAACCATCCGGACCTTCAATGATGATGATTGGGTTCATTTTCCGATTGGAGCATTTATTAGAATTTCGCGGACAACGGGTTTTAAGTTTTCTGCTAAATTAGGCGCAAATTCAAGAGACTTTTCATTATTAAGCCAATCCCAAAGTTCATAAAGTTTCACGACTTTCACGTAATCGTGTTTGTCGGGTTCACAGTTTTTCGCGAGATCCGCCAAGTTAGAAACTTCTATACTCCAAATTCCGATTACCCAATCAAAACCGTCTGGTAAAATATTCCGGTAAAGTGAGTGAAATTTAAGGAATCCGCAAGCATCCGCGGGTATGCCGAGTTCTTCTTCTAGTTCTCGCACGATAGACTCTTTAAAAGATTCGCCGTGTTCTAAAAGTCCGGATGGAATGGCCAGACAATTTTTAGCAGAGCGCACTCCTTCGCCTCGGTAGAGTAACGCCGTAGTCAAGTTTTCTGGATCCAAAGGAATCACGGAAACCGTGAAGTGTGGTAGTGGTTGTGGCAGGGATTTTGGTGTTGGTTTGTTCATTTTAAATAGAAGGGACTAACGGTGATTTCTGAGTCTAAGGCAATTCCAGGCATCCACGCGCATTCGCCGCGCATAATACTTTCGACGGTTTCTAGCGCGTCTTTTTGTTGATCTTCCGGAATTTCATCCGTAATGACTTCATCGTGCACGCTAAACAACGTTGGAATTCCGGCATTTTCGATTTGTATGAGCTTCTCGTAAAAACAATCTCTCGCCGTAGATTGAATAATATTCTCAACAGCTAGACTGCCCCAAATTTTGTTGACGCGTCCAGTCGCAAGAGTGGCCGTAATCTGACCGGCAACTTTGCGTACATCGCGATACTTTAGAGTATTCCAAGAAGGCAATTCAATTTCTAAATCTTGGCCGGCTGAATTTTCAAGCTTGCTTTGTAGTTGATTCCATAAACCGACAATCAACCGTTCTTTACGGCGAAAATCGTTGACTTGCATCTTTGAATCACGATCGCTAAGCTCGTATCCGAACTGGTTGAAGCAATAGTCAATGAATCTTTGCCATCCGCAGCCATAACTAAGTCCAAGGACGCGCATTTTGCAAAGCGCATACGTTTTAGGGTCTTCCTTTTTAAGATTTCCGCCGGACCAACCCAACGTTTGAATCGCGTGAACTTCGTAGACCGAAACGCCTTTGTTGATTAGGTCAATTTTAGCTCGGTCGTCGGTGATCCAAGCTAACGTCCTAGGTTCGATTTGCGCAAGATCGGCGATAATGAGTTTGCCGCCATTCATGGAATGGATGACCCGGCGCATATCCACGCGCTCGTTATCGCTGCACATGTATGGATCACGCTGAAAACCTTGAACATTGAATCCTTGGTCGCCGGAAGTGCGCTTTGTATGGGCTCCGCAGTATTTTTGGCTGAAGTCAAAACGGCCATCATACGGCCGAAGACGGTTTTTCATCGTACTTAGTTTTGTCAGCAACAAATTTGCTTTCCGATATCGACGCATTTCTTTGACCCATGGAATGGACAAATTGTCTAGTTCCCATTGTTGCGTTTCAGGATTGTCTTCAGCCATTGACTTAGGCGGAGCCACATTAATCTTGCGGCATTCTTCGGCCAAAGCAATAGGACTTAATACGGCTTTGTCGTTGGAGTTACTAGCCCATGGAATATTATTCTTTGCTTCCCAACATTCGCGCTCGAGTTTTTTGATCGAGCGATCGAGATACTCTTTGTCGCAAGGTAAACCGCGCATGACTTGCCGAGTCGTCATATCTGATATGTCTTTCTCGATTTGAGGCCATGCGTCGGCGAGTTCATCCCAAAGACGCCAACACCAATAGGCATCGCGAGCGGCGTAATCTAAAATTTCATTCCAGTCATTTGAGTGCTTTAACTCGGTATAGGTTTTGTTTTCCATCTTTTTCCGAGCGTCTTTGCTAATGTCGCTGTTAAACACTGCGGCACACGCTTTCTTTAAGTCTCTTGGATGGCCAAACCACGTAGACAAGTTTGCCGTACATTGCCAATACTTTGTTTCGCCTTCAGCAATTTCCGGTCTTAAGTGGCAAAGTCTACGGAAAACACGGCGGTCAAATCCGGCATTATGACTGACCCAATCAAAGTCTTTGATAAGACTCCAATCCATATCGTACGGATGGCCTACAAAAGGCTCTAAAATGTCGGAATAAACCGAGACTAGATAAATTTCAACTTCTGGGTGCCAAAGATATTGGTCAACGCCCATGGTCTTTAACCCGATCTTCCGTTTAGGGAAGAAGGAAGTTTCAAAGTCGATGGCTACAAATGGTTTTTTCATTCTTGTGGAGCGTATTTACTGATAAATAAACTGTAATCCCCGGCAATGGCCTTATCGTAACGCTGTTGTTGCCATTCTTCAAGACGAGTTTCGTTTAGTCCCCACAAAAAATGTTCAAGTTTTATAGCCCCGATAAAATGATCGGCCTCATCTTCGCTGTCTTTCCTTGAGAGGACACCCGCTATACGAACGATATCCGCGGATCCTACGGCATACATTTTAGCTAAAAAATCATCTTGCAGCGTGTAGACTTTAACGTGCCGCTTTTTAATCGGTTCTTGGACTCTATCAATGACTTCGCGGTGCGCTCCTAACAATGACATGTAGCGAGCATTCTTAAACGTTGTAGCGATTAAATTTTGCCAAGCTTTCCGAGCTTCGTCTAACATAGTAGACATACCGGCATCTGAAATTGTTTCCAACTCCACGAATGTAGATTGGTCTGTGGCATTCATTCGCCAGGCCAAAGGTTCGCCGGCTTCTTCTGGAGAATCCACAAAGATAGTCGTCCAAGGAAGATTAGGGAGTGTGGCTATGTCAGTCAGGTTTGCCAAAAATGAAAAATGAAAACCGGTAACGCTGTCTTCGTGACCTGGAAAATCTGGAATTCTAAATCGGTAAATTGCGGGTTGGTTCATAAAAATAGGCAGACAGCTTTTGACCGAGGTCTGCCAGCTCGGGTGTCATGAGCCGCTAGTCCCGAAGCCCTAGGGAACTAGCGCCCAAATTATGCGAGCGACATAACCCACTCTATGAATCGTGGATTTTTGTGGCGCCCTTGATTGCGGAATGAAGCAACCGTAACAATATTCCCGGATTTCTGTTTTTCACGAGAGCATGTCATACCGATTGAAAAATGCCGACTATCGGGCGCAAGCGATGTGCGCGTTTGCGTCATTAGCCAACGGCCCGCGCTGGAACTACGGAAGTTAACGCCTGAAAAACGCATTTCTGCAAGCGTGTATGCTTTACCGTCAAACTCCATGCTGAAAATCGGATCTGGTTCGATGTAATCCGGTTGTTGCAAGAGGAACAAGCAGAACAACGCCGGGTCAACGGTTGGAGGTTCATTATTTTCCCACTCGGTAGTAAATCCAGCGGCTTCTGCGTCCTTAGGATTTTCAAAGATCATCGGAATAACTCCTTCTTTGTATTCCTCGTCGCTAAGTTTTTGAATAAACTTTTTACGGCCAGTTACGAGGACTAAATTAAGAGGATCAAAACCTTTGTCCCAGATCAACACCTGTCCATTCAGAACGATTTGGCCAACGGTATATCCTCGTTCTTCCAAATCTGACGAATTGGCTTGAACCATGGTGATACGCGGGCGCAAAAGATCGCGCTCTGTGATTGCACCATCGATTGTTCCCATTGCCATTGGCGAGAAATTGGCCAAAGCACGATCTGCCGGATCGGCGCTAATGATTTCAAGTTCCTCGTCAACTTCTTCAACTTTAGGCGCCAGAGTTTTTTCAACAATTGCGACTTTTTTCAATTTAGGAGTTTCTTCTACAGGTTCAGAGTCGACTTGAACTACGGGTTTGGCCGGAGCGTCTTCAAATAATTCCATTTGCTCTTCTTCAACTTTCTTAGTAAGCCTTTTTGGAGCTACAGGTTCTTCTTGAACTGCGTTTTGTGCGGGTGTCACGTCTGCTGTTTTCTTTTTCAGCGACAACTTCATTGGTACAACTGCCATATTATGTGTGTATGTTATTTTGTTTGTTTGTTGGTTTCCTGGCATTCAGCCAGTTTTAGCCATTGGCCAACCGACATTTCGTCAGCTGACCCGAATTCCACGTCGAAATCCGGGCTAAATTCTCTAGTCGCAAAGACGAGTTGCACGACATCCAAGTCAGTGAACTTCATTTGTGCGAAAGTTGTTTCATGGTCTACGATGCACGCCGGGAGTAAATCCTCGTCGGCTAGCATCTTTTGAAAGTTAGTTAGCGTCATTTGCGTTTACGCGATAACTGGACATATCGGATTTCAGGGCCATATTGTATGATCCCGTTATCAGAGAGAAGTTTAATGGCTTCTTCTTGATCTTTTCCTTTATTGCCTTGAGAAGCTTTTGCGCCAACTAACTCGCGTATTTTGGTTAAAGAAATCTCACAAGATGCCAAGTATTCCATCGGATCAATGCCGTAGTGCTGCTGTAATAAGTCGCGGGCAAGGATCGGGTCGACGACTGTCACGTCGCCTGACTTTTCGATAAGCGTGAACTCGTCCGAAAATCTACCATTGTCATAACAAGCCAAAGCCAATTTTTTGACTTTTTTCAAGTAATCTTCCATGGGTTTGATCCAGCGGAAGATTCTAACGACTTCATTCGGTTCGGCCGAGTATGGATCATCTACTTTTTCGATCGGTACGACTTGCGTGCCGAGAAAGTTACTCTCGTTGGCCACTCGAACCATGTGCTCTTGCCATTTTTTGCAAGTCGCTTGAGCCGCGCAGAATGCGCATTGCGATTCGGGTTTGAGCATGCTTGCATCTTTAGTTTCATCGTAGTGATGCTTGCGTTTGACAATTGACTTAATTTGCGTGACAATCAACTCGTAGTCTTTTGAGCGAGTTAGATCGTATGTAGTGTTGATATTCAACGCTGGTTGAACGAGTCGTAATCGAATAGTTTGTACTGCCGGAAATTGCAAGAAAAGACCCAAGGCATAAGCCCTGAACTGGATGTTTTCGTGGAGTGAATCAACCTCCCATTGCCCAAACTTAAAGTCAACTAATTCTAACTTAGTAGGTTCGCCTTCAGGATTCGTGTCGAGAACTAAAACTCGATCGATATGGCCTTGTTCAAAGTCTTTGAGTTCTAAGGCATCGTAACGTACGAGTATTTCCACAATAGGTTCATACTCGCTTTGAGCGTCAATCTCTTTTAGCAATTCTAAAACTTGATTTGCCACGGCAATGTCTTCAGGAGGTAGCGTGCAATTATCCGGAATCTTGCCGAGTTCCATGATTTCATGCAAACTAGTGCCGCGTTTAGAAGCTGCGTTTTCTTTGCCATCGGATTGATAACCCGGGCAAACCTGCAAGGACTTTAGTCCTGATGGGGATATACGCGAATGCTCGCGTTCGCTATGGTTTAATGTACTCATAATGATTGTTGACTTGTTTGAATTGGAAAATTAATGCGGGTTAATGCATTGCGTGGAACGTGAATTAATTCTACGCAGTAATGCTCAAGGATTTCTCGTCCTACGGGATCGCGCGGATAGTCTTCGCCGTAGATAACTTTTTTGACTCCATGCGCTACAAGGTTTATAGCGCAAGCTGCGCAAGGCATCGTTGTCACTGCTACTGTGAGAACTTGACCGCGCACCGTCAATGAACAAAGATTAGTCTCGGCATGTACCACAAACTTACGACGTTTGTCGTGGTCTTCCCAGAAAGAATCCGATTCTTGGAACCCTTTCGGTAGCCCGTTATAACTTGTGGCTATGACCCGGTTTTCCCAGTCTAGCGCCACTGCGCCAACTTTCCTGGATGGATCTTCGCTGCGCATGGACGCAGCAAAAGCAATAGCCATTGCATAGTCTTCGATCGATAAACGTTTCATTGTTCGCGTAGCATTTTGTTAACGTGCATTGCCGCTAGAAGGCGGTTTTCGGCTTTGATCTCTTCAAGACTACGCGGTAGTTCATCTTGTAATTCCGCGACTGGTTGAGCAAAGTCGACTACGTCGTTATTGGAAGCTTGCGGTGGCGGCGACTTGTGCATATACATATCCTTGAGGTGCGGGGTGACACCTTTCGGGTAGTTGAATTCGCGTGTCTCAGTGTAGGTCTCTTTGACCATCGAAGAGCATGCGCTTAGCGATACCGCAAATGATAGCGCAAGAGCTTTCTTCAAGGCTGACTGACATTGACGAAGAAGCAGCGAATTGGATCCTTTAAGGGAATCGCAAACTGCTTGCAAAGCTTCGACGATTTCTTTCTTAGCATCACGTCTAATGACGAGATTGGGTTTTGGGCTTGTTGTACTCATGACAATGTTGGTTTTAATATGGCCAGCTGCTAAGTAAACATTTTTTTTTAAAAATTTACTCAGTTGTAAAAGCGGTATCTTGGGGATTGCGTCCAATCTCAGCGTGATAAGTTTCACGCGTTACGACTTTGTAGTTCAGACTATGTCCTGGCTTGACAAAACTATCATCGCGCCATACGATACGGTTATTCGGTTGCGCCGCAATTTGTCCAGATCCATCTTCAATCAAAAGCAAATGGTAGCACTTATGTTCAGGTGGATATTGACTATATCCGTTGTCCGTGTGATCGAGGGTGAACCAATACGACGCGGGCAATAATGCGCCGTCGCGTTTGCGGTATTGGCAACCGAGTTCGCGCAAATACTCGTAACGACAAACGCTAAAATCCCAGCCATGAGAATCCCACATTTGCAACTCGGAGAGTGAATGCTCTGGCGCTTTGTCTATTGCCGGAATTTCCCAGCGTAACATGTGCAATGGGACTCTTGCCCACTGCGCCCCGCTTTCGCATAAAATTGAAAAATGCAACGCGCGCGAAGGAATCGACGTCACGCCAAAAATGACGCACGGTTCGTAATTAAGTTCTTCTTCTGGGTCATACCCCGTCAAAAAAAGACGGTTTACATAGCCATAAAGATGCTGAGGAATTGACGCGTTTAAGCAATGGTGATTAGCACTCATTTTTTCCAGTCTCGATAAGAATTGATTGTCGCAGGGTTTAAATTGCTTTTGACTTCTCCGGCTACGTTCCAAAATAAATCGCCAGGTTCTGTGAATTCCCAGACTTTGGCGTCATAATTTGGTGCAGAAGGAAATGGCGGCAATATTAGACTATCTTGAGTAAAGGATCTATAATGGCCCACGATCCTGGCACGACCTTTTTCCCCTTCATGGATATTGCGGGCCACCGCTACGCCATTTGCTTCAGCCTCGGGCCAAGCAATTTGAAGAGCGCGGTTAAGAACACCCGTTGAAAATGCCGTCCAAAAGCAATCCGGTTCGCATAGTTCATAGGCGACTTTGACAAGCATGGCCGTGACCAATTTATGGTGCAAACCAAGAGGAACGAAAAATGCTCCGTTTTCTTCAGCCCATTTAGCCGCAATCAAATTCAAATTGGGCATAGCCGCAATCCTATGGAAATGATATTCGCAGCCGTGTTCAATGCACCAAGCTTGATGATTCGAGACTTCTTTTGACGAAGGCATAAACAAGACCAGTTTTTTGCCGTACATTTTACAGAGTTTGGTCAACGAAATTCCGGCAAAACCGCAACGAGGTTGAACGTAAACGATCGTATCATAAGGGCAAGTCGCGATAAGGAATTCTCCAGCTCGGGATTTCGTGCCTACTTCGAGTAAATCTTCACGCACAACGTACCGACCTTCATGCGTCTCGATAACCGGAGTAGGAAAAGAACTCTTGAAGTCGCCTATCATTTCGAGATACTGGTCTCGAGTATAGATAGCGTCCTGATTTACTTCTGAAGTTGTTGCTGAAAATTTTGGTATTCTTGTTCGGTCCACAATTTTTTGAGGGTTGAATTGTTCTTGTAAGTTTTTCCGCCATTAGCGCGGATATGGTCTTTTGACTGATATTCCAGAAAGTACCGTACTGGATCGCAGAGTCTTGAGTCTTCAATGGAATAAGGTACGGAATTGTACCGTTCGGTTAAGAACGAAATCGCTTCATCCGGATTACAACGGCCGAATATAGCCTTGATGCACTTCTGAGCGTTTGTACCGGCGTAAATCATGCTATGGGGGTTCACATAATCAGGATAATACTCGGCAATATCCGCGGCAAAAGCAGAGAGCACAAACGTTTGGCGCTTGAAGCCGTTTTCTTTCAGATAGATATTGCCTTTGTCCACAATCTCTTTGATGTCTTGGAGTGAATCCACAATTTCGGATTCGATAAACTTCACAAGGCCGTAAGCGTGTTCAAGAATGAATGTCTTAAGACCGATTGAGAATTGCGGAAGAAGATAGCCTTTGTTGTCACTGAACTTGGCGTCCGGCAAGTCTTGAAGCCATTCTTCATAGCGGTATCTTCCGTCCAGGATACTTTTAACGATCCAGAAGTTCCCGAATCCATGCGTTGTTGGCACGTAATTGATCCCAGAACCGCATAAACGGAAAAGATAATAAAGCATGAGTTTGTCGATTCTACGCGCGACCTGGTGGTCCTTGAATCGAAGGCCATGTCCTTTTGGGTCGTCTTCTCGTTTGTCAAGAGCTTCCAGGAAAGAACAGAAAGCCGCATAGCGTCGGTCTAACATGTCGTAAATCGGCACGCGGAAGATTAAGTCATCATTGATTTCTAACTCGATTTCTTCAAGCGAAAGACCTCGGGTTTGTTTGTCGAGGAAATAACGCTGCATTCGTAGACTTTTATAGTGATAGTCGTCTAAGGCTTCAAGAATTTCAGATTTGACTTGCATAGTGTTTTGGGCGTATATGTACAGATTGACGGGGTTCCATGACTTCATTCTCGTATTGCTCGACGTTTTCATACCAGGTTTTTGGCCAGCAATAGACGTCTAATCCAGACTCAATGAGTCTAGAGTTGAATTCATTAACGAGAAGCGCGCGGTCGGCTTGTGACCCATAGAAAGGTTGACCTTTGTAAAGACCGGTGCCGGGAATTTTACGAGTTTCGGATTCTACCGGGAGTAAACAACTAACTTTTGCCTTACAGTCCGCTGCAAATTGTAAGTATCGGTCAAGAAGAGAATGCATGGATTTTAACGGATCCTCTTGGCGGCAAAGATGGAAGCGTATATCGATATTGCCCAGATATAGGAAGTCCGCGGGTTTGGGATCTCTCATGAATCCCCATAACGTTTGGCCATCTCGCCGCTCAATCGTATATTCAGGTCCTGGCCAAACCGAGATAGAATGACTATCACCCAGTACCAATTTGTCGCGCTGTGGCAAAGGCATAAATGGAATCTCGCCTTCAAAGTCGTATCGCCCAGGTAAACGCTTTTGCAAGAAGTCGCCAAGATTGAATCCATCCATTTGATAAACTTCTGCCGTATCAAAAGCCGCAGCTAACTTTTCTAAACGCATGAGTACCGCGTCACCGATACCGCCAATAATGTTAAACGAGCCGGGTTTAAAGTTCGGTCCATGATTGATGATGATACGGTCAAATGCAGACCAGTCGCAGTCTTCACCGACAAATACGGCTTTAGGATCAACGAGAGAACGGACTAATCGGTTCCAACCCGCAGAATGACTGTTAAGACTATTTGCCGGGTTGTTTAGGATTCCAGCGAAAGCGGTCTTCACAACATACCTCCAGCATTGAGTTCGCCGTCGGATAACATTGACAAGTTCTCAAGTTTCTTTTCCACGGTACGGGCGATCTTTTCCTCAATGCCTTCTGAAGAATAGACAATGCGTTGAACCACGGGACTTTTGGCATTAGCGCGCACTGCTCGGCCTAAAACCTGGATCAGCGTAATCGCTTTGTAAGTTGGGAATACGATAACATGTCGCGGGCAATCTCCATGAACGTCATGTAAGTCGATACCTTCGGCGGCAGCGTCTACTTGGCAAATGATAAGTTTGATTTGATTGCGCTGGAAGTATTCAATGCCGTCTCTACCAACGCGGTTATTAGCCGTAACACCAGAAATAATGGCATGAGGAATATGCTCCAATTGTTTCGCCAAGACCTGGATGGTTCTGGTGAATTGGACGAACACAATAACAGACTCTCCTTCGGCCAACCGGTCTTCGATTTCATCAATGAGAGACGGTAATTTTTGGATTTCTGTCCGCTGACGACTACGCATGTGCAGAATTCCACCATGCGGATTGCCGTCGTATTTTTCCATGTCGGCTTGTTCACGTTGATCAATCTCAGCTATAGAAGCTTGTGCCCAAGCTGGCAAAGAGTTCGGCGGATCCCACAATTCCACATAAACTTCGGACTCAGGAAAACTGCCTTCCTCCATGAGTTCTTTCTTACGTAAACGGATTCCCCATTTGGCATCTTTACCGAATAGATATTGATGAAGTGTCTTGAGTACGCGTTCACGATCTTTTTGTCGGAAATACAAACCGCCGAATGGAGACTTGCCGCAACCATTCTTCCGACACCAATTCCAGAAGTCGTTACCTAATGAGTGCAGATTGCAACAAAATCCAATCGCCCGCATTTTAAGAGGCGAGTCGGCGACGGTAGCGCTAAGCCCAAGAGTGTACGCATTTGGGCATCGCTTGCATGCAATGACAAGTTCTGCGTTTAAACTCTTGAGCGCACCGCCACAATGAATCTCGTCAATGATAACGACCGTTGGTTCTTTAAGCTGCAAATTGAAGCCAGAAACACGGCCTTTTGAATTGAGCGGAAGAAAGAATCCATTCTTGCCATTACGTGCCTTTTCCCAGCTCAACAAGAATATAGGTTCAATTCCAAATTGTGCTAGAGCTTCTTTCCATTTGGTCAAGGTTCTGGCTTTGCATATAACGGCCACCGGATTGTTAAAGCGCAAGCAAGTGCCTATAGCAGTAAACGTCTTTCCAATGCCGGTATCTGAACCGTCTAACGCAAACTTCTTTTCGGATAAGATTTCAGCTAAATCTGAGGCTGCGTTCTTTTGATACTGGCGTAATTCGATTCGCATTTTAAGAGAGTCCGAAAATTTTCTTAAGTAAGTCTGAAAATTGTTGAAGTTTGGTTTTAGGATGCTTTTCTGCCGTGAATAGTCGTATGTAGATTTCCGGGGATACTAACGGCCGATCTCCAAAATAATCTGTGGCATGACCCAATAGTTTGTCGGGTTTTGACGTAGGTTTAGTTTTCATCTTCATCTTCATCTTCATGCTCAAAGTTTTCTTCTGAAGAAATATTTTGCCGAGCAACTACACGCAAATACTCTGACATAGAGATAGCAAACCCGGCGTTGACATGGCTGATATTCATCATTCCTGATATGAAGGCAATGCGACACAACTTCAAAACAAAGTCGTTGTCGATGCCCTCTAAACAGTTTTCACGAAAATCTTCCCAAGCGTTATCGACGTCAATTTCGACGTTGGATATGTATTTTGTGGATTTAGGCATAGTGTTTGGATTAACAACCGCGTTGCATTTTTCGCACCAATAAATTCTGCCATGAGGACACGGCAGTTTTTGGTTCTGGCTTATTTCTTGAAAACCCATAACGCGAATACGCAAAGTAGCGCCGCAGGACCGATCTTGACTAGGAATTCAATGAAGTAGTTTATTGACCGGCAAATTGCCGCTGGGTCAGATAAGTCGATCATAAACTCACGACGTATTTTAATGCTTGCTTGTAGTCAACAAAAAGTCTGGGTATGCCAGAAATTGTGATGACATAGTATCCATCCTCGTCGCGTAAGGCTACCGCGTCTGAATGGCCTTGATCTTGCGCGCAAAGCGCGAGCGTTTCGAGTTCGTCGAATACAGTTTGTGGTATTTGCATGGGCTTGGTTTGTTATGGGAGTTAGAAAAGCTTACTCAAGGCGGGACTCGAACCCGCACTTCGCTGTTCGCGAAAAGGGATTTTAAGTCCCTTGCGTCTGCCATTTCGCCACTTGAGCGCTAAGTTCATTTAGTCTTTTTAGTTTTAGGTTTGACTTTAGGTTTGTGGTTTTTCCAACGCGCGGCTGAGCCTTTAAGACCCGCCTCACGTTTGCCAGGATGATCCGCGCCGGAAAGTCCGCCAATGCGGCCACGTATTTGGGCGATTTCTTTTACCGTCCATTTGCCGTGCTTCAGCATCTCTCTAAGCCGAGAGATTTCTTTCAAGCGTTCTTTCTTAGATTTCATTTTCCGTTGTCGAACCAGTTTTCTAGAAGTTTTTCCCAATCGGCTTCTGACATGACGAGAAGAGCTTTACGGCGGAGAGCCGCGTACTCAAAAACTTCTTTGAGATCTTTACGCAAGTTTTTCTTCTCAGTGTCTGGAACTGAATCGACAATTGCCCGGCTTAAACTGCGTAAGCGGAAGTTGTAATCTGGTTTCAAAATATCCCGAGTTGAAGACGCTACTCGAGTGGCGATCTCGGTATTGACTTTGTCTATTTGCGGTGTACGTTTTGGTTTGGCGATATTCGCCACTATAGGACTGCTCATTGTAGTGTAGTTTCACGAGCATTGGTTTTCTTGGAGGACTTGCTCGACAGTTTTGCTCCAAGTTTTGCCGATTCCCCGTAGTCGAGGATTTTGACGGCAAGATTTTTCATATCAGGACAAACAATTTTTAAAGCCCCGATCGGTGTGATAGAATGTCCGTAATGGTAAAGATACGAAGATTCCCAGTTTCGATGAAGTCCCTTACCATTAGTGAAAATATATTCAGGAGGATTTGCTCCGCAGCAGACTAATAACTGCCATGCTGAATCAATATATTCAAGCGGAAGTGAACCGTCAGGAAGCAATACAGCTTCGTGACTTTCTGGAACAGGCAAGAAATGAAAAGGTTGGCGCATACAGGACGCATTGAAACAAGCAGCTAACCATTTGAACATATAAAAATACTACGTAGTGAATAAAAAAATTCCTTGTAAAAACTGTAATAAAACGTCGGCTATTTCTAAGAAGCGATTGCGTGAAATTGAACGCAAAGAATTAGCCTTGTTAAAAGCCTTAAAAAAGAACCGTTGAAATACGATTGCCAACAATGCGGGGCGTGTTGTTCTTTTAAGTGGTCTTGGCCTGTGCTAAAAAGAGATCGGTCTGACGCCACCAATATTCCTATGGCCATGCAGAGGACAGATTATCCACTGCTCAAAACGTCTAGCGCAGGAAGATGCGTGGCGTTGCAAGGAGAGGTTGGCGAGTGTGTCTCATGTTCGGTTTATACGGATAGGCCGCAAGCTTGCCGTAAGTTTGAGTCAGGTTCGGCATTGTGCGAAGAAGCCAGGGCCAAATTTGGCATTAGTGCAGGAAGTGCAGCTTAGTGCAGGATCGAAAAATAAGTTCCTGCACTCGATAGAGTGTTGATGCCGTACAACTTAAGCTGCGTAGTGCAGCTTGTGCAGGAACTTTCCGCGAAATCCCCTACCGGGATAATATATCTTCCTCTTTAAATAAGGAAGAAGATGAGCTAGGTCCCCACGGGAAAATACAAAAAGAAGCTGCACAAGCTGCACTATTTAATATAAAGTATTAGAAAAGAAGAATATAATTAGTGCAGGATAGTAGTGCAGGATAGTGCAGGATAGTGCAGCATAAATCCGCCGTAGTTTAAAAGTGTTTAAGTCTTCGGCCATTTGTACGAAAATAATTGATGCGCATAATCGGAATTGATCCAGGAAAACACGGCAGTCTGGCTTTAATTGAAATAGTCGGATCTGAGTTCAACGTTATCGATTGCCAAAACATGCCTGAAGATGAACAACTCTTAGTAGATTTGTTGATTGATTGGTGCTCACAAGTTGAGCATGTTTTTATTGAAGCCATTCCTAAATTTGCTGGTGAAAATAGATCTGCCGCTTTCATGGCGGTACTCTATGGGAACTACAAGTTTATATGCGGAGCCGTTAGGATGTATCGAGGGCCTAAACTACACGAGTTAGGTCCTGTCTTATGGATGAACGCCGCCATTCCAGCGAATGAGCGTAGTCGTGACAGAACTGAAAGAAAGCGTCAATTGTTAGAGCTTACACGACAAACGTGGCCGAATCGCAAATGGACTCTGCAGAAAGCTGACGCGCCGTTGATCGGTAAGTTCGGGTTTTTACGGTCCGCTTCTAAAAGTACTTAGTGATTTTTAATGTCCGGACTACGCGGCACAAGCTAATACGTTTTGAATGGCTAGCGAAGCGGCACTGCGACTTTCACCACAAGAACGTGAGTTCCTTGAACTCCACGTGATTGATGGCTTGCCTATCTATCGCGCATACGAAAAGGCCTACCGCAGGTTCTTCATCACCACACGCGGTCAAGTTCCTGTGCCGACTTCGCTAGCCAGATTAGGTCGGTCAGTTTTAGATAAACCGGCCTCCATAGCGTATATCGACGAACTAAAAGCCAAACTCGCTGATCGAGCTTTACAAAAAAGGTTTCTGTCATTCGATGAAAAGCGGGCCTTTTTAGCCGATGTTGTCAGGGCTAAAGCCGGAATCGTCGATGGTACCGATGCCGTGGTTCAAGAGTTTAAAGTTAACTCGGATGGAACTACAACGGTAAAATTACCCTCAAAACTACAAGCACTCGAAATTGATTCACGGTTGATGGGAGAGTTCAAAGATTCAGTTCAACTTGAAGTCTCCGAGAAAGTTTTAGAGTTCAGCAAAAGTTTCATCTGACTATGGTAAAAAAAGGCGCGAAGATGTCTTATCATAAGTCGGGCGTACGCAAAAAGTCAAAATCAGAACACATTGAATCTCCATCGGCAATCTCGGAAGCCGAGTACCTAGACCACGCGTATGCATTACGCGAAGTCCATAAGCGAACGGACGACCTATTCGGTCCTGCCGAATATCTTCTACGGAATTGCGTCAAAACAAAAATAGACGACTCGTTAACTTTAGGAGTCCAAGACTGCGAGTTTTTAATCTGGCGATTTATCCAAAGATTGCTTTCGCTAGAGCAGTACAAAGCCGCGGCTATTGTGTCTTGGGGTCCTGATCTGTTTACTCCAGAACCGCATTGTACGCAGCTTGTTTGGGAAAGCCTACGAACACACGCTAAAAACTTGATTCAAGGCGGCGGTTCATTGTCAAAGTCGTACTCGGGCGCCGTATTCTTTGGCCTCGATTACATGCGAGACCCCGAATGGACATGCGTTAAAGTTCTATCGGTAACTCGGCAACACGCGGTCACGAACGTTTTCGCCCATCTAAAGAACTTGTTGCAGAGTACAATCGTCCCAATTCCGAACTTAATCCTTAAATCAGATTCAATCCGCGTCAACAACGACGATAAGCAAGGGATTCATCTGACATCGATCCCTCAAGGCGATGACGGCAAAGGTCGGTTACGAGGTTTCCATCCTGTACCCAGACCTGAAGAGCATCCGCAATTCGGCAAGTTGAGTCGCATCTCCTTAATCCTTGATGAAGCCGAGGAAATACCTGAAGGCGTGTGGGAAGATGTCAACAACATCCTGCTAACTGAAGAATCTCAAGGCGATCGAGTTAAAGTCTTTGCCGCTACTAACCCTAAAGATCGTAACAGCAAATTCGGTATCTTAGCCGAACCCAAGAACGGTTGGTCTTCGATTGACATTGACGAACACGAAACCTGGACCTCGGCTAAAGGTTGGAATGTTGTCCGTCTTGATGGAGCTAGGTGCGAAAACGTCGAGCAAAAGAAGATTGTCTTTCCTGGGTTGCAAACATGGGAAGGTTTCGAGAGGTTACTAAAACTCGGTACCGACAATCCCGAGTATTTCACCATGGCGAGAGGTTGGTTCCCAGAGTCATCGGCTCAAGTCGTCATCGTCAATGAACAACTATTTTCCAACTCAAAAGGACTGTACACATTTAGCGGACCGACTGTAGCCGCCGCCGGAGTAGACATGGCTTTTGACGGCAATGATAGCGTGATCTATACGCTATTGCGTCACGGCTCGGCAATCGGATGGACCGACATACGAGGCGAATTCCATAAGTTCAAAACAGAACGCCGAGTAATTCAAGTTGAGCAACAGTTTGTGCTCGGCAAATGCGATACAATCGAGCAATCTAAAGCCATCATGAAGTTAAGCAATGAGTTATTCGTCAAACCTCAATGGTTATCAACGGATCGTACGGGTAACGGCACTGGAGTTCATGATGCGCTATGCTCAATGTTTGGTCCAGAAGTGTTTGGCATTATGTTTGGTTGGGCTGCAACGGATACCCGCATCTTAGACGACGACTCGCATCAATGCTCCGAGATCTATCACGACATCGTTACGGAAATGGCATTCGCGGTGCGTAGATTCATGGAAACCGACTTAATTAAACTGAACCCTGGTATCAGTTGGAACCAACTAGAAAAGGAAACGGTTCCTCGCCGGTATTCTCAACAAGGTCGTGGTATTCTGCGCATCGAGAGTAAAAAAGACTTCAAGAAACGCAACTCAAACAATTCGCCCGATAGGTTCGACTCCCTGATCATAGCCGTTCATGGAGTGCGTATGAACGCCGGCATGTCGGGATTAATGGTAGAAAACCCGGCGCAAACAAAACAACCCGCGCATAAACAACAACACGGCGTCGTTGATGTGCTGGAATTCTTGGATATGTCAACATGAGAGAAGTAATTGAATCAGTCGTAATGCCAGGAGGTTGGCACAAACCCGAAAAGAACCGAGCCGGCATGGACATGCCAGCGCCTATACGAGCCGACACCTATCGGCAATTAATTGAAGCTGTAATCAAGTTCCGCGCTGACAATGTTATCCCGATTGGCGACGTCAAAGCCGATGTTGATGAGTATATTTGCGCAAACTTTCCGCACATGTGCCATCCTGAGTTGCCATATACGGTTGAAGTCTACGTGGATAATAACTCAAACGAGATCAAAACATTAACCGATCACATGATTCAGTGGCTTAATCGGTCAATCGATCACCACTCGATCGAGAATCTCGAGATCAACACCGAAGCCAAACGACGAGCAGACATTTGTCTTGATTGCCGTTACAATACTAAGTGGAATTCAAATTGTGGTTCTTGTTCAGAAGCCGTAAGTCGCATGAGCAATGTGTTAAGACTTGGTAATGATGTTCCGCGCGGCCACAAACTAAAAGCTTGTCAAATCCTTAAGCACGAAAATCGATCTGCAGTATGGCTTAAAAAAGAAAAAATAATGAGGAGTAACGACGTCCCGTCTCACTGTTGGGCAAAATGAAACTGACCAAACACGGCATATCTAACTTTGTCGGCGCCGTAGGCAGAGTTGCCTCCGCAACGATCAATCGGGATCCAGTACTTGTAGACTCTTCGATAAAACGCAAAAGACTAGACATTTGCGAAGTATGCGAGCACAATGTTACTAATCAGTGTAATATTTGCGAGTGTTTAGTTATAGCAAAAGCAATTCTCGCTACAGAAAATTGTCCGAAAGGAAAATGGTAAATGAATGACGCAACAATGAATGACATCGTGGACCCTTCAAGTGGTGAAGTGGTTCCGGCAACAATAACATTTCAGCAAGCCTATCAAACGTATAAGAATTTCGTTAGCGATAATCGCGAACGTAATTCTAAAAATTCGGCTATTGCTAGGAAACTTAACGGTGAACAACCGTGGAGTCCGAAAAAACTTAAAGCTTCTGGCCAAGCATGGCGCAGCAATCGGCCGACTGGCTTTATGTCGTCGCTGATGAAGCGACTGACGCCGCCATATAAACAAATGGTTGACCAATTGCCGTTGTTGACGTATAGTCGTTTCCCTGAAAAGTCTCTTGGGTCCGAAGCTCAACAAGACATCTTCCGCAAAAGCATCACCGATTGTATCCGTAATTGGTCTGGTTGGTCTGATTTTGTGACGCAGTTGATTGACGAGGATATCGGCTACGGTTATGCGGCTGTCGGCCGTGAAGACGAGTTTAGTTGGAAGCCAAAGCTTCATCGCTCCGATGAGGCTATGTTTTACGTAGGTTGTCCGCAACAAGCCGAAAAAGTAAAAATATGGGGACTCAAACAAGATTACTTTGTCGACGAGATTACCGCCATTTTACAAAACATAGAAGCCGCTCAATCAGCCGGTTGGAGAGTCGACAACCTCATTAAGAAACTAAACACCGCAGGAAAGCAGTTCGATGACCGCGCTGATGAAGCTAATAGCCGAGTCTACGAAGATCTGATTCGTGAGAACAACCTCGCTAGTTCGTTCACATCCAGTATCCGCGTCGTCAAAGCCGGGCATATTTTTGCTTTAAACCCCGCTGGCGGTATTGACCATTATATTTTCGACCGCGACGACGGCACGGCGCTTTTCTTTCGCCGAGCCCGCTATTCAAAAATGACCGAATGTTTAACGCTGTTCAGCGCAGAAATTGGCGACCGCACATTACACGGCAGCCGTGGAGCGGGCCGAGCATTATACAATACGCACGTCTCGGTTGAGCAGGCGCGTAACTTAATTCAAGATGCGCTGCACTTAAACGGTTTGTTGCTGATGAAGCGGACAACAAAGGTCGGCGCGGGAGTGCTTGAAACGCCGGGTTTAACGGTTATGCATCCGTTTGCGGTTGTCGGAGAAGGATTCGAGGTACTTGAAAAAGTACGCTTTGAAATCGACGCCGATGCTTTCTTCGCTCTTGATCGACACGCAACAGGCCTTGCGGAAGTTCAAGTTGGCGCATTCATGCCCGGACAATTAGCCAATGCACAAGGTGGTGGCCAAACTCGTACAGCATCAGAAGTTAATTATGTTGCCAGTATTGACGCGCAGATCCGCGCTGGGGTATTAGCTCGTTTTGCCGATCAGATGTTTGAGTTAATTGACCAAATCCAGCGCCGCATTTGCAATCCTGAGACCGTCGAGTACGCTGCGACGGTAGCAGAGCAAATTAAAAACATGGGCAAAGTGCCGATTTATGACCTAGATTTATTTAATCAAATGACGTCGCTGGGCATCGACCAAGATTTCGTGTACATTGAATTGCCCGAGTACATTGAATCCGATGCTTTTGATTGCGTCCTTAAAATGACCAACGAAGGATTAACTCCTTCTCAGATTGTAATTCTAGCAAATTCCAAATCCCGTTCAAACGTGGATGATGCTATTGCGTCTCAATCTGGATTAATCGACAACGTAATCGCCCGCTATGGCGCTGACCCGATTATCGACACTGTCGAACTCAAACGGCGTGATATTTCTTCAAAACTAGGTGCAGATGCCGCAAATCGCTTGATGAACGTCGACCTTAGCCCGATGTCTCAAGTCAAACAACAGCGCCAACAAATTCTTGAACTATCTTCGATAATGGACGGCCAAGAAGTCCCTATCGACGTATCAGACGACGATATGATCCATCTCAAAACAATCATGGATCGAATGGCGCCGTTCTTACAAGCCGGACAAATTCCTTACGAACTGAGTCAAGGTTTCATGACTGGCGCGCTTACGCATGCCCAACAGCATATTCAGTCGGCTACTCAAAAAGGGGTTAAACCTGGCGATCTTAAACAATTTCAAGATATGATTGCACAAGCTATGCAAATGGTCCAACAACCGACGTTAGAATCTGCGGCTATGCAAGCGGCGCAACCCGCAATTTCAGGAGGAGCTATTCCCGCAACGGAATTAGCTGTAGATACGGTCAATGCTGCGGCGACTCCGCAAACAATTATAGGATCTGTTGCTAATCCAACTCGTCCGCAACCTCCACGCAATTTATGATAAACTGGGAAAATGAAGACGGGGTAGCGCTTAGAGAATTCTTTGTTCGCGTACCGGCACAAAAAATCGAGAATATTTTAAATGAAATGTGTCCGGCAAAAATTACGTCCGACATTATTCTCAATAATGATGCCGAAGCTATCGCCCGCGCCGCGGCAATGCAAGCCGGGTGGACTGGATGCGTAAAAGCATTTCTTGGGTTGGCGAGTGTCAACCGTAAGAATCAGCAAGAAGCCGGTTACCGCGACATGTCGTAGTAGCCAAAATAAAACCAGTAAAATAAAATAATATGGAAAAATCAGTAACTGACGAAGGAGTTCCCAGTGAACTCGACCTTGGTAATGTTGAAACCCCTAGCACCGAAGATTTAAATAGCTTGGATAAAGCGCTAGACGCAGCAGGCGTTTTTAATCAAGATGACTCAGTTCAACCTACCGCAGATGAAACCACGCCGACACAGCCCGAAGATCCTGCGCAACCCGATGAAAGTCAAGCGACTCCTGACAACCAACCGGCAGATGGACAACCTGCGGACCAAAAAGACAGTCAGAAAACTGAAGATCCGTCGAATCTCGATCTCGATAAAATCCAGCCGCCTGCCGATATTAGTCCAAGGAATCTTGTCAACTTTAATAAGCTACGCGAAGTCGCTAAGCATTATAAAGAACAAGCGGAAGCAATCCCGAAATACGAGCAATACATCGAGCATCTTAAAAACCAAGTTTCGCAACCTCCGCAAGAGTTATTAGCCGAACTAGAAGATCATCGCCGATTCCGCAAAATTTTCGATGCCGAAAACGATCCTGAATTCCAAAAGCAGTTTAACGAGCGCATTACTACGTTAGATTCGGATGTTCTCGGTATCCTTAAAAAGAATGGATTGCCTGAAGAGACTGAGAATAAACTCAAATCTCTTGGTTTAGATAAAATTCCGGCGTCGTGGTGGGAAGAAAGCATACTTCCAAAATTAAATTTCTTAGAACGCGAACGCGTCCAGAAAAAACTTGCCGAGCGCGCGGATGTCGTCGACGCCAAGCACAAAGAAATAGAAAAGTTCAGTTCACGTAAAGAAGAATTTTTTGCCGAACAACAGCAGAAAATGCAGCAGTTCTACGAGCAAGAACAGAATACAATCCACACGCATCTTGATGAAATGACTAAAGAGCTTCCGCAAGCTCGCTACATGGAAATTCCAAGAAATGCAACTCCAGATCAAGTTGCGCAGATACAGAACCACAACAATACCGTGGCAGAAATGGAAAATCATTTTCAAGAAGCTTTAAATGCGCGCGATCCGCAAGCTCGGACTGAAGTTGCCATGGCCGCGGTAGCAAGTATTTACTTCGCGAAAGAAATCGAGCATCTTCAATCTCAACTCCAAACAGCAACTAGTCAATCCGCTAAATTTGCTAAAGAACTTGAAGCCATTCGAGCAGCAGGCCGCGCTCCCGCTCCAAGAAACGGCATGCGTAAAGCTAGCGACGTATTTGATCCGATGAAACTATCCGACGAAGATGCTATCGAACAAGGTCTTTTAGCCGCTGAAGGAGTTTAATGAGACAACCTAGAAAAAAGAAAGAACAACTTGTAGAAAGTTGCTCCGCTGAATGGCTTGGCCGCGACTTATTTGTCGGGTTTCCTTGCTATAAGCAAACTAATCCGGTAACGGCTTGGTGTTTATTGGCAATGGCTCTTGATATCGGCAAAGATAAAATTCGTTTCGACATGGAAATTGGCGATGCGATGATTTATCATGCGCGTAATAATCTTGCCGCAAAGTTCCTCAAGACAGAAGCAAAATGGCTTTTGTTTATTGACGATGATATGATATTGCCAATTGGCCGTCCACAATTCATGCGCCAGATGTGCAGATTGCCAAACGATTATCCTGATTCAGCACTAGCACTTGATACAATCCATAGATTGATAGGGCACGATAAGCCAATTGTCGGTGCTACATATTTTGGCCGCCACAAGGATGGCCGTGCTATAAATAGTTTGCATAATGATTCCGAATACCGAGAGCGCGTAAATTCTTTCACGGATTCTGTCATGCCATGCAACTGGTTAGGAACTGGGTGCATGCTTATAAAGCGCGAAGTTTTTGAGACGATGATGATTCAGTTTCCTGATTTAGCACCTGGAAATGACGAATTGCCGTGGAACTTTTTTCAACCCGATACTGACGGCGCAGGAGAGGATATTGCGTTTTGCCGCAGAGCTCGCGAGTGCGGTTTCCAACCGTACGTTGATACAAAACTACAGGCTATCCACGTAGGTTACGGAACATACGGCGTTCACACGTCAAACTTGAGTAAGATACTGTGAAAATTATTCACGGTAATGTTGCCGTCATAGACGGCGACACGCACATCTCAAAATGGGTTGAGGAATCTGGACGACTTGACCATGATCAGTACGCATTGCCGATAATTCTTGAGCATATAAAACCTGGCGATACCGTTATTGATGCAGGCGCTTTTATTGGCGACCACACGATTGCGTATTTGAATAGAGTTGGAAAAACTGGCCATGTTTACGCATTCGAACCTAACAAAGAGGCATTTGATTGTTTATGCCACAATTGTCCTGGCGCGCTCGTATTTAACGCCGGTATATCTGACAAAGAAGAAACGTTATCCTACGAAACTAACCCAAATGCCGGCGCTAGTAGAATAAAGTTATCGGGAAAAACAAAAATTCAAACCGTATTGTTAGATTCACTGAAAATCCAAAACGTCAAGTTTATAAAAATCGATGTCGAAGGATTTGAGTTGAATGCTTTACGCGGCGCGCTAAAAACAGTCCAAGAGTTTAAACCAACTATGTGGATTGAAATAAACCGAGGCGCGCTTGAAGCTAACGGTACAAGTCCATACGAAGTCGAAAGTTTTTTAGAAAAACTAGGCTATAAAATAACACCGTTTCCAGAAAAAGGCGAGCAATATGACATCCTCTGTAAAAGTTGACATCTTTATCCGTTCATACAAAAATGACTTTGAGTGGTTAAAATATTGTTTAAGAAGCATAAAGAAATTCTGCAAAGGATTTAATGATGTCCATGTTGCAGTGCCAAATGAAGACGTTTCTGCATTGGATTTTTTAGACGGAGAAATTGCCCATGGAGTTTGTGATAAGTGCGAAGGGTATTTAGCTCAACAAGTGACAAAGATGTATGCAGATAATTTCTGCAATGCGGATTATATCTTGCACGTCGACAGCGATTGTATATTTTTTAAAGAAACACATCCTGAAGATTTTTTCGAGCACGAAAAACCTATAGTTCTATACGACGAAAATGTGATGGCGGTCTGCCCAATTTATTCGACAATAAGACCGACTCCTTGGCCAGAAATTGCAAAACTAACTCTTGGTTGGTTTGATGAAAAAGAATACATGCGGAGACTTCCAATAATTTATCCTCGTTGGATTTATCCTGAGTTTAGAAAATTCGTTCAACAAGTTCAAAAGCACGATCTGGAAACATGGATATGTGCTCAACCATACAGGCAGTTCAGCGAATTCAATACACTTGGCCAATGGGCAAACAGATTCCACAACGACAAATTCACATGGCTAAAATCAGGAGAAAAAGAAACATGCGCAACACAGCATTGGTCGTGGGGCGGAGTTGAACAACACATGCAAAAAATAGAACAAATACTAAAATGAAAACATTCCTATACGCACTGCAAGTTTACAATGAAGAAATACCACAAGCCATAAAGATAGCGAGATTGCTTGCTGACATGGCAGGAGATCAGCACTTCGATCATGCGGATTGCTGTGTCGTTTACCGTCGAGATTGCCCAGAAAGTAAAAAGTTAGAAAACATACTCGCAGAAAGTTTTGAAACAGTGCACATTCATAGGTCTTCACGTCGTGAGGTTGGCTTTCCTGGTGGGTCTAACGGAGTTTGGTGCGATCTTGTCGACCACGTAGCGAATCAACACTCGAAGAAAAAATGGAATTACAAATTTGTTTTAACTACGGAAGTCGATGCCTTGCCGATTGCTAAAGATTGGCAAGAAAAGTTAATCGCCGAATGGGATAAGGAATACGCGGTCGTGGGTTGCTGGCACAATAACGGAGAGCATGAGGTTGGGCATATTAATGGTAACGCTATGTTTCACCCAATGATTTCTAGAATGCATAGTAAATTTATTGGATGCTCAGAAAATCGGGCTTGGGATACGTGGTTTGCCGACGAGTTTGAAAAACTAGGTTGGAAAAAATCCAAAGCCATTCAAAATCTTTATCGCAAAAAAGAACTTTCCGAAAAAGAATTTGACCATCTCGTAAAGTCCGGTTGCGTTTGGTTGCACGGGGTAAAAGACGACACGGCTATAAATTTAGTTAAGAATAAAATTATAACCTAAGTAGTAAATTTAGTTGTCTAAAAAAATAGTTTAGTCGTATGGATTTCTCACGAGCGATTGCCGATAGCAATTGGGGAGCATCAGACCTACTGCTGCAGACTGGCCGCAACAAAGTCCTAGCGTGCCGAGGACGAAAAATAGCGATGGCAATTACGCCACCGAAATTCAACCTCAACGATGTCTAATGACATCACAAAGCACAACAACTAAAATATACTATTATGGCAAACGATTGTATTGACTTGTCGGCGGTTCAAGATTTCGCCGCAAAAGACAAAAACCGTATTGTAGGTCAGATTGGCAAGGTTCTTGCCCGTAAATCTCCCTATATGAACATCCTCAAGGGTGGAACTATTCCGAACGTTTCGGATGTCGTCCGCTCTGTTGTCCAAGAACGCGCAGTTCTTCAGTCCAGTTTAGCGAATCCGACATTCAGCGATGACGTAACGCTTTGCGGAACTGGCGCCGATGCCGACGAAGTTGGCTCTACCGAGTACACCTACCAACTGCAGTCTCTGCGTGGTCGCGGTCCTCGCGTTTGCGTCAAGACTTCTCGCACGGCTTTTAAAGGTGCTTATCTCCAAGCCCAAATGGCTTTGGAAAAAGGCATCCTCCAAATCATGAATTCTGACATCCGCGCGACTCTTTTGAATCGTTCCGGTGTAAAATTCTTGGCCAAAAAAGGACTTTCCTTTGATACCCTTGTCACTGGCGAGTCCCAAGCTATTGATACGAAATTCTATAATGCGCTCCCTGACGCGCAGATGAATTTCAAAACCCTCTATAAGCTTGGATCGCTTCTGCGTGAAGATCTTCTCGTTGAACCTTTTGGTACGGCAAATGGAGATTACTTTATGGTAATCGCTTCAATTGACCAAATCGAGGCCTTCCGTAATGACGCGGACGTCAAAGAAGATCTTAACTACGTGACTGCAGGTTCGTTTAAACTCGGCAACGATTCTTTGACGGGTTACCAGTTCCAAGGTTATCGCGGTTTCGCTTTCGGTGTCGATTCCCAACCTCTCCGTTTTAATACCTTTGACAGTCAAGGTCGCCCGGTTCTTATTGAACCTGAAATTGGCGTTACCGTTTCGAATGGTCGTGGAGCCCGACGCAACCCTGCGTGGATCAACGCTAACTACGAAATCGGTTTCGTTGTCGGTGGCGAGAGTTTCTCGCGTTTGACTCCTGAGCGTTATTCTGGTGAGGGAACTTTCAAGTTTGCTCCTCAGCTCGCCATGGGTGAACTCGAGTGGGTTGCTCAACGCGATAACGATTGCAACTTGTTCCTTGATTACGGACAGCACATCTATCAAATCTCGCGTGCTTATCAGCCGCTCCGTCCCCACGCGGTTGTCCCGTTTGCTTACAAGCGTTGCACTTTCAATACAGGTCTTGAAACCTGCGTTGGAAGTTCTTCAACGGGTCTGTAAGTTAAACTAAAATAGCCACAGGGAGTTACAATCTCCCTGTGGCTAAATTTTTATACAAAATGAGCGATATCGATACTGCGGAATTCCGTAAACTTACACTACTTGCTGCAGGAATCGATCCGTCTGAAATCCCTCCGATTCTCGATACTGCCGAATGGCGAAGATTACTTATCGTTGCGATAAATAATGCTTCTTCTGGAGGAGGAACCGCCGGAGTTTCTTCAATACGTGTAAACGGCGGAGGTCTTCAAACCGGATCTGTTTCTCTAACAATTCCAGCGGCACAAGTCAATTCAAACTGGAATTCTTCGACTGGTTTATCTCAAATTCTCAATAAGCCGGATGTTGTTCTGAAAAATACGACAGATGCGACTCCAGTAAATACAATCCGTGCTTTAACGCAAACTGCTTACGACGCTATTCCTGTAAAAGACAATTTTACGATCTATTTTATAAAATAAAATGGCTACATATGTAAAAGCATACTTAGGCTCAAGCCCTTTGTTCCAGGTTGATGCATTAACATGGACTCGTCCTTCAGATTGGCTGAATTTGCCGACTGCAGGAGCCAACACAGTTAGAGGACTGCATGCGGTGTTTAACAATACAACGAATTTCGCCACAATCCGCATGCAGACATCGAATAGTGCGGCTTATACGATTGATTGGGGTGATGGCATTGTCGAGTCCGCTGCAAGTAATACGGTAATGCAGCACAATTATGCGTGGGACAATGTTTCTTCCGCAACGATTACCTCTGGCGGATATCGTCAAGCACTTGTAACTATCACTCCTCCGTCTGGAGCAACATTCAGCTACGCTAACTTCAGTGATAAATATTCATCTGGAGTCACAATCCCGTCAGGCACACGATATTCTTCTGGTTGGCTAGATATGAATATTAACCTCCCAAATTTGATTTCTGGCCAAAGACTATTAATTGGTGGAAGTTCAATAAGACATTCTTTACTTGAACGAGTAAATATTACTTCATGGGGAGCGATCACTAACGCCAGTTCTATGTTTTATGGATGCACAGGATTGCGTGAAATAAACTCGGCACAATGGAATACATCAGCAATTACAGATATGAATACGATGTTCTTTGAGTGCTTTTCAATTCAAACAATCGATGCAAGTACGTGGAACACTTCATTAGTGACATCATTTAGTGCAATGATTCGCAGTTGTTCTGCGCTAGTCGAGCTTAAGTGTGCTGGTTGGAATACTGGATCACTACAAAACATGTCAAATTTTGCACTTGGTTGCTCCTCACTTTACAGCATAGATGTTAGTAATTGGTCTATGAACAATGTGACAACGCTGGCAAATGCTTTTAATAGTTGTCTAGCACTACCAAAACTTTCAATTGGCAATTGGATCCTTACGAATTGTTCGAATTTTTCTGGAATGTTTTCTGGATGCTGGAATCTGCGCGATTTAAATATTATAACTCTATCTCTTCCTGCTGCAACAAACATGAATCAAATGTTTGAGAATTGCTATAGCCTTCAATTGATCGGAACTATAAATGTTCCGTCAACAGCAACAGTTACTAGTCTCTGCGCGAATGCCTCGTCTCTAAAATCTGCTGGATTTATAGGAATTAATAACTCGACGAGTTTTTTAAATTGCATGCTTTCCGGTACACAACTTAATGCTATCTATACAGGTCTTTCTTCGTCTGGAGCTGGAAAAACAATTACAGTTACAGGTAATTTTGGAACAGCAACACATACTACAACTATTGCAACTGCTAAAGGATGGACTGTGACCGTTTAATTTTATGTAAGAAAAAATTAAAGTGATGCCAATTAAAATCGGAACCTCTTCACTTTCTCCAGTTGTATCAGACATCAATCAATATGCGGCTGATCGACTTCCAATTTCAGCTGATAACGGAGAAATTATTTATTGCCCAGACGGAAATGGCTATACCATCCCCAATTCATCTTTAATTGCTGGAGCGTATGGTTTCAGGAAAGATAATAATTGGAAAAATATTGACAATTCAGATCTGGTTGCTAACTCCGCAGCGTTATGGAGTGGAGCCTTCGCGCAATTTGATCCTACTGCTGCTGGAAACGGGCCATTCAACCCGCAGATCATTGATGACATTACTTCAGGTGGAGTTCGCAAGCGCAGGCTTTACATCGACATTACTTTTGCTGGTCTAACATTCCGAATTTTCTGTCTTTACTGCGTCCCGACTAGCACTCCTCCTGCTGGTGGATTCCCATGTTTATTTATCGCGCAAGGATGGACTGGGTATCCATCAGAGTATCCATCCTACAACTCGGCTGGGTGGGCCACTTTTGGATTTGATTATGCTGGCGCAAGACCAGATGCGCTGCCTGTAACAGAGTATCCAGTTCCTCAATTAGCTTACGGTATTCACAGAACTGATGAAGGTGGATATACAATAAATACAACGCTACAAGATGGTAGTCAGATCAGCAATCCTCGCCAGACGAGTGAATACCTATGGGAAGCAATCATGCGCCGATCTTTTGAATATCTCCTAACCCAATCAGAGATAAATGTTAATAAAATCGGTATGCGTGGACATAGCTACGGAGGCACTATTGCGTGGAATATGTCGATGGACACTCGCATAAAAGCTATTGTGTCTTGGTTTGGTAATGGGTGGAATGTTTATTACCGAGACAAAAGTCTTTGGAAATATAAACTGCCAGCAACAGTATATCCCACTTTTACGACTGGTGAAAAAATTTATCTGAATGCACCTACGGCAGAAGCAACGGCAAAGTATACAAGGGTTCCAATTCTTCTTATCAACGGATCAGCGGATCATCACGGAGGACACGATAGAGTAGACGATACTTTCGATAAGATACCAACTAGCGTCCCGTGGGATTTCTCGCATGATGCGAATAAAATGCACGATGTCGTTATCAATGTAGGAAACGAACTTCTGTGGCTTAACAAGTATGTTCTTGGTTCTGCTATTACTTGGCCAAAACGACCTGCGTCATGGTTGTCAAAAGTTTCGGGAACTTGTCAATTCAATGTCCAACCAGATACATCGCTAACAATTTCTTCTGTTGAGTTTTGGAAGGCAGAAGTTCAGCCATTTAATATGGATCGTGTTTGGTCTAGCGTAGCAACAACAAATGATGGACGCACTTGGATTGGCTCAATGCCAGTAGCGGATAACGCTAAATATCTCTTTGCTTACGCAAATATTATCTATACAAATGGAGTTGTTACATCAACAAGATTTAATGCAGTCATACCTAACAAATTGAATTAAAATGAACTCTGACAATGGAATTTATTCGCAAGGAACCGGATTTGCTGGTACAATCTTCAGCATATTTGCCGTTGTTATCTCTATGTTACCTGAATTAGATGTATGGTTTCGTATTTTAGCTTCAATTTCAGCAATTGCTGCTGCTTGGGTTAGCATCTACATGATGTTATCGAAGATGAAAAAAGAAAAAAGCAAGAAATCTGAATGAAATATTTTTTGACAATATTTTCAGTAGTGTATCTTTCGTCATGTGTGAGTATACCGATTCCGCCAACTGGAGAACATCAAGGTAAACTTGGTTCAATTAAGTTGTCGGTTTCGTATATTCCATATGCCAATCCAGACAGAAAAGATTCAAGCGTAAAATATGCTTGGGAACACTTCTCAAAAACAATAAAA
>Ga0209990_10000167_pt1 | contig 66301 bp, 56 predicted proteins | sample NOAtaG_6_FD_187304 | JGI IMG/M metagenome (GOLD analysis project Ga0209990, IMG submission 187304) | Freshwater lake microbial communities from Lake Erie, under a cyanobacterial bloom - NOAA_Erie_Diel5S_2200h metaG (SPAdes) (version 2) | ecosystem: Environmental > Aquatic > Freshwater > Lake ... | reverse complement strand
ATGAATTAAAACCCGTTGACCTTCAGACACGGCGTCTGTATGCATTTCGACCGTTGCAGTTCCGTATTCCAAATTATATGCGTAACTCATTTTTTTATAAGGCAATTTACCTTCTTTTCTTATCAAGATAAAAGGAATGCCAAGTTTAACTGCAAGTGGATAGCCAAATAAAAAACCACGACTTTCGATTCCAGCTATTGCCTCCAATTTTTGATACTTATAAATTTCGACCAAGTAGTCAATAATGTCAGCTGAGAGATTTGGATCCAACATTATCGGAGATATATCTTTAAAAACGATTCCTTCTTTGGGAAAATTAGGGACATCTCGAATAGTTCCCATAATGCGTTCTTGCAGTGTCATTTTATAAGGTTATATAGTGTTTGATTTTATTAAATAATTCATTATCCATCAAAGCCAATTTGAACAGCTCTTTAAAGTTTGAAAAATAGCCATGCTGCTGACGAAATTTAACAATTGAATTAGCTAAGTTCCAATCAATGTAAGGATGTGCATTTAACTCTTCAACAGTAGCCTCATTAATTGATAGTTTATTGATTAAATTAGTTTCCAATAAGATATATTTCTCAATACTCTGGAGTTTATCAGGAGTTATCTTATTGATTTCAAGTAATTGACTATTCGAATAAAATCCGCCAAGTTTTGTTCTAAAATCAATTATTTTTTTTGAAAAATAATTTCCAATTCCAGGTATTTTTTCCAAATCTTGAGCTGAAGCTGAATTGATTTCTACCAAAACAATTGGGTTTTCATTTTTAAAAAGAAATTCCTTCTTTTCTTTTTGAATATTATTTACTGGGTAAAAGGTGGAATCCTTTATTAATTCAAACAATTCCTTCGGAATAACAAAAATTTGTTGAAGTTCCTTATTATTATCAATTCCGTATGCAGCGAATTTTAAAATAACATTTGCCTGTTTTTCGGATAAGCCTAAATTCATCCAATCAATAAGTAGGTAATCATTTGGGTTGAATTTTCGGTTAGGTCGATGATATTTATTTTTAAATTTTTTATTATCTATTCGCGAATAATTCTTTTTTAAGGTAATGTGTTTCTCATTAAATTCATTAATTGATTGCTCATCAACTTTAATTTCATTATTTTCCAAAGAAAGGAATACTCTGGGTATAAACATGATCAATAAACACAGCGCGATCAATAATAAAATTCCTTTTTTATTCTGTGGAGATATGTAATAGGGATTATTTTTCACGATTAATCATAAAATAGATAGGAATACCTAAACATACAATTAATAATCCTAATCCTGTATTTAAAGGATTATAAATCAATAAGTCAACACAAATTGCCGCTGTAATAACTATGTATAGGATAGGTAAAAAAGGATATCCAAAAGCTTTGTAGGGTCTTTCTGTATTAGGCTCTTTTTTTCGCAGGATGAATATCCCTGCAATAGTCAACATGTAAAAAAGTAATGATGCAAAAGTAGAATAAACCAACAAATCCCCATACTTTCCCGATAAGCAAAGCATACATGCCCAAACACACTGGATCCATAGTGCTATTCCGGGTACATTAAATTTGTTTATTCTCTTTGCCTCTTTAAAAAACAACCCATCTTTAGACATCGCGTGGAACAAGCGAGAACCTGCAAGTATCAATCCGTTGTTGCACCCAAAAGTTGACACCATGATCAAAGCTGCCATTATCAAGACGCCTAAATCACCAAAAATAACTGCAGCCGCCGAAGCACCTACCCTATCATTTTCGGCAAACATTATTCCCTGTTGAAGAACTTTAGATGAAGAACTTGGATCACCAGATAGAGGTAACAAAGCCAGATAAGCCAAATTGGCAAGTAAATAAATAACTGTAACTATCAGGGTGCCAAAAAATAGACTTTTAGGTAGATTTTTTTTAGGGTCTCTTATTTCTCCTGCTATGAAAGTTACGTTATTCCAAGCATCAGATGAAAACAATGAATTAATTATTGTAGCCCCAAGTGCACCAAGCAAAGCCATACCAAAAAGAGGTGTTTGCTCTATTATTGCATGTGTATCTGGATCAACTGTAGTTTTTGTTGCCTTCCACATGTCACTAAAATTGGAAGAAAAAACATCGGATTTAAGTCCCACGTATAAACCCAAAACAATTAAAGCAAAAAGTGCAAAAAGTTTGGCGGAGGTAAAAATTAACTGGACAATTTTTCCATTTTGCACGCCTTTAGCATTGATGTAAGTAAGCACTATAATACTGCAAATAGATACGATATGACCATAATTTATTTCACCGAAATAATGCTTAATTATAACAACATTTAATTCAGGAAAAAAAACTGCGGCATATTTTGAAAAGGCGACTGCGACAGCTGCAATTACACCTGTTTGTATGACTGCAAAAACAGACCATCCGTAAAGAAATGAAATCATCCTTCCGTAAGCACGTTGAATATATACGTATTGTCCGCCTGCATTTGGCATCATACCAGCTAGTTCACCGTAGCTAAGTGCTGCTAAGATTGTAATGAATCCTGTCAGTAACCAAAGTACCATTAACCAACCAGCAGAACCCACATCTCGAGCCATTTCAGCACTGACAATAAAAATACCAGAGCCAATCATGGAGCCAGCTACAATACTAGTGGCATCAAATAGACCTAATGTTCTTTTAAATTGGTTTTTCATAATAAAACAAAAGTCATGATTCAAAGAGGCATAACTTTATATTTTAAGTGCGATTAATCTTCATTCGGTTCTTGAACCCGTTCTTCATCATGATGCGTAATGGCCGCATCTAAGTTGTAATGGTTCAAATTACTTTTTTTATGACCGTACAAGAAATAAACTATGATTCCAATTGCTAGCCAGCTTAACGAAAGCAACTGAGCAGCTAAACTTAGGTTCCACATCAGATAAATATTAATCAGAATACCCAATACAGCAATTACCGGTAAAGCAGGGACTCTGAAAGATCTCGGTAAATCTGGTTGTTTTACTCTCAAAACCCACACAGCGATACACACCATTAAGAACGCGAATAAAGTTCCGAAACTAGTCATGTCTGCCAGTTTGTTAATTGGAGTGAAAGCAGCCACAACCGCAATTACAATTCCTAGAATGTATAAATTGTGCTGTGGTGTGCCTGTTACTTGGTTCATTCGAGAAAAAACTCTAGGTATTAAACCATCTTTTGACATTCCAAGAAAAATTCGAGATTGTCCCATAATCATTACCATTAATACTGAAATCAATCCAATAGTCGCAGCAAAAGTAATAATGTAACTAGCCCATTCTTGACCAGCAATGTCAAAGGCGTAGGCTACCGGCGCTTTGATTGCATCTGGATATGCTCCTTTGGGATCAAAGTCTTGATAATTCATCATTCCTGTTAACACCAAGGAGACTAGAATGTATAAAACCGTACAGATTAATAAGGACACCACGATTGCAAATGGAACATCTTTTTTGGGGTTAAGTGCTTCACCCGCTTGAGTTGAAACAGCATCAAATCCAACATATGCAAAGAAAATCGCCGCTGCACCTGAAACTACACCTGTAATTCCATACGCTTCATTCATACCATCTTCACTTAATATACTCTTAACATCAGGAATAAAAGGTGACCAATTAGCCATATTAACGAAGAACAATCCAGCAATAATAACAAACAATACTGCTGAAACTTTTAAAATTACAATAAAGTTATTAGCTTTTGCAGCTCCTTTGGTTCCTCTTACAAGAATACTAACTACCAATAAAACAATGAGGAATGCGGGCAAATTCATTGAAAAACCTGAACCGGTGTAACTAGCTGGGTCAGTAGTCAGCCAATCGGGTAAAACTATCCCGAACATTTTGAGTAACTTGTTAAAGTATCCCGACCATGAAACAGCGACAGTCATTGACCCCATAGCATATTCCAAAACGAGGCCCCAACCAATAATCCAGGCTAAAATTTCTCCGATTGTACCATAAGCGTATGCATATGCTGAACCTTCAACAGGTAAAACTGAAGCAAATTCAGAATAACACAATGCAGCAAATATACATGCGATTCCTGCAATTACAAAAGAGAGGGCTAAAGCTGGACCAGCGTGATAATAAGCCCCGGTTCCAGTTAATACAAAAATTCCACCTCCAATAATTGCACCAACACCAATTGCTGTTAAACTCCATTTACCAAGAACGCGCTTTAACTCGCTTTTCTTCATATCTGCTTCAAATGCACTCATAGGCTTTTTACGCCATACACTTCCTGCCATACTTATAGTTTTCTTAATGAACAACGAATATACTATTTTTTATTTTATAGCAAACCTTAGATTAAATTCAAGGTTTCTTCAATTGTTTTGGGATAGTAACCGATTTCTTTTTTCGTTTTAGACAAATCAAACCCTGTTCTGGGTGGTCTTTTAGCAGGTTGATTTAATTTTTCAGAACTGATGCGCTCTATTTTTTCTTTTGGGAAATTATAATATTCTGCAATTAGGATGGCAATTTCGTATATGGAATAAGTTTGAGGGCCACATACATGGTATATTCCTATTTTGCTTTGTAGGCAAATTTCAATACATGCATAAGCGAGGTCAGGTGCCCAAGTTGGTGCTCGGAATTGATCATCAACTACTTTAATTTCCTTATTTTGTTTTAAAGATTCTATTACCCAAGAAATCAAATTGGATCTTGATAAATTGTGGCCTGTTCCGTAAACAATAATTGTTCTGACAATCGACCAATTATTATAATTATTATCATTTTGTAATATACTTTCGGCTTCAACTTTGCTTTTAGCATAATGACTCAACGGATTTACGGTGTCATTTTCCGAGTAATTACCAAAAGATCCATCGAAAACAAAATCTGTCGACAATAATTGAAAATGAGCATTAATTTCTTTAGCACTTTGATAAAGAAAAGAAACAGCATTCGTATTTACGATTTGACATTCTTCAGGATTCAGTTCGCAGTAATCTACGTTTGTTATTGCTGCTGTATGGATTACATGTGTTGGTAAAAACGATTCAAAAATCTTATCAATTTCCTCTTTATTGGTAACATCAAGTGATGAATAATGCGAATTTGGGCATTCTGGATTCCTATTATCACCTATTGATGTTGCCCAATAAGAAATGGATAATTTTATACATCTTTCAACAATTTTTTGGCCTAATAATCCATTTGAACCTGTAATTAAAACTCTCACCTTTTATTAATCATTAACTTATTGAGTAAATCAATTTCCTCTGTTGTACCCAAAACAATAAGTTTGGATTCCGGTTTTATTAAAATATTACCATCAGGATTAATCATGTACTCTCCATCTGGACTTTTGTAACCTACAACCTTAACTTTAGTGCTATATTTTGACTGTAAATCACATATTTTCATTGGCTCATGAATAGGATTTAAATTTTCGTATCCAATAGATTCCATATTGACACCTTGTTTTCCTTGTATTCGAATGGCATCAATAAATTCGATTACTTCAGGGTTATTAATCAATGAGGCCATGTGTGATCCTCCAATAGAATCAGGCATAATTACGTGATTTGCTCCTGCTAATTTTAGCTTTGAAACTGAAGCTAAAGAAGATGCTCGACTAATAATATTGATTGTTTTATTTATCTCACGAGCTGCTAATACAACATATATATTATCGGCATCTCGCGGTAGACAAGTAACAATAGCGTTTGCATTTTCTATCCCAACATTTTCAAGAATCCCTTCTTTTGTTGCATCTCCATTAATAAAAGGAACTTGTGAATCGGCTTCATATTGTTTAATCAACGCTTCATCTATTTCTAAAACGAGGTGAGGTTTATTAAATAAAAGCATTTCTTCTGAAACTTGTTTTCCAACCCGTCCATACCCACAAATAATTACATGATCTTTCATTTTCTTCATTTTTTTGGATAAAATTAAAATTCTTAAATCGGATTTATATTCACCTCCAATGATGTAGGCTGTGATAGCAGAAACGGTAAAAGCAAATAAACCAAAGCAAGTGACAATTAAAAAAACAGTAAACACCCTTCCGGGATCAGATAATTCATGAACCTCTCCAAAACCGACTGTTGTCATTGTGATCAATGTCATGTAAAAGGAATCGAAATACCCCCAACCTTCGATGATCACATAGCCTATGGTTCCTGCACTTAGAATCAGAACTATTAGCAGCAATAATTTTATAAATTTCCTAAAAACTTTAACGCGAACAATCATTTATAATTCCCAAATTGTAGAACGTCTTCTTTTTTGAAATTTAAAGTAGTGTTTATGCTCAAGTATCCATGCCATAGCCAAATACAAAATAAGCGGTGACCCAAGGGTAATGAAAGAAGCATAAATAAATCCTAACCTTACTTTCGAACTATCTATTCCTAATTTGCGCGCCAACCAGGAACATACTCCGAAGGATCTCATTTCAAAAAAGAAAATTATTTTCTGTATTAATCTCATTCTTCTAATAAAAACTTACCAATTTCACAACTTAAGCATTTATTCTTTAAACAAAGTTGCTGAAAAATCTCCAACAATGCTTGAGAATCTCTTAAACTGATTACTTTTTTGGTCGATTTTCCCCATTTTTTAACAACATGATTAAACTCTGCAGGTTCATTTTTAATTAATTCTGCAATTAAGAAGACAAACTCTTGATTGGCTGTTTTTTCTGACAACCAGAATAAAAATACCATTAGGGCATTTATTTTTAGGTGTCTTTTGAAATTTCCGCTTAAGTTTTGTTTATCGATTATGTTGATTATAGCCATGGCAATCTTAGGATTTTCCCAATTTAAAGGGTTCAACTTTAGGGTTTCAATTAATATATCAGCAAATTGAGCAACTCGTATAGTTGGAAAATTGTTGGGTCGGGATCCACCAAATTTCCAGATATTTTTGGGTAATACCAGGTCATTGGGCAAAATATGTTTCTTAAAGAAGGCATCTTCGCTTGTATTCAAAGGGAAAAATAAACCAGAAATAAACATAACCAGGAAGCGTTGTTCGTTTGGTGAAAACTCTCTCAACTGAAACTTCATTAAATTATCCGCAAGCATTTGAAATGGAATTTGATTGATTTTAGATCCCATCGATGCAGCTAAAAGTCGAATATAAATATCTTCAGCATTAAGATAGCTATAAGCAGATGAGATCTCATTGGTTTTTCGATTTAACCTTTTCCAGAAATAATTATTTAGGAAATTTCCCCAAAGAAATTCCGGCACATACTGCAATTGATTTTCGCATTTTAGAATTCTTTCAACTTTTGAAAATTTAATATAATTTGAGTGATGATTGGGATCGATAAAATGTTTGGTTTCCAATTCTGGTATTGCAAAACCATTTTGAATTATCTGCCTGTTGCTTTGATAAACAACATGGAGTATTACAGTGTCATATGCTTTATCTAAATGGTGGCAATGGCTAAACCAGTCTGAGGATTTAATGTGAATTTCAACATTTCCACACCAAGTCATTTGATCAATTTGAATTTTGGCATTTAGGAAATCTGGGCCGGATTCGCAACGATTGTAAGAGCCATAATCGATAACCTTAAATTGCCTTTTATCCGTCAACGTCATTTTGTGTAGCGGCAGCAATTTATTTTGCCATAAATAGTGAAGGTAAGATTCTTGCATGACGAAAATAGAATCCTATAATAAATAAAAAAGCGCCTCCAAGGCGCTTTAAATTAAAATATTCAACGAATTTCTTTTATCATGGATACTTAACAAATTGAAAGAATTTCGCATCTGCAGGTGGGAATACTGCTGGATCGAAATCTGTCCTAAGCACTGCTCCTTCAGTTCGACGATTCAGCTGATGAAGCGTCTCAAAGAGTGCCTTATTACTTGTTTTGAATTGATTGATATATGTTTCGTTTAAGACTATTGTCTCGACTCCGGTCATATCTATAGGTTGAGATGTTAAATATTCATCCCCTTTCTTATAAACAGTTCTTGGAACTGATTCACCTTTTCCAGCAGGAACAATTCTTCTAGGATCAACACCTTTTTCTTCAACTAAATATTTGTAACATGCACGTGCACGATTCTCCGATAGTCTTTGATTAGCGTCAGCTGTTCCTCGAGCATCAGTATGTGAACTCAACTCTAGTATAATTTCAGGATTATCCTTAAGAAGGTTATAAACATAGATAAGTGAATCGTTAGACTGAATGGTTGAATCATTCACAAACACCCATTGATTAAAAACGTATCGAACCTCAGGTAAACGAATTGGTTTTTTAATTGGAATTAAGTCCATTTCTATAACGAAACTCTGATCGTCATTTAATCCTTCAGTGGTAAATTCTTCTTTTTTCTTGTTTTCATAATAGCCTTCTTTTGCAACAGACACTTGATATTTAACATTTGCATTTACATATCTTTTCCCGTCTGCTTTTTTATCCCAAAGTTGAGTTGAACCATCCTTTTTGGTATACCCTTCCCATTTTGAGCCATCTGAACCAGTAACTGTGACTTTTACATCCGGTATTTTAACAGCTTTATCAATTCTTTCGCTAACAATTACTCTCAAGTCGAATAAATTCGGAGGCAATTCATAGCTGTATATATCTGCATTAAATACTCCATTTGGATCCTTTCTTTCCGATGTAAAATAACCTTTTCTTTCGTCGAATTCATAAAGAGAATAGTCATTATTCTCAGAATTAATTGGAAACTTCAAGTTAATAGGATTCTCCCAATAAAAGGTGTCAGCTACAATTATTTTTTTCGCAGCATAGATATCTAGTCCTCCTAAACCTTTCATACCATCAGATGAATAATACAATTTACCATCTTTACCAAAGGTTGGAAAAAGTTCATTCCCTTCAGTGTTAATACCTTTTCCAAGATTGATAGGTTTTCTCCAAGTATCATTTTTCTTGTCAAAAGTTGAGTACCACAAATCTTTTCCTCCTATTCCTCCTGGCATATCAGAAGCAAAAATCATAAACAACCCATCCTCCATAACACAAGGGTGGCCAACTGACACACTGTCATTTAATCCTTGTTTTAAATTACATTTAACAGCCTCTTCCCATTCATCTTTACCACTTCTTTTTACCATCCAAATGTCACAACCTAGGTTTTGTTTCTTTTGATCAGGACAACGGGTAAAAAACATGGTTTTCTTTGCGTCAAACGAAACAGAACCTTCATGTTCGCCTGTATTTACGACTCCAGTTAAATCGACTGGTTTTGGCTCAGACCAATTGCCATTTTTATCAAAATCTGTCACCCAAATATCCATGTACTTGTCACATGAGATTGGATCTAAGCTCCCTACGTTAGCATCTCTACTTGTTGCAAAGTACATTCGGTTTTCTTTCACATCAAATGTTGGAGCCATGTCAATACCTTTCTTATTGATTGAACCCTGATTGGTAATAACATGCCTTGTTTTATCATTGATGAAGTTTTTGGCTTCTTTACAATTTAAAATAGCCAAATCACCACGAACATCATTGGGAACTAAAAGCTTATATTCTTCGAAATTTTTCAATGCCTTGTCAAAATCTCCATTCATACGGAGCATTTCTCCGTTATTATAGAAAATCTCTGGATTAATTTTTTGATACTCTAGTAAAAGTGCTCTTTCATACCATTCATTAGCATCTTTAAATCTGTCAGTCATTCTGTAACATTCAGCTGTTTTGAACGCCATATCACCTTTTGCTTTCAACGCTTGATTGCCAGATTTTTTAATTTTAGAATATGCCAAAATACATTTAGCTGCACCCTCACAATACATATTTCGATTGTAGTAATCATTTGCTTCAACAATATACTTGGATTGAGCTACTGAATTCAATGTAATGCACATGAACACAACTGGTAACACTAATTTTCCGAACATAGTAATACTTTTCAATTAGGAATTAATTAGCGAAGAAAATAATAATTTGTGAGATTTCATCCACAATTAGATGAAAACTTCGCAAAAAACTTTTTTAGCGATTATTAATTTGGATAAAATTGGTTATTCTGCTTTGCACTGATCGAGAGAAAATAAAACCCATTTATTTTCAATTGGCTCCTGAAATATATACTTTCCATTTTTCAATAAGTTGAGTAAACCCTTGAGGTAAATCAGTGCTAAAAAAAAGTTTCTTATTGGTCACGGGGTGAATAAACCCGATTGTTGCTGCATGCAATGCTTGACCGGGAATCAATTTAAAACAATTATCAATAAAGTGCTTATAACTGGCCGAATTGGTTCCTTTAACCATAATGTTTCCTCCGTATTCAAGGTCATTAAAAAGAGGATGCCCTATGTGTTTCATGTGAACTCTAATCTGATGGGTTCGGCCAGTTTCAAGTTTACATTCGACCAGTGTCACGAGACCGAACCTTTCCATAACTTTATAGTGAGTTATTGCATGTTTACCATAATCTTCATCTTCAAAAACAGTCATTACTTTTCTATTCTTCAAAGATCTACCTATATTACCAATTATAGTCCCGTCTTCTTTAACATCTCCCCAGACTAAGGCTAGATATTTCCTCTCAGTCGTTCGGTCAAAAAATTGTTTGGCTAGATGAGTTAATGCATGTTCCGTTTTTGCAATGATCAATAATCCCGTAGTATGTTTATCGATTCTATGCACCAACCCAGGTCTTCCGAAATAATCATTTATGGGTTTGGGCAAATTGTTGAAATGGTAAACCAAAGCATTAACTAATGTTCCTTTATAATTGCCATACCCGGGATGCACCACCATATTTGACGGTTTGTTTACAACGATTACGGTATCATCCTCAAAAATGATGTCCAGTGGAATATCTTCAGGAATTAATTCAATTTCGCGAACCGGATAAGGCAAAACTATTGCAACTTCATCATTTGGTTTTACTTTATAATTCTGTTTAACAGGAAGACCATTCACATGAATATTTCCGCTTTTGGCTGAATTTTGAATTTTGCTTCTGGATGTATTAGGCAATCTATCCAATAAAAACTTATCTATTCGAACAATTTCTTGTCCTAAATCTGCTTTTATTTTAAAATGCTCATAGAGTTCCTCTTCCTCCAATTCCGCATCTTGAATTAATTGATTCATTAATTCTTTAAAAATTTTATCATTTTATTATTTCCGACAATCTTGACAAAATAAATTCCATTAGGTATATCATGTACAAACATTGTTTTGGATGAAACTTCCTTTCTGATTAGTTTACCATCTGAAGCATACAACTCGATATCGGGTAAATTTTCACTCGTTATTTCAACAGAAAAATAATCGTTGGATGGATTTGGGTAAATTTTAATTGGAGCAACATTTGGCTGCAATATTGGGTCAATTCCAAGTTCAGCGTCTAAATTTGTAGAAAAAATAGGTCTAATCATAACGGACCCATTAATTGTTGATTGGTTCCAATTGGCACCACCATCAATACTGTAATAAGTATTTTCAGATTTATCAATATTTCTATCTAATCCAACATTCAATCTTTCAGGATCAAATTGCCTCCAGCCTACGTAAAACGTTGTGCCAACTGCCACTTTCAGCGTATCTATAAACCAATAATTAAAGAATTCATTTTGAGTGTTTCCATAATAAGGCTGCCTTGGAAAGAAAACATCATCTTCATACAACAAATTTCCTGGAACCCCACCGTCATCATCCCATACGGAGAGAAGGAAAAGTTTGTTTGATACATCGTTTACAGTTGGTACAAAGTGAATAGCTATTCCAATTAGCGAGTCTGATTCATAGGTGTTATATTTGATTGCAAGTCTTGCCTGATTACCGGTTGGACCATAAGCAGCCTCTGCAGATCCATCATCATAACTATAGAAATTAGAAAATTGCTGAACGCCAGTAGTTGAATCATTTTGTGCAAGATTAGGAAATTGTGCAGATGCAGTTGCTGAAATATCAAAACTTTGAAAATTGCCTGTTTTTGAAATATCATATTGATACCCTCCAGATAAGTCGTGATAAGTTGTGTAGAATGTATTGGCGAAATAATTTAAATCACCCCCAGATAATTCTTGTGCATTTAATACAAAATTTCCTTCTGCAGATCCATTGTAACTAACTGTAACTTGTCCATTTTGATTATTTTCGGGCAAGTTACTTCCGTTGTGCACGGTAACTTCAAAGAAATCATTCATCTTACCTACAGGATTATTTTTAAAATGATCCCAAGGTACAGAAGTATAATTTTTTATTAAAGATCCTATTGGATAGACAATTGCAAAATCCTTGAATAACGTATCCTGATAACCCGATAATGTGCGCAGATGTACATAATCTAAATTAAAAACATCCAACATCCCAGATAATGCCCCATAATTTTTAAACCTAAATTGGAATCCTTTTTTTAAATACTTCGCATCTATTATTCCAATATGACCCACTTTAAAATCCGTTAATGGCTCACCTTGAGCGCTCCAAACCCTGAACCATTGGTTTAAATCTTTTGCAAAGAATTCCAACACTAAAGAGTCTGAACTTTCTGGAACATCTCCGAAACCTTGTGGTTGATATAAAAAACTGAAATACAATGAATCAGCGGCTGAAACACCTTCCAGATTTATTGGCTTTGACGTGAGTATATCAGCATAATTGGTCATCGTAGAGTTAATGGCATAAGGGTAACCATTTTCATCCAGCCCGTCAAATGAAACTACTCCCAAAGATCTTGGTTGAACTGCAAAGCGATAATTATGATAGGCATAATCATCTAGCCAAAAAGCGTTTGGATCATTCAAATTTGCAAAGAACTGAGTGGCCGAATCTTGAAAAAATGGAGGATTTGCTATCCAAACAGTATCTGACACATCGGCAACTCCAACGGTATCATAAATGTAATAAGGTGGATATAGATCTATTGGAACATAATTTACGGGGTAGCTCGATAAATCACCAACTTGAAAAACAACGGAAGGAAAATTTTCATCGGTACTGGTTGTTGTGTTGATGTCATAAATTCTCCTAAAGGTTTGCTGATCTGTGTACGAAATCCCATTCGCAACAGGTAAAAGGGTGATATCATTTAGGAGACGGTATTTCGTAGTACTTGTTACTCCGGGCGCTGAAAAATCGTTGGGATAAACTTGAAAATGATTCTTTGAAAATTCATCAAAAAAGGGAAGTTCCAAGGTATCAGTTGTATAAATAAAAGTACTGTCAAATGTATTTTGAACAGATTTAAATATTAGCGAATGATTAGCTTTAAAAAGTTGAGTATTAAAATTGAGGGGAGCCATTTCTTCTTTCTGGCAAAACGAATTGAAAGTTAAAGCACAAATAAAAATGATCAAAATAGAATTAGAGAAATGCTTTTTCATTTTTGCAAAGGCTATTGATTTTCTTCAATTGGATTTTCTTCAACAGCTGAATTGCTATCATCTGGAAGAGTTGGTACAAAGTTTCGAGATGCAGTAATCGTTACCGTAGTACCTATAGCGTATTGGTAATCTTCCAAATATTCCGGTGATTGACTCGAAATTCTTGCTACTGTAGAGTCTTCACTCGTGAAGCAATCAGTACAAACAACTAACAGATTATTCATCCCCAATCCTTGCAAACGTTGCTTAGCCTCCAATATTGTCAATCCATATAAATTTGGAATATTTACCGTATTTTGTCTCTTATTTTCACCAATAACCAAAACTATGGTAGAACCGATTAGCAACCTGTCTTTTGGTTTAATTGGTTTCCCATTGAACAACTGTTCCAAAACTGCACCATCAGCTTCTGTAGTTGGTTTTCTCTGAATTACGTAATTGAATTGCTTAACTTTAAGAATATCAATAGCTAATTTTTCATCTTTATTTATAAGGCTTGGAACTTCGACTAGTTCGCGATTCTTTGACACACGAAAACGAATAATTCTACCTTCTTTTACGTAAACTTGAGAAATAGCTGTAGCTTCAGGATCTTGTTCTAAAATTGTTCCTTCAGGTTTAGTCGGATCATAAATTGAATCAAGAACTTCGTATTGCAATCCCAAAGCTTCAACATCAGATTTTGCGGACTTTAAATCTCTACCTATATAATTTGGAAGTTTTATCTTTTGACCATGGTTGGTATAAGCATTCAAGTAAAAGATAGTAACGCTTATTATTACTAAATAAAAGAGGATAACCAAGCCAAAATGCTTAGCAAAATGCTTACTCCAAAAGAACAACTTGAGTTTACGTAAAAATTCCATTCGCAATTAGAACAACAAATATAGAAAATATTGCATTTTATTTCGTTTTACTTTTACAGAGGTGTTAAAAATTGGGAGAAAGTTCGTGGGTTTTATAGAAGTCATCAATATAATCAAATGCTTCTTCTGCGGTATCTACAACGCAAAATAAATTCAAATCATTTGCCGAAATATTGTGTTCCTTATGCAGCATTGTATTTTGTATCCAATCAACCAAACCTTTCCAATAGCTCTTTCCTATGAGCACAACAGGTCTCTTATTTATTTTTTTTGTTTGGATCAAGGTTAATGCTTCAAATGCTTCATCCAATGTGCCAAATCCGCCGGGTAAGATCACGAATCCTTGAGCATATTTTACAAAAATTACTTTTCTAACGAAGAAATAATCGAATTCTAGGTTATGTTCTGGATCAATATATGCATTGTGATTTTGTTCAAAAGGTAAATCAATATTGAGCCCGACAGACTTTCCTCCTCCCTTTTGTGCGCCTTTGTTTGCTGCCTCCATTATTCCTGGGCCACCACCTGTAATCACTCCATAGCCTGCTTCAGCCAATAATTCAGCAATTTCAACTCCAACTTTGTAGAATGGATTTTCTTCTTTGGTACGAGCAGAACCAAATATAGAAATACAAGGTCCTATCTTTGCCATTCTTTCATAGCCTTCAACAAATTCGGACATTATTTTGAAAATTGCCCAACTGTCGTTGATCTTTATGTCATTCCAATCTTTTCTAATTTTGTTCATGGTTTCGTACAATTAAATATAAAAGTACATTTTTAAAAGCTTTTAATTAATGCCATGAATTTAATTTTTCAACATGACCAATGAACCTAAATAAAATCCATAATATTGGAAAGTGAAAATTAGATTAACTGTAATAATCATTTTACTTTTTTGCCTTCCCAACAAGGGTAATACGCAATTTTTAAAACAAAGTGAAACCTTTAATAAGAAAAGAATAATTCCTTCAATTACTGGAATAGGAACAATTTGGGGTGGTGGTATGATCGGCTTGTATCAATTGTGGTACAAAGAAACCAACTCCACCAATTTCCATTCGTTTAATGACTGTTCCAATTGGCTTCAAATGGATAAAGCCGGACATCTTTACACCACTTATCAAATAGGCAATTATTGCACAAACTTGTTAAAATGGGGGGGGATGAATAATAGAATAGCGACGATTACAGGCACAGCCATTGGATTTGGTTTTCAAACAAGTCTAGAAATTTTTGATGGGTTCAGTGATGGATGGGGATTTTCTTGGTGCGATATGGGTGCAAACTTTTTAGGTGGGGCAATATTTTCATCTCAAGAACTAATTTGGAATGAACAAAAAATTAAACTTAAGTTTTCCTATCACCCCACAGAATTTGCTAAATACAGACCGAGTGTATTGGGCAATACTTTTAGCGAAAGGTTACTAAAAGACTATAATGGACAAACCTATTGGATAAGTTTTAACCCATTTGTATTATCTGGAAATGGGACAAAATTCCCCAAATGGATATGTTTATCTTTAGGCTACAGTGTGCATGAAAAACTTTATGGGGATAATGAATACTTTTCAACCGAGATTAATAACACCACCATAAGTTTTAAGTCAAAACGAGAATTTTTGCTTTCATTGGACATCGATTTATCCAAGGTTCCAGTCAAAAAAGACTGGATCAGGAGTCTTTTGAATCAATTCAATTGTTTAAAAATTCCGTTTCCTGCACTAATATTGAGAGGAAATCAACTCACCGGTTCATTACTTTATTTTTAATAGTTCAATTTTAAAAATAAAATTAACAACATTACCTTCTTTTGAATCCGGTTTCATTCCAAAACGTGTTCGATCAATGGAAGATTTTCCGATAAGAACAGGGGCTCCATTAGTATTATTTCCTACATACTTAATTCGAACATCCAATGATTGTTCGATTCCTAACATTTTAAATTTTCCAGAGAGAATATATTCATCACCCTTAACTGTAAGGTTATCTGAACTGAATTCCATTTTAGGGAACTTAGTTACGTCAAAGTAGGCCTTCTCCATTAAAGATTCATCCCTGTATGAATTAAAGGTAGTTAATTTATCCACTGGAAGTATTACCTTAAATTTTGAATTGGAAACGGTTTCAGGTATTTCCACAGAGCCCGAGAATGTTTTAAAAACTCCTTTTGTGATTCCTCCTTTCGGACCTAGTTCGAAAGTCAACTGAACTGTTTCTTCGTTAATTTTATATTTTCCGGAAATTTCGGTTATATCCATTCCTTTCAATTGAAAAGGATCATCATTTTTAATTGATTTTCCATCTGCCTTTGATTGAACTGTATTGACTATGATTTTGGTACTTTGCAATTCTTCCGCATTAACAGTCGTAGGAATTAGCTTTATTCCTAGTCCTACTAAAATTGATAAATACGCCAAGTCAACAAGCTTATTAATTAAAAACAATTGAGTTGCAGCTGCCCCAATTAACAATGCAATAAAACTATCTGTACCTCCCAAATCATTTTTCTGGGTACCTAACCATAACACAGTTGAAGCAATGATTAAATGAATCAATAACAATAGAATTAAACCGAAAAAATAAAATCTTTTACTGCCTTTAATTCCATACATTGAAGATACAGCAAAAACTCCCGCAAAAAATCCAAAAACGACTTTACCTAATGTAAAATCGATAGTAGTTACATTGCCTAAATTTAACAAGGTTGTAGCTAAACCATAAATTAAAGAAAGATTCACTAAAGAATAATTATTGTTGCGAAAAGATGCCATCAGGATTCCTAATGAAAGGAACAAAACACCAATGTAGGAAGCAAAAAAACTGGCAATAAAAATTCCAAAACCTAGTAAAAATAGCTCAAACGAAAACTGGAGACTAGACCTATCTTCGATTTTAAAAATGCCCGCTATTACTTTTGTCTTCATCCCTGAGAGCAAAGGTATTGAAGCACCAAAAACGACTAAAAAAATATGAGTTAATCCAAGGTTAAAAGAATAATCCCCAACGGAGATGGGATAATCCCAAACAAAGAATAGTAATATTGAAGGCAAAAGCAGGCTTAAAAAGCCCAGAAAATTACTTTCTGATTTCCAAAAACTAAGTAAAAAAGAAAAGCTGATCATTGCTGACAAAACAAATGTCAATTTTTGGGATGATTCAACTTCCAAAATATTTGCAGATAAGAAAAATATTACACCGATTGAAAACAACAAATATAATGTTGAAACTATGCGATCAAATGAACGAATCGAAGCAATAAAAGCAGACAATCCCAGAATTAAAAAGAAATACAACATGAATAGATTTTTTTGTAAAAATACAAATTATTTACCATGGTATTTAGTATCGCTAATTTTAAAATAATTAATTACAAAAAAGAATTTCTCAAATTCAAATCATTGATTTTACTCATGTATTTCGATTTCAAATTAGATTCTAACAAATTCAAATGTTGTATTCTATGGCAGTCAGTTGCTACGAAATGAACTAAATTTTGGTCTATTAATTTTTCAGCTTGTTTTTGAACAAATGAACCATAATGACCGGAAAGCGAGTTTAGGTTAATTTGAATACTGACTCCTTTTTCTCTCAAAGATTCTGCTTTTTCTGAGGAATTAAAATAATAAGGGTATCTTTCAAAGTGTGCCAATATAGGTTTATAACCAGCCATTTGCATTTCAAAAAAAAGAACATCCTCGCTGGTAGGTTCTGAATGAAAAGAAAACTCAACTAAAACATAGTTATCGCCAATTGTAAGTAATTCACGATTTTTAACAGCCATCATAAAGGCATCGTCAAAGTAATATTCTGCTGCTGCATGAACCTCAATTGGAATATTGCATGCTGTCAATTCCTTGCGCAAATTGTCCAGGCCTCGATTAATGATTTCATTGGTATTAGGATAAACTTCAGACATCACATGAGGAGTGGTTATAATTTTTCGATAGCCTAATTCGTGAAATTTATTGACCATTGCAATAGATTCGTCCATAGAACGCGCGCCATCATCTATTCCCGGAATCAAATGGCTGTGCATATCCACACCAATTTTTGATAAGTCACAAGCAATTAAATTTTCATTCCCACCTAATAAACGGTTTAACCATCCCATAAAAACTACCTGTTGTCGTACATTTTTTTATAATAGTTTCTATATTCTCCAGAAGTTACCTTTTCTATCCAATCCTGATTATTCAGGTACCATTTTACGGTCGCTTTTAATCCATCTTCAAATTGAATAGAGGGTTGCCATCCTAATGATGATACTAATTTATGCGCATCGATTGCATACCGTAAATCATGCCCTTTTCGATCCTTAACAAAAGTTATTAGCTTTTCTGATTCCCCCTCTTCCCTATCCAATTCTTCATCCATAATTTGGCATAAAAATTTTACCAAATCCAAATTCGTCCATTCATTCAACCCACCTACATTGTAGGTCTCCCCAACCTTACCCTTTTGAAAAATGACATCTATAGCCTTTACATGATCTTCTACCCAAAGCCAATCTCTCACATTTGATCCGTCGCCATAAACTGGTAAAGGCTTTTTATGAAGAATATTATTTATCATCAAAGGAATCAATTTTTCTGGAAAATGATGGCTACCGTAATTATTGGAACAGTTTGAAATTTTAACAGGCAAACCATAAGTATGAAAATAAGCCTTCACGAAATGATCAGAAGATGCTTTAGATGCAGAATAAGGACTCCTTGGGTCGTAAGGGGTATTTTCCGTAAAAAAACCTTCATTTGTTAAACTACCATAGACCTCATCTGTTGAGACGTGATGAAAAACATGTTGATCAAAATCCTTCCAAAAATTCAAAGCTGATTGCAATAAATTAACCGTTCCAACAACATTAGTCATAACAAATTCCATTGGCCCATCGATCGATCGATCTACGTGTGATTCAGCCGCGAGATGAATAACGTCAGTTATGTTGTACTTTTCAAAAACTTCATCAACGTCATTTTTTATTACAATATCTCCTTTAACAAAAGCATAATTTGGATATTGATCAACGTCTTTTAGGTTTTCGAGATTACCTGCATAAGTAAGCTTGTCAAAATTGACTATTAAGTATTCGGGATATTTATTTACAAAGTGTCTTACCAAATGAGAACCTATGAACCCTGCCCCTCCAGTAACGAGTATTCTTTTAGAAAACTTCATATCAAGCAACTAAAGTGACCAATATTCTAGGTCTTTAATTTTATTTTTATATATACCTTTAACATCAACAAAAACTCCCTGACCATTTTTTAGTAGACTTTTGAAATATTCTTCATTCAATGATTTGTATGCTTTGTGATTTACAGCAACTATAACTGCATCATAGTCAATTCCGGGAGCATCTGTTAGGCTAACCCCATATTCCTCTTGCATTTCTACTGAAGAAGCATGTGGATCAATAATATCCACTTTTACTTGATACGATTGAATTTCGGTTACTACATCAATTACCTTAGAATTTCTGATATCACTTACATCTTCTTTAAAAGTTGCTCCCATAATCAGCACTTTGGCATCCTGAATGTGTTTACCTTGAGCAATAATCCTTTTGACCGTTTGTTTTCCAATGTAAAAACCCATGGAATCATTCACATAACGTCCACTGTTGATAACCTTCGAGTGGTAACCGGCTTGTTGAGCTCTATGAGTCAAATAATAAGGATCGACACCTATGCAATGTCCACCAACCAGTCCGGGAGAAAACTTTAAGAAATTCCATTTGGTACCTGCAGCCTCAAGGACATCAAAGGTGTTGATTTTTAACTTATTAAAAATTATTGACAGCTCATTGATCAATGCAATATTCACATCCCGCTGAGTATTTTCAATTATTTTTGCTGCCTCTGCAACCTTAATGGAAGTGGCACGATGTACGCCAGCATCCACGACTAATTCATAAGTTTTAGCAATCTCATCTAAGGATTCAGGACAGCATCCAGATACAACTTTTACTACATTCTGTAGCGTATGTTCTTTATCTCCAGGATTAATTCTTTCAGGTGAATATCCAACCTTAAAATCATCATTAAATTTCAATCCAGACTCTGCTTCCAATACAGGAATACAATCCTCTTCTGTACATCCTGGGTAAACAGTTGATTCAAAAACCACATAATCTCCTTTTTTTAATACTTTACCAACTGTTGAACTGGCGCTAAGGAGCGGTTTCAAATTTGGCAGATTCGCATCGTCTATTGGAGTTGGAACAGCTACTATAAAAAACCTTACGTCCGCTAAATCTTGAATATTATTGGTGAACTCGATATCACAATTGTCGAATGCCGACGAATCAAGCTCATTACTTGGATCGATACTTTTCTTCATCAGTTCTATCCTTTCAGCATTGATATCAAAACCGACGACTTTGCTTTTTCTTGCGAACTCTAAAGCAATCGGAAGTCCAACATAACCTAAACCGACTATTGCAATTTTTGCTTCTTTAGCAATTATTTTATTGTAAATGGAGTTGCTCATTTCTTACCTTATATATACGTTCAATTATCTCTACAACTTTAAGACCCTCCAACGCATTAGTTGTAGGAGAGGTTCTTCCTTTGAGTGTATCAATAACATTTTTAATTACAAAATTATGATTGGCTGCCGATCCTTTATAAGCACCGTAATCATTACCAGGATTCGTTGGCGCCAATTCCGGCATTACATATCCATTAATATTGCATACCTCTACTTCATTCATGTATTGCCCACCAATTTTCACGCTGCCATTCTTACCAATAATTGTGATTGAACTTTCCAAATTCTGATTAGCCACGGCAGTAGAATAGTTGATACAACCCATACCTCCATTCATAAAATCGAAACTAACGAAACCAGAGTCTTCAAAATCTGTTGAATGACCATGGGTAAAATCTGCAAATTTACCCTGAATATTGTCTATGTCCCCAAATAACCAATACATGATATCAATAAAATGAGAAAACTGCGTAAACAAGGTTCCTCCATCGAGATCTTTCGTGCCTTTCCAGCCCCCTTTTTTGTAATACCTATCATCACGATTCCAATAGCAATTTAATTGAACCATAAATATTTCTCCTAAAACACCATCCTCAATCAAAGACTTAATCCATTCTGAAGGTGGAGAGTACCTGTTTTGCATGACGCAGAAGACTTGTTTAGCAACTTGTAATGAAGTAAATATTACGCGTTCGCAACTATCCTTAGTTAAGCCCATCGGTTTTTCACAGACCACGTGTTTCCCAGCCTCAAGCGCTCGAATACACTGTGCCGCATGAAATCCATTTGGCGTACAAACATTAACTACGTCAAATTCTAAACCTGATTCAAGTGCTTCATCAAGCGTGTTAAAAAAGGGAACTTCAAAATCATCAACTAGGCATTCCTCTTTAGTTCGGACGTCGATTAATGCAACCAGCTCCCCTTCTGTATCTCGACGAATCATTTCTGCGTGTCTTTTACCGATATGTCCGGCTCCGAGTACAACAAATTTTACCTTTTCTGCTATCATACCTTTTGGTCTGTTTTATTCACTTTTTGAATCAAGCCATCTATTAAACTGTAAATTTCATTACTTTCAGGACATTCTGCAAATCCTTCATTATTAAATGTTAATCTTTGACCAAACTCACTCATCCATCCAATTTGTCTGGCTGGATTACCAACAACTAATGCATACGGAGGGACATTTTTGGTGACCACTGCACCTGCGCCAATGAAGGCATATTGCCCAATATCATGTCCACAAACTATCGTTGCATTCGCACCGATTGTTGCACCTTTTCCAACGTTAGTCTTTGCATATTCTGACCTTCTATTGACGGCACTTCTTGGATTGACCACATTAGTAAAAACCATTGAAGGACCAAGGAAAACGTCGTCTTCACATGAAACTCCAGTATAGATAGAAACATTGTTTTGGACCTTCACATTGTTGCCAAGCACAACTTCAGGAGATACCACAACATTTTGTCCAATATTACAATTTTCCCCTAAGGTACAATTTGGCATAATATGAGAAAAATGCCAAATTTTAGTACCTCTACCAATTTGGCAACCATCATCAATTACCGCTGTTTCGTGGGCAAAATAATCCATTATCTAATTATAAATTTATCAAAATCATTGTGTTCAGTTTGTAAAAGTTCTTCCTCAGTTAAACTTTTAAAATAATCATAAGTTATTTTTAATCCTTCTGAACGATTTACTTTGGGTGACCAGTTTAATAATGCTTTTGCTCTACTAATATCAGGTTGTCGCTGTTTAGGATCATCTATTGGCAAATCCTTGTAAACTACCCTTTGATTAGTTCCGGTCAACTGAATTATTTCTTCGGCAAAGTCACTGATGGTTATTTCATCAGGATTACCAATGTTAACCGGGTAAACATAATCTGTATGCAATAACCTTACGATTCCTTCAATAAGGTCATCTACATAACAGAACGAACGCGTTTGTGATCCATCTCCAAATACTGTAAGATCTTCACCACGCAATGCTTGACCAATGAAAGCTGGCAATACCCTGCCGTCATTCAATCGCATTCTTGGACCATAAGTATTGAAAATCCTGACAATTCGAGTTTCAATACCGTGGAAATTGTGGTAAGCCATTGTTATGGCCTCCTGAAATCTTTTGGCTTCATCATATACACCTCGTGGTCCAACAGGATTAACGTTTCCCCAATAATCTTCATTTTGAGGATGAACGGTTGGATCTCCATATACTTCAGAAGTAGAAGCAATAAGCACCTTAGCACCTTTTGCTTTCGCTAAACCCAGACAATTGTGTATGCCCAAAGAACCAACTTTCAAAGTTTGAATCGGAATTTTCAGATAATCAATTGGACTGGCTGGTGAAGCAAAGTGAAGTATATAATCTAATTTTCCGGAAACATGAATAAACTTTGATACATCATGGTGATAAAACTCAAAATTTGGATTTTTAAAAAGGTGTTCAATATTTCTAAGTCGGCCGGTGATAAGGTTATCCATTCCGATAACGAAATGTCCGTCTTTGATGAATCTATCACACAAATGAGAACCTAAAAATCCGGCTGCTCCAGTTATTAAAACGCGCTTTTGTTCCATTGCTTTTTAATAATTAATTGTTTTTCTACCAATTGAACAATAATAAAATCCTTTGTCATTCATTTCATCTGTATCAAATAAGTTTCTTCCGTCAAAAATTACCGGATCTATCATCAGCTGCTTTATTTTATTAAAATCAGGATTCCGGAACACTCCCCATTCAGTGCAAATGAGTAAAGCATCAACATTTTCCAATGCTTCATATTCATTTTGGGCGTAAGAGATCTTAGTACCTATTACATTTCTAACATTTTCCATAGCCTCTGGATCATAAGCTATTATATCTGCCCCATGTTCTAACAAAGCATTTATGATGTAGAGAGATGGTGCTTCACGAATATCATCTGTATCTGGTTTAAAGGCCAAACCCCAGATGGCAATTTTTTTACCTGAAAGATTTCCTTTGAAAAAATTTCTAATTTTTGGTAATAAAATAGTTTTCTGGTCTTCATTAACTGCCATTACAGCTTTTAGTATTTCAAACGAAAAGTCGAGATCTTGTCCTGATTTAACGAGTGCTTGGACATCTTTTGGAAAGCAAGAACCACCATAACCAATACCGGGGAATAAAAATCTTTTACCGATTCTTTCATCTGATCCAATACCGATCCGAACCTTATCTACATCCGCACCTACCAACTCACAAAAATTGGCGATTTCATTCATAAAGGTAATTTTGGTAGCCAAGAAAGCATTTGCGGCATATTTGGTCAGCTCTGCAGATTTTTCATCCATAAAAAGGATGGGATTACCTTGACGCACAAATGGTTTGTAAAGCTGTTCCATAATCTTCCTAGCTCTTTCTGAACTGGTACCTATGACTACTCTGTCAGGTTTTAAAAAATCATCAACTGCAAAACCTTCACGAAGAAATTCTGGATTTGAAACAACATCAAATGGTACCAATGCATGTTGTGCGATGGCATGCTGCACTTTTTCTGCAGTTCCAACCGGAACCGTACTTTTATCTACAATCACCTTGTAATCTTTGATGATTTTCCCAAGTTCATCTGCAACATTAAGAATGTAAGATAAATCAGCGGATCCATCTTCTCCTGGAGGAGTGGGAAGGGCGAGGAAGATTATTTCAGCATTTTCTATTCCAGCTGCTAATTCAGTGGTAAAACTCAATCTTTCGGCTTTTATATTGCGCTCAAATAAAACATCTAAATGGGGTTCAAAAATTGGAACTTCGCCGTTTCGCATTCGGTTTACTTTTTCCTTGTCAATGTCCACACAAATCACTTGGTTTCCAGTTTCTGCAAAACAAGTACCGGTGACCAATCCCACATAACCTGTTCCTACGACCGCTATTTTTTTCATTACAATTGATTTATTGTTTCGCAAATTCCGCAACTGAAGAACAGATATAATGCAATTGATCCTCCTCTAATTCCGTATGAATTGGAAGCGATATTACTCTTTCGGTCAACCAATCTGTAACCGGTAAATTTGTATGAACACTTCCAAAAGAAGCAAACATTTCTTGACGGTGAGCAGGTACTGGATAATAAATCATTGACGGAATATCTTTCTCAGCTAAAAAAGCTTGTAAAGCATCCCTGTTCAGCCCGTTTAGTTTCAAAGTATATTGATGGAATACATGATTGGAGTAAGACGCTCTAGTTGGAGTCTCAATATTTTCAAATTCTTTGAAAAAAGCATCATAATAATCTGCCGCCGTAATCCTTGCATTAATGTAATTATCCAGTTGTCTCAATTTAATACGCAAGACTGCAGCTTGAATACTGTCCAATCTTGAATTACATCCAACGACATCGTGATAATACCTTTTGCTTTGTCCATGATTCGCAATCATTCTCATTTTAACTGCTAGATCATCATTGTTAGTGCAGATCGCCCCTCCATCACCAAAACATCCTAAATTCTTTGATGGAAAAAAGGATGTACAACCAATGTCTCCTATGGTACCTGTTTTTTTGGAAGTCCCATTCGTAAATGAATAATCACATCCTATTGCTTGAGCATTATCCTCCACAACAAAGAGACCATGTTCTTCTGCAATTTGCATTATCTCTTCCATATTGGCTGCTTGACCATATAAGTGAACAGGAACAATTGCCTTAGTTTTTGGAGAAATTGCTGCTTTAATTGCTTCAACATCAATGCAAAAAGTATTTTTATCTGCCTCAACAAAAACCGGTTTTAATCCCAACAAAGCCATCACCTCGGTAGTTGCTATGTAGGTGAAAGAAGGTGTGATTACTTCATCGCCTTGTTTTAATCCAAGTGCCATAAGTGCAATCTGTAAAGCATCAGTTCCGTTTGCACAAGGAATCACATGCTTCACGCCAAGATATTGTTGCAGTTCCAATTGAAATGCAGACACCTCAGGACCATTAATAAATTGCGCATTTTCGATAACAGAAATAACCGCTTGATCAACTTCAGGTTTGATTTTTTGGTATTGCGACACCAAATCAACCATATGTATCTTTTTCATCTAAGATGTAATTATTCAATATTAACTAGCAAAGATAAAGGTAAATTGCGAGATATTAATTGGAAAGGTTAACTTTTGGAATCAGATTTTTACAAGATAAGAAGGAACTTAACATTTTAACTTTTAAAACAAAACGATCATTTGAAGAATGTTTTGTTTCAATTTTGAATTTTTTCTGTGAATTGTGTCAAATTGCCATTATTTTTGGATCATGAAGCAGTATATTGTTTTATTACTTTTCAGTTTGTTTTGGCAATATTCCTTTTCACAAAGAAATGTCAAAGACGAAGCCATATCAACGCCCTTGGTCGCGGTTCACTACTCAGGAGTTTTTACAGGTGGCGACTTGGCCGACAGATATGGATTTTTGAACCATGTTGGAATAAGCGCTGGCTATAAATCTTCATCAAATTGGTATATTGGATTTGATGGTAATTTCATTTTTGGAAATAATGTTAGAATGACGGGTGTTTTTGACCACCTGGTTGATGCTTATGGCAACATTACAGATGTGAATGGCGACATTGCTGCAGTCTACGTGTATCCAAGGGGTGTTAATACCAATCTAAGTGTTGGGAAATTATTTCCAGTTTTGGGGCCTAATCAAAATTCAGGAATTTTATTCCATGTTGGATTAGGATATTTGATGCATAGAATGAGAATTGAAACTCAAGAACAAGTTGTTCCACAAATCGAACTGGATTACAAAAAAGGCTATGACAGGCTAACTTCTGGTATCAATATGCATCAATTTATTGGATATTCCTTTATGTCAAATGGTGGATATTGGAATTTTTACGGAGGATTTTATTTTCAAGAAGGTTTTACAAAAAACAGGCGAACTATTTTTTATGATCAACCGGATACGCCAGTTCCAACTGAATTGAGAATAGATCTTCAATATGGTTTGAGGATAGGTTGGTACATTCCATTTTACAGACGTCAACCCAAAGATTTTTATTACAATTGATGCATTTCCTCTACAATTTGGCGATTAACCTTTATGGGGGTTCCATTTGGATTGCGTCATTCTTCAATCTGAAAGCTCAAAAATGGATCAAAGGAAGAAAAGACTTTTTTAAAAATTTACCTGAGCTTCCTGACAAAGAGATATATTGGTTTCATTGTGCTTCATTGGGAGAGTTTGACATGGGATTACCTGTAATGAGGGAATTGAAAAGAAGAAATCCCGATTGTTATTTGGTGGTGACATTTTTTTCTCCTTCAGGATTTGATCATTACAACAAACGCGATCATCAAGTCGATCTGGCTCTCCATCTGCCCTTGGACACTAAAAGAAATGCAGTAAAATTTCTTGATTATCTAAAGCCGTCGAAGGCATTTTTTGTGAAATATGAATTTTGGATCAATTACCTCCTCATTTCCAAGCAAAAAGGAACAAAATTATATTCCATTTGCACAATTCTTCGTCAAAATCAGCGCTTTTTTAAGTGGTACGGTTCATTTTTTAGAAATTCGCTAAGACTTTTTGATCACTTTTATGTTCAAGATAATCAAACACATCAACTTTTAAATTCCATAGGAATCGCCCACTGTTCAATTTGTGGAGACACGCGTTTTGATCAAGTGTTAACAACCAAAATTAAAAATCACAACAATCCGAGAATAGAACAATTTTTAGAAGGAAAGAAAGCTTTCATTATCGGAAGTTCATGGGAGATTGATGAAAAACTTCTGTTTAATTTCATCAAAAAAAATCGTGTCGAACCACTAATTATTGCCCCTCACAACATCAGTGAAGAAAATATTGTTCGAATAGAGCGCTCATTCGAAGGGATGACACAACGCTATACAGAACCCAATCAATCGGATAAAAATATATTGATTATAAACACAATTGGTCATTTGTCAAGTGCCTATAAATATGCTAGTATTGCATATGTTGGGGGTGGATTTACCGGTAAATTGCACAACATCCTTGAGCCGGCTGTTTACGGATTACCCATATTATTCGGACCAAGGTATCATCGGTTCCCAGAAGCAGAACAATTCATTTCATCCGGAATTGCTTTTTCAATCGATGACGAACAATCTTTAACCTTGGTTTATAATCGAATCATTAGTCAACTAGATGAAATAAACGCTAAGGCATTATCCCTTGTAAGTGCTCAAAGCGGCGCAGCTGCAAAAATTGTTAATCATTTGGAAGAAAACAACTTATCCTTTCCAGTCCAATAATTCAAATGTAGTTGGATTATTTTCAGAATAATACATTTGAATTTCTCTAAACAAGGGCTCTACAAAACTCCATTTAATTGATCGGTTGGGTACCAATGCGATAATTTCACGCGCTGGAACCAAGTTATTTTTAGTCACAACCGTTTTAAGACTTGTTTTCTTTTCATTAGGTAACGAGTAGTTTCTAGGAATTAATGAATAACCACCGTTAATATCTACCATTTTCATTAAAAGTTCCAAATTACCTCCCTGGTAATTCCATTTTTCAATTTCATTTTTTTCTTTCAACTGACAAAACTGTATCATCTGATTTCTGAGGCAATTGCCTTTACTTAATAACCATGGTTGTAAATTTTGCAGATCTGACTGAGAAATTTTATTTGAATTAATTCCCGGCGCATAGACTTTAATTTCTTCAGAAAATAGAGTTATCGTTCGATATCCTGAATCTGAAAATGGCCCAGCTATTATTGCCGCATCCAAATCCTTTCTGTTCATCGCATCTATTATTTCTTCTGTCTTCATCTCAAGAATATGTAGCTGAATCCCTTTAATTTTTGATTGCCAAATTTTAAACATATCACTAACCATGTATGCTGCAACAGTAGGAATAATTCCAAGCCGGATTTGTTCTTTAAATGTACCTTTCATTCGTTGCTGGAGAATTTTTATCTTATCATTTTCACTTAAAATTTCACGAATTAAGGGGACTAAATCTTTTCCAAATGAAGTAAGTTCCAACGGATTTCTTGAGCGATCAAATATGGTGAAGCCTAATGTTTCCTCCGCCTTTTTAATTTGCATTGATAAGGTAGGTTGAGTAACAAAACATTGTTCTGATGCCCGCTGAAAATTTAATTGTTCACTTAAAACTAAAATGTAATGCATTTGCTGAATCGAAATCATATAAAGTAAATTTATGATTATATAAAATTAATCAATTTCATCAATAACAAAACAACGCTATTTTTGTTAAAAAATCCGGATTATCATATGAATGACATGAATTCAAATTATCGGTTAAAACATGGAAATTAAGATTCTCTGTCGATGTATAATATAAGCAATGTCAACAAATCGTTTTTATTGGATTGACAAGTAAAAATAAAGCTGATGACCGCAGAAGAATATTAACTTTCAGGAATGATACGCTTAGAGAAAATAAAAACGTTACTGTTTGTTTTAATCTTTGATAAAACAGTTCAACGAAAACAATTTTTATTCACTTTAAAAAAACCTAAAATGGTTAACTTTGTTAAATAACATATAATTAGAATCAAATAAACACATAAAAATGGGAGTATTAGTAGGAAAAAAAGCGCCGTCTTTTAAGGCAGCAGCCGTAGTTAACGGAGGGGAAATTGTAAATGATTTTTCTTTGGACCAATACATTGGTAAAAACCATGTTGTATTTTTCTTTTATCCAAAGGATTTTACTTTTGTTTGTCCATCTGAATTGCATGCTTTTCAAGCAAAATTAAGTGAATTTGAAGCTCGTGGTGTGAAGGTAGTAGCTTGCTCGACTGACACTGAAGAGTCCCACTGGGGCTGGTTACAAGTTCCAAAAAATAAAGGAGGAATCGAAGGTGTTAAATACCCGATTGTTGCGGATACTTCAAAAACAATCTCTGAAGCTTTCGGAGTATTGGCAGGTGAATATGAATACGATATGGACGGAAAGCTTGTCGCTACAGGGCCAATGATTGCTTACAGAGGTTTGTTTTTAATTAACAAGGAAGGTGTAGTTATGCACGAGTTGGTGAACATGTTCCCACTGGGAAGAAATGTTGACGAAGCATTAAGAATGGTTGATGCACTTCAATATTTTGAAGAAAATGGTGAAGTTTGTCCAGCGAACTGGCACAAAGGTGATGAGGGAATGAAAGCAAGTTTTGAAGGAGTTGCTGACTACTTGGCTTCGCATTAGAATAAAATCTTTTTAATAAAGGGAATATCTTAAGACAGGTGTTCCCTTTTTTATTTACACGAATACGTATTTAAAGCATCAATACAGTTTTTAATTGGTCGATTATGAAATTTCACCGGATTCAACATAGTCCAAATCTTTTCCAAAAGTCTCTTTCAATCTGCTAAGACTATATATTGCCGCCAAAATACAGATAAGTCCAACTACAATAGCGGAGAATCCAACATTAAATTCCAGTACCATCAGAAAACCGAATAACATGGTGATAAGATTAACAGATCCACGGACAAAATTGGGAATGGTATTGGCGGTAGTGGAACGAATATTGGTGCCAAATTGCTCTGCGGCAATAGTTACAAAAATTGCCCAGTATCCTGAGGCAGTTCCTAGTAAAAAACAAAACAAATAATAAGTTGAAGGTGAAACCTCTTGAAGGAAAAATAAAAAGACAATAGACAATAATCCTGTCATTATCAAATAAATCAGCACCACTCGCTTTCTACTTCGAAGCAATTGACTCAATAAACCGGATATTAAATCACCAAAAGATAATCCGATATAGGCGTAAGTAACCGCTTGAGCATTGACGACTCCCTCTATTCCAAGCCATGGTGCAAATTGATCTTCTGAATTCATTATCAACAAGCCAATAACAAACCAAACGGGTATCCCAATTACGATACAATGCACATACTTCTGCAAATTTCTCGAATTAAAGAATATCAACTTCAAGTCCCCACGTTTGACATTCCCGCTTGATTGTGCTTGTTTAAAATAATCTGATTCAATCGTTCCAACTCTTAAAAAAAGTAACATAAAACCCAGCATGCCTCCAACGATATATGCCACTTGCCAATTGGAGAAGGTCATTCCAGTTAGCTGCGTGAAAAAATCACCTATTTGTTCACCTTTACTGCCAACTAAAGAAGCAACTACAGCACCTAATGCTCCAAATGTTACGATTATCATAGTACCGTAACCACGCTTTTCCTTAGGCATCATCTCAGAAATTAAAGTAATTCCAGCGCCTAATTCTCCGGCTAATCCAATTCCTGCTATTATTCGAATTACAGCGTATGTTGGAATATCTGTAACAAATGCATTTAAAATATTGGCCGTAGAATAGAGCAATATAGAACCGAACAAAACCTTTAGCCTCCCTTTTTTATCCCCAAGGATTCCCCATAATAATCCACCGATAAGCATCCCAAGCATTTGCATATTAAATAGGAATTTTCCGGTTTGAGAAATTTCTGCCGCACTTGCATCGACCATGATTTCTTTTAAACTCTCCGACTTAACAACTGCAAACAAAGTCAAATCATAGATATCAACAAAATAACCCAGTGCTGCCACTATTATCAAAAAAGTAACTTGCATTTTTTTATTCATGGTCGAAGTATTACAGAGTACTAAATTATAATTATTTCACAGCCTGTAAATAAAGTATAACAAAGGTATTTCAATTGTTCACTTATAATTTGTTTGCTTTCGGAATTCAAATGTTTAATTTTAGCTTATGTTATCGCATGAAATTTATATGCAGCGTTGCATTGACTTGGCTAGACTTGGATTAGGTCACGTAGCCCCCAACCCAATGGTTGGCGCTGTCATCGTTCATGAAGACAAAATTATCGGAGAGGGCTATCACCGTTACTACGGGGGCAATCATGCAGAAGTGGAAGCAATTAATGCTGTAATTGATCAGTCCTTACTAGCCAATTCAACTTTATACGTTTCATTGGAACCATGTTCACATCATGGTAAAACTCCACCTTGTTCTGATTTGATCGTTAAAAAAGGTATCAAAAAGGTCATAATTGGCGTTCAAGACAGTCATTCCAAAGTAAATGGGCGCGGTATAGAAAAAATGAGAAATGCCGGAATCGAAGTTACGGTAAGTGTTTTAGAAAAAGAATGCAGGGAGCTGAATAAACGCTTTTTTACCTTTCATGAAAGACAACGCCCATATGTGATTTTAAAATGGGCGCAATCGCAAGACGGCTATTTGGATAAAATTCGACAACCGGAAGAAAAAGGAATTCATTGGATTTCGTCACCCGAAACAAAAGTATTGGTGCATAAATGGCGTTCTGAAGAGCAAAGTATTATGGTTGGTAGAAAAACCGTCCAAATTGATAACCCGTCACTCACGGTCAGGGAATTCAGTGGCAACAATCCTATTCGAATTATTATAGACGGCCAACTTCAACTGTCGAAAGAATTAAATATTTTTTCAGATGATGCAAAGACTTTCATTTTTAATCGAATAAAAAATGATAAAACTGCAAACATTGAATGGATAAAAATTGCAGAAACTAATGTCGAAACTATTTTGCATGAACTTTACAAACGAGATATTATCTCCGTTTTCGTAGAAGGTGGAAGCAGAACTTTGCATTATTTTATTTTTGGAAACGTATGGGATGAGGCAAGGGTTATTGTAGGATCTTCAAAACTTTTAGATGGAACCCGAGCACCATTTATTTCGAATGCACCAACTTTAGCATTTCCTTTTAGCAAGGATATGGTATATTATTATTTTAGGAAATGATCGCCTTATTATTTTCCATTTTAGCTTCAAGCTTTATTTTCGTTTTATTTAAACTATTTCCAAAGTTTAAAATTGATACCTTTCAGGCCATAGTTTTTAACTATATCACTGCCTTTTGTTGCGGCATCTTTTTATTCGGTCATGACTGGCGATGGGAAGCATTGGAGAAAGGACATTGGGTAACTTATGCCTTCGGGGCAGCATTGCTCTTTATTTCTTTGTTTTTACTAATGGGTCTTAGCTCGCAAAAAAATGGAGTTGGACAAACATCAATTGCAGTAAAAATGAGTATGGGCTTGTCCATTTTACTTATTATTTTCTTCATTAATCGTGCTAATCAAACAGTTACAATTGGAATGATTTCAGGTTTCCTACTGGCATGTCTTGGAGTTTTTCTTTCCAGCTATGAGTCACAAAAATTGGACAAAATCAACCATTCAAAATGGATGCTTTTTGTTTTATTTATCGGAAGCAGTATGTTGGATGTTATCCTGAATGCAGTTGAACAATACGAAAAGCAAAATATTAGCGTTGCACTGTTCTCAGCGTTTGGACTTGGTCTCGCTGGGGCATTTGGAATCATTGTACTTCTGATTCAACTAATAGCCAATAAAACTAAATTTCAATTCAGAAATGTTATTGCAGGGATATTTTTAGGAATTCCGAATTACTTTTCCATTTACTTGTTAATGCTTTCCTACAGTAGTTCAGGACTAGATGGTTCCACTGTACTAACAATAACAAATGTTTCCGTAGTGTTATTGACATCACTAATTGGTTTCATGGCATTTAATGAACACCTTACGCGTCAAAAAATAATAGGATTGTTAGCTGCAATTGCCGCTATTTTAGTGATTTATTTTACCAATGTATCTGCCCGTTAAAATTATTATCAACGCCTTTTTTCTCATATTTGCACTATTAATGCATACGCAATGAAAATATACCCTCTCAATACCGGTAATTTTAAATTGGATGGTGGAGCCATGTTTGGTGTTGTCCCAAAAACAATCTGGCAAAAAACGAATCCTGCCGATTCGAATAACATGTGTGATTGGGCAATGCGTTCCCTTTTGATAGAAGATGGCAATCGATTAATGCTCATCGACTCGGGAATCGGAGATAAACAATCGGAGAAATTCTTTTCTCATTACTATCTTTTCGGTAATGACAGCCTTGACTCCAATTTAAAAAAACTTGGATTTTCCAAAGAGGAAGTTACAGATGTTTTCTTAACTCACCTACATTTTGACCATTGTGGAGGGGCTATTGAATGGAATAAAGACAGAACAGGATACCAACCTGCTTTTAAAAATGCAACTTATTGGAGTACAAAAAATCATTGGGATTGGGCTATGGAGCCAAATCCTCGAGAAAAAGCGTCATTTCTTAGCGAAAATATTTTACCACTGCAAGAAAGCGGACAATTAAAATTTGTTGAAAGAAAAGGTAATTATACGCAAGGCGTTTTTCCTAATATGGATGTTCTGTTTGTTGATGGCCATACCGAAAGCATGATGATTCCTCACATTCACTATAAGGAACAAACCATTGTTTACATGGCAGATTTATTACCCAGTATCGGCCATATACCGTTGCCTTACGTTATGGGTTACGACACACGTCCCTTAATAACTATTGCTGAAAAAGATAATTTTTTAACCGCTGCCGCCGAAAAAGAATTCGTTCTTTTTTTTGAACATGATCCTATCAATGAATGCTGCACACTGCAAAAAACGGATAAAGGTGTTCGTTTGGAAAATGCATTTAGTTTTAACTCTATTTTTTAATTTCACATTAATCTATTTACAGCTAGAAGATGAACAATTACCTTGTTGATGCCCTGAAAGAATCCAAAACTATTATTCTTCCCGGCATTGGTGCGCTTACCTTAACAAATGCTACCAGCGGCGAATTGATGTTCATGAATTTTTTAAAACATGATGATGGAAATTTAGCCAAATTCATTGCGGACAAGGAAGGAATTTCTGAAAATGAATCTAGAATTAGACTGGCCAAGCATTTGAGAGAAATAGAGGCTATTATTAACAAAGGAGAGACTTATGCCATTTATCAATTGGGCAGTTTCAAAAAAAATTCTGCTGGAGAAATAATTTTCGAACAGCACCAGGAAAACCCTGCGGAAAATAGAGAAATCCAAGCGGAAGTAGACTATAAAACACAACCAGAACATTCCATCAATAATGATTATACTGTCGAATCAACAATAGCTGATGCAGAAATAAATCCTAGTTTTAATACACAAGAATCAAAGTTGAGTGATCACATACGCATTACTTATTCTGAGGAAGACCAATGGAATGATGATTTAGATTTAGAACCAATTGGATTTAAAAAGGAAAGTCCCAAAAAACCTATCTTAGAAAAAGCGAAAAAAGATAAAACAAGGATAAAACCAGTTTTTATAATCTTTCCTTTAGTGGCATTAACGCTAGGTGTTTGGGGATTTTTATTCTTTACGAGAAGTAAAGATTCAGCTATTTCTAATCCAGATCCAAAAAAAGAAATATCACATAAAAATGCATCATCCACGGCTGAAAAGATAACAGAATCAGAAGCAGTTTCAAATTCTGAGGAAATAGATAAACAGCCAATTGCATCGGCGGAAATAACGCCTAGTAAAGAACTAGATGACGAATTGCTACAAGTCAAACCTTACAGAATAATTGCTGGAGCTTTTAAAAATATGGCTTATGCTCAGTCATTTTCGAAACAATTTGAATCAAAGAACATTAATCCGGATATTATCACGACAAAATTTTACAATTATGTTGTTTTGGCATCATTTACCTCTGAAAAAGAAGCTGTTACATCTCTGCCGAATTACAAAAAATTGACGAAAAATGTATGGATGTATAAATTAAAGTAGTTTTACAAATTCCAACAAGCGATTAGAATAACCAGCTTCATTATCATACCAACCTACTATTTTAACCAAGTTGTTTACCACACTAGTAAGGCCTGCATCAAAAACGCAGCTGTGCGGATTTCCAATAACATCAACTGATACAATTGGATCCTCTGTATAAGCTAATATTCCTTTAAATCTTTCATTCGATGCTTTCAGCATTGCAGCGTTTATTTCTTCAACTGTCGGAGGATTTTTCACCACCATCGTGATATCAGTAAATGACCCATCAGGAACTGGAACCCTTACCCCACAACCTCCAATTTTACCTGTCAACTCAGGGAAAATCCTTGTTATAGCTTTTGCTGCTCCAGTAGAAGTAGGAACTATTGATTGTGCTGCCGCTCTTGCTCTTCTCAAATCCTTATGAGGGGCATCATGTAACTTTTGATCAGTCGTATAACTATGAACGGTAGTAATATATGCACTTTCAATCGAACACATTTCACTCATTACTTTAACCATAGGGGCAGCATTATTAGTGGTGCAACTTGCATTCGATAGGATACTATCATCGGAAGAAATTAGGTGTTGATTAACACCTAAAACAATAGTTTTAATATCATCACCAACAGGAGGCGCTGTTATTATTATCTTTTTAGCGCCGCCAACCATATGCTCTGCAGCATTCTCCCTCGATAGAAATTTTCCGGTTGATTCTATAACAACCTCAACTCCATATTTACTCCATTCAATTAGAGAAGGTTCAGACGCTTGTGTAAAGCAAATCTTTTTCCCGTTTTTAAATATCAACTGATTACCTTGAATTTCAAAAGGTAAATTAAATATCCCGTGAACGCTATCATATTTCAGCAAATGAGCTAAAGTTTTGATATCCGCAAGGTCATTAACCAATGCCACCTGAATAGTTGGATCTAACAATGCTAAACGGGTGAAATATCTTCCTATTCTGCCAAACCCATTTACCCCAACAGTTTTCATTAATTACTTATTTGAAACATTAAAATTAAAAAAAAGCGACCAGTTGGTCGCTTTCATTATTGATATTTCAGCAAGTTAATACCTAACCTGCACAAAACCTTGTTTTTCAACTTCTTCACCTCCTTCAAAAGTAGCTTTGATAATATAGAAATAAGTACCTTCTTCAACCAATGTTCCATTTTGGGTTCTTCCATCCCATTTACCGGCAGGATCTGAATATTCATATATTTTATTTCCCCAACGGTTGAGAATGACACAATTAAATGTGGCAATACCTTCATAGTCAACAAAAAATAATTCATTTCCTACTTCTGATGAAAGTGAAATAATATTAGGAACCTCAATTTCACATACTTTTACTTCAACTATTGCTGTATCAATATGGGTGTGACATATGTTTGATGCTATAACAATATAGCTCCCCGGAGTATTAACGACAATAGAAGGTCCTGTATCTCCTGTATTCCAAACAAAATTATCAACTGTAGGATTCTGCTGCGCGTACAAAGTTACAGATGCACCAGCACATATTGTGGTGTCAAGAACCTGAGTATATGCTAATGGTGGGAAATAAATATCACCTGTAACGGTTAAATCACACTGATTATCGGTATAGGAAACGGTATAAATTCCAGGTGTTGAAGTATAAATAACTGGATTATTCGCTGTAAATTGAGAAAAAGTAATGGCTGTATCAGCAGCAGACCAAACCCCACCATCGAAGGCGACAGTATTCTCCACTTGATACTGATAATAACAGCCGATACCCTCATCAAAAATAGATGGCGGAACAATTGCAGTCAAATCTGAAGATACCGAATTATTACAAACATTGTCCGTGAAAGTAATGATATAATTTGCTGACGTAGCCGCAATAATTAAAGGGTTTAATGCAGTATTTGATGGACTAAAGGTTATATCAGGCGAGGCACATGACCACACACCTCCGGTTGAGTACGCTTGGGTACCCGATACCTGATAACTCAGGTTACACAAAAATGTATCTTGAAAAATAACGGGATATGGCACGTATGTAATTTCGGCTGATACGGTCTCATTGCAGGCATTATCCGTGAAACTTACAGTATACGTACCTGGAGTTGTTGCCGTAATTGTAGGGTTTGGATTGGTGACACTTGGACTAATTGTCAATGGATCGGTTGTTGACCACACACCACCTGCAAATGAATTGGTTCCACCAACTTGAAAGGTAAAATCACAAGCAATGGTATCAGGGAAAATGGTTGGCAATGGTTGAACAAATAAGGTAACTGTAGTATCATAGGGACAACCAAAATCATCCACGATATTGTAGGTGTAGTTGTAATTTCCCGCCGATGGAGGTTGAACAATAATTAACGTATCGTTTTGACCAGAAATGATAGAAGGGTCGCTCGACCAAAAATCAGAATCCACAGTATTTTGATACCCACCTAGACCAGGGAAATAGGAACCATCAAAAAATAAACCCCATTCGAAAATATATCCGTCATCAATTCCTAAATTGTCCTGAACAAAAATAGTCCAGTTCCCATTTACTGGACAACCGATGAAATTATTAAATGATGTTTCAGGCTGGTATACTACGGAATTATCTATCGAATTTCCGGCTGTTAACGGCGGAACGTTTGTCGGTACAGCGGGTACTGGAACGGTATTCCCTAAATTTTGAGTCATCGAACCATTTATGGTATTAAAAACTGAGCTAAAGCAATACTCCCAACCTATTCCTGCACCGCCGCCACCAGCGTCATCATATGGCTGACCGAGAAATGTGCCACCTCCAGAATTACCTCCGGGAATAAAACCAGCACCATAGGAATTAACAAGAGGTACAATTTGCCCGGATGGACATTGCAACCAAATTTCCAAGTCACCTAAATAGGAGTGTTCTATGGTAATACATACTTCATTTAAAGATTGATCACTTGTTATGGTAGAACCTGAAGGGAAACCTCCAATAGGAATTGTAGTCGAATATAATTGTCCAGAACCATCAGGCAAATAGGTCAATCCTGCATATGCTCCACCCAACTCAAAAGATCCTTCAGGGATATTTACCCCTACTGTATCCGTTGGTGTTACTCCTCCTAAAAGTGAGGTAGATTGACCCAAACAAATTGTATCTTCAAGAGGGCCAGTACCTGTAAAATCCGGTAATTGTGAAACCCTAACCTTACAAAGCATGCGTTCTGATTGCGGGAAAATGTCCGTTAATTTTAAATCGACTAAATAACCCGCCCTTGCCGGAGGTGTGAACCAAATGGAATCGTTATTTGGATAAGTTGCACCATCGGAAATATTCCATTCAAAATCTATGGTAGTATTGACATTTTGAGAATATCCATAACCGGTAGTTTCCTCAGAATAGGGGAAGATAGGCTTAGCCACAAACAAAATACTATCTCCAAAGCAAACATCAACAAATCCCGTATCAATAGGATTCAGAGCATTTGCACCTGTACCGTTGACAAATGCCTCTATATGCGGTTCAAAAGGCTGAAATTGATTGCCACATTGTACATTGGCCAACCAACCTGTACCTTCAACTGAACCATTAGAAATAAATACAATTGTTAAACAACCGCTTGGGTTATTCCATGTGGCCTGATGCGTAAAACCAGTAGGGTCAGTCGCAGAATTATGTACTCCAAGCAATGGCGAAGCGGTGGTTGGCCCGTCGTAAACATAGATAAAATCAGAAGCATCCACATTAAAGGTATAACCAGCATTGATAGCCATCGTTATTGACATTTTGGTTCCCAGATTTAAATCAGGACAAAAAGTAATCGTATCGTTATAATTTGCCGGGTAATTACCTGCCCCACCCGGATCTTGAAAATTATTTGAACTTACCCCAAATGTGTTGCAATTGGCAGGATTATTTTGCGGAAATCCAGGATCACCCATAGTCACCATTTGAGAATAACCCATTGAGCTAACCAAAATGATTAAAGAAAAATATAATTGTTTCATGATTATCTATTGTTTTTTGTAGTTAATTCATTCTCAATTACAAATGTTGATTTAACTACAACCATGTTATCCGTACCTTCCATTTTAATATATTGGTTAAAGTTCTCGATTTTTACCCCAAATTCCTTAACCAACTCTAAAAAGGTTGGCGGAGTCGGCTTCAACCAAGTAATCACTGACGAAAAATCCTCATTTTTTCCAGTTGGCGTTTTAGCAATATAGCAACCATTTTCAACAGCATAAACCAACATGTTATATTCTTTGGGGCTTGCCTCATAAAGTGATAGCAATTCCTTTTCTGAATAAACAGACAATAGTCCTTCGTCTAACTTTTGGGCACCAACATTAACCGATAAACAGAGGAAGAAAGGCAAAATCAATAGTAATCTCATAGTTTTTATAGTTTTAGAAATAAGACCAAAATTGTTAACAAAAAGTTGCATTTGGGGATAAAGTTCTAATTTCTGACGCCCATAAAATTAATAATAAAGGTTAGTTTTGCAAACATTGTTTGATTCACTTTTTCACCATGGAAACTGAAAAATTAAAAGAAATCGCTTCGCAAGTAAGAAGAGATATCGTTAGAATGGTAGCTGCTGTAAATTCTGGTCATCCAGGTGGCTCACTGGGTTGCGCTGATTTTTTAACATTAATGTATTTTGATGTTATGAAACATGATCCAAAAAAATTCAGTATGGACGGAAAAAACGATGATTTATTTTTTCTATCCAACGGACATATTTCACCCGTATGGTATAGTGTTTTGGCACGTTCGGGATATTTCCCAATTGATGAATTGAAAACATTTAGAAAATTATCGTCAAAATTACAAGGGCATCCCTCCACTGATAAAAAACTACCAGGTGTTCGCATGGCTTCCGGATCTTTAGGGCAAGGTCTTTCGGTTGGAATTGGCGCCGCACAAACTAAAAAATTGAATAACGATAATTCTTTGATTTATACTTTACATGGAGACGGAGAATTGCAAGAAGGACAAATTTGGGAAGCCGCTATGTATGCAGCAGCCCAAAAAGTGGATAATATTATTGCAGTAATAGATTACAACGGTAGACAAATTGATGGAGATGTAGATGATGTCCTTTCTTTGGGAGACTTGCCTGCCAAGTGGTCTGCATTCGGTTGGACAGTTTTAACTATGGATGGCCATAATTTTGTTGACATGAAAAATACAATTCTTAAGGCACAAAGTTTGTGTGGTGCTGGAAAACCTGTTGTTATTATTATGAAAACAGAAATGGGAATGGGAGTAGATTACATGATGGGGACCCATAAATGGCATGGTTCGGCTCCAAACACAGAGCAATTAGATTCAGCTCTACGACAATTGGAAGAAACATTGGGAGATTATTAAAAGTTGAAACATTACCTTATAATCATATTACTTTTTTCTACTCATCTCCTGCACAGCCAGAAGGATCTTACCCGCATATTATTTATTCTGGATGCTTCCAACAGCATGAATGAGCGTTGGAGTGCCGATGAAACTAGAATCGAAGCTGCAAAAGAACTGTTATCAAAATCCGTTGACAGCTTGGTTGGTACGCCGAATTTAGAAATAGCATTGCGTGTTTATGGACACCAATCGCCAATAACGGCAACTTTTCAAGATTGTAATGATACCAAACTGGAGGTACCCTTCGGACCAAATAATTTTCAAACAATCAAAAATAAAATTCTTTCCATTACTGCAATGGGTACAACACCAATTGCACGCTCATTGGAAGCCGCTGCCTCAGATTTCCCTGATACAAATGCAAGGAATATCATCATCTTAATTACCGATGGATTGGAAGCATGTGACAATGATCCGTGTGTAATTGCAAAAAAACTAAAAGATAAAGGTATTAATGTTAAACCCTTTGTCATTGGTTTAGGCATGGACTTATCTTATCTCGATAAATTCAAGTGTATTGGAAATTATTCCGATGCGGAATCAAAAGATGTATTCAAGACAGTTTTAACTGAAATATTGACCAAAGTAATTTTTAATACAACAGTTCAAATTAACCTTAATGACATTAATAAAAAACCATCCGAAACAGATGTCACCATGCATCTTTATGAAGCAGGTACTACCAATTTGAAATACACATTTGTTCATACACTTAATAAATATGGAAATCCAGACACACTGATAATTGATCCTAATTTGAAATATGATTTAGTCGTCAATACAATTCCTAAAATTGAGAAAAAAAATATTGTAATTCAGAAAAATATCCACAATACAATTGTAGTTGATGCCCCACAAGGATTTATCAAAATCAAACAATTCAATGCTACTAAAGCCTATTTCATGGAAGCTCGAGTTATGCAAAGTGGAAACGGTTCTACAATTAATGTTCAAAATAATAACCAAGTAGACAAATACTTAGTTGGAAAATACGACATTGAATTATTAACACTTCCCAGATCAATAGTAAATGTTAATGTAACCCAAAGTCAAACCGTTATTGTTGATATTCCTGCTCCAGGAACACTAACCTATTCTTATCGTTCAAATGTAGTTGCACAACTATTTTTGTTAAACGAAAATAAGAGAGAAGAATGGGTATGTAATATTGATACTTCCAATAAAACAGGATATCTTCAGTTACAACCTGGTCACTATAGAATTATCTATAAATATCAAAATAAATATAGTTCAACTGATACTGGGTCAACAGACTTTTACATAACATCAAATAAAACAACTTCAATTTCATTTTAATATGCAAGACTTTGAAATTCTAGGAAATAAAGACACTCGTTCTGGATTTGGAGACGGCCTAACAGAATTGGGACGTATAAATGATCAGGTCGTAGCCCTTTGTGCTGACCTCACTGGATCTCTGAAAATGGACGCTTTTCAAAAAGAAAATCCGGATAGGTTTTTCCAAGTGGGAATCGCAGAAGCCAATATGATGGGGTTGGCTGCAGGTATGACAATAGGAGGGAAAATTCCATTTACAGGAACCTTCGCCAATTTTTCTACAGGACGCGTATATGATCAAATCAGACAATCCATTGCTTATTCTCAAAAAAATGTAAAAATCTGCGCTTCTCATGCTGGTTTAACTTTAGGTGAAGATGGTGCTACCCATCAAATTCTTGAGGATATTGGTATGATGAAAATGTTACCCAACATGACTGTTATTGTTCCTGCAGATTACAACCAAACTAAACAAGCAACAATTGCGATTGCTGAACATATGGGTCCAGTATATTTAAGATTTGGAAGACCAGTAATGCCAATATTTATAAAACCAGACGCACAATTTATAATTGGAAAGGCTGATATATTAATTGAAGGAACAGATGTAACAATCGTTGCTTGCGGTCATATGGTATGGAAATCAATTGAAGCAGCAAAAATTCTTCATGAAAAAGGAATTTCTGTTGAACTCATCAATATGCATACAATCAAACCTTTAGATGTCCAATCGATCATTCAATCTGTATCGAAAACAAAATGTATTGTTACTGCTGAGGAGCATATGAAAAATGGAGGTTTAGGAGATTCAGTGGCACAAGTTTTAACAGAAAAAATATTGGTTCCTCAAGAATTTGTAGCAGTCAATGATACTTTCGGAGAAAGTGGTACACCAATGGAATTGATGACTAAATATGGAATAGATACTCAAAATGTCGTTGATGCTGCCTTGAGAGCCATTTCCAGAAAGAACGAATAACTATTCATTTTGGATTCAATTGAATTATGAATGAATCATCCTTATTTCTTGAGAAATTGGGTCAAACCAATCCCTATCCTTATTTAATTGAGGTAGATCATGCAAATGGAGTTTACATTTATGATCGCAAAGGCAAAGCCTATATGGACATGATTGCTGGAGTAGCCGTTTCTAATATCGGACATGGTCATCCCAAAATTAAGAAGGCACTGCTAGATCAAATTGATAAACATTTACATGTGATGGTATATGGAGAGTTTATTCAACAATCACAGTTAGATTTAACAAAGAAACTAACTGCCTTACTCCCTGAAAATTTAAATTGTGTTTATCCTGTTAATTCAGGAACTGAAGCGAATGAAGCTGCAATCAAATTGGCCAAACGTGTTACGGGTAGAACGGAAATTATTTCATTTAGAGGTTCATACCATGGAAGCACACATGGCTCTTTGAGTATTTCAGGAAATGAAACAAAAAAACAAGCCTTTAGGCCATTATTACCGGATGTAAAATTTCTTCCTTTTGATGAAATTGAAAAACTAAATGAAATATCAATTAAAACAGCAGGTGTTATTATTGAAACCATTCAAGGTGATGCTGGTGTAAGAATACCATCAAGCGATTTCATGGAGGCTTTAAGAAAGCGTTGTGATGAAGTTGGAACCCTATTGATTTTCGATGAAATTCAATGTGGGATGGGAAGAACCGGGAAAATATTTGCATTTGAACATTTTCAAGTAATTCCGGATGTACTTACTTTAGGAAAAGCTTTAGGTGGTGGAATGCCAATTGGAGCCTTGGTTTCTTCACGAAATCACCTTTCAACTTTTACGAATAATCCCATGCTGGGTCATATCACAACATTTGGGGGACATCCTTTGGTTTGTGCAAGTGCAGCTGCATTTATAGATGTTTTAACTAAAGAAATTGATCTTCATGAAGTGGAACGCTTAGGTAAAATTCTTCAAGATAAATTAATTTCTAGTCCAGAAATTCTTGCGTCAAGACGCAGTGGGATGATGTTCGCATTTGATATGGTATCGTTCGAACGTGTGGAAAAGGTTGTGAAAAAATGTTTAGAGAAAGGTTTGATTAGTTTTTGGTTTTTATCCCATCCCTACAGCTTCAGGTTGTCACCACCACTTAATATAACTGAAACAGAAATTAACAAAGCAGCGGATATTATCCTTGAGGCAATAGAAGAAACTAAAAATTAATTTACAGTTCTTTTATTAGGTATTCTATATGTGCAAATTGGGTCACTAATTTTTCTGCGCAGTTTTTGAAATATAAATTCCTCTTTTTGATGCTCCGCTTTCTTTTATATACGCCAAAAGAAAACACATTTAACCAATGAATTCCCAAATGATGCTTTGGTTCGAAACCTGTATCAATTGACTCAATATCATTCACATAAACCAAGATATCTTCGTTAAAATTCAAACCAATCAAATTAACTTTAAGTTCATTTACATAATTAGCGAAATGATTGATCTGTTCCTGGTTAATGGAAGGAGCTTTTAACAATTTTGCTGCTTGATACTGAATGTCCTTTAATTGCCTGAAAAGGTTATCAATTTGCATTAAAATTTACTTAATTACGGTGGGTAAGTTTTTCATTTCCTCCTTATTAACGAACTTGAGAGAACTTGTATTGACACAATGTCGTGTATTTTTATCCGTAAAACCTTCACCGAGGAAAACATGCCCCAGATGACCCTTGCAATTGGCACAAACAATCTCTGTCCTCATACCATCAGCGTCTGGAAACCTTAAAACACTCCCGTTGATTTCCTGATCAAAACTTGGCCAACCACAATGGGAATCAAATTTATCGGTGGAGTTATACAAAGGATTGTTGCACATTTTACAGATGTAGATTCCTTCAGAGTGATTGTTGTAATAGTTTCCTGTGAACGGAGGATCTGTTGCTTTATCTATCAAAACCCTACGCTCCTGATCTGTAAGTACGTTATACTTTTTACTAACATCAGTTACTGAAGATGCAGACTGATCTGAAGTTTTTTGACTGTTACAAGCGTTTATTAGAAGCAAAAATAAAAAAGTGGGTAGTATCGTTTTCATATTGATATTTTAAAGAAAAACGTACGATAACTCATTTTGTTTATTACCTCAGCTCTGCTTTAAAATTAGTTTGTAATTGAAGAAATATTTTTGACATTAATTCGTCTATTGTTTCATCCTTCATGGTGTGTTGTGCATCTTGAAAAGTGAATGAAACAGCATAAGACTTTTTACCTGCAGGTAATTTATCGCCTTCATAAACATCAAACAATTGAACATTTTTCAAGTACGATTTATCACTGCTCATGGCTGTCTTCCTAATATCCGCAAAACTCACATGATTATCTAATAACAAAGAAAAATCTCTTCTTACTGCAAAAGTCTTAGGTAATTCCTTAAATTGAATTTTAACCATTTTAATGCTCTCCAATATAGCATCCCAATCTAAATCTGCAACAAAAACGTCTTGTTTGATTCCAAAATGTTTTCTTAGCTCGGTTGACATCATACCAATTTCACCAACCTTTCGTTTTAAAATTTTCAATTCGAGCCCTCCTCGCAGCATAGCATCACTCAATTCTAATTCAATTAATAAGGCATCTAATCCCAATCTATTAAAAATGGCAGAAGCAATTCCTTTTGCTGAGAAAAAGGTAACCGTTTCCCTTGGTGAATTCCAAGATTCCTCGGATTTTTTTCCCATCATAGTATAAATTAACCTGCGATTCTCAACATAATTACCATTAAAATTGTGGTAGACTTTACCGAATTCAAACAACTTCAAATCTGTAGATTGTCTGTTTTGATTATGTGCAATTGATTCTCCCATTCCGAATAACAAGCTTTGACGCATGACATTCAATTCATTGCTCAAAGGATTTAATATTGGGACATTTCGATCCGGAATCAATTGAGACCCCCCAAATTTCTGAACATAACTTTCAGCAATTAGAGAATTGTTCATTATTTCATAAAATCCTTTAGAAACAAGTAATTCAGCTATTGTTTTTTGAATTTTTTCATGATCAGGTTTTGTAAAAGCCGTCAAAGAGGCATTCATTTTGGCAGGAATTGGAACCTGATTAAATCCGTAAATCCTGAGAATCTCCTCAATAACATCGACCTCTCTGGTTACATCCACTCGATAAGATGGCACTGTTAGCAAAAGGTCATCCTCGAGTATTGCTTTTATTTCGAAATCAAGCGTAGATAATATGCTTAAAATTTCTTCTTTTGAAATTTCAATACCAATCAACCGGTTGCATGTTTTAATGTTCAGCTTTACCTCATTACGAAGTATTTCAGTTGGATAATAATCTTGAATTGGCAATGCAAAATTTCCCCCTGCCATATCTAAAATTAACTTGACGACCCTTTTTAGCGCAACCACAGCAATTTCGGGATCTGCTCCTCTTTCAAATCTAAAACTTGCATCGGTATTTAAACCATGTAATTTGGCGGTTTTTCTTACTGAAACAGCATTGAAATAGGCCGATTCAATGAAAACAGCCTTGGTCTGATCACTTACACCGGAGTGCTTTCCTCCAAAAACTCCTGCAATACATAAAGGTTCAAAATCATTTGCTATGACAAGATCATTGGCACTGAGTTTTCGCTCTATCCCATCGAGGGTTGTGATTAATTCATTTTCTATGGCCTTTCGAACTACAATATTTCCTTTTAAAGCACTCAAATCAAAAGCATGTAATGGGCTTCCCCATTCACGCATTACATAATTTGTTGCATCAACAATATTATTTATCGGACTTAATCCAACTGCCCTCAGTCTTTTTTGTAACCAGGAAGGGGAAGGTTTCACCTCAACATTTTTCAACACTACCCCAGCATATCTCGGACATAAAATCGAATCTTCAATAGAAATTTTTACATTTTCTGAGATTTCCTCAGATTGACTAAAATCAATATTTGGAAACTTAATCTGAAGATTCGCTTTTCGATGAAAATTCAAATAAGCTACTAAATCACGGACAACTCCAATGTGTCCCATTGCATCGGTTCTGTTTGGAGTTAAACCGATTTCCAAGACATAATCATCTTCCAAGTCAAAAACTTTGGCTGCCGGTGTACCAACTGCTATATTTGTATCTAAGACTAAAATCCCGGCATGACTTTCTCCTAAACCCAACTCATCCTCTGCACACAACATTCCATTTGATTCCACTCCTCTTATAGTAGTTGACTTTATTACCAATGGATTTTCAGGATTCGGATACAACGTCGTACCTACAGTAGCTAATAATACTTTTTGCCCCACTGCTACATTAGGCGCACCGCATACCACTTGAATTGGATCAGAGCCAATGGTTACGGTGGTAACTTTTAACTTATCCGCATTGGCATGCTTCTCACAGGTGAGTATTTCAGCAACAACTACTCCGTTTAAACCTCCTTTGACTGCCTCAATTTTATCGACACTTTCTACCTCTAGTCCCGTCTCAGTTAATATTTCTGCAACCTCTTGCGGAGCCAGATCAATATCGACATATTCTTTTAGCCAATTGTAGGATATTTTCATAATATAAAACGTGTAATCAGACAACGAATTTAACTATAATGAATGAAAAATATGACTCAATTTAATATACAATTCATTTAAGTTTTACTTACAAACAGGATATATATTAATATACAGAACTAAATTCGTGCACAATTGTTCTTCAAGTGGTTGAACGATTGTATATTCGCAGCATGAAAAATATTTTGCTTTTTACCTGTTTTGCATTTTGTACTTTTTTTCTTTTTTCCCAAGGAAAAAGTACCATTAGCGGATACATTACAGACGGCAAAACGGGTGAATCAATCATTGGCGCAAAAATCAATGTTACCAACTTAAAAAAAGGAACTACCACCAACAACTATGGTTTTTATTCTATCACGGTAGAAAATGGAACGCATAATTTAGAATTTAGTGCAGTCGGAAAAACTAATCTGATTAAAGAACTTAAACTTACCAAAGACACCACCGTCTCAATTGAGCTATCCGCATTAACAACAGAATTGCAAGAGGTGACCATTAATGCCAAAAAGGGTGAAAACGTAAATTCAACTAAAATAGGTCAAATCGAATTGGAGGTAGAAAAAATTAAAACTTTACCCGCCTTCATGGGTGAAGTAGATGTAATCAAAACTATTCAGTTGCTTCCTGGTGTATCTTCTGTTTCTGAGGGGGGACAAGGATTTTACGTTCGTGGTGGAGGTCCGGATCAAAATCTAGTTTTACTTGACGAAGGCGTTGTCTATAATGCAGCACATTTATTTGGGTTTTTCTCTGTTTTTAATGTCGATGCTGTTAAAAGTGTCAACCTAATAAAAGGTGGAATTCCGGCTAATTACGGCGGAAGATTGTCCTCAGTTCTGGAAGTCAATATGAACGAGGGAAATTATAAAAAATTTAAGGTTAAAGGTGGAATCGGTGCAATTGCCTCAAGATTAACCATAGAAGGTCCATTAAAAAAAGACAAAGGTTCTTTTATTGTTTCTGGTCGACGAACATACATTGATTTGATTATGAAGGCGGCCATTCCTGACACCTCTCCTTTCGCTGGTTCAGGATACTATTTCTACGATATGAATTTGAAGCTCAATTATAAACTGGGAGAAAAAGACAGGATATTTCTAAGTGGTTATTACGGAAAAGATTTGTTTTTCTTTAAGAGTACTGAAGATGATTTCGGTGTTGACATGCCCTGGGGTAATGGGATTGCAGCTTTAAGGTGGAACCATCTTTTTAGCAACAAACTTTTTATGAACATGACAACCACATTCTCTGATTATCAATTCAGTTTCACTTCAGCGCAAGATGAATTCAAAATCGGATTAAAATCAGGAGTAAGAGATATTGGTGGAAAAGTCGATTTTTCCTATTTCCCCTCAACAAGGCATAAAATTAAGTGGGGAGCAGAATATATCTTTCATACATTCAATCCAACAAGTGTCTCAGCATCAACTGAAGATGTTGTTTTCGACACTGGCGAAGCCCAAAAATTATATAGTCATGAAAGTGCTGCGTATTTATTGGATGAATTTGATCTCACCGAAAAAATTAAAATCAATGCAGGACTTCGATACAGCACTTTTCAGCATGTCGGGCCATTCACTAGATATATCAAAGGAGACATTAGCACACCCGATACAGCTATTACCTATTCGAAAGGTGATTTAATTAAATTTTATCAGGGATTAGAGCCAAGAATTTCCGGAAGGTGGTTGCTGTCAGATAATAGTTCTATTAAAGCGGGATATACCTATAACTACCAATACGTTCACCTTACTTCTTTGAGTGCTGTATCCTTACCAACTGACATTTGGTATCCTACAACAGATAAAGCCAAACCACAAAAAGGTTGGCAAGCCTCTTTAGGCTACTTCCAAAACTTATTCGACAATCATTATGAAGCATCCGTCGAAGTATATTACAAAGGAATGAAGAATTTAATTGAATTTAAAGAAGGTGCACTTCCAGGTGATAATTTAAATGATAACACGGATAACCTATTAGTTTTTGGAGAAGGATGGGCGTATGGGATTGAGTTTTTCTTCAAAAAATCAGTTGGTAAATTCACAGGATGGGTTGGTTATACTTGGTCAAAAACCGAACGTAAGTTTCCTGATTTGAATTTTGGTAAGGTGTTTCCTGCAAAATACGATAGAAGACATGATTTAACTATCGTTGGTAGTTACAAGTTAAACGAGCGTTGGACATTCGGCGCAAGCTTTATATATGCAACAGGTAATACGCTTACGCTTCCTACAAGTTGGTATGTTCAAGACCAAGCTTTATTGTTTAATTATGGAGCAAGAAATTCTACACGATTATCTCCTTATCATCGTTTGGATTTATCCGCTACGCTTTATGATAAAGGTTATAGAATAAAACACGATCCACAAACAGGAGAAGAAATCCAAGTCCCCAGAAAATTAAGAAGCAATTGGTCCTTTTCTGTTTATAATGTTTATAACCGGGCAAATCCATTTTTCGTTTATGTAGACAACGATGGCGACTTTTTGAATGGTGATTTCAAAATAACCGTTAAACAGGTAACACTTTTCCCAATAATACCAAGTGTAACATGGAATTTTGAATTTTAATTGCGGAAAGGATGAATAAACTATTTTTTATAATACTAATATTAGGAATTACCGGTTGTACGAAAGAAGTACAAATAGAAATTCCCGGTTATGAAGAACAAGTTGTTATTGATGGCAGAATAGAAACCGGTATGCCACCAATAGTATTAATTTCAAAGTCAAAAGATATATTCTCTCCAACAAATTTGGACGCATTCATCAATGGATTCATATCGGGTGCAACGGTTATAGTGAGCGATGGTACCATAACAGATACCCTCGTAGAAATTTGTACGGATAATCTACCTGCAGGAACTGAGGAAATCGTTTCAGGGTTATTGGGAATACCTCCGGCAAATTTAGCTGCTAACCCCATTTGTGGCTATACTTCCTTTAACACTGATATTTACGGACAAGTTGGTAAGACCTATGAACTCAAAGTGCAATTCAATGGCAAGGAATATACTGCCTTTACTGAAATTCTTCCTACAACAGCTTTAGATCAATTGTATTGGAAACCTGAGGACAATCTTACTGATTATGGATTTTCCTGGGCTAAACTTTCTGATCCATTAGGACAGTACGATGCCTACAAATGGGAAATAAGAAGAATTAATACAGGACTTGACGGTCAACCGATCGATCCAGTATTTACGCCCACTTTCAATCCAGTTTTTGACGATGATTTTTTCGATGGATTAACATTTGATTTTTTCTATGAAAACCCCACTGTATGGAATGATCCTAATGTCCCTGATGAATACAAAGGCTATTATAGAATTGGAGATACTGTTGTGGTTAAATTGTCCAAAATGGACAGGTCTACATTTGAATTTCTGGAGAAAAAGTATTCACAAATTTATACCGCTGGTAATCCTTTTGCAACTCCTTTAAACATTCCTACAAATTTAAGTAACGGAGCTCTTGGAATTTGGGCAGGTTTCTCGCCAATATATGACACATTAGTTTGCCAACCTTAAAATTGCGAGATTAATAATATTTATTTGGCAACAAATAACCAGAAACGTAATCTTTAATGCCGTTTTCTAAAGAATAAAAAGGTTTTGTATATCCTTGAGCTATTAACTTTGACATGTCAGCCTCAGTAAAATATTGGTATTTATCCCTTATATCTTGAGGTGTATCAATAAAACTTATGTTCGACTTTACATGCATACTAGAGAATGTTTCAATGGCTAAATCAATGAATTTTCTAGCTTTTCCTGAACCAAGATTATATATTGCACTTTGCGGACGTTTTTCCATTAGGAACAAACATACCTCTACTACATCTTTTACATATACAAAATCACGCAGTTGACCACCATCTTCAAAGTTAGGATTGTGCGATCTGAATAATTTCATTGAACCATTTTGTTTTATTTGGTTAAAGGCATGGAAAACTACGCTGGCCATCCGCCCTTTATGGTATTCGTTAGGACCATAAACATTAAAGAATTTCAATCCTGCCCAAAATGGTGGTTTGATTGATTGTTCCAATACCCAGATATCAAAATCATTTTTTGATTCACCGTAAGGATTCAATGGTTTCAATTGTTTTATCAAGGAATGATCATCCTTGTAGCCGAATTGGCCTAATCCATATGTTGCAGCGGAACTTGCATACACCATTGGAATAGAAAACCTAGCACATAATTCCCACAAAGATTTCGAATAATTAAGATTTAATTCATCAAAAATTGCTTTGTTAAACTCAGTGGTGTCTGTTCGTGCGCCGATATGAAAAACAAAGTCTACTTCTTGACCAAATTCGCCGAACCAAGCTAAAAAATCCTTTCTTCCAATTTTTGCTATTAACGTTTTACCTTCTAGATTTTTATCCTTTTGATGTTGTGAAAAATCATCAACTGCGATTATATCATTGTACCCTTCCGCATTTAAACGACTTATTAAACAACTCCCAATAAATCCTGCTGCACCGGTAACAACAATCATCCTATGATAAATAAATGGTAATTAAAACTGATCTAAAACAATCCATTAATTTCTGCGTCAATCGAATTAATTATTTTACCTAGGTCTTCTTGACTTTCAGGAAACCTATTGTTATCGACATCTATAATGAGTAATTTACCTTTATCATAGGTAGAAATCCATGCTTCATACCGTTCATTCAATCTTTTCAAATAATCCAATCGGATGCTTTCCTCGTAATCCCTACCTCTACGCTGAATTTGATTCACAAGTGTTGGAATACTGGCACGCAAATAAATCAACAAATCTGGTGCTGAAACAAAAGAATCCATAAGATTAAATAAGGAAAAATAATTCTCAAAATCCCTTGTAGTCATTAATCCCATTGAGTGAAGATTGGGTGCAAAAATGAATGCATCTTCATAAATAGTACGGTCCTGAATAACGTTTTTTTCTGTCTCTTTAATTTCTTGTATCTGCGTAAATCTGCTATTCAAATAATAGATTTGAAGATTGAACGACCAACGTTGCATGTCGTCATAAAAATCATTTAAATAGGGATTTTGTTCAACATCTTCATAATGAGTTTCCCAACCATAATGCTTGGCAAGCATTTCTGTTAATGTTGTTTTTCCAGATCCAATATTTCCAGCTACAGCGATATGCATAGTTACGAGTTTTTAGGCTGACTAAATTACAACATTTCGTCAAACTTCAATTAGTAAAAGAGCTCGTATTTTAAAATTTTATCCACCGTTTTTAAGAAATAAAAAGATCCCGAAATTTCCATATCAGTTACGCCATTAATTGGCAGTGGCATCTCGAGATGAGCACCTGTTTGTATGTTGGTAATGGTTAATTTATTGGACTCAACGGTATATAAAGAATGATTTTTAACAATAAAATCAGAGGGATTTCCACAATCAAAAGTATTCAAAACTGATCCATACAAATCAAATTGAAATAACTTTCCTTCATCATCCAACACGAATAATTCATTGCCAAATTCCTTGATTGAAACAATTTCTGAAGTATTCAATATCCCTTTTAAATTTTTAATCTCTTGATATTGTAAGGTATTATTCAAACTGAGCAGTTGTATGCGATTACCCAATTGATCAAACACCCATATTTTCTCTTGTTGTGATGAGGGAGCAAAACATGTGGCAAATTGAACATCAAAATCACTCAAATCCAAGCAAGCTTGGGATAATGTTAGCGTATTATCCAGTATACACAATGTTTGTTGCTCCTCACTGAACAATGCAATTTTCATGGTGTTGATAGGGGAAATTTTCTTAACATTTCCTATTGATTTTATACTTTGAGAATAGCTCAAATTACCGATGGAATCAAATTTCGAAAGGCGATTTTCACTTTGAATAATAACATTCCCAATCCAATCTACAGACCATACAGAAGTAGAATCACAGGAGTAAGACGCCATCAATTTCCATTTTAATTCTTGGTTGTTTTCCTGAGAAAAAAGATAACTTCCTGCCAAATTCAAGAAGAAAATAAAAATAATACCTGCAATCTTTTTCATTGCTCAGAAAAAATGTTTAAAACCTGATCAATAATAGATCGGTCATTATTTAATCTTGGCACCTTATTTTGACCGCCAAGTTTATTTACGGTTTCCAGCCACTTATCAAAAGTTCCGGTCGGAAGTGAACTTACCAATGGTTTGTCCAAAACTAAATTATTGTACCTTTTGGCATCATAATCAGAATTTATTTCTCTAAGTTTCTCATCTAATAACTGAGAGAATCTATTCAAATCACTTGGCTCCTTAACGAATTCAATTAACCATTGATGAGCACCTTTGTCTTTTGCTGACATAAATACCGGTGCTGCCGTATAATCTTTGATTTGCGCATTGGTTTTTAACGATGCAAAGCTAATGGCAACTTCCGCATTATCCACAACAACCTCCTCTCCAAAAGTATTCAAATAACTTTTCGTCCTTCCGGTGATTTTAAATCGATAGGGGCTAATTGAAGTAAAAACAATTGTATCTCCCAAAATATAACGCCATAAACCACCATTTGTGGAAATTACCAACGCATAATTAATTCCTAATTCCACGTTTTTCAAGTCAACAACTTCTTCAGACATAATGCCATTGAACTCAGACATTGGAATAAATTCATAAAAAATACCGTAATCTAGCATGAGTAACAATTCATCTGAATTTACTTGGTCTTGAATACCAAAAAATCCCTCTGATGCATTGTACGTTTCTACATAATTCATACCTGAATCCGGAATTAATCTTTTAAAATGATCTCGGTATGGATGAAAACTCACACCACCGTGCATAAACAATTCCAAATTTGGCCATACTTCTTTCAGATTTTCTTTCCCTGTTAATTCCAATATTCTGTTGACAAGCACCATGGTCCAGCTCGGAACCCCGGCAATAATATACACATCTTCATTTATGGTACTTTCAGCCATTTTTTCTATTTTACTTGTCCATTCGGACATCAATGCAATTTCTTTCGATGGGGTTCTTCTTATCTCTGCCCACCAAGGTAAATTCTTTACAATAATTGCCGACAAATCTCCAAAATAAGAATCACTGCTCAATTGGTTAACTTCTGCGCTTCCACCAACAATTAGGTGCTTTCCCTTGTACAATTTACGATTAGGGTGATTATTGTAATACAGTGCCAGTAAATCCTTTCCTCCCTTGTAATGGCATTCTTCAAGAGATTCTTTAGTTACTGGAATTAATTTACTTCTTGAGGAGGTGGTGCCAGAAGATTTTGCAAACCATTTCGTTTCAGTGGGCCATAACAAATTTTGTTCACCTTCCATTAATCTGGAAACATAAGGTTGTACATCCGTATATTCTTGTAATGGTATAGCTTTTTTAAAGGACTCATAATCCTTAATTTGTTGAAAAGTATATCTCCTACCCCATTCAGTTGACTGAGCGGCATCAATCATTTTTTCTAATAATTCTTGCTGAACCTCTAAAGGGTATTTCCTGAACAAATCAATTTGATGAATTCTTTTTTTGATAATCCAAGCAAATATGGAATTGAACGGCATATTAATCAAGATCAGATTAATAAATATACAAAAAGATAACAACTGTTATCTTAGGAAAATCGATGATTAAGTTAATTAACCAAAAATCAATACTGTTGCAAGAAGAGCCAAAGCGATTATAGTAAAAATGGTACCTACCGCTGCTGTTGACTTATCAAAATAATTATCTGACATATTGTTTTTTTCCAAAGTTAAAAATTTTTAAATTTTGAAGAGGACTCAACAAAAAAAAAGGCCACATAAGTGACCTTTTTTTTAAAAAATATTGTTTTTATTCTCTTGAACCTAATATTCTCAAAAGAGAAAGGAATAGGTTAACAAATAGGATGTACAACTGAAGTCCTCCAATTAGGGCCAATTTGTTTCTATCCAAACCGCTCATGGATGTATCCTGAGATAGCCCTTTCAATTGTTGCATGTAATAAGCAGTAAGGCCTGTAAAAACAAAAACTCCTAAAACTGAAATGGCAAATGTTAATGTATCAGAATCCATGAACATATTTACAATCATTGCAATGAACATTCCGATAAAGACCATATATAAAAGGCTACCAAACTTAGTTAAATCGGTATTTGTTGTATAACCGAGTATTGCCATACCGGCGAATGCACCTGCAGCTACAAAGAATGTCATTGCAATAGCTGCGTCAGTGTAAACTAAAAAGATAGTACTCAAAGATAGTCCCATACAAACTGAGTAAAGAACAAATAAGATCATGAGTAAACCAAGAGATAATCTTTGATAAGCAGATTGAATTACAATACCAAGAAGTAGTGGAGCAAAAACAACTACGTAAAATAGAGGTGAAATGCCACCTGTGGCAGTTACGAAGTATGAAGCAAAGAGTTGCTTATCAGTTCCAAATAAATAGGCAATTATTCCAGATATGCCAAGCGCAGCAAACATGTATCCGTAGACACTTCTAAAAAATTCACGAGACACCTCTTTGGTGTACCCATCGTGTTGATCAATTATTCCATTCATATTTTAATGTAATTTAGCTTGTACTAAGTTAATAAATTCTTTTCTTGTTGCATCGTTTTTGAGAAATAATCCTGTAAACGCACTTGATGTTGTGACTGAGTTTTGTTTTTGCACACCTCTCATTTGCATACACATGTGGCAACACTCGATTACAACTGCTACTCCTTTTGGATCTAAAGTCCTCTGAATACAGTCTCGAATCTCAATAGTAAGTCTTTCTTGAACCTGAAGTCTTCGAGCATAAGCATCAACAACTCTTGGGATTTTGCTTAAGCCTACTATTTTACCCTGAGGAACATAAGCCACATGAGCTTTTCCAAAAAATGGTAACATGTGATGTTCACAAAGTGAGTATACCTCAATATCTTTTACAATAACCATTTCTGAATATTCTTCATGAAAAATGGCTTGATTGATTATAGCGTCTGGATCTAGCCCATAACCATGCGTTAAGAATTGCATTGCTTTTGCTGCTCTTTCTGGTGTTTTCAACAATCCTTCTCTTGTAGGATCTTCTCCAACTTGCTCAATAACTTCATGATAATTATTGGCCATGTTTTTTGTTTTTAACTCGTCATACATAATTTAGGATGTTGATACTATAGCAGAACAAGTGGCAATCAATAAGGTTCTTTCCCACCAAAATATTCTACGAAATTATTTTCTGTTTCGACCATTTTTATTTTTACCAATTCACCACCAGCCTTTCTAATAGGCTCTTGAATTCTTTCCCATACTTTAATCGTTAAATTTTCGGTAGATGCTAAAACTCCTGCTAAAAATGGGACATCCAAATTGAGATTTTTATGATCTAATTCCTCAACTACTTCTTTCTTTAATATTGCACTTAAATCTTTCAAATTAATGACAAACCCAGTATCTTCACTCGGAACACCCTTGACAGTTACAAATATTTCAAAATTATGTCCATGCCAGTTTTTGTTGGCACATTTACCAAAAACCTCATCATTCTTTTCATCTGACCAATCTTCGCGGTATAACTTATGGGCAGCATTGAAGGTTTCTCTACGTGTTATATAAATTGTACTCACAATACTTTAAATTATAGGCAAAGATAGTCAGAAAAGAAGCAAAATAAATCGGATTTTACAGTTTTCTCATCAATCATAACGGTCATCTTATTTTCCATGCTTTAAACCATTTCAATTCCTCCCATGATAAATTTTCACCATATTTCTCCTTTAATTTGGACAAAGACAAAACACCAATTTCATCAGCGAGAAAAGAAAGTTCATCAATCCGGTCCGATGATATAATTTGATCCAGGTTCAATTGTTCCATAGCTATCAATTGCGCAATATGATCAACCACCGTTTGTTCGGAAATTTCGCGAATATTGGCAATATCTCTGGTTTTTTTCCCTTCATTGATTAATGCCAATGTTTTCTCGAAAGTAGTTAGACCTTTATTTTGTTCTGATTTACTTTTACGAATTGGAATAACCTCGGAATCGCTAAATTCCATCTCTTCAATAAATCCGTTGGTCTGCCGAAGCAAATGTTGTACATGAGCTATTTTTGCAATTTTATAATTTTTAATTTCTTCATTATAAATTGATGATTTATCCCAACTTTTACCATGCCGTATAGTCTCAATCAAATTGCGGAGTTTCTTTAATTGAAGGACGGATTCAGTGAGTAATTCATCCAACTCCATCAATTCATCTGCATAGTTTTTCGTCTTTTTAGTTTTACTCAAAATGGAAATTTGCCTTAGATTAGAGGTCAAAACTCCATCCAACTGGGGTAAAAAATAATTAATTGCAGCCTCAGCTCGATCGAATAACCAAGCTATATCAAACTGTCTCTTTTCTTTGGCCTGTGCGAGTTGATTAATAAATTTCTTTGCGGGAATTGAAAGGGCTTGAATCACTTGATTTTGAGTTACTATCCAATTCTTATTTTTATGTTTCTCCGATTTTGAACCTACCATCGCGTAGGTTTTTTCATGTGCCGACCATTTTAAATACAAAGTATTCCAATCAAAACACTCTATTACATGGGTATACAAATAATTTTGCATGGCAGCTTGGAATTGAACCGTTAGCTGTTCAGTTGGAACTTGGTTGACTTGAGCAAATTTTACCACCTGCTCATCAATCTGAATATTAGAAGATTTAAACGGACTCTTCAAAACTAAACCTTCCAATGTTCTTAATCTTGAAAGGGCTACATAAGCTTGACCGGGAGCAAAAACATCCGTAACATCAATGATTGCTTTATCAAAAGTTAAACCTTGACTTTTATGTACCGTTATAGCCCAAGCCAAACGAAGCGGGTAATGGAGAAATGTGCCCAGTACTTCCTCAACAAGTTCTCCAGTTTTTTCATTCAAAACATATTTGATATTTCGCCATTCATATTTGTCTACTTTGATTCTTTTATTTTCTTCCTTAAAATCTACCCAAATAGCATCAGCATTGAGTTGGCATACCACACCTATTTTACCATTGTAATACAGTTTCTCAAAGGACAAATCGTTTTTTACGAACATGACTTGAGCACCAACCTTTAAGGTTAATTTGGATTCAATAGGGTACATGTTTTCAGAGAATTCGCCAGATACCGAAGCTTCATAAACGTATGGAACTTCTACAATTTCCTCCAAAGCTAACTGATTCATTGTATCAGCTTTCTGATTGTGAGTGGTGAGGGTAATGTAATTCTCCGCTCGGCCATCAAAATCCATTTTAACATGGTTATTCAACGTGTCTAAATCTTCCTGATTCAAACTATTTTTCCTAAGGTGCTCTAAAAGCTGAATAAATTTCAATTCATTTTGACGATATATTTTAGTCAATTCAATATATAATGGCAGTTCTTCCTGAAAAACACGGGCCTGAAAAAAATAAATACCGGCATAATAATCTCTCAAGACGTTCCATTCTTCTTGTTTCATTACCGGTGGCAATTGGTGTAAATCCCCAATAAACATAACCTGTATACCACCATAAGGCTCATTGGTTTGTCTTATAGACCTCAAGGTCCAATCCATAGCGTCCAGTAAATCTGCTCTAAGCATGCTCACCTCATCAACAATCAAAAGTTCCAGATTTCTAAAAATATTTCTTCTGTTTTTATTCCAATTGAAATGACGGGATAAGGTTGACTTACTCTCTATGCGAAAAGCCGTATCATATGGCTTGAAGTCAAATTCAGGAATAAATGTGGCAAAAGGTAATTGAAAAAAAGAATGAATGGTTGTACCTCCAGCATTTAATGCCGCTATTCCTGTTGGAGCGACCACTGCAGTGTTTTTGTAAGTCGTACTTATGATTTTTTTTAAAAGGGTTGTCTTACCTGTCCCTGCCTTTCCTGTCAAGAAAAGAGATCTATTGGTTTGGTTAATAAACTTTTCGACAAATTCTGCTAGTGTGTCTTCTGTAATTGAAATCGATGGAATATTCATTGATTTGAATATAAATAAAAAATAGCTTAGCTCAATGATTTTCTTTTCTACTTCAACGAAATTATTCCTTTGATGTTATCATATTTCATTTGTTTATTACTCGTGCAAGACCTATCTTTGTTAGGTGGCGGGAATATACATACACATTCCATTTTGTAAACAAAAATGTACCTACTGCGACTTCCATTTCAGCACCAGTTATGGGTCCTACCGAGAACGCATGATTGACTCACTTTGCTTGGAAATTAAGTCCAGAAAATCCTACCTTAAAGAAAAAACTTTAAAGAGTATATATTTTGGTGGTGGCACCCCAAGTTTATTATCCTTAAGGGAAATTCAAAAAATTTTAAATGCTGTATGTCAACATTTTACAATTGAATCAAGTGCAGAAATAACGCTCGAAGCAAATCCTGACGACATAACAGCAACAAGTGTTCAAGGTTGGCGAGAACTCGGTATCAATCGTTTGTCAATAGGTATTCAATCTTTTAAAGCTGAAGATTTGAAATGGATGAATCGAGCTCATAATGTCGATGAAGCATTGAAATGTGTGGAAATTGCAACCAAATCAGGAATCTCTTCTGTGAGCGTAGATTTGATTTATGGTTTGCCTAATTTGAGCAATGAAGAATGGGTTAATCACATTGAAAGGGTTTTGGCAATGAAGGTGCAACACATTTCGGCCTATTGTTTAACGGTTGAACCAAAAACAGCCCTTCACAAACATGTTCAAGTGGGAAAAATTACAATAGCTGATGAAGACACCCAACAGGAACAATTTTTATTGCTCACCAACACACTGGAAATGAATGGCTTTCACCACTATGAAATTTCTAACTTTAGTCTTCCTGGATTTGAAGCTGTTCACAATTCCAATTATTGGAAAGGGATTCACTATTTAGGAATAGGTCCATCTGCCCACTCCTTTGATGGATTTTCAAGACGATGGAACGTCTCTAATAATATGACGTATTTGAACAATATCACCAAAGAATCAGGATGGTTCGAAGAGGAACAACTTTCTGCAAAAGATCAATGGAACGAATACGTATTAACAGGTTTACGAACATCAACAGGTATTAACTATGAGCATTTGGCAACTTTACATGAGATTAGCGAGAATTTCTTCCTCTCAGTTGATCAATTAGAAAAGGAGGGCTTTTTATCAGTCCACGGTCAACAAATTGTATTAACAACATCTGGCAAATTACAGGCTGATCGCATTGCAGCCGAACTTTTCCTCTAAATAATCTCAACTGACATTTTTACTTGCGATACCAATCTGATTAGGTTCTTTGATTATTTTTACAATATACATTAGACATCATGCAAAAACAACTTTCGATTTGTTTATTTTTCGTAATTACTTCGGCTTTATTTGGTCAAAAGAAAGTAATTGAACCTTCTGATTATATGCTTTGGAAAAGGATTGAAAATCAACAGATTTCAAATAATGGCCAATTTGTTTCTTATGAAATAAAACCTTTAAAGGGTGATGGGAAACTGATCATTTACAATACCGAAACACAAAAGAATGACTCCATTCAAAAAGGTAAAGATGCTCAAATTTCATACAATTCAGATTTTGTAGTATTTAAAATTGGCGCAGGGTATGACACCCTTAGGAATTGCGAATTAAAAGGACTTGACAAGAAAAAATGGCCAAAAGATTCATTAGGAATTTTTCTTCTCGATAATGACAGCCTAATTAAAATCCCTTTGATTAAAACTTTTGAATTAAGTGAAAAAAGCAGTTGGTTGTGTTACTTGGTCGATGATAACACTCTAAAAGAAGAAGCTACAGCAACCAGCGGAAAAAAGAAACGCGATAAAAAGAAAAAGAAAGAGGAAAAGGACGAAAAAAAAGCCACTTCCGAAGGAAAGGTTTTAACCGCAATACATCCGGTTCAAGGCATTACCTACAAATTTAAAAACGTAACTGACTATGAATTATCTGCTGATGGCAAATGGCTAACATACGTGACTCATCAAAAGTTAGACTCCGTAAATATTTCATTACACCTTTTCAATTTATCGAATGGAAACAATACGTTAATACTTGAACACGCATCCGCGATTAAAACGCCTGTTTTTGATAAAAATTCTGAGCTTTTAAGTTTCATAAGCAGTGCCGATACTTCAAAGGAGAAGGGTTTCTGCTTGCAACTGTTTGATTTAAATACAAGCAACCTTAAAACCATTGCAGATAGCATAAACTTGCAAGGAAGAAGCGTTTCAGAAAATCGAACTCTATTTTTTAGAAACGACAACCAGTATTTATTTTTCGGGGTTAACGACTATCCAAAACCAACACCAAAAGATACTTTACTTGCGAATGAAAAGGTAAATCTTGACATTTGGCATTATGCAGACGAGCGATTGCAATCGACGCAATTAGTTGATTTAAAAAATGACCTCAAAAAAAATCACCTCTGCGCCTACAATTTTAATCTTGATACGATCATTCAACTTTCAAACGATAGCCTGGAAATAAATACCTCCAAATTCGAAATTGGAAACTACCTATTGGGAATCAATGAAAAACCTTATGAATATGCGCATCAATGGGATGCTTTGCCAAAAGCTGATTTTTACCGCGTGTCTCTTGAAACAGGTGCTGCTGAATTAATTAAAAAAGCCATTGTGTTTGATGGGAAATTATCGCCATCCGGTCAATTTTTCAGCTATTTTGATGAAAAGCTTTTGAATTACTACCTCCTAGATTTAACGTCGTCATCTACGACTTGTATGACTTGTCCTGCATCAAAAATTGAATGGCAGGACGAAAATAATGGATTGCCAATCGTAATGGATCCTTTCGGAGTTATAGGCTATTCTAATGATGAAAAACAAATCTTTATTCAATCCAAATATGACGTTTGGAATTATCAGGTTGAGACTAAAGAATTGTCTTGCCTTACCAAGCAAATAGGTGAAAATAATAAAATCAGGCTTTCCTATAACAAATGGTCAAATGACAGCATCTATTGCGAAGCAGTAAATACCTATTTTACTGGATTCAATGAAAAAACTAAAGGATTACACCTCTACCAATTGACCAATTTTAATGATAGAGAAATGCCGATAGAACGCTACTCGAGTGACCATAAATTTTATTTGATTAAAAAATCAAAATATAGTGACCAGATTATTTTCAGAAAAATGTCGCTCACTGATTATCCTGAAATTCGTGTCACATCAGATTATTTTCAGTCGGAAAAGATCATTTCATCCACCAATCCTCAACAAGCCAACTACAACTGGGCAAGTGTAGAAAAAGTAGAATGGAAAGATTACAAAGGAAAAGCACTGGAAGGATTGGTTTATTTCCCTGAAAATTTGGATCGCAGCAAATCCTACCCACTTTTAATTTATTACTACGAATTAAATTCCGATGAGCTTCATGCCCATTATACGCCAAAACCCTCAGCTTCAATTATTTTTCCAACTGAATATGCTTCTGCAGGTTACATTGTATTTATTCCGGATATCAGATATGAAGTCGGGCACCCTGCAAAATCTGCCTACAATTGCATCATGAGTGGAACAGATTATTTACTCAAGCAATATGCATTTATCGATTCAACACGAATGGGACTTCAGGGTCAAAGTTGGGGAGGCTACCAAACTGCACAATTAATTACCATGACAAATAGGTACAAAGCTGCTATGGCCGGGGCTCCTGTATCCAATATGTTTTCGGCGTATGGAGGAATACGCTGGGGTTCAGGAGTGAGCCGACAATTTCAATACGAAATGGGACAAAGCAGAATCGGAAAAACCATTTGGGAAGCACCCGAATTGTACATCGAAAACTCACCATTGTTTCACTTACCCAAAGTAGAAACACCGCTCTTGTTCATGTCAAACGATAATGACGGTGCCGTTCCGTGGTACCAAGGAATTGAATTATATACCGGACTGAAAAGGCTTGGAAAAACTTGTTGGATGCTCAATTACAATGAGGAAGAACACAACCTGGTTGGATTAGCCAACAAAATAGACTTGAGCATCAGAATGCGTCAGTTTTTTGATCATTACCTGCAGGGTGAACCCGCACCAGTGTGGATGACCGAAGGCATACCGGCAATTAAAAAAGGAAAAGAACTTGGATATTAAGGAAACGATGGAAAAATTGCAAAATTTCATTAACGGGACGTATTGTCCGCCAAAAAACGGACAGTACATCGACAATTACGAACCTGCCACAGGCAAGGTTTACAGTTTAATTCCGGACTCAGATGCATCAGATGTAGAAGATGCCGTTGACGCCGCCGAAAAGGCGTTTCCGATTTGGTCTGGAATGAGCAATGAGGAACGCAGTGCCGTTTTGATCCGTTTGTCGGAAGGCATCCAGAACAATATGGAATTATTCGTGAATGCAGAATCCAAAGACAACGGAAAGCCAAGAAAATTGGCTGCTCATGTGGATATCCCACGTGCCGTTTCCAATTTCCATTTTTTTGCAACAGCCATCATCCATTTTGCCTCTGAATCGCACCACATGGAGGGTGTTGGAATCAATTACACCTTAAGAAAACCCATTGGCATCGTTGGTTGTATTTCTCCATGGAATTTACCACTTTACCTTTTTTCCTGGAAAATAGCCCCTGCCTTGGCCGCAGGAAATTGCGTCATTGCGAAACCTTCAGAAATCACTCCATATACTGCTTATCTTTTGGGTAAAATTGCAAAAGAAGCAGGAATGCCAGATGGCGTTTTAAACATCATTCACGGAAGCGGTGCAAAGGCAGGTGATGCCATCATTAAGCATCCGAAAATCAAAGCCATTTCCTTTACCGGAGGCACCAAAACAGGAGCTTACATTGCGCAAACCGCAGCGCCGATGTTTAAGAAATTATCACTCGAATTGGGCGGAAAGAACCCCACACTTATTTTTGACGACTGTGATTTTGATGACATGATGAAAACCGTTTTAAGGTCTTCTTTCAGCAATCAAGGTCAAATCTGTTTGTGCGGCTCGCGCTTGTTCATTCAACGCGGGATTTACGAACGTTTCAAAACGGTTTTTGTAGAAAAAGTAGGGAAAATAAAAGTTGCCAACCCGGAACATCCGGAGGCTATTATGGGAGCAGTGGTTTCTGAACCGCACATGGAAAAGGTGTTGTCCTACATCCGACTTGCGGAAGAAGAAGGTGGCACTATTCTTACTGGTGGAAATCGGGTGATGCTGGAAGCACCTTATGCTGATGGATATTACCTGCGACCTACCGTAATTGAAGGATTGGCGTACGATTGCCGAACCAATCAAGAAGAAATCTTTGGACCTGTGGTGACCTTAACCCCTTTTGATACGGAAGAGGAAGTTTTAAAAATGGCGAATTCCACGGAATACGGTTTGGCTGCCAGCGTTTGGACCAGTGAACTGAAGCGTGCACATCGGGTGGCAGAGCAATTGGAGGTGGGAATTGTATGGACCAACTCCTGGCTGGTGCGGGATTTACGAACCCCTTTTGGCGGGGTGAAATCTTCGGGTGTAGGCCGAGAAGGCGGCTGGGAAGCCCTGCGTTTCTTCACCGAACCAAAGAATGTGTTTGTGAGTTATTGAGCAAATTGTAAAGTATAGATTTCTAGGAAATTCAAAAGCAATAATTACTGGCTAAAAATGATCACTTAATTTTCACTTCGTGGCTGCTCTGCGGTGTCTTGATACAAAAGAAACAAAAAATCAAGACTCGATTTAGCCGTTCGGCGAAAATTTCTCTTCGATCAAAACTAAAAAAGAGTGGAAACAAAATGTTTCCAAAAGGCAAGTGCTTTAACCTTAACAAATGAAAAAGTTTCTTTTTACCACAGCAGTAATTGGAATTACAAATGTCAGTTTCGGTGAAATTGCCGATTTATACAATTGGCAATTAGGAAGTTTAAACTCTAGCTCCTCCCAAACCCAAAGCGCACCCGACAGCTATCCTGCCCGGTAAATGGACAAACGTACATGCAAAGTGGAACGTATACAGCCACAATTCCCAATGCGGCGGGTTGTGACAGCATCATTACCTTAAACCTGAGTTTGAGCTACACAGGTATCGAGGAACTTTCACCAAATCACGGAAAAACCTTGGTTAAGATTACCGACCTCAACGGAAAAGAAACGCCGTTTAAGAAGAATACTATTTTGTTTTTCATTTATGAAGATGGTACCGTTGAACGGGTTTATGTGGCAGAGTGATTATTAGGCTTCTTGTCTTGTCCTAGAATAGATTTAAACAAAATGTTAAAAATATCCTCCCCCTGTGTCCCCCTCCTCCGCTGCGGCGGAGGGGAAGAAAGGAGATAGCGGATTTTTGAAAATATTTAAAAACGAAAAATGGCCATCCGAAGATGGCCATTTTCAGTATAGTTTAATTAACTATTATTGCTTAACGATTCTGATGTTTTCAATCATTTGCTCACCGTTAGAAACACCAACCATATAGATTCCGTTTTCTAAAGCTGACATGTCAACATCGAATGTCATGTTTTCGTACTCTTCGAAGTTTCCGTTGAATACTTCCATTACTTTTTGACCCATCATGTCAAACATTACTACATGGTAATCACCAGCTTTAGATAAAGTAATTGAAATAGTAGTGAAGTTATCTGTTGGGTTTGGAGCAACTGTCATTGCTGCTGAAGCTTGAGTAGTGCTGATTTCCTTTGCCGAAACATTTCCGCAAGCTGTAGCCAATTCACCACATGCACCTAACTGACATCCAATTGCCAAGTGTGCAGGAACCGCTGATGCGTCAACACATATTGTATGTGCATTTGATGGATTTCCAGGAGGAACTTGACACATTTCTACTTTTTGTATCCCACTGTTTCCAGCGTAGCAAGTTACATCGACCACACAAATTGATA
>Ga0209990_10000163_pt1 | contig 66560 bp, 70 predicted proteins | sample NOAtaG_6_FD_187304 | JGI IMG/M metagenome (GOLD analysis project Ga0209990, IMG submission 187304) | Freshwater lake microbial communities from Lake Erie, under a cyanobacterial bloom - NOAA_Erie_Diel5S_2200h metaG (SPAdes) (version 2) | ecosystem: Environmental > Aquatic > Freshwater > Lake ... | reverse complement strand
CAGGCGGTACAGTAACTGGTACAGTTAAAGTATACGGACTAAGGAATGATGTATAAAATGGAGGGTATAAAATAAATTATGGCTAGACCAAGAGAAGCATCTAAGGGTGCAGGAACATTAGTTTTAGTTAATACTACTTCTTTTACATCTCAATCATCAATAAATATTAATAACTGTTTTTCTTCATCATATGAAAATTATAAAATTATGATTTTAGCAACCAGTTCTACAACTAGTCAATTTACAATGAGATTAAGAGCATCTGGTACAGACTCTTCAGGATCTAACTACAATTTAAAAGGATATTACAGTGGAACGGGTGCTGGTAATCTAAATCAAGCATTAACTACTAACTGGTTTAACTTTGGGTTAAATTCAGGTAATGCTCCAGTGATAGTTGATTTATTTAGACCATTTAGTGCTGCAACAACTTTAGGATACATTAATCTTTTTACAAGTGACAGTGGATATAATCATCAGGCTGCTGTTGAACATACTTTATCAACTTCTTACGATGGTTTTAGTTTAATAATTAGTGCTGGTACAATATCTGGTTATGTAAAAATTTATGGAATTAGGAATTAAGGGGGTATATAAATGGGTAGAGCAAGAGATATAGCAAATGTACTATCTAGTAGTACTAATATTGCTTTGGATTCAGAGTTAGGACTTTCTTTAATTACCCCGACTTCTGTAAGTGTTACTAGTGGTAGTGGATCCATATCTTCAACTGGTGCAGTATCTTTTACAAGTGCTTCAGCAATAAGTCTTAATGGTTGTTTTACATCCACTTATGATAACTATCAACTTATCTACAAATTTACTTCAACTGCTACTGGTGCTTTAAGAGCAAGGGTTCGTGCTAATGGAACAGATGTTACAGGTGGAAATTATAGTGAAATGAATGTTACTACTGGAACTGGCTCAGGTCCAGGTCGCCAAGGTACATTAAATGGCACTGAGTGGAATTTTATGAATTTACTTACTTCTAATAGTTTAACATTAAACTTAAATTTTTATGATATTGCTAAAGCAGCACCTACTTCAATTTCAGGTTTTGGAATTCAACAATCGGTTGTCTCAAATGTTATTGGTGCTGACCATTCTGTTTCAACTGCCTATGATGGGTTTACAATTTTTGCAACAGGCGGAACTATTACTGGAACAGTTCGTATTTATGGATATAGAAATTAGGAAAAGGAGGTAAATTATGTCAGAAGAAATCAGAGTATCTGAAACTAACGCAGCAACTGGAGAAACAGTTGTTAGAGTGTTAGAAGGTGCTGAACTTGAAGCATTCTTGGCTGATCGTGCAGCAATGCAAGCAGAACAAGAAGCAAGAGAAGCAGCAGCAGCAGAAAAGGCTGTAGCAAAAGCAGCAATTCTAGAAAGACTTGGCTTAACTGAAGAAGAACTAGCAACAGTTCTGTCTTAATTTGCCACGGTATAAATAGAATTAAAGTATAATTAAAGGAGATTATCATGGGTAGAACTAGAGATGTAAGTAAGATTTTAACTGCGAATACCTCGCTTTTGACGCTTGCGTCTGCTAGTTCTACCTTTTTACCACAAGCAAGTGCATCTGTAATATATCAAGGTCCTCCAAATAGAAATTTAATTATTAATGGTGCTATGCAGGTTGCACAACGTGCTACTTCTCTTTCGTCTATAACTACATCTTTATATAAAACAGCAGACAGATGGGCATTAAGTTTTGCTGGTGCTCAAAACTTTGGTACATGGACACAATCAATTGAAAATGATGGACCAACTGGTTCTGGGTTGAGCAAGTCATTAAAAATGCTTTGTACAACAGCACAAGCAAGTCCTGGTTCTTCGGCAGCATTAATATTTTATCAAGTAATTGAAGGACAAAATCTTCAAGGAGTAAAAAAGGGAACCCCTCAAGCACAACCACTAACTGTTTCTTTTTGGGTTAAATCAAACGTAACAGGAACTTATGTTTGTAGTCTCTTAGATGAAAATAATAGCATTGGATTCCCTCCATATGGTACATCGATAGCAAGAACTTATACAGTAAATGCCATTAATACATGGGAAAAGAAAACTCTTACTTTTAGTGCAGGTACATCTGGAGTTATAGCCAATACTTCAGCGGCTGGATTAAGATTGTATCATTGGTTGGGTGCTGGAAGCAATTATCAGTCTGGTACATTAAATTCAACGTGGGCTTCTAATGCTCCTGGAACTGAAGCAGTTGGTCAAATAAACGTTGCTTCAGCAGTAAACAACTATTGGCAAGTTACTGGTATTCAATTAGAAATTGGATCAACAGCAACACCCTTTGAATATAAACCTTACGCACAAGATTTATTAGAATGTATGAGATATTTACAAGTATGGAAAGACGATAATAAAGCACTATATTCTGGTCACTATTGGAGTGCAACTGAAAGTCTTGGAACTCTACATTTTAAGATTCCAATGAGATCAGCACCAACTTTAACAGCATCTAGTGGAACCGCTATTAAAAGTTTTGATGGAGTTGGACAAGTTCAAAGAGTTTCTAGTTCTATAAACACTGATGCTTCAAATATAAATGGAATAGATATTGCAGCAATAACTGCAGCATCAACTGCTGGGCGAGCAACATTTAATCGCACAAATGGTGCTGGATCTTATTTATGGTTATCGGCGGAGTTATAAAATGACAATGTATAAAACATATAGAGGAATTGTTTCAGGTAGTCTTTTTATTAAAAGGTTTAATGAAGATGGTTCGGAATCTAATATACCAACGGATGAAAATAATATGGATTATAAAGAGTATTTAAAATGGGTAGAAGAAGGAAATATAGCAGAAGAATATATTCCTGGGGAGGTATAATTATAATATGACTAGAGCAAGAGATGTGAGTAAAATTTTTACTACCGCTGCAAGTATTTCTGATTTAGATTCTAGAATAGTTATTTCTTCTGCTTCTCCTAGTTCATCAAATACTAATGGAAGATTGTGGATTGATACTTCAAGTGCTTCTGCACCAGTGATGCAAATATTTGGATCATCATCTTTTAGAATTCCTAAACTTACTCAACAAAAAGCAACTGGTGGAGATATAACTACATCTGGTGCTTATACTATTCATACATTTTTATCAAGTGGTATTTTCTTAGCAAATGTTTCTTTAGATGTTGAATATTTAGTTGTTGCTGGTGGAGGTGCTGGTGGTGCTGGAGATAGAGGTGGTGGTGGTGGTGCAGGCGGATTAAGAAATTCTACAATGTCAGTAAGTGCAGGATCTCATACTGTTACAGTAGGATCTGGAGGTGCATCTGGATCAAATAATGGATCAAATTCAGTTTTTTCTACTATAACATCTTTAGGTGGTGGATATGGAGGTAACTACTATAACGTAGGAGGTAACGGTGGTGGATCTGGTGGAGGTGGTGGTGGAGATACATCAAATGGTGGTGCAGGAACTGCTGGACAAGGAAATAATGGTGGAAACGGTGTTAACTATAGAGGTGGTGGTGGAGGTGGTGCTGGAGCATCAGGAACTGCTGGTAACTCAGGAGGTCACGGAGGAAATGGTACACAAGTTTCTATAAGTGGAACTCCAACATATTACGCAGGTGGTGGTGGAGGTGGATCTGGAGAAGGTCCTACAACAGGAAATGGTGGACTTGGTGGCGGTGGTAACTATACACAAAATAACGGTGGTGCTGGAAATCCAGGACAAACAAATACTGGTGGTGGCGGTGGTGGAGGAAAGAATGGTGGAGCAGCAGGCGGTAGCGGAATAGTAATAATTAGGTATTTAACATAACAAGGAGAAGGTATAATTAAAATATGGCATCAGCACAAATATTAACAAATGGTAAAGCCTTATATGCTTATAATGGTACAGAATGGGTACCTTTAAATACCGCTGGAAATTTAGTTAATTCTACCCGCTGGCAATATACAGCAGTAGGATCAGAAACATCTTTGTCTGGTAATGATGATAATGGAGAATCTTTAATTTATACCCCTGGATATGAGCAGGTATATCTTAATGGTGTTCTATTAGCAAGAGACTCAGACTACACAGCAACTACAGGAACCACAATCACAGGTCTTACAGCCCTAACAGCGGGGTATATAGTAGAAGTAATAGCCTATAATAATATAAATGTAGGTAATACATATACACAAGCACAAATAGATAATAAAGTTGCTAATACATTTGAAAGATGGACTAAAACTGTAAGTGCCTCTGGCACAGTTATATCTGGCTTAGATGATAATGCAGTTACTTTAGATTATACTGCTGGATTAGAAAAAGTATATGTAAATGGAATTTTATTAGCACCCGAAGAATATGTTGCCACTAGTGGTTCTGCTGTAACCCTAGATGAGGCGGTAGTTACAAATGATATTATTCAAATTCATACCTTAAAGAATTTTAGAGTTCCTAATACTTATACTATTGCACAAACTGATGATCAATTTTTAACTAAAACTAGTGCTAGTAGCACATATTTAAGTCAAAGTAGTGCCTCTACTACTTACGCTCCTGTGGCTGCTGGTGGATTAGTTCAGTTAGTTCCAACTTCTATCGCTGTAACTGGTGGTAGTGGGTCCGTTTCTTCTACTGGAGCAGTTTCTTTTACAAGTGCTTCTAGTGTTTCAATAGATGGTGTCTTTAATACAAATTACAACAATTATCGAATTATTTTTGAATGCGTTACAAGTGGCACTCAAAACATTACAGTTCAATTTCGAAATGGAAGTGGTAATGTTACTGCAAGTAATTATTTGTTTCAAAATATTTTAGCAAGTTCTACAACTTTAACTGGTGGTAGAGCATCAGGTCAATCATCTTTTGAATTACTATATCAAGCAGTTGGAGCAGTTGCTATATCTATGGATGTATTCAAACCTTTCGCAACAGATTACACAAGAATTGTAAGTCAAAGTGGTAGAGATTTATCAGGTACTTCTCCATCATTATTTACAGTTGTAGGTGGATATAATCAAACTACTTCTTTAACAGGAATTACTTTTGGTAATAGTGCAGGTAATTTTACTGGCACAGTTGGAATTTATGGATACAGGAACTAAGGGGGTATATAAAATATAATGGCTAGAAGTAGAGATATATCAAAGGTTTTATCTTCGAGTACCGCCTTGGCTACAGATAGTGAATTAGGCTTAGTTAGCATTGTTCCAAGTTCTATATCAGTTGTTGGAGGAAGTGCCACATCTTCAATATCAACAAGTGGTACAATAACTTTTGCAACTGCTTCATCAATTTCTTTAAATAACATATTTAGTGCTAATTACGATAGATATAGAATTTTAACAAATATAAACTGGAGTGCAAACGAAGGTGCGTATTTTAGACTTCGTACAGGAGGAAGTGACGCAACTGGATCAAACTATGGTGTTCAAAATATTCGTGGTGCTAGTACAACACTATATGGAACTAGAGCAGCGTTAACAAATTGGGATTTAAATTACACAGCAAGTGCTGGTAATGAATTATTTGAAATTGAACTTGTTAATCCTTTTGCTGCATCTCAAACTTATGGTTTTTCTCGGTATACAGCAAAACTCTTAGCAGATACAACTCAACTTTGGTTATCGGAATCAGGAATTACTCATACTTTATCAACATCTTATGATGGAATAACAATGTACGGTGCTGCAAATACAATGAGTGGGTCTATTTCAATTTATGGTTATAAAAAATAAAAGGGTATATAAAATTAAAGGAGATATAATTAATATATGAGTAAAGCAAGAGAATTAGCAGATTTAATTACTACCGTCCAAGATTTAGACGTAGATAGCATACAAGATGTATTTTTAGCAGGGAGGTAAATAATGGCAACAAAAAATTATAAGATCTTAGCACAATCAGCACCAAGTGCTACAACCGCTACTGATATCTATACTGTTTCGGCTAGTACACAGGTTGTAGTTTCAACTATAATCATTACTAACCGTGACACAAGTGGTGCAACATATCGTATTGCTCTAAGACCAAATGGTGCATCGTTAGCAAACAGTCACTATATTGCATACGATACTACTGTTGGTGCAAACGACAGTACAGCACTTTCATTGGGTATAACAATTGACGCTTCTGATGTTGTAACAGTTTATGCTTCATCCGCTAATTTAACATTTAGTGTATTCGGGGCTGAAATTGTATAATGGCAATTACAAGTTTCAAAACATCTTCAATGACTACTGGTTCAAAAAGAGCCAGGGCATGGGATCAATCTTCTTCACCTGGCAATTTTGAAAGTATTGCTACTAACACTGTAGGTGTAAGTGGTGCAAGTGAAATTTTATTTAGTAATATTCCTCAAACATATACTCATTTACAACTTAGATTTACTGGTAGGTGTAATCTTGCTAGCAATACCGATAATAACGCAGAAATGATTTTTAATTCTGATACAGGATCAAATTACTCACAACATGGACTTTATTCAAATAACTTATCTGCAACTGGAACATTTGCAAATATTAATCAAACAAATATGTTGGCTGGTAGAACACCTGGGGCAGGCTCTACAGCAAATGTTTTTGGTGTGGGAATAATAGATATTTTAGATTATACAAATACAAATAAGTTTAAAACAATAAAATCATTAACTGGGCATGATCAAAATGGATCTGGATTTTTATTTTTATTTTCAGGCAACTGGCGTTCCACTGCCGCTATTACATCAATTAGATTTATACCAGCAAATTCTGCTTCATGGATTCAGCATTCTAACTTTGCTTTATATGGAGTAATATAATGCCAGCAACATATGAGCCAATATCATCTATAACTTTAGGAGCATCAACATCTTCTGTTATTTTTAATTCTATACCTCAAACCTATACTGATTTAGTTTTAAAAATAACTGCATCACCTTCTACAAATGGCGTAACAGGATATATGCGATTAAATTCCGACACTGGAAGTAATTATTCAATGGTTGGCACTCGAGGTAATGGCACCGATACCGCTTCATATAGACAAACTAGCCTTGGTTATTTCTTTTTTGATTATGCTGGTAATACTAATATTGGAACAACAACTCTTTCTACAGTTAACTTTCTAGATTATTCATCAACTAATAAACATAAAACAAACTTGGTACGCCAAAGTAATGCTTCGGACGTAGTTGAAATGTTAGTTCAAAAATGGTCATCTAATTCAGCAATTACATCAATAACTATATTTTGGTCAAGTGGGGATATAACTTCAGGATCTACTTTTCATTTATATGGAATAAAGGCGGCATAAATGGCTCCAGTAACATTATCTAAAATAGCAACTATAACAGTAGGTGCTGCAGGTGCTGCTTCTATTAATTTTACCAACATTCCTCAAATATATACCGATTTAAAAATTGTTATGTCGGCAAGAACTACTTATAACGCACCAACTGGACAATATATTTCTTTTAATGGCTCTACATCAAATTTTTCTAATAAATATTTATTTAGTGATGGCTCTGGTGCATCTACTGGATCTATTGCAAGATATGCTGGAACTGTTATGGGAAATGCAACGGCATCTGTTTTTAATAATACAGAAATTTATATAACTGGCTATACTTCTTCAAACTATAAACCTTTTAGTGTAGATAATGTTGCAGAAAATAATGCTACTTATGGTGCCATAAATATAATTTCTGGACTTTGGTCTGATAGTGCTGCTATAACATCTATATCCATAGCACCAGATAATGGTTCTTATCCACAATACTCTACAGCAACTTTGTATGGAATTAAATCTTTAGAAAGATCAGCATATGCATCAGGTGGAGAAGTATCAGAGATAGGTGGATATTATATACATACATTTAAAGGAAATGGAACATTTACTCCTACCGTGCCACTTACTGTTGAGTATTTAGTTGTTGCAGGTGGCGGTGGTGGTGGAGGACCAGGAGTATCTGGCGGTGGCGGTGGAGGTGCTGGTGGTGTTAGATGCACAACAGGACAAACTGGTGGTGGAGGTACATTAGAATCTCCATTATCTTTATCTAGTGGAGTTAATTATACTGTAACAGTTGGTTCAGGAGGTGCTGCTAATAATCCTGGAAGCAATTCATCATTTGGCTCAATTGAAGCAATTGGTGGTGGTCGTGGAAAAGATTCAAGCACTGGTGCTAATTCAACAGGTGGATCTGGAGGTGGTGCTAACGGAACTATTGGCGGTGGAGGTGCTAGCAATACAACAGGTGCTTCTGGAACTACTAATCAAGGTTATGCTGGCGGTAATGGATTCCCAGGACCTGGAGATAATGCACGTAATTCTGGAGGCGGTGGTGGTGCAGGAGGCCCTGGTGGAAACGCTGATGCAAGCAATGGTGGTATAGGTGGTGCTGGAATAACAAGTTCTATTTCTGGTGCTTCTACAGTCTATGGCGGCGGCGGTGGTGGTGGTGTTGGATACGGAACTAGAGGTACTGGAACAAATGGTGGAGGAAACGGTGGTAATGGTTCAACTGCTGGAGTTGCTGGAATAGCAAACACAGGCTCAGGTGGTGGTGGTGGTGGACGCAATGAGTCTACAGGAACCACACAAGTTGCTGGTGCTGGCGGTTCAGGAATAGTTATAATTAGGTATCCAAGATAAAGGAGGAATATATGGCACACTTTGCACAAATAGATGAAAATAATATTGTTTTACAGGTATTAGTTATACCTGATTTTCAAGAACATAGAGGACAAGAATATCTTGCAAATGATTTAAATTTAGGCGGTATATGGAAACAAACTTCCTATAATAATAGAATTAGAAAGAACTATGCTGGTATTGGATTTACTTATGATGAAATTAGGGATGCTTTTATACCCCCAAAACCAGGAGATAATTATATTTTAAATGAAGATACTTGTCTATGGGAAAAAGAAAATTAATCCTCGTAATGCTATAATAAATAAGGGTGAAGTAATTTAATGGCAACTAAAATCCAAGTTCGTAGAGGATTAGCAGCATCTTGGACATTTGAAAATCCTGTTTTATCTAGCGGTGAACTAGGTCTAGAAACAGATACTTATAAACTTAAAATTGGTAATGGAACTACAGCATGGAATAGTTTAGATTATTTTGCTATACCCCTCGTAACATCAGCATCATCAAGTCTTGTTTCTTATATTGATACCCAGATAAATAGTTTAATAGATGCTTCTCCAGGCACCCTTGATACTTTAAATGAACTAGCAGCCGCTATCAATGACGATCCTGCATTCTTTTCAAATATTTATAATAGCATCACCAGTGCATCTGCAACAGCCTTTAATTCAGCCTTTAGTTCAGCCTCTGCAAATACAACCTATCAAATCAATGCAGCCTCTTCTGTATATTTGACTATAGCCAACGGGGCTTCAACATATGTTCCACAGGATTCAACGGGTGTAGAATATATTCAAGATGCTGTATCTGGCTTATTCAATCATGGCTTTCATACTAACTTAGTAGCAACTTATAATGATGCAAGTAATAGGATCCAATTAACTGCTGGAGCATTTGACTCTGTAACCCAATCAGAAATTGAAATTATACCACTAGATGATTTATCTCCACAATTCAACGGTATAGAAACTAGATTTTTACCAATGTATCAAAGTGCTAGTGTAGCAATAACAAATCCTTTCAAACTTTCAATTTCAATTAATGGTATAATACAATCAGTAGACTTTCCTGAAACCGTCTGGCAATCAATGATTCCAAGAAGAGGATTTAGGATAGATGATCAAGGGTATATAGCGTTTGCAGGACCTGTTCCAACTGGAGCGACATGTGATGCTACAATAGTATCAGGACCAACTACTACAACAAGAACAAGGATATATCCGTTCAAAGCAATCGATATAGTCTTGGGAGGATAAATAAAATATGTCAAGAGAAGTACTAGAAAGATTAGATTACACTTTCACCCCATCAACAAAAACTATTGTTATCAACAATAAATTTATTCCAAGGGAAAAACTAACATTAATTACAAATGTTACTACTAATCAAGTTATATATAATTTCTCTGACCCTGCCTTAAGAGCAACCTCCTATAGTGCAACCATTAACTCATCAATGGTAGAATCAACAACTATTGTTTTAAATTATAATACTACCTCAATGTCTTCTACAGATAAATTACAAATAGTAATTGATGAAAATGAAGAAAAATTTATACCAGCAGAATCTTATTTAGATTCCACAAACAAACTTAGAGTAACAACTCCACAAGCACTTATCGATACAGACTTTGAGTATGGTACCCAAATTACTAAGTGGGAAAACTTATCGATGATCAATCAAAGACCATTTGCCTTTGCATCTTCTATTCAAATTCCTAATATTTCTTCTATGACAATGAACACTAACTCTAGAACGGTTACAGTCGCTCTTTCCTCTGGAACATTTCCAGCAAACGGTACAGCGATATTTGTCCAAGACTCATTCTTAAGTATTGCAAATGGTAACTTTATTATTGAATCAGGTGGTGGTACAAATAGTGCTACATATACAGCACGTGCTGCAAACACAACAGCAGTAACCGCTATTTATGATGCTAACAAGACAGCAATTTATCAAGGATCACTATATACAAGTGCTGCAATTGGTGGAACTCCAACAATTACATTTTCTGGAACTCAAATTACAGTAACAACAACAGTACCTCATGGATTATCAATTGGTAACGAAATTGTTGTAACTGGAACAACAGCAAGCACAAATGCACCTAACGGATCATTTATTGTAACAACAATTGTTAGCCCAACACAATTTAGATACTATGCTGCAGCAGCACCAACTGGAACAGTTGCTAGCGGTACAGTTTATAATTTACCACAAGGACAAGTGTTGCATCGCCCAACAGATGGTGGAGTTATTTTCTCAAGCAATTCAAGTTCTAACTATGAACAGATGGTACGTCAAACTCGCCGTTATTTCCGTTATCAATCAGGTAAGGGTATTCAAGCAAGTTCTGGTACAATCCTAAAACCAAATCTACAACTAGACTCAGTTACTGCTGTAGGAAACTTGGTAACAGTTCAAACTAAAGAAAAACATAACATTCTTCCAGGAACATCAATCACTATGAGTGGATGTTTAGATCCTGTTTACAATGGAACATTTACAGTAACATCAGTTACTGGTTTTAATACATTCCAATATACAACAGCAACAAGTCCATCTTCAAACGTTGGATCTGGACCATACTATGTAGCAGTAAATGGATGGTATGGTGCACAAAACCGTTTAGGTATCTTTGATACACAAAATGGTTTATTCTTTGAATTTGATGGTCAAACACTTTATGCAGTAAGAAGATCATCTACTTTCCAACTGGCTGGTAGAATTAGCGTTACAAATGGTTCTAATACAGTAACTCAAACAGTTGCTTCTTTCCCAACAATCTTTTCAAAGCAAATAAATCCAGGTGATTATATTGTAATCCGTGGACAATCTTATAAAGTACAAGATATTGCATCTGATACTTCTATGACAATTAGTCCATCTTACAGGGGAGCAACAGCAACACATGTTATTGCTTCTAAAACGGTAGATACAAAGATTCCTCAATCTCAATTTAATTTAGACAAAATAGATGGAACAGGTCCTTCTGGATATAATATTGATTTATCTAAGATGCAAATGTTCTACATTGATTATTCTTGGTATGGTGCAGGTTATGTTCGTTGGGGCGTAAGAGGTCCTGGTGGTAACGTAATGTATGTACACAAACAACCAAATAACAATTTAAATAGTGAAGCATACATGCGTTCTGGTAACTTACCAGCAAGATACGAAAGCCAAACATTTCCATATGTAACCATGATTACAAGCAACGTAGGTGCTTCCGATACAGTTATTAACGTTTCTAGCACAGCAGGATTCCCACCTAGTGGAACTCTATGCATTAGAGATGCAAGCAAGTATGAATATATTAACTATACAGGAATTTCAGCAAGTGCATTTAGTGGATTAACTAGAGCACAAGCAGGTTTAACAACAAATCAATCAGTAACAGTTGCAAGTGGATCAAATAGCGGAACAATTGGTAGTGCGTCTGGTTTACAAATCGGACAAAGAGTAGTAAGTGCTGCATTTCCTGAAGGAACATTCTTAACAAATATCTCAGGAACAACATTAACATTTAGTAATGCTGCTTTGTCCTCTAACCCTACTGATGTACTATTCCCACCAATGGGTGCAACAAGTGGTCAATCATTTACTTATTCAGCAACCGCTCCAGTTGTTATAGAGCAAGCGTTTCCAACATTTTCTCCAACCATTAGTCACTGGGGTACTTCTGTAATTATGGATGGTAGATACGATGACGATAAGTCTCTTGTATTTACTTATGGACAAACCACATTTACTGGAGTTCCAGCATCAAATTCTAGAGCATTGTTCTCAATTCGCGTTGCTCCATCTGTAGATCAAGGTGTTGTTGGTGCTTTTGGTTCAAGAGAACTTATTAATAGAATGCAGTTAGTTCTTCGTGCTCTTGACATTACAACTAACACAGCAAACTCAAATCTTTTGATTACTGCAGTATTAAATGGATTACCATCATCATCAACTGCATGGACAAACGCTGTAAACAACGTAACTACATTACAAAACTCAAGCCTTGCACAAATTGCAAACTATGCAGGCGGAACCACAACAGTATCTGGTGGTGAGGTAACTGCTGGTTTCTTCGTAGGATCTGGTGCTAATAGCGTTGATCTTAATACTGTTCGTGATTTAGGTAACTCTATTCTTGGTGGTGGAGGAGCAAACTCTAACGTAAATATCTATCCAGATGGACCAGACACACTTACAATTGTTGTAACAAACTTAAGTTCTTCTGCCTCAGCAAGTGTATTGGGACGTCTATCCTGGACTGAAGCACAAGCATAGGAGATATTATGCCATTAGACCAATTGACGCATAATGATCCAGATAATCCTTTAGAGGTATCTTCAATTAGGATTAGTAAATTTGGTGGTACTGTTAAAGGTTTAGCAGAACCACTAGTAGACCAGGATGCTGCTACAAAAAAATATGTAGATAACATGATTCATCCTTTTCTACTGATGGGGGCATAAATGGCTGTAGATTATAGAATTTTAGGACAAGCAAATACTGCTGGTGCTATTACAACTTATAATACAATTGCTGGCCCAGTTGCTACTGGAAGATCTTGGATTGTTTCTACAATTGTAGTATGTAATCAAACAGCAAGTGCTCAAACATATAGACTTGCAGTGTCTGGATCAACATCACCTGCTTCATCTGAATTTATAGTTTTTGGTTCTACAGTGCCTGCAAATGATACAGTGACACTGACACTAGGTATTACAATGCAGGCTGGTAAGTATATAATGGCATCTGGAACAAGTAGTTCCATATCTGTATCTGCTTTTGGAACAGAAATAAGTTAATAATGTCAATCAGACTAGCACAGGCATCAGTGTTGTCTGGTATAAATAATACCCTTACAAATAATATAATAGATACTTCTTATAATAGAGTTTCTGCTAAATATATTCCTACTAGAACTGGATCAGTTGTTACCTATTCGTCTTCAACAACATATTCAAGACCAGCAAATGTTCATTTTATTGATATTGCTTTAGTTGGCGGTGGTGGATCATCTGCTCAAACAGTATCTGGACCAAGACGTGGTGCTGGTGGTGGAGGTGGTGCTGTTATTCAAGTTAACCAATTTTATATTGGGGACTATAATACATGGTATATTTTTATAGGTGGAAATGCTACTGGATCTGTTTATGGTACTGATAATTGTTCTGGAAATTCTTGGGGACATGCAGGAAATCCAACAATTTTTTCTCCAATTTCTAATTCATTTGCTATGGCAAATTTAACTGGTATTGACCCTAGTAATTTAAGAAGAACATTAATAGCCCCTGGTGGTGGTGGAGGTGGACATCCTTGTGGTTCTGCTGGTTCTTTTGGCTTAGGTTCTTCTGGTGGTACTGGATCAAACAATCCTAATAATACTTATGGAATGATTCCTTATGCAATTGGTGAACCAACTACAGGAAAAATTGCTTGGCAAGGATATGGTGGTCGTGGAGGTGTTGCTCCTGTTACTAGTAGCCCAGGTGGTGGCGGTGGTGGTGCGGGAGGTACCGCTAGTAGTGGTACAGGTGGAGTTGGAATAACATTAACATCTCCATTTTCTGCAGTTTGCTATGGTGGTGGTGGTGCTGGTGGCAGTGGTGGGGTTACTGGAGACTGTGGTGCTACGGTTAATGCCGTTGGAACTAATGGAAGAGGTGGAGGCGGAAGTGCTTCTCCAACTAACTTTGTTGGTAGTAGAACTGGCGGTACAGGAGTAATTTTAATTAGAGAGTGGTTTTCTTCATGAGTATAAGAAGAATAAATACATCATATATACATTCATTAGATAGTAATGTTGCTTATGGAAAATTAAAAACAAAATATAATAATGTTTCTGTTGGTTTAGGAAATGCTCAATTTTTTTTAACAAGTGGAACATGGACAAGACCTTCAAATGTTGATTTTATAGATATTGCATTAATTGGTGGTGGCGGTGGAGGATCCACAAGTCATGGTGGAGGTGGAGGTGGAGTAGTAACTTATATAAAAAAATATTATGTAGGAAATGCTACAACATGGTACTACAGTATTGGGTTTGGTGGAGATGCTAGTGGACAGAGTAGTGGAGATGGATTACAGGACACAAATTCACATGGTGAAGCAGGTGGTCCAACAATGTTTGGAAGTAATATTGGGATATCTACTTTTGCTTACACAGTAGGAGCAACTCCAAGGGCTGGAAACCTTAATCCAATAAATGATTCAACAGTTATAATTTCACCTGGTGGTGGAGGTGGTGGTCCATCTGGGAATCCTGGATTTTTTGCTGGAACTGGCGGTGGAGCAGGTGCTGGTGCTTCTGGTTCTTGGGCAAGATTAAATGGTGGAGAGTATTGGACTACTGGACACGGCTTTAACGGAGGAAGTGCTGGTGGAGCAAGTGGTGGTGGAGGTGGTGGAAGTTGTGTAGCAGCAGGAGGAAATGCTTCTGGAAGTACTGGTGGTAATGGTGGAACTGGAGTAACTTTACAAGCACCACTTCCTGCAACATTTATTAACTCTGCATCACAAACAATTAGTGCCCTTGCTTTTGGTGGAGGAGGAGGCGGTGGAGGTACAACTGGAGGCACTGGTGGTCTTGGTGGTGGAGGAAATTCTGGTTCTGCTGGAACTCCTAATACTGGTGGCGGCGGTGGAGCAGGAGCAAAAGGTGGAACTGGTATGATAATTATATGGGAGCATAGACAATGAGTTATATTAAAAATTTTGTAGCACTTGATGAAAATAATTTTGCAGTAGCAATACTAGCAGGAGAATCTTTAGAACAAATGAAAGAATCATTTCCTGATCAAAAATGGGTAGAAACATATTTAGATATAGAGGGTAAAATATATGCTGGTATAGGCTATAAATATGATGAAAAAGAAGATAATTTTATACCTCCTACATTTTTTACTGATTGGGACGAGTTAGAAAAATGTGGCTGTGAAAAGTCTTGGGAACATTTAAAAATAGACCCTAATTCATGGTCATAGTGATATAATTAAGGAGGGTGAATTAAATGGCATTTCCTGCAACATACAACATTTCATATTATCGTGGTGATCAATATGACTTTGTAGTCAATCCTAAAAATCCAGACGGTAGTGCGTTTGACTTAACTGGATATACTAGTTTATTTATAGTGGCAACAGAAAGAGGAGATGCAACAAAGTTTATTGGATATGGTAGTGCTTCTGTTGACGCATCTACAGATACAATTACATGTAAAATTACTCCAACATTTGGAAATCAATTAACTGGCTCATCTTATGTTTACGATTTAGAAATTACAAAAACATCTTCTTCAACTGTTTATACAATATTAACTGGAGCATTGTCTGTAAATCAGGATGTTAGAAAAACTGGGGAATCATAATGGCAATTAGTCCAGTAGTTAGTACAGATCAAATTACAGTTATAGGTCCTCCATCTTCAATTGATTTACAAGTAGATATTGGTCCTAAAGGTGATAGAGGAAGTTATATATTTGCTGGACCTGGTCAACCAACTGGTGCAGGCAGCGTTGTATTTTTAAATGAGTCTCCTATAATTGGAGATTTATTTATTAATAGCAACACTGGTGATTTAGATTATGGATCTATTTATCAATATACTGCAGTTCCTGGCGATGACAGCGTTTGGCAATTTATTTTAGAATCTGGACTAAGAGGATTACAAGGTGAAACTGGTGCTACTGGTGCCGCTGGACCATTTACAAATATTGCAGTTGGCTCAGTTACAAATGGTGCAACAGCAAGTGCTTATTTTACTGGAACATCTGCAAGTGCATTTTTAAACTTAATACTACCAACTGGTGCAACTGGAGCAACTGGAGCAACTGGAGCAACAGGTGCTGCTGGACCTCCAGGACCAATTGGAAACGCTGGACCTGCTGGGCCTGCTGGTGCAACTGGACCAGAAGGACCTATTAATGAAGCAACATATTACAATATTTACGATATTACAAGTGCTTCAGCAACATCAGCATCATTTACATATTTTGATATAGACACACAAGTATTTATAACAAGTTTATTACACCCTGAAGCATATTATGTTGGAGGGGTAGAAACACAAGAAGTACAATTACTAAGAGGACAATTATATAAAATATCTGTAAATACACCTGGAAATGCTAATTATATTAGAAGTGCATATTCATATGCAGCAAGTGCTATATATAATGATGGTGTAACTAATAATGGTGATGATAGTGGAGATATTATATTTAAGGTACCATTTAACTCCCCCGATGTTTTATATTTAATATCAGATAATCAACCTTCTATGCAGATGATTTTAAATACTGCTGATATTGTTACAGAATACAACTATTCAACTTTTGATCTTCAGGAAATAATTCAAAGTTCTTCTGGATCTGTTGTGTTGGGATCCGTAAGTAAGACTCAATTAAGAACAGTTGATTTAAAAATACAGATAAGTCAAAATGGAAACTACCTATTTCATGATGAAAGAATAATCCACAATGGAACAACAGTATCTTCTAGCACGCCAGATGTTATAAATGTTGGAACTATAAACTATATCGTAACACATACTATTATAGGTGATGATATTGTATTTGCTATAGATGTTGTAGATGCTGAAACATTTCCTGCAACAATTAAGTATGAATTCAAGGATACGTTCCCTGTATAATGGAGATATATGGCAGAGTTAATTAGTATAGCAGCGAATTATCCTTCAACGGAATTTGATACTCTAATTCCAGAATTGACTGATCCAGCAAACATTAGAGAAGCATTTTTAGCCTATCATTTTGGTGTAGAAAATTTTGACGGGGCAACAGACACCCCAGCAGCAGATAGTATTCATGCTCATATAGCATCCTTTAAAACATTGCTAGAAGGAATTGCCGCAAGTGCTGTTTTAACATTAAGTGGCACAGCAAACGAAATAAGTCTTTCAGCATCTACTGGGTTTGTAACAATAGGTCTTCCTGACGATGTTACTATTGGAGATGATTTAACAGTAAATGATCAATTAACAGTAACTGGAAATACTGCATTAAATGGTACTGCTACTTTTGACAATACAACGCAAGCAAATAAAGGTATTAATATATTTACTAACTCAACTAGTAGAAACTCAGCACTTACCGCTCCAGTTGAGGGAACTTTAGCATATCTTCAGGATACAAATCAACAGACTATTTGGTCTGGATCCGCTTGGGTTGGGATAGAAGAACACGGAACTTTAGGTGGTAGAATAGATAATACAGAAGTTCTAGCACTTTTAGGACTATAGGAGAATCATGGCTAATACATTTAAAGTAATATATAGAGGTGCTACACCAGTAGTATCTCCTACTTCTGCAAGTACTGTATACACAGTACCATCAGCAACAACAACTTTAATTACAAATATTGTAGTTAATAATTCCGATACAACCGCAAGAACTTACTCTATTTTTCTTAATAACATAGGCTTGGCTGTAGAATCAACAGTCCCAGCAAGAGATTCTGTTATCATTGATGCAAAACAGGTTCTAGTGGCTACTAATACCGTTAGACTGGTAGCAAGCAACGCTAACGTAAGTTTTCATATAAGCGGCCTAGAAATATCATAGTATTGACACCACTTACTATAGGGTGTACAATTGTATAATCAATGTCCTAAAGGAGGATATTAATGGAATCAGTACTGAACAAAAAAGTTCTTGGATCAGCCTTGAACGCATTTGTTATCGCATTAGTAACACAATTCGTTGCTACTGGTGCAGACCTAACATCTTTAACTGGAGATGCTTTAGGCACAATTCTAAACTCAGCAGTTTCTGCAGCAGTTTGGGTTGTTCTTCGTGCAGTTAATCCAAAAGATACAAAATTTGGTATTGGTGCAAAGCCAGAACCAAAATCTGCTAAAAAGAAATAAAATTAGAAAAAAGGGGGTAGGAGAGATTCTACCCTCTTTTGCTATTGTATAATTAATATATGAGAATCGGATCAAATACTTTAGGTCAGTCTAAGACACTAAATAAACAAAACACTATCAAAGGTTTAATACCTCAACAAGTTAAAAATTTTAATCCATCCATCTCTGATACCTTTAATATTTTAAATGCTTGGGATCCAATCAGAGGGTCGTGGACAACTGATGGAGATACAGTCTCTACTTCTACTTCTTCAAGTTCTTATCCAATATTAACAAGTTTTGATTTAAGATCTCAAGATATAACAGCAACAATGTCTCTTTCTTCAGCAGGTGCTGGAGTAGTTTTTTGGCTTCAAGATCAAGATAACTGGTGGGCTGGCGTTACTTACTATACACAGGGGTCTGAGAGTTATATTACTGGCAGTTATGAAAATTGCGTACCTAGAGGTTTTTGTTACGGAAAAGATGCAAATGGATTTCCTTGGGGATGTGAGTCGTGCTCAACAGGGTACAATTATGGAACAAGAACAAGATATAATTTTTATGTTAGACTATTAAATTCAGTAAATGGAACTGTATCTGATGTTACAAACTTACTCTTAAGAAGTACATGTAACGCTTCTACATCTTTTTCTCCTTGTACTATTGCCAGCAATGATAATATTAATGGAATACAGATAAGTACTTCTGGAGACGTTATAACTATTAGAGGTAGAGATGACTCTAATAATTTTTACGGAAGTTCTATTTCTTATACCGCCCCTAGTCCTAACAAAGGGCATCAATCTGGTATTATTTTTGTTCCAGGAAGTAATTATTTGGAGTCTTCTGCTATTCAAGATATATCGATAGTAGGTTCATAATGACAAGCAAGTGGGAGATTTGGAAAGAAAAAAGCCAAGGAGATACCGTTCGCCCTTGGGATATGATAAATCCTAATATAGAAAAACTTTCTAAAGAAGAATCAGATAAACGCTTGAATGTTTGCTTGGACTGTGATAGACTATTTAAACCAACCCGTCAATGTAAGGAATGTGGATGCTTTATGGATCTTAAAGTTCAACTCTCTCATGCAACATGTCCTATGGGAAAATGGTAATATGCCATCTGTAAAGAAAGACAGAACTTCACAAGGTATTCAAATATCTACTGACAAAATATATAACGGACAAATAGTTTTAGCATTTATTATAGATGATGAGGTTGTTCAAACCTTTATGTGTGATGAAAGAATGGCAGCAATATTACAAAGCAATCCAACGATAGTTGAGATTACAAACAAAGATCCATTTTTAAATGGTCCTCATGTAGGTTGGAAATATAAAGATGGCACCTTTTCTATGCCAAAACCAAATAAAGAAAGCATTAATTAATGAATAGACCAACAATTGGATTTTTAACCTATGATTGGGCTTTTGGACTAAAACCTATACAACCAAATGGTTGTGCTTGGTATAGATGTTATTTGCCACTACAGCAATTAAAAAAAGATAAGTATGAGGCTGGTATGGGAATGCCAGGATACAATGATAAATATGGTTTTGGAATATTAATACCAGATCAACAAGCAATACATGGTTGGGACATAGTTGTTCTTAAACTTATCATGTTAGAAAAGGTTGTAGAACAGGTAGACAAAGCGTTGGCTATGGGTCAAAAGATTGTTGTAGATTTAGATGATCACATGGAGGGTCTTGCTAAAACTAATCTTGCATACACAATGACTGATCCTAATAAGAATCCAAATAATAATAGAGAGCACTACTTTAAGATTATAGAAAAAGCCACTGCTTTAATTACATCTACACCATTTCTTCAAGAATATTATCAAAAGAAGCATCCAGACAAGCCAGTATATTTAGTAAGGAATGGAATTGATTTAGATAGGTGGACACCAAGAACTGATCATTCTGGACATTTGCCAACATATGGTTGGGTTGGTGCAACTCCATGGCGTAGTGGCGATTTAGAAAATCTTAATCCATACTTTGGAAAATTTATAGAAAATCAACATTGCAAGTTTCATCATTCAGGAAGTATTTTAAATGCTCCAGAAGTATATAAACAAATAGGTTTAGATAAAAAATATTTTACCCATGAGCCAATGAAGCCAATATTAACATATCCAGAACTATTTAGAAAAATTGATGTTGGCATAGTTCCTTTAACAAACCTAGATTTTAATGACGCTAAATCTTTTATAAAAGGTCTTGAATATACCGCAGCAGGTATACCTTTTATTGCTAGCCCAAGCCCTGAATATGTTTACCTAGCAGAACAAGGTGTTGGTAGAATAGCAAAAGATGCTAACGAATGGCTACAGCATGCAGAAGAACTGTTGAATCCTAAAGTAAGAAAAGAAGAAAGAGAAAAGAATAGAGAGATAGTAAAAGAAAAGTTTAGTATGGAAGCAAGAGCCGCTGACTGGGAAGAGACATTTGACAAAATTCTTGCGTTATAATTAATGTATGGCAAAATTTTACTTTTCTGCAATAGATGAATTAAAGCCTTTAGCAACAGTTATAGAAGACTTCTTAAAGAGCCATAGCGGGCACAGGAAGGCACTTTTTCAAAACCAGGCAGACCTGACCATAGAGTTAGGAAAAGAAAGGCAACTGGGTAGCAAGGATCCAATTATTTACGTATATGATGAAAATGAACTTGCCATTAACCTAGGAAAGTCAATAACTAAGAACTTTAGAGATAGTTTAATCAGTTGCACATACCCACAAAATAACGGGGGTAGTAAAGAGTATTTAACCTTAACTATTAATGTATGTAGACAAAATGATACTATAGATCAAAATAAGTATGGAACTATTATAGGAGAAGCAATAGTTAAATATTTTAATCCTGAATATGAAGAAATATTAAAGCATCAAGAAAATAATGAAAGAAAATCATCAAAGGATAAGACCTATTATGATAGAGCATTCAATCAAAATGCTACAAATAATTCTTCCTTGATTTTTGGCAAGAAGCCTTAGTACCAGCCTTTATACTGCCTAAATTCCCAAGCCTTACATCCATCACCATAAACTAGATTTACATATTTGATCATTGCATCAATTTGAGCATATGGGTCTTTAGTTTTCTTTGAGTCAACTATTTCCCAAGTACTATTTAAAAATTGTGCTAGACCAAACGCAGTTGATTTTGGATTGTCTGCAAGAGGGTTCCATTTTGACTCTCTATCAATGATATTAAAATAGCAAGATAATTCTTTTGATGGAACACTATCTTTTATGTATTGTTGATAAGCCAATATGGCCTTCTGTGAGTCTGGATCTGTGAACTGTGCTCTAGATCTGCTGGCTGTTGTAGCATTGCTCTCACGAGCCTCTACAAGCCCCTTTAAAGGGCTAAAGGTGGCCTGTCCTTGTTCGACAGCCACCAAAGGTTCAGCGGTATAAATTGGTCTATGTCTATCTACATAATTAGAATATGTTCCTACAAAAATAAATGCTAAAGTTGCTAATATTACACTCTTCATAAGTTACCTCCTTGAAGAAGTATTTAGTTACCATACTAGTATAACCCATATATTCTAGAAAATCAACTATTTTTTAAAAAGTGATATATGTCACAAACTTTTCACATATACACATATATACATATATAGATATTTAATTATATTTTAATATTATTATTTTATTAATATTATATATATTTAATCTATTCCCACCCTATCCACCCATCAAGTTTATCTTTGATTTTTATATTTGTCAATAGTAGTTTTAATAATATTTTCTACTTTGATTCCTACTTCAAACGATGTCTGACAAGATATGCACTCAAAGTAAACCTCATCTTTAGAGTTTACCTTGCTTACAACAATGTCGTTTTCGTCAAAGGGGCAGTTGATTTTGCCAACAAGGTTCTTTTCAACTAAACTGTTATAAAAGTTAACTTCCTGTATTGATAACATGATTTGACCTTTCTTTAAAACTCTAGTACAATGATATCATTAACTCTTAAAAAAATCAAAAGGAAGTGTTTTATTTTGTCATTTATTAATGAAAAAGGATCGATAACAGATCCATACAAGAATTTTATCCATATCTCTAGGTATGCTAGATGGTTATCAAACGAGAATCGTAGAGAAACCTGGGCTGAAACAGTCAACAGGCTAATGAACTTTATGAAAGACCATTTAGTACTAAACTATGGATATAGTCCAAATTCTAAAATATTTGACGAAGTAAAAGATGCAATTTTAAATCATAAAGTTATGCCATCAATGCGTGCTCTAATGACAGCAGGACCTGCCCTAGAACGTGATCATATTGCAGCATACAACTGTTCATTCATCGCTGTTGATAGCCCTCGTGCATTTGATGAAGCAATGTATATTCTTATGAATGGAACTGGTGTTGGATTTTCTGTTGAATCAAAATACGTTGATGAACTTCCAGTAATTGCTGAATCATTTAATCAAACAGAAACAACTATTGTTGTAGAAGATTCTAAACTTGGATGGGCTAAAGCATTAAAAGAATTAATTGCCTTACTTTATCAAGGACAAATTCCAAATTGGGATATGTCAAAGGTTAGACCATCAGGTGCAAGATTAAAAACTTTTGGTGGGCGTGCGTCTGGTCCTGGACCACTTAATGCTCTATTTGTATTTGTAACAGACACTTTTAGAAATGCTGCAGGTCGTAGACTAAAACCAATTGAAGCACACGACATTATGTGTAAGGTTGGAGAAGTTGTTGTTGTTGGAGGAGTTCGTAGAAGTGCTCTTATTAGTTTATCTAACTTAGATGATTTCGAAATGGCAAAAGCAAAAAGTGGATCATGGTGGGAACAAAATGGTCAACGTGCTTTGGCAAACAATTCTGCTGTTTATCACGCTAAACCAAGCGTTGCACAATTCCTCCGTGAATGGAGAAACTTATATGAATCTAAATCTGGAGAACGTGGCATTTTTAATATGGACTCTGTTCGCAGACATGTTGAATCATTTGGTCGTAGAGATGCTTCACTTGTTGCAGGTACAAACCCATGTGGAGAAATTATTTTACGTCCCAATGAATTTTGTAATTTAACTGAGGTAGTAATTAGTGCTGATGATACAAGAGATGAACTATTAGATAAAGTTAGATTAGCAACTATTCTTGGAACATGGCAATCAACATTAACAGATTTTAAATATATTAGAAAATCTTGGAAAGATAACTGTGAAGAAGAAAGATTGTTGGGTGTTTCACTAACAGGTATCTATGGAAACAAAATAACTTCTACTCCTGGAAAACCGTTAGAACAGTTATTGACTGACATGAGAATGGAAGCAGTTAGAGTTAATGAACACGAAGCAAAAAAGTTAAACATTAATCCATCTGCATCTATTACTTGCGTTAAGCCTTCTGGCACTGTAAGTCAATTGGTCGGGGTGTCTAGTGGTATTCATCCTTGGTACTCTGAATATTACTTAAGAAGCGTTCGTGGTGCAAATAATGATCCACTAACACAATTCTTAAAAGATTCTGGAGTTCCAAATGAACCAGACGTAATGAAGCCAGAAGAAACAACTGTATTTTATTTTCCACAAAAAGCACCTAAAAATGCTACTATAACAAAGACCCTAACAGCAATAGATCATCTTGAAATGTGGAAGATTTATAGAACTCACTGGACAGAGCATAATCCAAGCGTTACTATTAACGTTCACGAAGATGAGTGGTTAAGAGTTGGAGCATGGGTATTTGACAATTTTGATTCAATTGGTGGGGTATCATTTTTACCAGCAAGCGAACACACATACAAGCAAGCACCATATCAAGAAATTAATAAAGATCAATATGAAGAGTGGGTTAAAAAATCCCCTGAAAATATTCAATGGGAAATGCTCTCTATATATGAAACAGAAGACGGTACAACTGGAACTCAAGAATTATCTTGTGTTGCTGGGGTATGTGAAATAGTTGATATTACTAAGTAGTAACATGCTAAAATAGACTAGAGGAATATCTATGTCTAAATCAGTTTCAAACCTATACGCTGCTAGAATCTATGCAGAACACCCAATAGCACTATGGTCTTTAGATGATGAAGCATCTTACGTTTCTAAATTAAGTACATCTCAAAAAGATCTAGCAAATTGGTCTCTTTATAACCTAGAAGAGGTAGTTTCTCCATCTGCAGTATACGGTGAGCCTATGGCTGGAAATCCAAAGTACTACATGACAATTAACTCAGCGTCTGTATCACTATCCGCATCAGCATTAGCATCTCCAATAAATACAGAGTTAAATCTAGATCCAGATAAAAAGACAATATCTATAAACACATTTTTCTACGATACCTCTGGATTTGTTTTGACTGTTGATATAGGATTTAGATATAACAATAATTTATACTTTAGCACTCTCAGTGGACCAGAAAATGAGAAGTGGGAAAAAGTAAGTCATACAATGCAAGTTCCAGAAGGAAATGTAGACATATATCCATTTGTAAGAGTTACATATTTAAATGCTGGCCCAGACTTTGGTGATGAGTATAATATTGTTTTCAATGGACTTTCCGTAGGGCAGTGGTCTGAATTATTTCACTACGAAACAACTGGAAAGGTTCCAGAACAAATACAAGATGCAGCACTTTTAGGAATTGTATCAGCATCAAATTACACTTCTCTTTCTGCTTCCGCAATAACAGTAGTTGCAGCAGATTCATACGGTATTGGAAACTCAAACAATGGATACTACCTAGTTGAAAAAAATAGAATGCTTTCTTCAACATTAGACTTTCCAATTACTTTTGGATCCAATAACATTACATCATTAAAGCATCCGCTATATGGAAGAACTCCATCACTAGCATTTGAAGGTCAAGGATTTCTAAATGAATTTGGAAGATATAGAACATTAACTGCAGAATTTTGGTTGCGAGCATATACCACAGCAAAAAATCCAATAAAAATATTTGGTCCGCTAACATCAGAAGATGGAATTTATATAGAAAGTGATTTTATTATAATTAAGATAGGATTAAACAAAAAGTCTTATTTTATTGGCAAATGGTATAGACCAATGCTAATAGACTTTGTTTACAATATAGCCAATGCCTCACTATTGATAAACGGTGACTTAGTAATACAAATGGACTTGGATCAAAACAGTATTTCTTTTCCAGAAATAACTAAAGACTATGTTGGCTTTTTTTCCGATGAAGAAATTCCTAATTTAGAAATTGATTGTTTTGCAGTTTACCCTTACGCAGTTCCAGAACAAGTTGCAAAAAGAAGATTTATTTATGCACAAGGTGTTGAGGCGGCAAACAATATAGCAACAAACTTTAATGGAGACTCTTTCCAACTAGACTTTCCATACGCTAAATATACATCTACATTAAACTATCCAGACATGAATGATTGGAACTCTGGATTTTTTAATAACTTAAGTAGCACATCAAGATTTTTATCGTTTCCAAACTACCAACTTCCAGATATCATATTTAGTACTTCAGCAAGTGGGTCTTTTGAAGGGGTAGAGTTAAATACATTCTTAACTGATAACTATAATATACAAGATGATGAATATCCATTTATTAAACTAAGACCAGACTCATCTTATAACAACATAGTTTCTAGCATATACTTTTCTAATTTAAATTTCTTGAATAGTCCTATAAGAAGTATATTTGGAGTATTTGAGTCACCAGCATCACTTTCAGCAAGCCCAGAAGTTTTGATGACATTTTCTAACAGTTTTAACAGCAATACGTTTGAGGTAACGGTAAGTAACTCTGGCTTAGAGTACTACTTTAACTCTACCAAAATAGGACAACTTTCTCTTTCAGCATCTTCAACATTTATAGCAGGAATTGATCTTAATACTATAAATACCCAGTATGCTGCAACTATAGAAAACTTTTTCTTTAATCCACAAAACCTATCTTTGAGATTGGGCGGTACACAAAATTCTGTATATAGTGGAAAGATACATAGAATTACCTTTAATAATGCACTGTATACTCAAAAAGATTTAAGTGAATATATTACCGCTAGTGGATTCTTTACCCAAACACTAGATTCTTTATACTTGAAATATTATATAGGAAACTATACATTTTATCCTCAAAGATTGTCAGACAGTTTGTTGTTAGACATAGGTGCCTCTGGATACTGGGAAGACTCAATTCCACTATCATATTTTGGAAGATACGTAGAAGACAGAAATAAAAATTCATACTATGACTTAGATTTATTACAATACAACATAGAAACACCGTCATCTCCAATTTTAAAAAAAGATCAATACTATCTAGATGGAGGATCATCACAGTCTTCTAATTTTAAATTTTGGTTCGATGATGGATTCTATGACAAAGAGGTAGATGATGTAGACCTAGAGTTTGACGGAGGAGGTCCATCAGCATCTACAACTTACTTAACAGACCCACAACTAGACTTAGCATTTAAAAACTATTCTAAGGAAAACTACTTTATAAAGTCATATGTAACATTACAAAATTTTGCAGATGTAGGAAAGATACCATATTCTCAATACGAATTTATACAAAGAATTAATGGAGACAGGGTACTAGATTTTGATTCTGAAACTATTCAAGATTTTAATACCACAAAGTACGAAGTAATGGATAGAACTGTTATATTCCCACCCAAAGAACTAGTTGACTTTAAAGACTACTACATAACAGTCCATATTGAACTACAAACTAATGGCTTGATAAATAATCCTATCCAAATTAAAAAAATGTCTCTTTCATCGCTAGCATATGATGAAAGTTCTTTTTATTCAATAAGTAGCCCAGATGGATACAAACTATATCCTTTTAGTAGATATGATAAATTTTATGTTTACAAAAATAAAAATCCATTTGTTGTCTATAAAGACTCTACGTCATACATGTATACAACTGCAGACTCAGGAATAAGCGTATTACCATATGATTCATCTGCAACAAGGGGAATAACTGTTCCAATAAACCAACAGCAAGCAAGCCAGTATTTGCTAGGTGGAGTTCAATTTTGGGGATTCTACAACAAGGACTATACAATAGAGCCTACCCAGGCTATTGCACAAATAAAAACATACCTAAAAACATACACCCTATACCTATCCCCAGAATCAAATAGCCTTAGAGGCAAGGTAGAGGTATATGACGAAAATAATATAAATGTATCTAATGATTTAATATTTTATCAAAATGGTAAGTTAGTTGATGATATCTACATTACCCCTTTAACTTGGAATTCAATACTTATAGTATTTGATCAGGGTGAAGATTTAGCAAACTATGTTGGACAATTTGAAGTATATGAGGGGCTCATGGTTAATAATATGGCTTTTTATAGAAAGTCAAATGAAGCAGTAGGAAGAGAGTTTATCTTAAATGACTGGGTTGACATTAGCACAGAAACAACATGGCAAACCTGGGAAGACGCACAAAACTGGTCAAGCATAGAAGGACAAGTAGAAGAACTTAGGATCAATGTTGATGGAACAAATATATATGAGTCTACTTTTGGAGTTGCTAGTGTAGTTTTAGATGATACTTCACAACTAAATGTAAGTTCTGATAGCGTAGTTGTAATTACTGGAACAATTTGGGAAGAGTATAGCCAAAAACCAGTATAGTATGGTACAATTGTGTATATGAAAAATTACGGTGATCCAAAAAATGGCAAAAGTAAGTTAACAGTCTTAAATAAACAACAAAAATATGGCATATATGTGTGGCAAATGGATAAGAATGGCAAAGCATTTGGAGACGGTAGAGGAAATGTTATGAATATACCTGGCCATCCATACGACCTTGAAAAGATGGCTAAGGTAAAACAAGCAGCAGAATACTACGGAGCACCAGCAGGAAAAGTAATTTTTATGCCAGGAATAAGAAGAGTATCCGATGCTGAGTACTCAGAACAAGTTCAAAGAATGAAAGAAGGATACATTGCAAGCGAAACAGATATCGGTGCATGGATGGATGCAGAAAGAGGTTTAAAGTCAAATGGAGAATGAAGAATACGAATACGTTGCTAGAATAGATAACCTAGACAGAATGGAAAAGCAACAAAAGTCAGACGACTTCATGATTGATGCTGAAGTAGCAAAATCATATTCTGGGCTAGATTCAAATTTTAAACGCAGAGCATCACGCTCAATAAACAAAGTTTTTACAGGACAAGATAACACAAAATCAAAACAATTATTCCCAGAAATGGATATTGTTACAGCATACGGACTATATGATGTTGTTGTTCCTCCATATAATTTAGATGAACTTGCTTGGTTTTACGAAAACTCATTTGCAAACCATGCTGCAATTAATGCCAAGGTATCAAACATAGTTGGCTTAGGATACCACTTTGAAAATACAGATGCTACAACTGCTAGATTAGAAGAAGCAGAATCAGAAGAACAACTGATGAGAGCACAAAGAAAACTTCAAAGACTAAAAGCACAGATGACACAGTGGTTAGAAGATCTAAACGATGAAGATACATTTAGCCATATATTAGAAAAAGTTTATACAGATGTTGAATCAACAGGAAATGGATATATTGAAGTAGGTAGAAAAGTAAATGGAGAAATAGGCTACATTGGCCATATTCCAGCAACTACAATTCGTGTACGCCGTATTCGTGATGGATATATTCAAATAGTTAACCAAAGAGTTGTATTCTTTAGAAACTTCCAAGGAAAAGAATCAAATCCAGTAACTACTGATCCAAGACCAAATGAACTTATCCATATCAAGAAATACTCTCCAAAGACTTCATACTACGGAGTGCCAGATACAATTGCATCATCAGTATCAATGGTAGGAGATAATTTAGCAGGTAGATATAATATTGACTACTTTGAAAACAAAGCAGTTCCTAGATATATAGTAACCCTAAAAGGTGCTAAATTAAGTTCAGACGCAGAAGATAAGTTATTTAGATTCTTGCAATCAGGACTTCGTGGTCAAAGTCACAGAACTCTGTATATCCCACTTCCAGGAGATACAACAGATAGCAAAGTAGAATTTAAGATGGATCCTATTGAGGCTGGAATTCAAGAAGGATCGTTTGAAAGATACCGTAAGTCTAATAGAGACGATATCTTGATGGCACACCAGGTACCTTTCTCTAAAGTAGGAGGGGGTGCTGGAGTTTCTATTGCCTCTGCTCTCGCTTCTGATAGAACATTCAAAGAACAAGTTGCTAGACCAGCCCAAAGAAACCTAGAAAAAGTAATCAATAAAATTGTTAAAGAAAAAACAGATATTTTACAATTTAAACTAAATGAACTTACCTTAACAGATGAAACTACTCAAAGCCAAATAGATGAAAGATATCTAAGAATGCAGGTAGTTGTTCCTAATGAAGTAAGAGAAAGACTTGGTTACCCTTCAAGACTAGGGGGACAAGACCCAATTGTTTTGGGTGCTCAACAAAGAGCAGAACAAACAGCACAAGCAACTGGAAACAGAAGCAGGGATCAACAAAGAACTGACAATGCTAGTGATTCTCCTTCAACCACCACTGGACGAGGTCCAGGTGGCGAGGGTAGAACCGTATTATAACAGTTTTTAAAAACCCTTATAAATACTAATATAATGGAAGTAGTATGACTAATTTGCATAAAGCATTTTGGCACTCTGAAGATAACTCTATAAAGTTATCCATGCCAATCGCTAAAGTCGATAAAGAAAAACGTATGGTTTCAGGGTTCGCAACCCTAGACAATGTTGACAAGCAGTCAGACATTGTCCCAACAGATGTTAGTATTAAGGCATTTGAAAGATTCCGTGGAAATCTAAGAGAAATGCACATGCCTATCGCAGTCGGTAGAGTAATGTCATTCAAAGCAGATAAATTTTATAACAAAGAAGAAGATAAGTTTTATAATGGGGTGTATGTAGATGCTTACATTTCTAAAGGTGCTCAAGACACTTGGGAAAAAGTTCTTGACGGTACTCTTTCTGGTTTTTCTATTGGCGGTAGTATTAAAGATAGTGAAGATCAATATGACCCCCAGATGGATAAAGCAATTAGAGTTATTAAAGATTATGACTTGAGTGAATTATCTTTAGTAGATAATCCAGCAAATCAATTTGCAAACATTTTATCTATTCAAAAGAAAGAAGATGGAACTAATGTTGTTGATGGATTTTTATCTAAGATGACTGTTGAAAATGTATATTGGTCAAAAGATAATGGATTAGTTAGACTTTCTAAAGAAGAAGATCCACGTACAGGTGAATTACTAATTGGATTTGTTGAAACAACAGATACAGAAAAAACACAAAGAATTAAAGACTTATTAAAAGAACATGGTGCAATCACAAACGAAATGACACCAAATAAAAATCCACATTCAATGGATGATTGTGAAGATCCAAAAAATTGCCCAGATCATATGGCAATGTGGCATGATAAAGAAGAAAAAGAAGAAATGGGTAAAGCAAGTAATGTTAGAGTTGGCGACATGGTATCTTGGAACTCAAGCGGTGGTACTGCAAGAGGAAAAGTTACTAGAGTCGTTCGCAATGGAAAAATAAAGGTTCCAAATAGTTCTTTTACTATTACAGGAACGCCAGAAGATCCAGCAGTTGCTATTAGGGTTTACAGAGATGGAAAACCTACGGATACAATTGTCGGACACAAGATGAAAACATTAAGAATGAATTCATCAAAATCACTTGATGGGATGTCAATTGATAATTCCGTAAAGGAGGGGAATAATATGGCAAATACAGAAAAAGAAGTAACTAAGGCAGTTGAAGACGAAGTAGTCGTTGTAGATGAAATCGTTGAGTCTGAAACAGCAGAAGCAGAAGTAGCAGCAGAAGCACCAGCAGAAGCAGCAGCAGAAGCACCAGCAGAAGCAGCAGCAGAAGCACCAGCAGAAGCAGCAGCAGAAGCACCAGCAGAAGCAGCAGCAGAAGCAGTTGAAAAATCTGATACTGTAGTTGAAGATGCCACCACTCCTGCTGAAGAGAGCAAAGATGCTGACTTGGCAAAGGCTGTTGAAACAGTCAAAACTTCTGTTGAAGAAGTTAGCAAGTCCGTTACTGCAGCAGTTGGAGATTTAGTGGCAACTGTAAAATCAATTAATGATCAAATTGCCGAATTGCAAAAAAGCGTTGCAAAAGTAAACGAGGAAGTTACAACAATGAAAAACAACGCAGAAGAGTTTGGAAAGCGTGTTGACTCACTAGAAGATGATACCGCTATCCGCAAGTCTGGCGACCTCGGCGGGGTCGTGCAGGAAAACAAAATACAAAAAAGGTCGATGTGGGGCGGGCGTTTCCTCAATTCCGCTGACCTCTATCGTTAACATTCACTGGGAGGTGAAAAAATTATGTCAGAAGAAATTTTAGAAAAATCAGCAGCAACTGGATCAATCGTTTCAGGTGGAATTGGTGGAGTATCAACTCCTTCAGCAAACCTAGGACCTGCAGGTACAGCATCACCAGCCGATGGTGGCGGTATCTTAAATCCAGAACAATCTGCTCAATTTATCGAATATATTTTCGAACAACAAGTTCTTGCTCGTGATGGTCGCCGTGTAACAATGCGTGCCAACTCAGCAGAACTAGAGAAGTTAAACGTTGGAGAACGTGTTATCCGTGCTGCTGCACAAGCAGACGCAACATACACCAACGCTGGTGTTACTTTCACAAAGGTGGAACTTTCTACAAAGAAAATCCGTCTTGACTGGGAAGTATCAACAGAAGCACTTGAAGACAACATCGAAGGTGCAGGATTAGAAGATCACTTAGTTCGCACAATGACTCGTGCATTTGCAAACGATCTTGAAGATCTTGCTATCAACGGTACAGGTTCTGGTACAAACTCATTCCTTAACATTTTGGAAGGTTTCTATGTAAAAGAACAAACTGGTAACGATGCTGGTGGTACATTTGGTACAACCGTGGAAGATTTGCAAGCATTAGTTCTTGCAATGCCACGTAAGTATCGTGCATCACGCGGTGCAATGAAATTCTACGCTTCTAGCGAAACAGTAGCAGATATCATCAATGGTCTCGGCTCAAGCGGTAACTTGCCATCAGAAAGAATCGTAGAACGCGTTATTGACGGAGTAGCACCACAAACATTAGGTGCACCTGTTACATACCGTGTACTAGGAATTCCTCTAGTTGAAGTTCCTTTGATGCCAGCAGACTATATCTCATTGACATTCCCAGAAAACCGTATTTGGGGATTCCAAAGAGACATTACTGTACATCGCGAATTCCAACCTAAGAAAGACACTGTAGAATATACAACTTTCTTACGTTTTGGTGTTCAAATCGAAGAAACAGATGCAGTTGCATTCTCAAAGAACTAATTAACTTTTAGTTCACAGAAGGGGGGATAGTAAAATATCCTCCCTTCAATCTTTTTACAATGATATAATTAGTAAGGAGGAATTTTATTTATTATGGAAATATTAAATGAAAGACAATATAAAAAAGTTACTGGCCTAACAGCCACTTTTACAATTTCTCCAAGTGGAACATATACATTAGACTATGAAGACCTATATACAGGTGAAACATTCTCAGCATCAGCAACCACAATATCTGGAGCAGTATCATTTAGCCTTGACTCAAAATATTTAAACTATACTGGATCGCTAGCAGCATCAGTTAAAAACTCTATTGGTGATACAGTAATTTTAACGAATATTGAAATCATAAGACCATATTGCAATTTAGACACAGTAGCCTCTGCATTGAGCATTACTGATGGAAAAGAAATTGAATATGAAAGACTAGCAAGATATATTATAGACTCACAAACTCAAGGGTTTCCATTCCTTCGTAAAGAAAAAACAGTGGTTGGAAATGGATCCGACTATTTGCCAATAGATGAAAAAATATACAAGATTTATAAAGTATATGAAAATCAAGATTTACAATATGATTCTAGCCTAAGTGCTAGTGCAAATGACGTTGTTTATGCAATTACAAAAGATGGCACATCAATAACTAACGTAGACGATGAAACACCAGAGAATAAAGTCAATTATAGACAGGTATGGATGGAAAGATATCTAGATGTTCAATTTGCTGAAAATGCCGAATATACAATTGACGGAGACTTTGGATATAAAGTTGTTCCTCAAGACATACAAGAAGCATGTGAATTATTAATACAAGATATTAAAAACGATAATCTAAAATATATAAACAGATATATTGAATCATTTGATAATGAAGACTTTAAGATTAAGTTTGCTAAAAATCCAAGTACTGGAACTGGCAATATGTTTGTAGATAAAATTTTGGAGAAGTACAGAAACAGGCTTCGTATCGGGGTGTTGTAATGATTTTAGAGACATCTAGTCTTGACGACTTATTATTTCCAATGACAGCAGATGTATACTATGCTACAACTAGACAACAAGACTACGGCAATATATCTAAAACATGGGTATACGATAGAACAATAGATTGTTCAATTATTAGTGAATTGTCTACAAGAGGCTTTAATGGAGAACTTAGAACAAAAGGTACAGACTTTATCTATGACTCAAATGCATTTTTAAGAACTAAACAAGATCTAAGACAAGATAGTAGTGGAATTTATCATCCTATTACGTCTATATCAGTAACAAACATAAAAGATCCATCTGGAGCCTATGTATGGATCAATGGTCAAAACTTAGTTAATTCAGCAGGGGTAGTAAATACTAAATATGAAGTTAAAACTATAGTACCTACATTTGACTATAACCATAATCTAAGACATTTTAGACTGTACATAAGTAAGTCTCAAGTGCAAAAGTGGGAATCATGATTACAGCAAAAATAAATGTTAATAATGTCTCACAAGTTTTAAAGAATGTTGTTCAATATACAGATGGCTTTACAACAGAGTTAAAAAGAAACCAAAAGAAAATAACTAAGAATATAGCAGATGAATCAATAGATGTTTTCTACGATTATCTAGACGGCCTTGCTAGATCACATCCTGGAATGCTACACCACGTATATGAATGGGGTCAAGTTGGAAACCCTGGTGGAAGACTATTTGAACTAACATCTGCTTTAAAAGGTAATAATGCATTAGTATCTGCAGAGTTTTTGTATTCCGATACAACCCCGCCAAATAGTGATCAAGAATTTTTTGATAAAGCAAGAGTAATGGAAGAAGGAATAGAGGTAGTTATAAATGAAGTTAATGCCAAAGCATTGTTTTTTGAAGTGGATGGAGAAGAGTTTTTTAGAAGTGGTCCTATCGTAATAGCAAACCCAGGAGGTGCTGCAACAAGAGGATCTTTTGTTAGAGCATTCAATGAGTTTTATGGGATATATTTTACTAATGTATACTTGGACTCAATAGGATTTTATAAACACTTTTCTAACCCTAAAGAATATAGTAATAAATTTAGAAGTGCTGCTAAAAATAGAAATGCAAGATCAATAGGAAAACAAGCAGCATTATCTTGGATCGTAAAAGGACCAGGTGGTAGACGATGAAGATTTATAGACCAGAAAACATTATTAATGAATATGTTTGGGAACAGTTTAAAACTCAGGCACCAGCCTTTTATAACCTATACCCTAAGACCGTAGGTGGTCCAGACTTTATACCATTTTTCCCAGCGGGTGCAGGAAATATTCCTCCTGATATATTAGAGAATGATTTACCATATATTATATTTGATAAGTTTACAAAAGTAAGAACAGGATCATATAAGTATTTTTATCCTATAAAAAGTGAGCAAATGAGATATACAATTTATGGTGGGTCTTTATATGGAGATGCTCCTAACGGTGCAGATAGATATGGAGTAACAATCAACCTAACAAGTCTTATCACAGCAATTTTAGATAGAGAAGATACCGCAGCACAAGATATAAATCAATTTGCTGGAACATTAAGAGACTATGATGAATCTACCTATCCAGACTTATTTAAGTATAGTTTTCACTGTATCAATGTGTTTCAGTCAGGGTATGCAGAAAGTCAACAAGATGTATCTGATTTAATGGAATATAGACCATCTAGAGATCTTATTATCAAATATGACTATCATTCTAAGCAATATAATGAGTAATAAATAGGTATATAATTAGTATTGAGGAAATCGCCCCACTTTTCCTAAAAACAAGGAAGGTGAAATAAAATATGGCATTAGGTAACAGCAACCAAATTATCGTAGGTGCCGCTCGTCTGTTCGTATCAAAAGGAACAGGTGGCAAAGGTGCCTTGAAGTACTCACAAGGTTCTGGATCAGCAGCAGTTTATAACTTTACTGGTTCAGGTAGCGTATCAGGAATTCCTTCATTCGTATCTGGAACACCGTTCGCAGACACAATGGAAGCATCATCTGATTATAACAACGTAGGTTACACCATGAACGGTTTGGAATTACAATTCCAACCAGACTTCGGTGAAGTCCAAGTTGATCAATTGCTAGACGTTGCAAAACTTTACAAACAAGGTATGCAAGTTAACATGGCAACAGCATTTGCTGAAGCAACACTTGAAAACTTATTGTTAGCAATCGCTGCTCCAAGTACAGATAAATACGATGGTGCAACTGAAGATACACTAGTCTTAAACTCTGGAGAACTAGGATCTGTTCCAGTTGAACGAGCAATCGTTGCAATCGGACCAGGATCTGGAGACCCAGACGCAACTGGTGCATCAGCAGTAGAACGCGTATATGTAGCACACCGTGCACTCTCAATTGAAAGTGTAACAGTATCTGCAAAACGTGACGAACCATCAATGTTCGAAGTATCATTCCGTCTACTTCCAGCATCAAATGGATCATACGGTAAAATCGTAGATCGCGTACGTGGTTAAAAACAATTAAATAGACACTTAGCCCATCTCTCTTGTCGAGAGGTGGGTTTTGTGCTATAATTTTACTATGTCCTTAAGGAGGATAAATGGCAACAAGTGTCTATGAAATTGTAGAAGTTGAATTACAAGACGGTACGAAAGTAACAATGAAACCTTTAAAAATTTCTCTATTGAGAGATTTTATGAAAGAGTTTCAAAAAATATCAGACACGTCAATTGCTGAAGACAATATTAAATCAATGGATTTGCTTTTAAGTTGTGCTGCAATTGCTATGAAGCAATACAAGCCTGAAATAGCAGATAAAGCAAAATTAGAAGAACTTATTGATTTACCAACAGTTTATAAAGTAATTGAAGTGGCTGCAGGAATTAAGTTGAACGACCCAAACGCACTAGCGGCGGCTCTAGTTGGTCAGAACTAGATCTCGCCGAGATAGAATCTAAAGTATTTCTTCTAGGACTTTGGAAGAATTACGAGGAACTGGAGAATTCTTTATCTCTACCTGAATTAGTAGAAATACTAACTACTAAAAGAGAAGAAGAATATGAAAACAAAAAGTTCCTTGCTTCACTAAAAGGAATAGATTTAGATAAAAATTCTAAGTCGTCTCACGATGCTTGGGAAGCACTAAAGGCAAGGGTTTTCAGCAATGGAAAAACCTCTAACCCTAATGACATAGTGGCACTGCAAGGTGTTGCTGCAAAGCAAAAAGGCTTTGGGATTGGTCATGGGTTAGATTACGAGGTGATTAGTTAGTGGCTGATGTAGCCAAGGGTATTATTGATATTGAGATCAATACGGGTAATGCCGCTGCCCAATTAAAGGCTTTACAACAACAAATAAACGCATTTACAATTGCGGTAAATAAAAATAATAAATTTCAAAGTAGTGCCACTGCTAAATATACTACTGAATTACAAGACTTAGTTAATGCAAGCAGATTCTTTACTGCTGAAACCGTAAAGATGAAAACATCTGCTGGTGCATTAGATGCTACCCTAAGAAAAGGTCAAGCAACTCTAGGTCAATTTTTTAATGCTAAATTTAATAGAAACAGTGCTTTATTTGCTGAAACAATGGGTCTTGCCGCAGAGCGTTCAAGAACATTACAAACTCAATTTATAGCCACAACTGGTGCATCAAGAGGCATGCAAGAGGCTCTTGCTATCAGACCTCTAGCAGCATTTAGTTCCGAGATGGCTATTGCTACACAAAGATCTCAAATTCTTACTTCGATGTTTAAGCAAGGAACAACACAATTAATTAACTTTGGTAAGAATGTTCAGTGGGCTGGTCGTCAGTTGATGGTTGGTTTTACACTACCGTTGACAGTATTTGGATCAACTGCTGGCAAAACATTCATGGAACTAGAAAGACAAGCAGTAGCATTTAAAAAAGTTTATGGAGACATCTTTACCACACCTGCAGAATTACAAGGCAATATGGATGCTGTTATGGCTTTGGGTAAAGAATATACAAAATATGGAATTGCAGTTAAAGATACAGTTGGCTTGGCTGCTCAGGCTGCAGCAGCAGGTCGTAGAAATAAAGATTTAACAGACGCAGTAACTCAAGCAACTAGGTTATCAACACTTGGTCAAATGGATCAAAATCAAGCACTTGATACAACAATTGCTTTGCAGTCAGCATTTAGACTTAGTGGACAAGAGTTAGCAGATACAGTTAACTTCTTAAACATGGTTGAAAACCAAACTGTAGTAAGTTTACAAGATTTAGCAGCAGCAATTCCACGTGTGGCACCAGTTATTAAAGGTTTAGGTGGAGACGTAAAAGATATGGCTGTATTTCTTGCAGCAATGCAGGAAGGTGGAGTATCCGCAGAGCAGGGTGCAAACGCACTAAAGTCAGGTCTTGGATCTTTAATTAACCCAACAAAACAAGCAAAAGAAATGCTTGCTGGATTTAACATTAATCTAGATGCAATTGTCCAAAGAAATCGTGGAGATTTAATGGGCACTGTAATGGATTTCGCAACAGCACTTCAAACTTTAGATGAATTCTCTAGACAACAAGCATTAGAGCAAGTATTTGGTAAGTTCCAATACGCTCGTCTAGGTGCACTATTTGAGAATATAGTTAGAGATGGATCACAGGCAAGTCAAGTTATAGACACTATGGCATTCTCCTCTGAACAGTTAAGACAAACTGCTGAGAGAGAGTTGTCTGTTATTGAGCAATCATTTGGTGTGCAATTAACCGCGGCTATTGAAAAATTTAAATTAGCAATTGCTCCTATAGGTCAATTATTTGTTCAACTTGCTATTCCTGTTGTTAATTTCTTAACTAAGATAGTAGAAGGATTTAATAATCTTCCTGACTTTTCAAAGAAATTTATAGCACTAGCAACTATTATTACTGGCTTAGTTATACCTGCTGGAACAATGTTTTTTGGTTTATTAATGAACCTAAGTGGAACTCTTGCTAAATTATTACAATCTCTTGGAATATTTTCTAAAGGATTAATGAAGGGTGGGGTTGTAGGCGGAATTCAAGCAGTAACTCAATCCATGAAGTATATGTCTCTTGAAGAGATAGACGCCGCAATTGCAGCAAAACAGTTGGGTTCAGCAACCATGTCTGCAAACGATGCTTTCCGTGCTCAAGTTTCTGCCGCAGAGGGTGCAAGGGCAGCAGTTAGAAACTTAGGCGATACATATTCATATTTAATAAACAGAATGGCCGAAGCAGCATCCTTATCTAAATTTACATTTGCTGCACCAGGAACTGCATTACAAACAGCACAAGCAAGATCAAGAAATATTAAAGGTGCTTTCCCAAGAAGATTTGCTACAGGTGGTCAAGTTCCAGGAACTGGTAATCAAGATACAGTTCCAGCAATGTTGACACCAGGAGAATTTGTTGTAACAAAAGATGCAACTAGAAGCATTGGTACAAAGTTCTTAGAAAGATTAAATATGGGTGGAGTTGCTGGATACTTTGGTGGCGGAGATGTAATAGAAAATAAAAGAAATCTAGATATATTAGCACAAGAAGCCGTAGAAAGAAGTGGTATTGGAGTTAGACCAGGAAAGTTATCGCCATCTCAAGCAAGAATGTTTGGACCACCACTTGAACTTACACACTTAGGATCTGGAGGAGATTTTGTTAAACCATCTGGACTCACTGGAGGCCAAGAAAAAATATTTAATAAGGTTGGCAAATTTGCAACACAACAAGAAGGATTTACAGCATTTTTACCTAGATCAATTAATCAAGCATTAAGAAACAGTGTTGGAAGTGGAGTAAAAGCATCTGATCTGTTGTCATATTTAAGAAATACTCCAGCAGGTCAAACCTTTGGTCCACTAGATCAAGTGCTAGGTAAAACTGGTAGAGGAACGGGTTCTGATAGAGTTCAAGCAGCAATGGTAAGAAAACTAGAATTAATGGTAAAGACTGGTCGAGGCGATGAATTACTATTTGATAAGCATGTAGGCCCAATCTATCAAAGGGCAATTAAAAAATTATATCCTGAAACATATTCTTTATTAAAGAGACCAATGCAGTGGAGAGCAGATACAAAAGAAATTTATAATAAGATAGGAATATCAAAACCAACTGACATTGAAAGCCCTAGAACAATAACAAACCTTAGAGCAAAAGGTCTTGTTGTTTTAAATAAAGGTAAAAAATTAGCAGGAGATATAACAAAAGATCAAAAGTCTCAATTTATCAAAAACCTACCAAAAGGAAGTATTGGTGTTTATAGAAATAAATCAGGAAAAGTAAACTTTATAGGAAGAGATGGAAGTATTGTTGGAGCAAGTTACACTGGTGGAGCAAACATACCTGCAGCATTATCAGGACTAAGAAACATATTGGTAACAAAAAATAAAGGTGGAGATATAAATAGTAGTGGGACTCAAGCAGCACTATTAACTCCAGGAGAATTTGTTGTCAACAAAGATGCAGCAGCAAGAAATAGACCATTCTTAGACGCATTAAATGCTGGTAAAGTAAAGAATTTTCAACAAGGAACAAGAAAAGAAAGAAACCAAAGATATCAAAATATTACTGGAAGAACAGTTGGCCAAGCAAGGATGGCGGCAATTGGATCTCGTGTTGGTGGAGGAATCGGTGGTGCTGCTTTTACAGGCTTTTTGGCTGGTCCAGCATTACAGTCAAGTTCTAACCAAGCAGTTAGTGCAATTGGAAAAGTTGTAACAGGTGCCTCTATTGCCGCTAGTGCATTCCAAGTTTTAGGACCAGTATTAAGAGTATTAGCAACAAGATTACCATTCCTTACAAATCCAGTAGGTTTAGTAATTACAGCATTTATGGCAACTTCTGGATTGTTAAGCATTGTTGTAAATAAAGAATTAAAGAAGGTAGCAGATGCTGGTGCTGCTATGACAAGAGCAATGTATGGATCTACAGAAAATATTGAAGCAATGGCTGAATCTTTTGGAAGAACTACAACTAGACAAAGATTAGCAGAAACAAGAGCAAGTAGAGCAGGTGGAGGAATTAGTGCTGAAGCACAACAATTCTCAACACAATATATACAAAGTGATGCAGGAAAGAAACTATTGGCAGACATTGAAAAGGTAAGAGCAGCAGGTGGAGACGCTGCTCTAGCAATCAGAAATCAAGTTTCGAAAGCAGTTGTTGCTGGAGCAATTACGCCAGATGAAGCAGAGGCTATTGCAAAAGATATTGGTTTAGCATTAAATGATCAGAGTTTAGCGATAGATGCAGTTGGAAAAATATCAAAACTATTTGGACCTAATGGAGAATTATTAGAAAATAACATTTTACAGATTGCTGCTGAAATATCTCCTAAGTTTAATCTGTCTGACATAATTACTTTAGCACAGCAACAAGTAGAAGAAGGCAACTTTATATCTAAACTATTTGGTATTGAAGAAAACCAAGTAAGAGAAAATGTGGCAAACAACATCAATGAAATACTAAAGGGTGCAAATGAAAATATAGCAGCCTCTATGGATGTACTGACAACCCAGTATGAAGATGGAGAAATAAGTTTTACTAAGTATCAAGAAGGAATTAAACAACAAACAGATTTAATAAATAAAAATACCACTAAAGCAATAGACTCTTTTGCACAGTATTTAGGTAAAACAGATGCTGAGTTAAAAAATCTTTATGATAGAAATAAGTTTGGTAACTTAAGAACTCAAGAATCAAAGGCTGTTGTAAAGTTTTTTGATGATCAAAGAAAAGCAGCAGAACAGTCACTAGTTGGAGTTGGTCAAGGATTTGAGTCAAGCATTGTTGATGCTGTATTTACTGGACTAGCAGATGGAGATGTCTTAAAGGCAACAGAATATTTCAATCAACTAACAACTGGAAATATAGATAAAGATCTAGTTGATAAAATAGTTAAAGCACTTACTGACAAAGGATTGATAGAAGCAGCAAATGCATTTAGAAATTATATTACACCTCAAGTTACATCTCGTGCACCTGATGGAGTAAAGCCACCAGTAACCTTTCAAGAAGAAGATCCACCAGGATCAGGTGGAGAAAAGTCTAAGATTCAAATATTAGAAGAATCAATTAAGCAAACAAAAGAGTATTCAGCAGCACTTAGCGTGTTAGTAAAAAGAGGATTGTCACCAGAAGCAGCCGCAAATCTAGATGCTGCCACTGCAATTGAATTAGTTAAAAAGAAAAGACTAGACTTGGTAAAAGCAGTAAATCAACAAGCAGCCGCTCAAAGAGTTTTACAAAATATAGTTAAAGGTGAAGACGAAAGACAAGTAGATATTTTAGAAGCACAAACAGATGCTATTGACGCTAACATAGAAGCGGTACAAGATCAAATAGATGCTATCAATAAATTAAATGATGCTGATCAAAGACAACTTACTGTTAGAAACAAAGCATTAGAAGATCTGTCTAAGAAAGAAGAAAATGTAAATAAATCTTATAATGCAAGAATTGATGCTTTGAATAGAGTAAAAGAAGCAAATGCTCAAGTAGCACAACAAGAAAAAAATAGACTTGATTTAGCCAGTGCCTTAACTAGTGGAGATATCGCTGCTGCAGCACAGGCTGCTTTGACAATGACAGAAGACTTTGCTCAAGGTCAAATAGACAATACTCAAGCAGAACTAGAACTACAAAGACAAAGAGAAATTGATGCATTAACAACATCAGTAAATGGACAACTCTTAACAAGACAACAGATAGAGTCACAAATTGATTCAATAAACCAAAGAATGTATGAAAGAGATCTTCAAACATGGCCACTACAAGATCAAATTAAAAACTTAGAGTCACAAAGAGAAGTTATTGCAAGACAGATAGAAGCAACTCAACTAAGAATTAGAGCCCGACAAATAGAGGAAGAAGCAAGAGTTGGAAGATTAGTGGGCTACTATAAAGATATTGCTAAATATATAAATCAAGCAGCGAATAGAAAATATGACCCAACAGCAGCCAACGCTGGTGGAGTTATTAAAAAAGCATTTGGAGGTTTCCTAAAGTATACATCTAATGAACCAGCACCAGGCATGGCCATGGGTGGAAAGATGAAGAAGTATGCTGTTGGTAACATAGTTCCAGGCTTAGGAAATACAGATAGAGTTCCAGCACTTCTTACACCAGGAGAATTTGTAGTTAGAAAATCAGTTGCTGCAGAAAACATGGATATGCTTAAAGCACTTAATGGAGACGTATTTCCATCAATAAAGGGAACTGGCTCATCAGTAGAGTTAGGATCAGTAGCACCAACAACATCAACAATAAATAACACTCCAGTGTATACTTATAATGTAAACGTTAATGTTCCAAACACAGATGCCTCACCAGAAGAAATAGCAAATGTTGTAGTTGGAAAACTTAGAAGAATGACAGATACAAACTTAAGGAGCAATAGACTTTAATGGTTAATTCAACATATATTCAAAATAGATTTGCATATACCAGACCACAAGCAATTGCATGGGCAGACTCATATACCCTTAGTGGAGGATTATTTATACCAGATGGCAATACCGAAGGTGAAGACTTTTTAATACTATCAGACCATAATAGAAGTGAGATTAATTTTACTAAACAAAGAATAGAAAATAAACAAAGAATGATATCTGGAACAATGCGTTCTTATCATATTGCAGACAAAACAAATGTTTCTTGGTCTTGGGAAATGCTTCCTTCTAGAGCATTTAGTGGAGATCCAGGGTTTGACTCTAGTGGAATACAAACATATTCTGCAGAAGAATATACAGCAGATGGCGGTGCAGGTGGAGTTGATCTAGTAAAGTGGTACGAGGCACATCAAGGATCTTTCTTTATGCTTTTGGCTTATGATAGATATGATAAATTTGATACAGCACCATATGCACACTTACAACAATATAATGAAGTTCTAGAAGTATATTTCTCTGACTTTGATTACTCAGTAGTTAAAAGAGGATTTACTACACATGATTTTTGGAACATATCGGTATCAGTTGAGGAAGTATAATGTTTAACGATGAAGAGTTATTAGACCATCTTCAAACTGTAAATACCTTAAAGGTTGAGTCTTTAGTAACAGCAGAATGGAATCTAAATGATTTACAGTCTATAGAAAATTATGGAAACTATAGATATAGACCAAATGATTCTGCTTCACCAATATATAATGCCTTAGTATCTTCATATGATGTAAATGATGAAGGTAATTTTTACTTAGACGCATTAGAGTCAAAAGTGATATCAGAGTATGCAGTAGATGACAACGATGCATCATTATTGTTTACAAATACAGAAGTAGATAGAAGTTTATACTTTTCATTAAAAGAATGCTTTCAACCATTTAGACCTAGATCGGGTATAAATAAAGCATTATTCTTTGATAATAAATACATAGATAATATTACATCTGCTAGAAGACCAAGATATTATTTAGCATCTAGATATGATAAATTTAAATACTGGAATTCATATAGAAGAGAATTATATAAAGCAAATGCTAGTGCTAATTTTATTAGTAAAGAAAGAGGTATATCAAATAAGACTCAAGCAAATGCTATAGGATATGAAATAGAAGATGCCGTTCCATTTGTTATATATGAAAATAATTTTGCAATTAATAGAATAGTTTTAAAGATGCAAACAAATCTTGCCGAAACATCTAAAGGCACTATAAGAAATAGACTAGATGATGTTAGCGTAGAAGATCCACTAGGAGACATTAACAAATCAAGTATTCCAAAAAGGTGGTCTATTCAGTACCTAGACGAGGCAAATAACTGGAATACTGCTATAGACTTTGATGAAGATAGCACAAGAAGAGACGGTACTAATATAGTTAAATATGATGGATATGTTGAATTATATTATGGATTAATAGCACCAGATGATTATAAAACTAATTTTAACTTAGTTGACAATTTAAGTTCTAGTGCTCTTTTGGTAAATGGCCTACTTGCTGGAGAGGCATACCTAGTTGGATCAAGTACAACAGACCCAGGTGAACTTTATATTTGGGATGGAGCAGCGTGGGACATATCTGTTCCAGAATATGGATTTTCTTTATTAGAAGACGATGATACAAAACGTATAGGAATGGTTAGAACACTTGTTGACCCAGAGTACTTTGAGATAGACGGTATAAGAACATACAGAGAAGTAAAATATATTAAAGGTTTAAGAGTCGTAGTAGAAACTATGTATGGACCAGAAACTACCTTTGACTTAATAGAATTATCTCCAAGACTAAAAGCAGATATATCAAACTATGTATCAACATTTGAAACAAATAGATCTTTAGCAAAATCAAATACTGGATTACCAGTTGGTGGACTATTAGCATCAAACGGACAAATTACCTTAATGAATTACGATGAAGCATTTAGTGAAAACAATGACAGCAGTTTAATTAAAGGATTACTAAAACCAAATGTAAAGTTTGACTTCTATGAAGCAATATTAGATGTTAATGGGTTTGATAAATTTATACCTATAAAAACATTATATTCAGAAGAATTTCCCGTAGTTGTTGGAGGACTCTTTGATGTTAATGTTCCACTTAGAGATAGTTATTTTAGATTTGAAACAGCGACAGCACCATCAATACTATTAAATAATACTACACTAACAAAGGCAGTAGCAGTTCTTTTAGACAGCATTGGCTTTAGCAATTATATATTTAGAAACATTACAACAAAGAATGATCCAGTAATACCTTTCTTTTTTGTAGAAACAGATGCATCCGTTGCAGAGGTATTAGAAAGATTATCTATATCAACACAAACAGCAATGTTCTTTGACGAAAACAATGATTTTGTGATTATGACAAAAGACTACCTACTTCCAGACACTGCAGACAGAGCAGTAGACTACACACTTTATGGACAAAGAACTGCAGCCTCTTCTGGATCAGTTTTGCCAAACATAATTCAAATAGAGGGTGTAGATACAAAAATTTTAAATAATGGAAAAATTAATTATGTTACTAGATACATACAAAGATCACCAGCATCACTTTCTCAAGCAACTAAAATAGATGAGGATAGAACATATATCTACAAGCCAGTTTTGCTTTGGGAAGTTGGAAATGACATTGCAACCAAAACTATTAACGAACAATCAAAAAGTACTGGATTTTCTTTAGGAGCCGTTGCTTTAAATACAACTCTTAACGACCAGCCCCCAAGCGTAGAAAGCAATCTTGTTGTGAATAATATTATAGACCTAGGAGAAAATGTATATTGGCTACCTAGATTTCAAGGCTATCTATATGCTAACGGTGAAATTATTAGATATGATGCAGTTGAATACACAATACCAGGACAAGGAACATTTTGGATAACAAGTAATCAAGAATATCAAAAATATTTTGCAGAGTTGCCATTCAATGGAAAAATGTATCCTACTGGAAATGTTAGAATTTACTCAGAACCATACTATGTTAACTTAGCATCAGCAAGTGTTGTTGGACTAGATCCAGGAGTAACATATAAAAATGGAGAAGTAAAGTCACACGGAAGAGCACAATTTGGTACAACTATAACAGAGCATACTGCTGGATTATCTTCTTACTGGACTGACAACGCAAATGTTCGTGGCATTAAAATGTCATCAAATTATATATTTACAACAACCCCTACAAACTCTATATCTTTTCCACCAAAACAAAGTTTAAACTTAGCAGGCGTTGGTATGGATAATACAACCGCACTATCTTCAACAAGAACTAGTATTATTGCTAATTTTATGCGTCAATCAATACCATCTGATGATGTATTAAAAGATTATAAAACTACAACTGCTGGAACTATTCAGTCTTCAGCCTTAGTATTTACTGGGCCAACACCTTTACCAACAAATATTGAAAAAAGAGATTTTGTTACATATGTATATAAAGAAATGAATAATGACTTTAAACATTTTGGAACTAGAATGAGAATTATTGGAAAGTCTATCTATGGAGATAAAATTTTAACACCACAAAATGCTGTAGACTATTATACCGTAGAGCCTTTGACAGCAAACGATACTCCTAAGATTGAAGGTGGCTCTGGAGGAATTGCTGTATTACTAAACTCATCAACTGGATGTGGATACTATTTTGAAATTGTATCTCTAACTGGAGATAACTTAGAAAGATATACAACAGCAGACGCTACAACTGGTGCAACTACAAGCGTAGTTCATAATGTTATATTTTATAAAGTACAGCCTGGTACAGTAAACAACACAACAGTAGCAGTTCCGTATAAATTATGGGGTGGGCTAACAAAGATATTAGTAGATGAAGGTAGGTTTGTTGGAAACGACAGGGTAGCAAATCAAACAAATCCAACTGTATATGATCTATCTGTAGAATATGAAAACATTGGAGATACTAGAAGATTCTATCTATATATAAACAATATATTAATATCTACTGTAGATGACACTTCTCCTTTGCCTTTATATAACAACATAGCATTATTTACTAGAGGTCCTTCAAAGTGTATGTTTGATAATGTTTATGCACTTAAAAATTTGCAAAGTAAAGAAAGTAGTGTATCTGTAGTCAATAGTACAAGTAAACCATTTTCTAGCAAGGAAATACTATCATCTGACGCTCTTAGAACATATGCTATGTCTGGAATAGTTCAGTCAACATATCTATCTGGAATTAACCCTAATAGTGGTCCAAAGTATTCTATATATTTTGATGAGTTTGGAACTATATTTAGAGAATGTGCATACTTTAATGTTAAATATGACAAAGCATACCCAGCATTTTTAGCATTCTTAGCACCTACATTTAATAGCGAAAGAACATATACCGCTTCTGGATTTAGGGCTGGATCATACGGTGCTGAATTTTTGGTGTTCAATAATACAGATAAGGCTATTGTTCTAGATGAAACATCTGGAAGTTATTTAAGAATTATAGGAGTAACCTTTACTCAAAATACATCTGGTGTATTAAACGTAGACGACTACTTTAAAGACTTGTCAAACTTTAGCGATCCAGTGGTAGTTAACAATGTTATAGTTTCTCCACAAGTATCAGAAAAAACATATCAAAACGTTAAGTCAAGCAGATCTAAATACGGAGATAGGTCATTTACATTAGAGTCTCCATATATTCAAAGTTATGATCAAGCACGCGATATAATGGAGTGGATGGTTAAAAAAACTATAAGACCTAGAAAAAATATGTATATTGAAACATTTGGGACACCTCATATACAACTTGGAGATTTATTGACAGTAAACTATAGATTCCCAGAACAAAATAATCAAGAAGGAACTATTTTTGTAGATATAGATAAAAAGTTTGTTGTAACAGAAATATTTTATTCTAGATCAGCAAGTGGAATTAGAAATAGATTAAGGATGGTGGAAGCATAATGGCAAAACCAGCAGCAGGTAAAGGTGGAGGAGGAAAAGCCTCTCCATCCAGTAGTCCAAAAGTACAGAAGTTAGCAGAGGCTGTTAAAAAAGCCAATACTGGAATACAGGGAACTAGAAAGCCTGGAACATCTACAAATAATTTATTTGCTTATTCATACACAAAGCCATTTAGGGCTCCAATTGGAGTAGATAAAAAAAGAAAGAAAAGGGGGAAGCAAGGGGGAGGCGATACGGTATTGCCACCAGATCCAGGTCCAGCGTTACCACCACCAGATACAGGAGATTTTTCATTTACGCCACCACCAGTAATGGTTCCAGAAAGAGACGTGGTTAATCTAGCAACAGAAGAATTAGATGCTAAGACCATAGAAAACTTATTGTTTGAAAACATAGGTGCTAATGAGTTAGTAAAGTTTGTCAGACACGACACGGTAGAGGGAAATAATCCATCATATAATATTATATCCAATCTATCTGATATAAGAAGAAAGTTTAACCCTGATGAATTAATATCTGTACAAACATCTGATTCTACTTTTATAAGTAACTCTATTAATTTAAATAATAAAATACCTAGTGATGAATATTTAGAAGCCCTTGGACTAACAGACTATGTATATATAGATGAAAGTGGAAATCTAATCATTGAGGTAGTTAATATGAGGGATAAAGAAGTAGTAGAGGTCCAAATCGATTCTAATGGTACAATATACGAGGTGAACTAATTTGATTACAACAAATGGAAAAGAAATTATTGCAAAGTATCTTTTAGATCAGGCACCAGCATTTGCTACATATATTGCTGCTGGAACTGGTAGAAAGCCAGAATTAACTGGGGTAGAGGCCACTGTCTCACCATCTGCACAAGTATTAGATTTTGAAGTTTTTAGAGAGCCAATCATTGCAAAAGGTTTTGTAAGAGAAGATGATGGAACAGAAAAAATAGTATTTAAAGCACAAATGCCTACAACTCAAAGATATTTAATTTCAGAAGTTGGGGTATATCCAGCGGCAACAAACGTTACAGCGGGAAAGTATGATAGTAGACTTTTGATTACCTATACGCCAGCAGAAACATGGTCATATGTAAATAATGGATCAGCATCTGCAGTGCTTTTTGAACCAGATGGAGTTGTAAACTTTGCAAGTGGCAGTGTTGTAACTAACGATATTACCACAACTACAAAAGCACAGTTTATTAACTCTGACTCAAGCATATTTGATACATCATTGAGATCAGCAAGATATGAGCAGCCAAGATTATTAAATCGTGCTCTTATGGTTAGTGGAAGTAGTTCATATTTAACTTTAAACCCTTTAGACTCTAGCAAACTTGTAGCAACAAGTAGTGCTGCATATGTTGAAAATAATGAAATTAATTTTGATTTTAGTCAAAACATTACAACAGATCAACTAAAACTTGCATTAGGTTTATTGAGTAGAACTGCATCAGTAAATACAGCACCAGACTCAGTTAGAATTCTTTTAGAGTTTACAAACGGAACAACAACTCCAGGAACATCTCCAAAAGCAACATTAAGCATAATACTATCTGCAGCAGATTTTCAAATAAGTTCTAATCCAAATAGATATATTATTGTAACAAAGTCTTTATCAGACTTCGAAAGAGATTCTAACTTTACATTTTCAAATATTAATGGAATTAGAATGTACACATCTGTTTTAGTTGGGGGTGTACCAACAGATAACTATCTAGTCGTTTATGATGGATTAAGAATAGACAATGTCTCTACTATTAATCCTTTATATGCATTAGTAGGATATGATGTTATTAAAACAGATGATGCACAACCAATCTTAAAAGAAGAAAATACTAACAACTATATTGAATATAGATTTGGCATAGGAGTGACATCTTAGTGGCTAAAGTAATAATTCCATTATCACAACTACCTCCTCCAAATAGAGATGGAACCCATGTTGTTAGATTTAGAATAGCAACAGAGGACAAAGGTAGTATCTCGGAGTGGTCTAAACTTTTTAGGGTAGAAAGCACTGGGCAAAAAAGTAACGGATTGGTTGCTGCCGATTTAACTGTTTTAACACAAGGTGGGCCATATGAAGTAAAGTGGACACCATATATTGAAACTATTGCTGCCGTATCTGGGTCAGCAAATCTAAATGTTTATGATATATTTGTAGATGAAAATGATGGGCAAGGTTTAAAATTTTATTCTAGAGTTAACACTAACTCTGTTACTGTATATAGTAATACAACTACAAAAATTAGAGTTTATGGACAACTTCCAACACATCCAAGTCCACCAATAACTTCAATTGCTTTAAAACAACTTTTTGGGGTCTTTGATACAGGACTGATAGATTTATGACAGGTTCATATCCTAAAGTATTTAATACGGAAACAAGTGAGTGGACAAATTTACTTGATAACAATTTTACAATTGATGCGGTTGGTGGCATCACCTCTGCAAGCCCACAAGCAGATGATATATTTAGGTACGTAGCAGCATCTAGTGAATATATCAATGCTCCAATAACAACAGTTTTACAAGGAAAAACTTTAAATTTAGGAACTATTAACGCTAGCAGTGGATCTATATCAGGAAACTTGGTGGTTGGAAGCACGTTAACTGTAAATGGAGTATTGATTACAGGCGGTGGTGGCTCTGGGTCGGTTAGCACAGAACAAGTCCAAGACGCTGCTGCACCATTATTAGATCACGCTTTTCATACAAACATTACTGCTTCATATGATGATGCTAACAACAGAGTATTGTTAACAACTGTAGCAAATCCAACAACAGAAGATATACAAGATGCTGCAGCACCACTTCTTAATCACGCTTTTCATACAAACGTAACTGCATCTTATGACGATGCAAATAACAGGGTATTGCTTACCTCAACTGCATCAGCAGCAGTACCTACAGAAACAATTCAAGATGCGGCAGCACAATTGTTTGATCATGCTTTTCACACTAGATTAACAGCAACTTATGATGATGCTAATAATAGGGTGCTACTTACAGCAAATCTACCAAGTGGTGCATCAGCACAAACTAATTTTTATGATGTTGTGAGAGATTATGGAGTTGTTTCAGGAGAGGCAGATTCTGCAACAAAAATTCAAAATGCTTTATATGCCGCAAGAGATGCTGGTGGTGGCATAGTATATATTCCAACTGGAACTTATAATTTAGGAAGCAGACTTGAAATATACGAAGGTACAACTTTATTATCTTCTCAAAAAGCAACATTAAGCAGAAACCATACATCAAATTTAATTATTAATGGCTTGGCTGGTGCATCATATAGTGGCTATAATGGACAAGGTAATATTAAAATTATTGGTGGAATATGGGATAATAAAGGACCATCTTATCCAGTAACACCTGCTATGGGTATTAGTATTGGTCACGGACAAAATATTATAATTCAAGATTTAACAGTAAAAGATACAGCAGGTTTTCACGCAATAGAAATTAACTCAAGTAAGAATGTAAGAATATCAAACTGCAGACTTATTGGTTTTGTTGATACTGGAAGTAGAGGATACTCTGAGGCAATACAGATTGATCTTGCTAAAAGTTCAGCAGTATTTGGTGCTTTTGGTTCTTATGATAATACTTCGTGTGAAGATGTTGTAATTGAAAATTGTTATTTTGGTCCATCTGGTACTAGTGGAACAACTGCTTGGCCAACAGGGGTAGGAAGTCATTCTTATACCGCTGGATTTTATCATACCAATACTAAGATAACAAAAAATCATTTTGACTCTTTAACTGAGTATGCAATTAGAACTTATGTAGTTTATAAAAATTTAATTATTGATTCAAATACAATACAGTCTTGTTATGGTGGCATTACTATTGGATTGGATGGTGGAGCAAATCACACTACTACAACACAAACAGTACCTCAACAAAGTCAAAATATAACAGTATCTAACAATCTTATACTTGACACAAATGGAACTAATGCAATTGCTTTTTGGAATACAGACGGTGCAATTGTAACTGGAAATCAAATAAAAAATGTAACAAGAACAGGGTCTAACCTTGGAGATGGAATATTGTTTGTTACTGTTGTTGACGGAGTTATTGCAAATAACAGGGTAGAAGATACATCTCAAGATTCTATAGATGTTAGAACTAACTCCTCTGCTATTATGGTTGCAAACAATATAACCAAAGATCCAAGTCAAGTTACAACTAATACACATAATCATATATATTTTAATGATTCCGTAACCAATAGTTCTATAATTGCCAATAGAGGATTTAAAGAAGGATCTAATATAGCCCTAAATGGAATTTTAATTACTGGCACATGTAGCGGCATGAGGGCTTTTGGAAACCACTATGGCTCAGCAGCAACAAATGTTTTTAATGATAGCAGTAGTGCTGTAACAAGCACAACTAACGCCTAACATGGTATACTGGAGGTATTATGGCAGCAATATCACTACCTGAACGTGGTCAACCATTAGATGTTAATTATATCTATGAAATGGTTAGCCAGATAAATTCTATTGAAAATAGAATAGCAATTAGAAATACATCTGTTTCTACAGTCAATGCAAATAGCGACACTACCAGCAATATTAAGTTTTATGCAGAAGAGTTGGCTTTAACAACCACTGAAGCAAAGGCCAATGCTACAGATAGCGTTACCTTTACATTCCCTAGATTTAAGTTTACACCAGTAGTAACAGCATCAATATTTAACCGATCTGGTTCAACACCTGGAGATGATGTTATTTTTACACTTAGAAACATTACAACATCCAGTGCAACCGTGGTAGTAAGATTTAACTCTAGTGGTAAAGTAGACCTAAGAGTTAACTTAATAGCAATCGGTATACCTAACTAAGATATGATATACTTTTGAACCATGGCACATATAGTAAATGAAAAAGAATTAAGATGTACTAAATGTAATGGAAGGATGCTTGTTGACAGAGTATTTCTTTCATACGATCACCTTGAGTTGTACTGCCTTGTATGTGGCAAAAGAGAGATGTATAATCATCCAGATAAACATGGAGAAGTTGCAAGATGGATAATGAAGGTAGAGAAGGCCAGGTTAAAGATAACTGGCAACAGCCTGTAAAACCAAGTTCTACAATATTTTTTCTTAATAAAGAAATAGTAAGATTAATACATGTAAATAAGGCTAACAATATATGTGTTTTATATAATTTTATCCAAGATAAAGAGCAAACAATGCTGTATTCTGATTTTAAAAAACATAGAAAAAGAGCATATACTGTAAAAAATACTATGAGGATCTTTAATAGATCAAGGATGCAACTTGAAAGATGGATTAAAAAAGAATTAGTTATGCCACCAACTGGTGCTGTAATAGGCGGTAAAAGAATATTTAGACAATATGCTTATTATTCAGAAGATGATATCTTTACAATTAGAGATATTATTGCTACAATACATAAAGGAAGACCAAGAAAAGATGGAAGGGTGACTCCTAGGTTTGATGTACCAACAGAAAAGGACTTGCGTTCTTTACTTGGAGACGCTATAATGTTATATACCAAAACAAAAAGCGGGGAATTTATCCCCGTATGGACAGAAGAAACGTGGTGAATATGTCAGACAAAACAACAGTATCAGTAACCTTGGGTTATACACTAAACTTAGGAAATTTTCAAAGTCTAAGATTAGATCTAGGATGTACAGATTTTCTTCGTGAAGGAGAGAATGAAGATGCAGCAATGGAAAGAGTATACTCATTCATTGAAGGCAAACTATTGACCAAGATTGAGGATGCTAAGAAAGAACTAGAGTAGTGGCACAAAAGCAGTTAAGACATGCATTACTTACAAGATATAAAAAACTTGCTATTGAAAAAAATATAGATAGCAATATTAACATATATGTAGAACAGTGGGCTGCAGATTCATTAATTGAATCCTATACCCTAGATATGTGCTATGAAATGTTAGACTATTATTTTAGAATATCAGAAACACCTTCTTGGAAGTGGTTTGCAAACAATGCAGATAAACTATACAAAAATTTGCAAAATAGAAAAGAAGATGATAGAATAAGACAGTTACTAAAAGAACAAGCGAAAGATTGGTTAAAGTAGTGTCAGCAGACCTAGAAGGAAAAGTACTTTCTGCGGTATTAAAAGATAAACAGATACACATACTATTACAATCTAATCCAGACTCTTTGTTTAAAACACACAAAGATGTTTGGGAATTTGTTAGGAACTATCAAGAACAAAACTCTGTAGTTCCGTCAATTAATTTGGTGGTAGAAAAGTTTAGAGACTTTGATCCACAAGGTGAGATAGGTAGCACAAAGCATCACCTTGAAGAACTTAGGGTAAGTCACCTACAAAATAGTCTAAGTAGTATCTTAATGGATACTGCTAATAAATTAAAAACTAATGAGCCAGTAGATGCATTAAACAGCATTATTTCTAAAACCTCCGATCTAAAAAGAATAACTGCAGAGATAAGAGATATAGATGCAGTAGACGTAGAAGATGCTATTGCACATTTTGATAGAATAAAAGAATTACACGAAAAGGGTATTCATGGTATACAAACAGGTCTTGCAGGTTTTGATAACTATCTTCCAGCGGGTATTACTCCTGGTCAGTTTGGCATTCTTCTTGCCTATCCTGCTATTGGTAAGTCTTGGCTCGCGTTATTTATGGCTGTTCAAGCATGGAAAAACGGAAGAAAGCCGCTATTCATCTCATTAGAAATGACAGAGTCAGAAGTTCGTAATCGTGCTTATACAATTATGGGACAAGGAATGTGGTCTCATAGAAAATTAAGTTCTGGTGTTTTAGATACAGACTCTTTTAGAAATTGGAGTAAAACACATTTAGATAATAAGCCATCGTTTCACATTGTTTCTAACGATGGGCTTGGAGAGGTTTCTCCATCAGTTTTGAGGGGTAAGATAGATCAATACTCTCCTGATATAGTCTTTGTTGATTATATTCAATTAATGCAGTCAAACAATTATACTGATAATGAAGTAGTAAAGATTAAAAATATATCTAGAGAATTAAAAATATTAGCAATTAGTGAACAGGTTCCTATTGTTGCTATTGCTTCTGCTACCCCAGATGATGCCACAGATATGTTCACCGTCCCATCACTAGGTCAGGTTGCTTGGTCAAGGCAGTTGGCTTACGATGCTGATTGGGTATTAGCATTAGGTAGAGCACAAGGTAGTAGCATATTAGAGTGTGTTTTTAGAAAGAATAGACATGGTTTTTGTGGAGAGTTTATGATTGATATAGACTTTGACTCTGGAAGATTTATGTATAAAGATAATGAGCCATCCTCTTAAATATCGTTGATATAATTATGGTATGTCATATAGCCATAAAAAGATTCATCGATTTTGCCTAGAGGGTGAAATCTTTGATGAGTCTTTTATATCAAGATTAAAAGACCAATACATATTCATGGTCATAAGTGGAATGAGGAATAAAGGCTATGTTCCTAGATACGATATTGACACAGACTTTACAGTAAGTTATAATGGAAAGACATTTGATTTTAAGTTATCAGTTTACGGAGTATATGTTGGAAAAGAGAATGCAAAATGCATACTAGGAATAGACAAGAATACGACAATACGATCAACTATTATACAGAAAATCAAATCAGAAGAAGTCTCCTAGCCTCTGGCATAGATATAGTATCAGAAGTAGATATAGACTTTATTATATTTTGCCCATTTCATAATAACTCAAGAACACCCGCTGCAGAAGTTCACAAAACAAATGGTATGTTTTATTGTTTTGCTTGTCAAGAAACGAAAGAGTTAACAGAAGTAGTTATGCAGGCTTCTGGAAGATCATACTTTGAAGCAGCAAGGCTTATAGATTCTAAGTCTGATAATAAAAACTTAGTTGAAGCACTACAAGAAACATTAGATAAAAAAATAGATTTTCAAGAATATGATTTAGAAGTTATAGAAAGATTGCATAAAAATGTATTTGAAAGTTCAAAGGCTATGTCTTACTATAAAAATAGAAACATATATAAAGATAGTGTTATCAAATATAAACTTGGATACTCCGAAAAGCAAGACATGGTAACTATTCCAGTATATTCTCCAGAAGGTTTATGTTTAGGATTTGTTGGTAGATCCATAGAGGGTAAGGTGTTTAAAAATACTCCTGGATTACCTAAAAGCAAAACCTTGTTTAATTTGCAAAGAGCAAAAAGATACGATAAAGTTTTTGTTGTAGAGTCATCATTTGATGCCATTAGACTTGAACAAGTAGGTGTTCATGCAGTAGCAACTCTTGGTGCAACTATATCAAAAGAACAAAGAAAATTACTTAAGCAATACTTTAATCAAGTTGTTGTCTTGGGTGATAATGATGAGGCTGGCAAAAACATGTCTAAAAAAATGATAAGTTATTTTGGAAGTGGATGCATAGCACCATCTTTACCAGAAGGCATAAAAGATGTGTCCGATTTATCAGACAATGACTTAAAAAAGTTTGTAGATAAATTTGACGACATAGTGTCTTCTATGCTACAATGATATAACGCTCATATACAGAGTAAATACTAAGGAGAAATATGTCAATTATAAAAGGTCTAAAAAACATTGAGGCCGTTATTGATAAGCCTAAATTAAACATTTCAGGCGAAAAGGTAACGTGGCTTAAGTTAGATGATGGGCAAAGTGCTCAAATAAGATTCGTTAGCGAATTAGATGCAGACTCACCTCACTATGATGAAAAGCGTGGTCTTGCTATTGTTGTAAGTGAACATTCAAATCCAGATGACTATAAAAGAAAAGCAGTTTGTACTGCAGATACTCAAGGTCGTTGTTTTGGTTGTGAAATGTTTCGCAAAGAACCAAAGAGTGGTTGGAGAGCACGTTTAAGATTTTATTGCAACGTTTTAGTTGACAATGGAATCGATGCACCACATGTAGCAGTTTGGAGTATGGGTGTAAGCAAAACTGCAACATTCAATACAATTAGAGAATATGCTGCAGACTCAACAAGTATTTCAAATATGGTTTGGAAACTAAAAAGAAATGGAAAGGGAACAGAAACAAATTATGTTCTACTTCCAATGAAACAAGATGCTGAACCATTTAACTGGGGATCATTTGAATTTCCTAACCTTGAAAGAGTTGTTAGAGAAGTTCCTTATGCTGAACAAGAAAATTTTTATATTGGATTCAGCAATCAAGCAACATCAACATCGGTCGACTGGTAATATCAGAAAGGCTATGGTTTGAACTACGTTCCTTTACACGTGCATACACACTATTCATTAATGGATGGTGTTGCAACTCCAGAAGAGTACTGCAAGCGTGCAAAAAATATAGGCATGCAAGCCATAGCCATTACTGATCATGGTGCATTATCTGGTCACAGACCAATGTATCGTGCAGCAAAGGCGGAGGGTATAAAACCAATTCTTGGTATAGAAGGTTATATTACTCATGATAGATTTGATAAAAGAGATAAGAAAGAAAGACTTGGAAATCCCCTAGATTTAATTTATAATCATATAGTTATACTTGCAAAGAATCAACAGGGCTTAGAAAATTTAAATAGATTGAATGAACTGGCTTGGACAGAGGGATACTACAGCAAGCCTAGAATAGATTTTGAATTATTAGAAAAATATAAAGATGGATTAATAGTTTTATCAGCATGTATGTCTGGCCTCATTGCTAAGGCTTTAGAGTTCAATGAGTATGCAGAAGCAAAAAGACTTTTGAAATGGTTTAAGGATACATTTAAAGATGATTTTTATGTTGAAGTGATGCCACATAACTCAAAAGAACTTAACAATGAATTACTTGCTTTGGCTGATAGTATGGATATTAAATCAGTAGTAACACCTGATTGCCACCACGCCAGCACAGATCAAAAGGTTATTCAAGAAATTATGCTTCTTTTAAATACACATGCAAAATTAACTAAAGATGCTAAGTTTGAAAAGTCTCAAAAGATAGATGATGTTATGAAGCGTCTTGATTACCTATACGGTGAAGATAGATTTATGTCATTTAGATCATTTGATATTCACTTACTTTCATATGAAGAAATGAAGCAAGCAATGAGTATGCAAGGTATAAAAAGAGAAGACATTTATACTAACACTATTGAAATTGCAAACAAAGTAGAAGAATATGAGATTGTTAGCGGCTTAGACTTACTACCTGCAAAAATTGATGATCCACATCAAGGTTTAGTTGACCTAGTATTAAAAGGTATGGAACAAAAAGGATTATATAATAAGCCAGAATATAGAGAAAGAATGCAAGAAGAGTTAGATATTATTAGAGATAAAAACTTTTCTTCATACTTTTTAATTGTATCTAATATGCTTAACTGGGCTAAGGAACAAGGAATCTTGGTTGGACCTGGTCGAGGTTCTGCAGCGGGATCATTAATTTGTTACGTACTTGGAATCACAGATGTTGACCCATTAGAGTATGGATTGCTATTTTTTAGATTTATCAATCCAGAACGTAATGACTTTCCAGATATTGATTCGGACATCGCAGATAGTAGAAGAGATGAAGTTAAGTCTTATCTTGAATCACAGTATAAAAACGTAGCGTCCATTGCAACATTCTTAATGTTTAAAGGTAAGGGTATTGTAAGAGATGTTTCTAGAGCATTTAATATACCACTATCAGAAGTAAATAAAGTTTTAAAAACAGTAGACGACTGGGACGATTTTATTACAAGCAAAAATGCACAGTGGTTTAGATTAAAATATCCAGACGTAGTCAGATACGGTGAACAACTTCGTGGTCGTATTCGTGGTACTGGTATTCACGCTGCTGGTGTTGTAACAGCAAAAGAACCAATCTTTAAGTATGCACCATTAGAAACAAGATCAGCCCCAGGAAGCAAGGAAAGAATTCCAGTAGTAGCAGTTGATATGGAAGAGGCAGCAGATATTGGATTGATCAAACTAGATGTTCTTGGATTAAAAACCTTAACTGTTATTGATGATACCTTAAAAATAATTAAGAAAAGACATAAGATTAATATTAAGTTAAAAGAAATACCTTTAGATGATCCAAAAGTGTATGAGATGCTTTCAGATGGAAGAACTAAAGGAGTGTTTCAGTGTGAAGCAACACCATACACAAACTTGTTGGTAAAGATGGGTGTAAGTAACTTAGATGAACTTGCAGCCTCCAATGCTCTTGTAAGACCAGGTGCTATGAATACAATTGGTAAGTCATATCTTGCTAGAAAACATGGTAGAGAAATAACTGAGCATATACATCCTATTATGCAAAAGTTTACTAAAGATACTTATGGATGTGTTTTATACCAAGAACAAGTTATGCAGGCATGTGTTGGCTTGGGTGGAATGAGTATGGCCGAAGCAGACAAGGTTCGTAAAATTATTGGTAAGAAAAAGGATGCAAAAGAATTTGACGAATTTAAAGACAAGTTTGTGACTGGTGCATCAAAACATATTACTCCATTCAAAGCAGAGGGACTATGGCATGATTTTGAGGCTCACGCAGGGTACTCATTTAATAAGTCTCATGCTGTTGCATACTCAATGCTTTCATATTGGACAGCATGGTTAAAATATTATTATGGCATCGAGTTTATGTATTCATTATTAAAGAATGAACAAGATAAAGATGCTAGAACAGAATACTTGATTGAAGCAAAAAGAATGGGCATAGCCTTAAAACTACCCCACATTAATGAGTCAGATAGTGATTTTAAGATCGAGGGTAATGGAATAAGAATAGGATTATCTGCTATCAAATGGATATCAGACAATATATCTTCTAAGATTATGGCAAGAAGACCATTTAATTCATATCAAGAATTTTATGATTTTGTATTTACAAAAGGAAGTGGGGTTAATTCAAGATCACTAGCAGCACTTGATGCTGTAGGTGCATTAACCTTTACGGATAATCCTAGAGATGAAAAAAAGATAAGAGAAAGTTTATACGAGTATTTAAACCTTCCCGAATTTAAAACAACAGTACCACAACACTACTATGCTTATATAGACGAGATAGAAGACTTTGAAGAAACTGGTGTGTATATATTGATGGGTGTTATTAAAAATATTAAAAGAGGTAAGGGCTGGTCTCGTGTAGAAATTATGGATTCAACTGGTCTTCTTGGAGTATTTGATGACGAAGAAACAAAGATTGAAGCGGGAAAAACTTATATTATTGCTGTTGCTAATAATAGAATTATGGAAGCAGTAACAATAGATGATATAAAAGATTCGCTATCTAATCCATTAATTAAATTCTTAAACTATAAAACTTTACCATATAGCGGAGAAGAGTACTATGTGGTATCATTTAAGTCAAGAACAACAAAAGCAGGAAAAAAGATGGCCAATATGATCGTTGCAGATACAAGTAGAGACATGAAATCTATTGTTATATTTCCTACAAAATATTCAGAAGGCTTTATGAAGTGTGAGCCAGGCAAGGCTAAGAAAATGACCTTTGAAACATCAAAAGATGGAACAGAAATATTACGAGAAGTAATGGCAAACTAGAAAGATAGGTATATGAAAACAATAGAAATAGAAGACTTCTTATCTCAGTTAGATCCTGAATTAAGAAAAAGAGTAAGCAATGCTACAGAAGTAGAAGTTAAAAAACAAAAAACACCCAGCATCAGTCTTAATAATGCACTAAAGGGTGGAGTTGGTTATGGTAGACAGATATTAATTTGGGGAAATAAATCAGCAGGTAAATCATCATTCTGTTTACAGATGATTGGTGAAGCACAAAAAGAAGGTAAGGTGTGTGCTTGGATTGACGCTGAGCAATCATTTGATCCAGAGTGGGCTACAAAACTAGGGGTAGATACAGATAAATTAATCTATTCAGAAGCAAGAACTATTAATGATATGGTCGATGTTGCTACACAATTAATGAAAGCAAAAGTAGATGTATTAATTGTAGACTCTATCTCTGCACTGCTTCCAGCAATTTACTTTGAAAAAGATTCTACTGAATTAAAGCAGTTAGAAAATACTAAGCAGATTGGTGCTGAAGCAAGAGATATGACCAATGCAGTCAAGATGCTTAACTATGCTAACAATCAAGAAAATCAAACATTATTAGTTTTAATTTCACAACAAAGAAACAATATCGGTGCCATGTATGCATCGCATGTTCCAACAGGTGGTCAAGCAGTTAAGTTCTTTTCTAGCACAGTTATTAAGTTGTGGTCTAGCGAATCAGAAAACCAAGCAATTAAAGGAAAGATACAGGTTGGAGATAAACTTATTGAAGAAAAGGTTGGACGTGTTGTAAACTGGCACGTTGACTTTAATAAAACTGGTCCAGCATTTTTAAGTGGATCATATGACTTTTATTTTGGTGGAAGCATGACAGGTGTTGATAAGACAGCAGATCTTGTAGATACTGCAGAACTTCTAGGTATCATCGAAAAGGGTGGTGCTTGGTATACAGTTTTGGGTGAAAGACTACAGGGCAGAGCAAAAGTAATTGAATACCTAAAAGAAAATCCAGAGAAACTAAAAGAACTTGAATCAGCCATCAACGTATAGATATTCTTTATACAATGGTAAGTTTATTTGCCATACATGTAAAGCAATAGTTGCAACAGCAAGAATGTACAAAGAAAAACAGGAGTTAACTTGGATGTGTCAAGAAAAACATTTATCTAAAGTTAATTTTAACGTAAGGGGATATTAATGAGTGAGCGTGGAGAACTAAAGCGTATTGGTGCCAAGCAACACATTAATTCAGGAAGAGGACCAGTTAAGGCTGACGGATCACTAGATGATTTTGTTGTAGACGTCAAAGAATATTCTAAATCATATTCTGTGAGCCAAGATTCTTGGGCAAAGATTGTGTCTGACACAATGAAGGTAGATAGAAAAAAGAATCCAGCATTAATGGTAGTTTTAGGAGAAGGAAACAAAAAGGTTAGACTTGCTATAATAGAATGGCAAGTTTTTGAGCAATTGAGAGAGAGCAATGGAAACAACAGTTGAGATATTAAACAAGGTTACAGGATTAAACGATATATCAGAATACATGAAAGATGAAGAATTAACCAATGCACTTGTAGTTGTTGCTAAGTTAATCTCTAATCCAGATATTCCGCCACAAAAGGCTACGCTACTAATTACCCAACTGCAAGCATATTCTGCTAAGTTTGGCATGCTTGCCTCTTGGTATTCGCATGTTAAAAAAGATGAAAGGGTAAAAAAGAATCTATACTACTCTGCAAGAGAAGCAATAGATAAACTAGTTGATGCCCTTAAATATAGTGTAAGGTCATTCTAATGTCAAAAAAATTAGTTAATAAGATTTTGTCTAAAGATGAGAAACATAGTGATGAAAGCAGTATAAATTTAAATGAAATTATAGATAAGATTCATGACGGGTATGAGCATAAAAAAGGTCCATACTTTGCTAAGAGAACAGGGTTTACACCCTCTGGATTAACGTATGGGGCTGGCAAATGCCCTAGAATGTGGTATCTATGGTTTGAGGGTAATGAAGCAGAAAATACTAATACTTGGTATGAAGTTGCTAATATGGACTCTGGATCAGACAGACACACAAGAATTGAAACAGCAATGGAAAATGCTGGCATATTAGTAACAAAAGAAGCACAGTTAAAATATGAAAACCCAACCATATCTGGTAAAACAGATGCTGTTATCAAATGGAATGATCAAAATATTCTTACTGAAATTAAAACTAAAACAGATGAGGGATTTCAAAGAACTAAGAAGCCTGCTAATTACCATATAGAACAACTACTAATCTATATGAAAATTATGAAGCAAGCATTTGGAATATTAATATATGAGAATAAAAACAATCATGAAATGTTAATGTTCCCTATCAGACTAAATCAAAAGTATAAAGACTTTGTAAACTACTTCTTTGACTGGATGAAAAGTGTAGAGGCTGCGTTTAAGGAAGGAAAACTACCAGAGAATCCATACAGAGTTAAATATAACTCTAGAGATTGTAAAGGCTGCATGTTCCTCAAGGTATGTCAAACAAAGCCAGTGGGCGATATCAAGATTGAGTCTAGGAAAGATCTTGAATGATAAAGGTATGTCAGTGGTGTGAAAAAGAATTTGATTCTCATATTAGAAACCAAATCTATTGTTCATCCGACTGTAGAACCAATTCAACAAAACAAAAGATATCACAAAGGTATCATCAGTCTAAATTTAGAACTAGGCTTAAAAAAGAAAGAAGATGTGCTGGGGGATGTAATACATTGCTAAGCGTATATAATGATTCTAAATTTTGTGATAGTTGCCTTGTAAATAATAAACAGGTAGATAAACTAATGAAAGAAATTAAAGGATATTTTGATTATGAAAAAGAATAAACTATTATATATTGGACACCCTAAAACTATTATGGCTATAGATGCTTCAACTAACTCTATGGCATTTTCTATATTTAAAGAAGGAGTTTTACACAAGTTTGGTAAAATTAATTTTCATGGAAAGCATGTATACGAAAAGGCTGGGGATGCATGCAGAAAATTAATACCATTTTTAAAAGACTTTGAAATAGATGCAATAGTTATAGAGTCTGCTATATATACAAACTCACAAAAAACTGCTATGAACTTGGCTTTAGTTCAAGGAGCAATTGTAGGATCAGCACAAACCTCTGGAAACAGGGTTGTAGCATCTTGCTCTCCAGTTGCTTGGCAAAATTGGATAGGAAATGGCAAACTTAAAAAAGAAGAAAAGTTGGCTATTAGAGATTTATACGGTCATGACAAATCATTCTCTTGGTATAAACAAAAAGAAAGAGAATTTAGAAAAGCAAGAACTATAAAGAAAATAAATATAGAGTTTGATTTAAGTGTTGAAGATGACGATGTTGCTGACTCTATAGCAATCGGATGGTACTCAAGTAATAACTGGCATAAACTTGCAAACGAACCTACAAATGTTGACAAGGTACAGGGTTAGTGATAAAATGAAACTCTATACTAATCAATTGTGGTTAACAAAAAGGATTATAAATGATAAGAAGACTCCTGAAGAGGTTGCAAAAGAATGCGGATGCAGTACAGAGACTATCTATGTATACATGGCAAAATTTAAAATTAAAAAGACAAAGAGGAAATAATGGCCGAATATCCTAGAATAGATATAGATAAACAACTAGAAGATAGAATGAAGTTTATTAGGGATATCTCTACACAAGCACCTGCTGGTCGAAAGATACTAGATGAATGCCTTGATATAGCAGAGTTACTTATCAAGAAGAATCAGTCATACGGCAGTTCCTATAGCCACCCTATTAATATATTTAGTAAGGCAGAGCCAAAAGAACAACTTAATATTAGAATTGATGATAAACTTAATAGAATAAAGAAGGGCAGCGAATATGCATCAGAGGATACAATACTTGATCTTATTGGCTACCTTGTATTATTAAGGACATTAGATGAGCACAGATGATTTAGTAAAACATTTAGACTTGGTTAACAAGGTTGCCTCTGAGTATCTAAAAGGTCACGATGCTGCAGAAATTTCTAGATCGCTAGATATTCCTAGACCAAGAGTAATGTCACTACTAAGTGATTGGCGTGTAATGGCTTCCAATAATCAAGCAATTCACGCAAGAGCAAAAGAAGCACTTGCTGGTGCAGATCAACACTTTTCATCATTAATTAAAAAAGCATATGAAGTTATTGACGCTGCAGACTCTACTGCAAATCTTACAGCAAAAACTACATCTATTAAACTTATTGCAGATATTGAAACAAAAAGACTTGAAATGCTACAAAAGGCTGGACTATTAGACAATAAAGAAATAGCAGAACAAATTATTGAAATGGAAAGAAAGCACGATATTCTTATCAAGATATTAAAAGATATTGCAACAGGTCATCCAGAAATCAGAGAGGAAATTATGAAACGTCTTTCAGAAATCCAAACTGAGGTGGTAGTAATTGACAACGATTGATTTTAGTGACTTTATAGAAGCACTGGATGAAAGTCCATTTGAAGAAAATCCAGTAGACATTAAAACATTTGTAACTGGAAAAGATTATCTAAATCAGCCAGAACTATCTGAGTACCAATATACTCTTGCAGAATGCATGAGCCAGATATATAAAAAAGAAGATATTATTAGATTGCTTGGCAAAGAAAAAGGCGAAGAGCATTATAAAAAATATACAAAGTCCGAAGTTATTCTTATGTGTGGAAAGGGTAGCGGCAAGGACCATACATCTACAATAGGTTGTGCCTATTTAGTATATAAATTACTATGCCTGAAAGATCCTTCTAGATACTTTGGAAAACCTAGTGGAGATGCAATAGATCTTATTAACGTAGCGGTAAACGCACAACAAGCAAAGAACGTATTCTTTAAAGGATTTAAATCTAAAATAGAACAGTCACCATGGTTTGCTGGAAAATATGAAGCCAAGGTAGACAACATGGAATTTAATAAAGCAATTACTGTTTACTCTGGTCACTCTGAAAGAGAATCTGCAGAAGGTTTAAACTTAATATTAGCAGTGCTTGATGAAATATCTGGTTTTTCTATGGAAGGTGCAGGTGGAAATGATCAAGGTAAGACTGCTGACAATTTATATAAAGCATTTAGAGGCTCTGTAGACTCTCGTTTTCCTGATTATGGAAAGGTAATCCTTCTTTCATTTCCTAGATACAAGGGTGATTTTATTTCTAAAAGATATGAAGATGTAGTTGCAGAAAAACAAACAGTTCTTAGAAAACATAAGTTTGTAATTAATCCAGTCATGAGCGAAGATGATCCAAATAATTCATTTGAAGTAGAATGGGATGAAGATCATATAGAGGCATATAAGTACCCTGGTGTATTTGCTTTACGCAGACCAACATGGGAGATGAATCCTACAAGAAAGATTGAAGATTTTAAAATAGCATTTCTAACAGATCCAAGCGATGCATTAATGCGTTTTGCCTGTATGCCAACTGTATCATCTGATGCATTCTTTAAATCAAGAGATAAGATTGAAAAGGGTTTATCAAATCGTAATCCACTGGATCACTCTAGAAGATTTGATCTTAACTTTAAACCAAAAGAAGATGTTGTTTATTATGTTCATGCTGACTTAGCACAGAAGCATGACAAGTGTGCCGTATCAATTGCTCACGTAGATAAATGGGTAAATGTTCAATCATTTAATAACTATGAACAGATAGTTCCTCATGTAGTTGTAGATGCAATTGCGTGGTGGGAACCAAAACGTGAAGGCCCAGTAGATCTTAGTGAAGTTAAAAACTGGATTATCGATTTAAGAAGACAAGGATTTAATTTAGGTTTAGTTACATTCGATCGTTGGCAATCATTCGATATTCAACAGGAACTAAAACAGGTAGGAATAAAGACTGATACCCTATCTGTAGCAAAGAAACACTATGAAGATTTAACTATGTTATTTTATGAGGAAAGAATTAATGCTCCCCATATTGATATATTGCTTGAAGAACTAT